>Ga0208360_1000050_pt1 | contig 47386 bp, 38 predicted proteins | sample LakMenE27Jul10ns_FD_150739 | JGI IMG/M metagenome (GOLD analysis project Ga0208360, IMG submission 150739) | Freshwater microbial communities from Lake Mendota, WI - 27JUL2010 deep hole epilimnion ns (SPAdes) | ecosystem: Environmental > Aquatic > Freshwater > Lake > Epilimnion/Euphotic zone ...
AGAAGCTGGTGGCTGGAGCGCTCTGGCGGCGGCAGCAGCAGGCAATGGCTATGAGCTTTACTGGAAAAATAGTAATGGCACCTATGCCAAATGGATCCTCAACAGCTCCGCTGCGCTGACCCGTGGCTTTGTGATCAGCACTGCTGATTTCCTCCAGGCAGAAAGCAACCTTGCCACTGATCTCGATGCTGATGGCATCATCGGACTCACGTTCACTCCGAGTCCAAGCAGCACAAGCACAATCTATAGCGGAAGCTTTACGACCCCCAATGAAGTTGACTCCTACAGTGTAGACGTTGCCCCTAGAACAATCATTTCTGCATCAATCACCACACCAAGCCAGCAGAGCTTATACCCACGGATCAATCTATTTGATGCCAGCAGCAGCTTGCTTAAAGGTCCATTGACCTACGCCAAGGATTTCGCCGATCTAGGCATGTTCGACCTGATCACGGGCAAAGCCACGCTGAAAGTAGATACTCAAACTGGATTTCTGGGTGACTACGAACTCAACCTCTCCTTCATCAACCGAGAAGCCGTCAAGAATGAAGTGGTGAGTCTCACCAATGCCCAGCGCCTGCAGGCTGGCCTAAACCCGTTGACGCGCAACCTACTTCTTGAATCTGCGGCCCAGGCTCATGTTGCTGACATGGATGCCAGCAACAGGTATCTCGCCCACACCGGCAGCAATGGCAGCGACCCCGTAACCCGAATTGCCGCAACGGGCTACAAGGGTGGCTGGATTGATCTCGGCAACGGACAGCTGCGCACGATCAGTAGTGAGAACGCCGCAGCGGGGCAAAAGACACCTGCTGAAGTTGTGGACGCCTGGATGAATAGCCCAGGCCATCGTGCCGCGATCCTGGATCCCTACACCAAGGAGATCGGCATCGGCTTCGAGTTTGACAATGAAGTGGGCGACATTACAGCCCAAAGCTATAAGGCAGGCACAACCTACTGGGTCCAGAACTTTGGCTATCCCTGGCAAACAGGCATGCAGGTCTGGTTCTGAAGCAGCTTGATTGCAGCCATCTGCCGGTCACGCCGATTCAGTTGCTCTGAACCCCCTAAAACCGGAAAAACACCCGCAGTTGCGTCTGCCAGGAACCCTGGGTGTCGACCGAGGCCTCCAGGTTGAGCTGCTCGGACGCCTTGTAGTTCACCGTCACCTGGGGGGGGATGTCGGAGCGGTTGGGGGCGGCCAGCACGGAGGTGTTGATGCGGTCGGTGAGGTCGAAACCGATCTCGGAACCGAGCACCAGTTGGGGCGGCACCCTGCGGGAGCGCTGCTGCTGGGTCGGCTGGATCGCGGGGGTCACATAGGTGGGGTAGACGGCCAGGCTCACCCGCTGGCCGAAGGCATCGGTCAGGCTGGAGAGAAGCGGCGAGAGCAGCGACTGGCCCAGCACTGTGGCCAGGGCCGTGCCGGCACCGCCGCCGCTGAGGCCGGCCAGGGTGTTACCACCGATCAGGGCCACCAGCCGGTCCTGGGGTAAGGGGGGGCTGCTGCGCAGCTTCAGGTTCTCGGCGATGCGATCCGCCGGACCGCTCACACTCACCGTGACCAGGATCAAGTTGAGCTGGTTGAGGGAAGAGAAGCCCCCCTGGGCCTGCTGCTGGGTCAGGGCCAGGGAACTGGCGGCCGCATCGGAGAGGCCGGAGGGGGCGATCACATTGAGACTGTCGGCGATGCGGGTGCGCAGGGCGATGTCGAGGTAGGGAACCAGCCCCAGCGACGGCGTGAAGATCGCCACGTTGGCAGCGTCGGGATCGAGGCTGAAGCTGGTGGTGAACAGGTTGAGCCGGCCGCTGAGCAGCTTCACCACACCGGAGGCGCGCAGGCTGGGGTCGAGGCGGCCGCTGATCCGCAGGCTGCCGCCGGTCTGGAAGTTGGCCACGTTCGGCACCACCACCCGCAGGTCCGGTCCCAGACCGATCCGCAGGCCATCGAAACTCAGCCAGGGAGCCCGGGGAATCGCCTCCTGCAGCGAAGCGGCTGTGGAAGAGGCCACATCGGGCCCGAGCAGCACCAGGGGCTTGCGGAAATCCCATTTCGTCTCCACGAGTTCGGGCACACTGGTGGGCCGGGCCTTTTGATGAGAGGCCGGCTCCGCCTCGGCGATGGTCGCCGGCTGCACGTTGATGCTGCCTTGGCCGATCGAAACATCACCCCCCAGTCGGGGAGCCAGCAGGCTGCCGGCCAGGGTGAGGCGGCCCTGGGCCTGGGCGGTGATGCGGGTCGCGGCGAAGGGGATGGCCGTTAGGTCGATGGCCAGACCGGTGTCGCTCTCCAGGGGTCGCACCAGGCCCAGCCTCCCCTGGCCGCGGATCCGGCCTCCGCGTCCGACCCGGGCGACTAAATCCTGCAGCACCAGCTGCTGGGAATCAAAGAGCACCATCGCCTGCAGTCCCTGCAGGGTCTGCCCGATGAAGCGGCATTCACCATTGCGCAGGCGCAGGAAGCCGTTGGCGATCGGATCGGAGAGGCTGCCGCGCACCAGCAGCTGAAGATCGGCGCTGCCCCGGTTCCAATCGATGGTGCCGGAGCCGGCGGCCAGGCGGGTGAGAAACAGCAGGCCGTCATCCCGGCTGGCCATGCGCACCTCCAGGCCAGAGCTGCCGGGGTCGAGGGGAACGGTGCCGGCCAGATCCACGCTGTTGACAGCCCCCGCGGCCCGCAGGGAGAGATCGAGCTTCAACGCCTGGCCCCGCAGGTCCACCCGGCCCCGCTGCAGAGCCAGGTCCTCGGAACCCAGGCCAGCCCCCTGCAGGGCCAGATCCACCGAGAGACTGGGCTCGCCGCCTCCGAGTCCGTAGCGGCCGCGGGCCTGCAGCGTGCCGCGCAGATTGGCCGGCACGGGGGTGAGCAGCGCCAGGAGCGAGAGCGGCAGGTGCTCCAGCTCGAACATGCCCTCACCGCCGCGGAGCGGCCCGGCCAGCTGGAAGCGGAAGGGCTCGCGGGCGATGCTGCGGTCGCGATCGCTGGCATCAAGCCAGAGGTTGCCGCGACCCTGCAGCTCAGCCCTGGCATGGCGGAGATCGGCTCCGCTCAGCAGCAGGTCGGCATCGAGAGCGAGCTGAAGCCGCTCCAGCCTTTCGGCCCTGGATGCGTTGGCCAGGGCGAGATCCCGTTGCTCCGCCAGCTGGCGCGCCTCGGCCAGGAAGGCCAGCTGCTCCTCGATGTTGCGGCCGAGGGTGTCGATCGCCAAGCTGCCCAGATCCGCAGCCCTGCCTCGGGAAGGGAGCGGGCGGCCACGCCAGAGGTCGTAGGCGGCAAGCAGCTCGCGCAAGAAGGGCGCGCTGATGCCGCGGGCCTGGACCCGGGCCTGGAAGGGCCCATCCCGGCGACCCTCCAGCTGGGCAGCGATCGAACCACCCACCAGAGCGTCAAGCTGCCCCCGGAGGCGATAGCGCCGGCCGGTATAGGCCACGCTGGCGCGCAGGCTGCGGCCCGCCAGGCGCAGGAAGCCTGGATGGTCCACGGCCAGATCGCCGTGGACCATGAGGGGCCGCAGGGCCAGATCGCCCTGGCCGCTGAGGGCGCCCTGCAAGCTGCGGAACCGGGACCTGGCACCGAGGGCCACGGCCAGGCCCTGGAGCGGGAAGGAGCGGGCCTGCCAGCGAAAGCGGCCGGCGGCGGCGCGCTCCGGGCCCTTGAAGGCGATGAGCTTCAGGCTGCCGCCACCCCGTTCCAATCCGAGGGCCAGGGGCTGCCAGAGCTGATCAAAGCGAGCCTCAAGCCGGCCCGCCGGGGCAGGCTGCTCCGCCATCAGCCGCAGACGGGCCCCATCGGCAGCCCCCACCAGGGTGCCGCTCCAGATCTCAGGGAGCCGCAGCGGCCCGCCGCCGGGGTTACGGAGCCGCAGGCGCAGATCCGGCAGCAGTCCCTGGAGGGGGCCGCGCAGGGTGCCATCGGCATCGAGCCGGCCGGTGAGCGTCGTGCCGACGAGGCGGTTCAGGCGGGAAAGGGGATAGTCGCGGAGCTGAATCCGGCCGCTCAGATCGCCCCACGTCGCACCCCGACCCCGCACAAGGGAGAGCGGCAGGCTGGCGGAGGCCAGTAGGTGCTCGCTGCGCAGCTCGGTGAGCTCTAAGCGGCCATCGCTCCAGAGCAGCGACACCGCCGCCGTGCCGATCAGAGGGAGATCGCTCTGGCGTGTGGTGGCCAGCAGACGGGGGGAACTCAGCAGACCATCCGCTCGGAAACCACCCTGCAGGGCCCGTTGCCGTAGCCAGGGAGGCAGGCCCCGGGCCTGGGGGAGCTCGGAGGGCTCCAGCCGCCAGTCACCGCTGAACGCCAGCTGGCGAGTCAGGCGGCCCTGGGCCTGCAGCCGCGACCGGCCCAGGAACGCCTCCAGACGATCCACACCAACGCCGCCACGGATCCAGCGCCCGCCCAGGCGGCCCCGCAAGGGAAGGGTGGCCAGGGGACTGGCGGCGGGGGGGCGGGCGATCAGATCGAGGGTGAGCCGTCCATCGGTGGCGGTACGGCCGGCGATGCGGCCTCCCCAGGCGCCGGTCCGCCAGGGGGAGTCCGCCAAGGTGAGGGTCTGCTCCTGACAGCTCCAGGCCAGACGGTCGCTGGCAAGAGGGCGCTCTAGGGCAGGTGGCTGCCAGCTGGCCTGCCGCACGATCAGCGCGCCCCGACAACTGGGGCGTCCGCGATCGACGCGGAAGCTCACCTGCCCCTCCGCCTGGCCACGAAGGGTTCCCTTCACGGGCAGCAGCGGTTCGAAGGGTGCGGCGGCGAAGCGGCGGGTGGCCAGATCGACCCGCCAGAGGTTGCGTTGCCAGTTGCCGTCACCTTCCAGCCGAGCCTCACCCGCCTCTCCCGGTGCGGCCACGTCCGCCCGGAAGCGGATGCTGCGTTCATGGAGCCGCAACTGGGCTCCCCCCTGAAACTGAAAGGCCAGGGGCTTGCCCTGGGGTGTGACATTCCAGATCCGCAGCTTTCCGCTCTTGGGGACCCGGATCCGCAGATCCAGACGCGGTGGCTCCCCCCCGGGCTTCAGCCGGCCCAGCACCCAAAGCCAGCCCTTGCTGTTGGGCCGCAGATCCACCACCGGTTCCCGAACATCCAGATCAAGCACCAGGCCGCGCTGTCGCCAGCTCGCCAGCGGGTGCAAGCGAACCTGGATCTCCTGAGTAGAGATGGTGGAGCCATCCTCCGGACCGGCCCGGAAGCGGCTGGGGCCGACCCGCAGTCCTTCAGGGCCGATGCCCCGATAGGCGCCCAGTTCGAGCGGGTGGCCCATGACCTGGCCCACGAGCTGTTCGATGCGGGGGCGCCAGCGGTCGTAAGCCCGCTCGAGCAGCGGATCGAGACCAAAGCGCAAGGCGAGTCCCCCAACCACCAGCAGGCCGCCGGCCAGGAGTCCAAGGGGCAGGAGACACCCTGCACCGCATCCGGATCGGCGGGGTTCCGGCGGGCTGGCTGCGATGCGTTCTGCGAGGCGTTCTGTGATGCGTTCTTGCCGTTCGGGCATCCCCCTGGGAACGTCACCGTCCGGTTGGGCCGCAATATAAAGGGCCTTTCGCTGATGCCCATGGCCGCCGATCCGATCTTCTTCCAGGCTGGCCAGTGGCTCGCTGCCGCCGGAGGGGCATTGGTGGTGGTGACCGTGGTGGCCTTCCTCGCCGGCTGGGCCGTGCGCTTCCGCCTGGTGGGCGTCAGCAGCTTCACCCTGCTGCTGGCGGTCTCCTGCCTGGCCTTCGCCTTGAGCTACGTGCCGCGGGTGTCGATCCCGGGGGCCCGCTCGGTGCCGATCGTGTACGACAACGGCAGCGACCTGGTGATTGCCGCCGCCCCGGCCGACCTCCTCGCTGAAGCGATCCTGCCGACGCTGGAGGAGGTGGCCCGCAACGTGCGTGGCAGCGGTCGCACCAGCGAGGACGGCTTTTTGCATGTGCGGCTGCGGCGCGTTGAACCGGCCACCGCCGGGGCGGGCCGGCCGGTGGTGCTGGGGGAGGCCCGGGTGGAACTAGCCACCGGCAGGGTGAACCTGAATCCCTGAGCACCGAATCCCTGAGCCCCGAACCGTGAGCCTCCATCCCTTTCAGCTCCCCGGCTCCTACCGGAAGGAACGGGAGCTGCTGGTCCGGGAGGGGATCGAAACCTGGCCAGAGGTGGCATCCCTGGATGGGGAGCACCTGCGCCGCCTCGCCAGCACGAGTCCCGGCAGCGAAGCCCGGCTGCTCCGGCTGCGGGGCCAGGCGAGGCTGGTGGTGGCGCTCGACCTCGCGCCGGCCGAAGCGGCCCTGTTGCTCCATGCGGGCATTGCCGATGCCAGCGCCTTGGCGGAGGCGAACCCCGAGGATCTGCGGCGCCAGGTCGGCAGGCTGCAGCGCCGCCTCATTGGCAGCGCGGTGACACCCCCCAGCCTGGCGACCCTGCGGAGCTGGATCCTGAAGGCCCGGGCCAGCATCGGTCGCTCGCGGAACTGACCCCAACCGAACCGACCGCCCGGAGGCGTCTGCGTGGAATGGAAAGCAGGCAGGTCCCTGCTCCGCCCTCCTCGCCTGCCCAAGACCGACCATGGTCACCACTTCGTTCCAGGTCACGTCGTTCCGGCCCCCAGCCGTGGCCGTTGCCGGGTCGTCAGGCGGCGCCAGCCCCAGTGGCGCGGGATCACCCCGCAGCTCCGCTGCGGGCCTCCTGGCGCTGGGCCTGGCAGTGATCCCCCTGCTGCTCTCAGCCTTGCCGGCGACCGCCGGGATGCTGGACACGGTGAAACAGAACCCCGCCCTGGCCCGCAGCCTCTGCGAGCAGTTCAAGCAGCTCAATGCCAGCGGCCAGTCGGCCACCTCGAAGGAATCGATCGCCCGGGTGGCGGCCAGCCAGGGCCTTAGCACCATCGATGCTGAAGTACTCACCACCTATGTGATCGGCCTGCACTGCCCCGACGTGCGCTGAGTGGAGACAGCCCAGGATCTCTGGATGCCCTGCCCTGACGGGATCCGGCTGGCCACCAGGCTCTGGCGACCCGATCCGGACGGGCCCCACGGGATCGGCCCCTGGCCGGTGCTGCTGATGCGCCAGCCCTATGGCCGGGCGATCGCCTCCACCGTGACCTATGCCCACCCGAGCTGGTACGCGGCCCAGGGCTTCCTGGTGGCCGTGCAGGACGTGCGGGGCCGCGGCGATTCCGAAGGTGAGTTCCGCGGCTTTGCCGGCGAGGCTGCCGATGGCGCCACCGCGGTGCGCTGGGCCCGCAATCTGGAGAACGCCAACGGTCGCGTGGGCACCTACGGCTTCTCCTACCAAGGTCTCACCCAGTTGCTCCTGGCCAAGGAGGCGGAGGGAAGCACCGAGGCGAGCACCGAGGCGAGCACCGAGGCGAGCACGGAGGCGGATGCCCGAGCCGTTGGCGAGACCGAGCACCGCGATGATCCCTTCCCCGACTGCCTCGCGCCCGCCATGGCGGGGCTGGATGAGCGGCTCCACTGGGCCAGCGAGGGCGGCGCCCACTGGTGGGGGCTGGGGCTGGGCTGGGCGCTGCAGCTGGCCGCCGAAGGCTGCCGCCGGCGCAACGACGCCAACGGCTGGCGGCAGATCCGCCGCAGCCTGGAGAGCGGAACCTTTCTGGAGGAGGGGCCGCCCCTGCTGGAACGATTGGATCCAGCCGGCATGGGCCTGGACTGGCTGCGCCGCGATGCCGCCGATCCGCAGGGATGGATGCACCACGAGGTAGCACCGGAGCTGTTGCGGCGGCCAATGCTGCTGGTCGGCGGCTGGCACGACCCCCACCTGCGAGGGGTGCTCGACCTGTGGGAGCGTGCCCTGGCCGCCGGGGGCCATCCGGGTCTGGTGATCGGTGGTTGGACCCATCTGCAGTGGCGGGGTGGAATCGATGCCTTGCAGCTCGCCTTCTTCCGCCGGCATTTGCAGGGGGAGGATCCCCCTGCAAATCCGGCGCCTGCCGGACTCGGCCGTGCCCTTGAGGGCGGCATCGCCCTGGAGGCCGGAGGAGGGAGCGGCTGGTGGAACCCCTCCACCATCACAGCGGCAGCCGGCCCGCTGCACGGGCATCAATCGCTGGCCTGGACTCTATGCAGCGATGGGCGTGCCGCGATCCGGGCCGACGAAGGAGAGCTCGTTCCTGGGCAGGATCACCAGGCCGCTGACGTTCTGGCGACCGATTGGGCTACCGGGGGTCGGGTGTGGCTGGTCCACGATCCCTGGCGCCCGGTGCCAGCCCGGGGCGGGCACCTGGGGCCCGATCCAGGCGTGGTGGAGCGCGGTGATCTGGACCATCGCACCGATGTGGCCTGTTTCAGCACCGCGCCGCTGCCTGGGCGTCTGACCTTGCTGGGTCGCCCCAGGCTGGAGATCACGGTTCAGGCGGATCAACCGGGCTTCGATCTCTGTGTGGCCCTGTCCCTGCTGCCGGCGATGAGCAGCAACGTGCGGCAGCTGAGTACAGGATTTGCCCGCATCCTCGGGCCGCACGCCCAGGATGCCCGGCGGCGGCAGGTGGACCTGCAGCCCCTTGCCGTGGAGCTGGATTCGGGCGACCGTCTGCGGCTCTCGATCGCCGGGGCAGCCTGGCCGGCGATCGCCGTGAATCCCGGCGATGGATCACAGCCCTGGGGCGCCGCCGGGCCAAACCACCGCGTCATCACGCTCACCCTGGCCCTGCAGGGGAGCCTGCTGCGGTTCGAGCCTCTTCTGGCACCCGGCCAGCGGCACGGGATCCTTGGGGCAAACTGAGCCCGCCCCAGCCGCCGCCGCGATGCCGCGTTCCCATCTGCGCTCCCTCCCGTTCCCCCTGGTTGCTGCCGCCGCGTTCGCCATCGCTGGCCCGAACCTGGGACATGGTCCCGTCCGTGCCCAGGCGGGGGCGTCCAGCGTGGCCCCGGCCCGTGGGGCCAGCAGCGCCATGGTGGAAGCCCGCACCAAGGCTGCCGCGGAGCGGATCCTGGTGGCCCTGCGCAATGGTGATGCCGATACCCGCTACCGCCAGTTCGCGCCCAGCCTGCAGCGGATGACCAGCCCCACGATGATCCGCCAGCGGCTGGCGACCATGCCGAAGCTGCTGCGCTGGACTCTCGGACCGGTGGCGCCGGGTCAGGATTCCAGCACGATCACCGCCCGCCTGATCACCAGCGCCGGCCCCCGGGACCTGCTGATGGTGATCGACGCCAATGGCCTGCTGGAGGGCTACCACTTCGATGCCGCCGACCAGCCGGCCGAAACCGTGGCGCGGCAGTTCGTGGAGTGGATCAGCCAGGGGCGCTACATCAGCGCCAACAGCCTCCTTTCACTGGAGCTGCAGAGCGAGATCCCGCCGGCCACCATGCAGATCAAGTGGCAGCGGCTGCAGCGCCTCACCGGAGATTTCGTGGCCATCAAGCGGGTCTTCCGCTCCGAGAGCAGTGGCGATCAGAAGCTGGTGCTGGTGAAGAGCGAATTCGGACGCATCACCGACACCCTGTTTGTGATCCTTGATGGCCGCAACCAGATCATCGGCATCGATTTCCCCATCGAACCGAACACTCCGGCCCCAAGCCGCTAAGGGGGAGACCAAAGCGGCGTAAGCTCCCGGCGCTACCCCCTTGAGCCCCCATGGTGCTGCCCAGCCTCGATTGGATGGTCGACGACGCCACCAGGCTGGCCGAATGTCGCCACGACCATCCCTTCGCCGTGCTGGGCCCCCAGCGCCTTCCCGAGGGGGACTGGGTGGTGCGGGTGTGGATGCCCGATGCCGAGAGGGTGGAGCTGCTGCTGGAAGGACAGGCCCCTCGGCCGATGGCCAACCCTCACCACCGCTGGGTCTTCGAGGCGGATCTGGATCACGATCCAGGCAGTGGCTACCGGGTACGGGTGCTGCGGGGCGGCATCGAACATGAAGCCCACGACCCCTGGGCCTTCCATCACGAGTGGATGGGTGAGCTCGACCGCCATCTATTCGCCGAAGGCAATCACCACCACATCTGGCAACGGATGGGTGCCCACCCCGTGAGCCACAACGGGGTGGCCGGGGTGCAGTTCTGCCTCTGGGCTCCCAACGCCCGCAGTGTGGCGGTGCTCGGTGATTTCAACGGCTGGGATGGCCGCCACCATCCGATGCAACAACGACTGGGCGGCGGCTGGGAGCTGTTCATCCCGGGGCTGAGTCAGGGCACCATCTACAAATACGAAGTCCGGGCCCAGAATGGTCACTGCTACCAGAAGGCCGACCCCTACGGTTTCCGCCACCAGGTGCGCCCCGATAACGCCTCGGTGGTGGCCCAGCTCGGCGGCTACGACTGGCGGGACGGCGCCTGGATTCAAGAGCGCGAAGGACGCAATCCCCTCGACCGTCCGATCTCGGTGTACGAGATGCATCTCGGCAGCTGGATCCACGCCGCCACCGACCAGCCCTACATCGAAGCCGACGGCACGCCCCGGCCGCCGGTTCCGGCGGCGGACCTGAAACCCGGCGCCCGCCTGCTCACCTATCCCGAACTGGCCGACAAGGTGATCCCCTACGTGAAGGCGCGGGGTTTCACCCACATCGAACTGATGCCGATCTCCGAGCATCCCTTTGATGGCTCCTGGGGTTATCAGGTGACCGGCTGGTACGCGCCCACCAGCCGCTTCGGTAGCCCGAATGAGTTCCGCGCCTTCGTGGACCGCTGCCATGCCGAGGGCATCGGTGTGATCCTCGATTGGGTGCCGGGCCACTTCCCTAAGGATGCCCACGGGCTTGCCTTCTTCGATGGAGCCCACCTCTACGAGCACGCCGATCCGCGCATCGGTGAGCACAAGGAATGGGGCACGCTGATCTTCAACTACAGCCGCAATGAGGTCCGCAACTTCCTGGTGGCGAACCTGGTGTTCTGGTTTGATCAATACCACATCGATGGTATCCGCGTGGACGCGGTGGCCTCGATGCTCTACCGCGACTACCTACGGCCCGATGGGGAATGGCTGACGAATGAACACGGCGGCCGCGAGAACACCGAGGCGGTGCGTTTCCTCCAGCAGGCCAACCATGTGCTGTTCCAACACTTCCCCGGTGCCCTCTCGATCGCGGAGGAATCCACCACCTGGCCGATGGTGACCCAGCCCACCGACATAGGCGGTCTCGGTTTCAACCTGAAATGGAACATGGGCTGGATGCACGACATGCTCGATTACTTCGAGCTTGATCCCTGGTTCCGCCAGTTCCACCAGAACAATGTGACCTTCTCGATCTGGTACGCCTTCACCGAGAATTTCATGCTGGCCCTAAGCCACGATGAGGTGGTGCATGGCAAGAGCCATTTGCTTCACAAGATGCCTGGTGACGACTGGCAGAAGTTCGCCAATGTGCGTGCTCTCCTAGCCTACATGTGGACCCACCCCGGCAAGAAAACCATCTTCATGGGGATGGAGTTTGGACAGCGAGCCGAATGGAATGTCTGGGGGGATTTGCAATGGAGTTTGCTGCAGCACGAACCGCATCAGGCTCTGCTGAACATGGTGGACGACCTGAATGCCTTCTACAAATCGGAGCCGGCACTATGGGGCGATGATTTCAGTGAATATGGCTTCCAGTGGATTGATTGCAACGACAACCGCAATTCTGTGATCAGCTTCATGCGGCGTGAGAGCAACACTGGGCGCTGGCTGGTGGTGGTGGCCAACTTCACGCCCCAGAGCCATTCCCACTACCGCGTCGGTGTGCCCCTCAGTGGCTTCTATCACGAGGCGTTCAACACCGATGGCAGCCGCTACGGCGGCAGCAATATCGGAAACCTGGGCGGTAAGTTCACTGATGACCTGGGCATGCACGGCTACGGGAGCTCCCTGGAACTCTGCCTGCCGCCGCTCAGCGTGCTGGTGTTCCGCCACGATCCGGCTCGTCTGCCGGAGCTGGAAGAAGGACAAGAAGCTGACTTGCCCCTCTGATTAGAACACTCTCCCCTTGTAAAGACAACAGCGAATGACCCGTCACTCCAAGTTGTACCGCCAAGGGATGCAGGAAATGCGTCATCACCTGGGCGACAAAGCCGATGTTCTGATTGCAAAGATCGAGTCTATTTCAGAAGAATTTGCGCGCGTTAATGTTGAGTTTCCCTATGGAGAGCTGTACACCAGAACGGTTCTAGATGACCGGGTGCGTGAGCTCTGCACCGTTGCAGCCCTGACGGTGCAGGGCTTCTCCTCGCCCCAGCTCAAATTGCACATTGAGGCTGCGATCAATTGTGGCGTGAGTCGTGCCGAGATCGTGGAAATCATCACCCAAATGATCGCCTACGCCGGCTTCCCTGCGGCAACGAATGCCCTCCTGGCCGCCAAGGATGTGTTTGATGAAATCAGTGACTAGTCAGTCCCCAATCGCTCCAACGACCATCGAGTTGCGCGAGTTCATCGCCGCCTTGCCCATCAGGCCGGGGGATCGATCCCCAGATCGCCGAAGCGGCGGCAGATCGCCAGCCTGAGATCGGCGGTCACCGAAGCAGCCGTGAGCGGATCGGCGATCGAGAAACTGAGCATGTAGCCGTAGCGTTCGCTGCCGAACTCCATCAGCCGTGCCTTGGGGGCAGGTTCGCTGAGAACGGCGGTATGGGCGGTGGCGATGCTCTCCAGCAGGGTCACGATCTGGGCGGGGCTCCATCGCGCTGTCACGCAGAGGCTGAGGCTGCAGCGGCGCATCCGATCGCTGCGGGTGTAGGTGGTGGTGGCGGTGGTGAAGAAGCTCTGGTTGGGCACCACCACCTCGGCGTTGTCACCGCTGCGCCAAAGGGTGGTGGCCCGCGGGCCAAGGCGCCGCACCTCACAGGCCTCGCCCTCGTGCATCAGCACCTCACCGGGGCGCACCGATCCCTCGATCAGTAACCAGAGGCCGCTCACGATGTTGGAGAACACCTCCTTGATGCCGAACCCCAGTCCCACCGAGAGGCCGCCGGCGATGGCCAGCACCCCGGTCTGGTTGAAACCGAGCCGGCCCATCGCCCAGATCACCCCAAGCTGAAGATCACGTACTGGAGGATCTGATCCAAGGCGCGCCGGCTGCCCTCGCTGATGCCCAGGCCCCGCTGCACCAGCAGGCTCGCCCCGGCGGCCGGCAGGTGCAGGCCCACCAGCAGCAAGTAGAGCACCACCAGCACGCCGAACAGATCGCCGAGCCGGATCGCTCCGCCAAACCACACGCCAAGGGGCACCGCGGCGAGATCCTGGAGGCTGCCGAGGGCATCGATCCCCGCAAGCAAGACGGCCAACAGGAAGAGGGGCCGCAGCAGGCGGGTGCCCAGCAGCTTCAGGGAGTCGGGCGGCAGCCAACGGGCCAGCAGCTGGCGCTCCGCTAGACGCAACAGCAGCCAGGCGAGGCTGAACTGGCCCAGCAGCAGCACCAGACCCACCCGCTGCTGCAGCGCCAGGAGCACCAAGGCGATCAGCGCCTGCCCCACCAACAGCGGCACCACCAGAGGGAAGTCCAACAGCCAGCCCCACCGGCCCTGGCGAGGCAGGCGGCGCAGCCGGAGCAGACCCAGCAGCAGCAGGCCAACCGGCAGCAGCTGCAGCAGCACCGGCAGCCGGTCGAGGAAGGCCAGCCAACCCTGAATCTCAGCCAGGAACGTGGACATCAGGAGGGAGGGCTGAGGCGAAGCAACGCTTCCGTGCCCTGCTGGGGCGTGACCACCCCCAGCATCACCTTCCAAAGCAGGTCTTCCACCAGGGGTTGCGTCCGCCGGAGCCGGTCCGCGGAGAAGGAGGCCGTGAGCAGCTTGGAGCGTTCATCAAACTGGCGCTGGGCCTGCTCAAGGGCCGCCAGACGGCCGGAACTGGCCACGGGCACTGACACAAAGCGATTCGCTGGCAACACCATCAGGCTCTCCAGGGTGATCTCCCGCTGCACGAGCGGATCAAGGCTCAGTTCCGCTAGCTGAAGAGCTAGCCGGCGCTGGGGAGGTGAGGAATCACTACCCAGGGCCAATACCATCACGGTGCCGAAGGGGGTGGGCGAGCCGGCAGGGCCACCCGGCAACGGGGCGACCCCGAGTCGCTTGCCCATGCTGCGCTCCAGGTGCGCCAGGGAGGCGCTATAGCAGGGGATCCAGCTAAGGCGACCGCTTTCGATCCCTTCCACCAGCTCCCGGGGCCCGCTGGCGATGTCCACCCGACTCTGCAGAGCCAACTGACGCAGCCAGGTCAACCAGGCCAGCAGGGCCGCACGGTCGACGGTCGGCGAGGCGGTGGTGATGGCGGTGGCGACCCTGGGATTACCGGTGAGGATCGGCACCATGGCGTCCTGGGCGCCGAGGGCCCCGGCACTCCACCAGATGCCGATCGGATCGACCGCCACCCCGATCGATCGGCCGGAGGCGGCCAGGCTAATCAGCTCATCCAGGCTGGCCGGTGGCCGGGGCACCGTCTGGCGATCGAAGCAGGCCAGAGTGAAAAGGTTGTAAACGGGCAGGCCCGAGACCCCTGCAGCGGTGGTGACCCGATCCACCAGGGACGGCTCCAGCAGGGGCTGACTGCGGTGCCAGGCCGGCTGATCATTGAGGCGCTCCACCAGCCCCTGCTGGAGTAGGGCATTCGCCACCGGTGCCCGCAACACCAGCAGATCGGGACCCAACCCCCGGCTGCGGTCCCGCTGCAGCGTCTCCTCCAGGTGCGCCTCATCCAGCACCGAAACCTGCAGTTGCACACCCGGATGGAGACGCTGGTATTCCTGCAGCAACGGCGTCCACGGGATCCGGTCCTTGCCATCGCGCTGCAGCCATTCGAGGCGGCTGGTCGGAACAATCACCACATGCAGGGTCTGACGGGGCCCCAGGCAACCCTGCAGCAGAGCGGCCAGGACCAGCACGGGCCCAAGGCGCCGAACGAGGAGACAACGCGACACCCTGCGGCTGCGGGAGCTCGGCACGGTTCCTGAGCGCGGCTTGGTTCCTGAGCTCAGCACGCTTCCGGGAGAACGGGAAGAGATCGGGATGATCGGCGTGATGGTCGGCTCAACCACGACGGTGGGCCCATTGTTGTGCGATCGGCGAGCAGCGCCAGCGCCTGAGGGCCAGGGCTTGCCGGCCTCGCTGAGGGTCGGGGCGGCTCAGGGCGCCCACTGCCACGACTGATGACGAGCCGTCTGGTAGGCCGGGGTCGTTCCGCTAGGTTTCCGAATCGCCGATTCGCCAGGCTCCATGACCGAGACCGCCCCCCTGCTGCTGCGCGCCGCCCGAGGTGAGCAGGTGGAGCGGCCGCCGGTGTGGATGATGCGCCAAGCGGGCCGCTACATGAAGGTGTACCGCGACCTGCGCGACCGGCATCCCGGCTTCCGCGAACGCTCCGAGAACCCCGATCTCTCCTACGAGATCTCGATGCAGCCCTTCCACGCCTTCGCCCCCGATGGCGTGATCCTCTTCTCCGACATCCTCACGCCGCTGCCGGGCATGGGGATCGACTTCGACATCATCGAGAGCAAGGGCCCGATCATCGAACCCGCCATCCGCAGCCAGGCCCAGGTTGATGCCCTGCGGCCCCTCGATCCGGCAGAGGCGCTCCCCTTCGTGGGCGAGGTGCTGGGCCGCCTCCGGGCTGACGTGGGCAATGCCGCCGCGGCGCTGGGCTTCGTGGGCGCCCCCTGGACCCTGGCCGCCTACGCGGTGGAGGGCAAGAGTTCCAAGACCTACTCGGTGATCAAGGCGATGGCCTTCCGGGAGCCGGCGCTGTTGCACCAGTTGCTGGGCCACCTGGCCGATTCGATCGCCACCTACGTGCGCTATCAGATCGATTCCGGTGCCCAGGTGGTGCAGCTGTTCGATTCCTGGGCGGGCCAGCTGAGCCCGATCGACTACGACACCTTCGCGGCGCCTTACCAGAAGCGGGTGATCGACCAGGTGAAGGCCACCCACCCCGACACGCCGCTGATTCTCTACATCTCGGGTAGTGCCGGCGTGCTGGAGCGCATGGGCCGCACCGGCGTCGACATCATTTCGCTCGACTGGACCGTGGACATGGCCGATGGCCTCGCCCGCCTGCCTGAACACATCGGCGTGCAGGGCAACGTGGATCCCGGCCTGCTGTTCGGCACCCCCGAGGGCATCCGCGAGCGCATCCTCGACACCGTGCGCAAGGCCCGCGGCCGCCGGCACATCCTCAACCTGGGCCATGGCATCCTGCCCGGCACCCCTGAGGAGAATGCGCGTGTGTTCTTCGAAACCGGCAAGGCCGTGAACGAGCTGCTGGGGGCGGCCGTTTGAGCACATCCGCCGCTGCATCCGCCGGAACGGCGGGAGCTGCCGGGGGGCCGGCCCGCATCCTGATCACGGGCGCCGCCGGCTGTGTGGGGCAGTACACGGTCGAGCACCTTTACCGCCACTCGGATGCCCACCTGCTGCTGCTGCTGCGCGACCCCAGCAAGCTGAAGGTGGTGGCCGCCAACGATCCGCGCATCACCCTGCTGGTGGGTGATCTGCGCGATCTCGAGCCCCACGCCGAAGCGATCGCCAGCGCCACCCGCGTGATCCACACGGCCACCGCCTGGGGCGATCCGGAGCGGGCCCAGCAGGTGAATGTGGTGGCGGTAAAGAAGCTGCTCGCCTTGCTCGATCCGGCGCGGCTGGAGCAGGTGATCTATTTCTCCACCGCCAGCATCCTCAACCGCGATCTGAAGCTTCTGCCCGAGGCGATGGCCTATGGCACCGAATACATCCAGACCAAGGCCCGGTGCCTCCAAGACCTGGAGGTCCATCCGCTGGCGGAGCGGATCGTGGCGGTGTTTCCCACCCTGGTGTTTGGCGGGCGGGTGCTGCCGGGGGATCCCCACCCCACCAGCTATCTCACATCCGGCGTCAAGGAGGCCTTCCCCTGGCTGTGGCTGGCCAAGTGGCTGCGCACCGATTCCAGCTTCCATTTCATCCACGCCGCCGACATCGCCACGGTCTGCGCCCACCTGGCCACCACCCCGCACAAGCCCAATCCGGAGCCGGGCCAGGGAGCGGTGCGGCGGCTGGTGCTGGGCCAGGTGCCGATCACGATCAACCAGGCCGTGGCCACCCTGGTGCGCTGGCGGCGGGGCTGGGCGGCGCCGGTGGGGCTGGATCTCACGCCCTGGCTGATCGAGGGGCTGATCAAACTGCTGCGGATCGAGGTGAATGCCTGGGATCGCTTCTCGATCCGCCAGCGCCACTTCGTGCACAAACCGGTGAGTCCGCCGGAGCGCTTCGGGCTCACCAGCTACGCCCCCACCCTGGAGGCCGTGCTGGAAACAGCCGGCGTGCCGCACCGGGGCCGGCTGCCGGGCACAGAAGCGTGAGGCCCGTGCAGCGAAGGCCCGGAGGTCGCCACCAGGAGAGCCAGGAAGGTTGTACGGGAAACCGAACCTCTTGTGGCCTGGAAGCCGAAGCACCGCCCCCGCCTGTTGCGGAAAATCCTTTGCGGCCACTGCGTTGTTGGCCAATTGTTGCGAATGCAACAGGGCGTCGCAACAGCCGGCACCGCCCCCGTAGTTTGGGCGAGTTGCTCGTGATTTCTGCAACGACCATGCGTCGTCTCTTTTCCCTCCTCGCTCTCTGCCTGACGTTGGTGCTGGGTGCCGCTCCCAGCTTCGCCGCCGATAGCGCCCATGGCGGCCAAGTCTTCTCCGCCAACTGCGCCGCCTGCCACATGGGCGGCGGCAACGTGGTGAACGCCGAACGCACCCTCAAGGCCGATGCACTCAAGGCCTATTTGGCTGGCTACGCCGATGGCCCTGAGGCCGCTGTTGCCATGCAGGTCACCAACGGCAAGAACGCCATGCCCGCCTTCGGCGGCAAGCTCAGCGCCGTCGACATCGCCGACGTGGCCGCCTATGTGATCGAACAATCCGCCAAGGGCTGGTGATCCCTAGGCCACGGATCAACCATTTAGGACAAATCCTGCTTGGTTGATCCTGTCCGATTGCTTCAGGCTTGCACTTAGTGGCGCCTCGATCAAGCCAGTTCATAAAACCCGGCTTTGCCGGGTTTTTTTTGTGATGCTCCTAAAGGCCCCATCACGCGAGTCTGATCAAGGCACTGGGGCAGTAAGGCCAGGGCGACCTTGGGCTCCCGATCACCACTTCAAGCGCTCAGAAGCGCGCAGATCGATGGCGCCCACGCCAATCTCAAGGCGCTGCTCCCAACATGGAGTCGCTTCCCGTTGGCGGGGATGGGCCGCCGGTGTCGATGAGCTGCAACAACACCTCCCGCTGGCGCGGGCCATCGAGCTCCACCAGCAACACCGACTGCCAGCGGCCGATGCCAAGCCGGCCATCCACCACCGGCAGGCTTAGCTGGTTGCCGAGCATCATCGCAATCAGGTGGGCGTGGGCATTGCGGGGCTCATCGGGCGGAATGCCCTGGCGCAGGTGCAGGTCGTTGTGGAGCCAGGGTTGTTCCGGCGGCGCCAGACCGAGGAAGAAGGCCTCGATGTCGCGCAGCAGCAGCTCCTCGTTTTCATTGAGCACCAGGGCCGTGGTGGTGTGCTGCCCAACCGCCACCAGCAAACCCTGCCGCACGCCACTGCGCTCAACCAGCGCCTGCAGGTCCGCGGTAATGGGATGGCAATGGAACGATCCTCCAGTCTCGATCTGGAGTCGCTCAAGGAAGGAGGGGGTGATCACTGGCACGGGGAGTGGGAAGCGGAGACGGTGCTGGCCATCGCAGGCCCTTCGCCATCCTGCACGCGCTGCCACGTCATCGGTTCTTTTGCAAAGAACGATAAATGTACTTCAAGCCCTGAAGGTTTCAGCGGCAGTTTTGGTTGAAAAAGCACGCTACGGCAACCGGTGAATATCCAACAAACCTTCTCTGGATGGGTCCGGAAATCTGACGTTGATTCCGGCCGGTAGCAAGAAGCTGATCGTTGATGCACGACAAGCTAGAATAGACGTTAAACCACAGGCTCTACTGAAGCGCCAGCTCAATTGCCGCTGATTCCTGATTTGGCGGGTATGTGTAGCGCTTCAGCAAGGCCTTGATCATCGTTCGCAGCCAGCCACTGGCAGGGGGCCAGGGTGAGGTTGCGGGTTGCGCCGATCTTGGTCACTAAGCAGCAGGAGCGGTACTGTGGCTCTCGGTAAGCACCCGTATAGCGTTGAGCTGACGATCACAAGCGAAACCAGTTATGAAGAGTTATCAAAGAAGTCCAGAAAAAGCTTTATGTCCAGTGTGTTGCACAGAGGAGGCAGATCTTTTGTGGCGTGTGAGCAGCAAACAGGCCGCTCAGCATTTTGTCTTATATGAGAAGAACCCAGAATGATTTGCTGAATTAGTGTTGCACATAGATAAACTTTGGGGTCAAAGTACATGCAAAGTCATGCAATGCTCCCAATGTGGGTTTTGCTTTGGCTATCCTTACGTCGCAGGAGATGAACGTTTTTACAGTCTTGCATATGTCCGTTCCGATTATCCAAAGTGGAAGTGGGAATTTCAGATTACTTACGACCTACTAAGAAGGAATCTTCGCTCTAACGGCAAACTGATCGAAATCGGTGCAGGCAATGGCGCGTTTATAAGCAAGATTGCGAAAGAAGTTTTGGCCAAAGAGAATATATTCTGCACAGAGTTTTCTGAATATGGGCGGCATCAGATAGAGAATTGGGGCATAAAATGTGCCCCGAAAGACATCAGGGAGTTATCTGGCCAAGAATATGAGAAATGCGATGATGTCATTTGTTTGTTACAAGTACTAGAACATATGGATGGGCTTCACGTGCTATTTGAGAAGTTAAATTGGTTGCTTAAGCCTGGTGGGAGCATTTTTATTGCAGTCCCCAATCAAAACATGATCGAGTTCAATGAACTTAATGGCGCCCTGCTGGATATGCCACCTAATCATATTGGAAGATGGAATAGAAGATGTTTTGAAATAATTGGAAGTTGACACAATTTGACTCTGGAAGACTACCAGGTAGAAAATAGTGATTTTGCATTAATGGCGAGGCAATTCGTAAATTATCGCTTCCTTCGCAACTGCCAAAACGGTGAGAGTTTTTCAAGCAAGCTGCGAAAGATATGAATCAACTCTTACATAGATAGAACCGCACAAGCATTGGGCGTGGCAGTGAATGCGATTATGGCGGTACCTGCCTTGCTTTCCCTCGTCAAAGATAAATCAAACTTAGGAAATTCACAATGGGTGCATTTTGTTAGCAAGTGAGAACCCGACGAACAATCACGTACACTTGACAGCATGAGCATTTAGTTGCGCCCAAATGAGTGGGTAGGCATTCCTTGGGCAACAGAAGAAAGACAGAAGATGTCACCAGCCGTGTGGCATTTTTGGATCTCATTTTGACTCAGGCCTACTGACGCCGAGGTGATGTACAAGTTCGTTAGATCAGGGCCGCCAAAAGTAACACAGGTTGGACGTGGAATGGGAAATTGAATCCTTGATCGTTCTTGACCACTAGCATCAAAGCAAGCAACACACCAGCCATCCCAGAGGGCTGACCAGAGATTGCCATCCATGTCAATGGTCAAACCATCGGGCTCAACTGCTTCGGCACTGAGGTCGATCAAAATCCTGCGATTAACGATTGAGCCTGTCTCAGCTAAATAGTCATAAGCGAAGATTTTATGCTGAGCTGAATCAGTTAAGTAAAAGGTGGACCCATCTGGGCTCCAGGCCAGACCATTGGCAATGGTCAAACCGGTTTCCATAATGTGCAGGGAACCATCTGGATCGTATCGATAGAGTGCCCCCTGACCACGACGATCACTGCAGGAGCCGATCCAGAAGCGGCCATGGGGATCACATTTGCCATCATTCAAGCGAGTGCCCACAGGATGGGGGAACTCAATTCGATGGATGATTTCTACTTCGCCGCTTGGCAGATGCAACCAAGCCAATCGATCACGAAGGGCGATCAGCAGACGATCCGTTCCCGCCAAGGCGATGGCACTGACCACATCTCCGATATCAAAATAGCAGTCCTTTCCAGTGGCAGGATCAAACTGGTGAACGCGGTGATTATAGACATCCACCCAGAACAGTTTCTGGCCGACTGCTTGCCAAACTGGGCACTCACCAAGGCGGGCTCGTGTAGCAAGAACAATGCGCAGAGACTGACTCATATCATTGGCCCTCAAGGGGGACTGCACCTGTAAACTTTGACACGCCGCCAGAGGTGATGGCATCCAGCACCATCTCTGGCGTGAAGTATCCCAGCGTCTGGATGATCCGGGCCACACAACCTGTCCAGCCTGTTTGGTGACTAGCACCAATGCCTGCGCCGCTGTCGCCGTTAAAGTACTCGTAGAATAAAATCAAGTCACGCCAATGGGGATCAGCCTGAAACTTCTCGTGATTACCATTAACGGCGCGACGACCAGTTGCGTCCTTTAGGAAGATTTTTTCCAGTCGCTCTGCGACTTTCGTGTATACCTCATACAAAGTAAGATAAATTCCAGATCCAGTGGGATATTCAACCTTAAAAGAATTGCCGTAGTAGCCATAAAGCTGCAGGAATGCTCTCAAAAGCAAGTAATTGACAGGCATCCAGATCGGGCCACGCCAGTTTGAATTCCCACCAAACATGCTTGAGGTTGAATCTCCTGCTACATAGCCCACCTTGTACTCACTCCCATCATGCATAAAACTGTAAGGATTCCCTAGGTGATGGCGGGAGAGGGAACGAATGCCATACTCACCCAGGAATTCAGACTCATCGAGCATTCTGGCCAGCACGCGGCGTAGTTTATCTTCGTTCAGAATTGCCAATAACATACTGCCCCGCACACCGGGCTGGGTGGGGAGATGGATGTTGTGTTGCAGCTCAGGGTGCTTCTCAAAAAACCGTTGCGACTTGTTCCGAAAGCGAGGCAGTTTGTCCAGAGTTTCCTGGGGAAAAACAACCACCGCCATTAGGGAGAGCAGACCCACCAGAGAGCGCACCTTGATGCGAGTGGCCGTGCCATCAGGAAACTGCAAAACATCGTAGAAAAAACCATCCTCTTCATCCCACAGTTCATCTTGGTCTGTGCCAATCCGGTCCATGGCACCGGAGATCCACATGGTGTGCTCGAAGAACTTGACAACGAAATCTTCGTAGAGGGGATCGTGGAGCGCCAATTCGACAGCAATTTGGAGCATCTGCTGACTGAAAAAAACCATCCATGCAGTCCCGTCGGCCTGCTCTAGGTGACCTCCAGTAGGCAGGGGAGAACTGCGGTCAAACACGCCAATGTTGTCGAGGCCGAGAAAACCACCCTGAAATAAATTATTGCCGCCCGCGTCTTTGCGATTCAGCCACCACGTGAAGTTGATCAGCAACTTGGAAAAAGCAAAGCGAAGAAACTGCAGATCCCCAACGCCCTTGTTCAGCTCGCGATCACGCAGATACACGTCCCAAGTTGCAAAGGCATGGACCGGCGGATTCACATCACTGAAGTTCCATTCATAGGCAGGAATCTGACCGTTAGGATGCAGGTACTCCTCTTGGAGCATAAGGCTGAGCTGCTTCTTGGCAAATTCAGAATCAATCAAACTGATGGGAATGGCATGAAAAGCCAGATCCCAGGCGGCATACCATGGATACTCCCACTTGTCGGGCATTGAAATAATATCTGCATTGTGCATGTGAAACCACTCACTGTTTCGCACGTGAAGCCGCTCGACAGGAGCAGACCATGGATTGACGTTGCGCTCGCGCAGCCACTGGTCAAGTTCATAGTGGAAGTATTGCTTGGTCCACATCATTCCTGCGAGTGCCTGCCGCATGACATTGGTGCGATCGCTATCCGCGAGGACTGAAGGGGGAATCACGGTGGCAAAGAAATGCTCTGCCTCTTGAATCCGACTTGCAAAAGTTTGCTCAAACAGCTGGCCAAATGGATCACTAGTTTGATCGGGGGCTGTTGTCGTCAGTCGGAATCGAAGCACCGTTGTTGCTTCGGCTTGCACTGTGAGATCGTAATGTGGGCTGACTTTTGTTCCCTTTCTATTGGGATTCACAGCATCTTTAACGCCATGAACGATATAGTTGTTGATTCCATCTTTAACGAAGGGGCTGGTATTTGGAGTATCAAACAACCGTTCATGATTGGTTTCATTTTCAGTGAACAGTAGCTGCGCGCCCGGCTCGCTGTAGAAAAAGTAATCGCTGCAATCCTGTGATTCATCCATAGGACCAAGCTGAGCATGCACCACGCTGTGCCCTACGGCAGTTAGCTGCTGCAGCAATGGCTTGGCACCATTCTCGGAGCTGCTCCAAGTGTTGCGGAACCACAAGGTGGGCAACAGTTGCAGGGTTGCGGCTTCAGGGCCCCGATTGGCAATACTGATTTTGATCAATACATCGTGTGGTGCTGCTTTGGCATACTCAACAAACACATCAAAGTAGCGGTTTTCATCGAAGAGTCCCGTATCTAAAAGTTCATATTCGGGCTCATAACGACTGCGAGCTCTATTGGTTGCAACAAGATCATCGTAGGGGAATGCCGCCTGGGGATATTTGTATAGATATCTCATATAGGAATGGGTAGGAGTGCTGTCCAAATAAAAGTAATACTCTTTGACATCTTCACCGTGATTTCCTTCGCTGTTTGTCAACCCGAACAATCGCTCCTTCAAGATCGGATCCTTGCCATTCCAAAGTGCAAGGGCAAAACACAGTTGATTTTGGCTGTCTGTGATGCCGCCCAAGCCATCTTCGCCCCAGCGATAAGCACGGGAGCGTGCATGGTCATGGGGAAAAGAATCCCAAGCATTGCCATCATCAGATGTATCTTCGCGTACGGTGCCCCACTGGCGTTCGCTCAAGTACGGACCCCACTTGTACCAATCAAGCTCCCCATCTCTCGCCTGCTCAAGCCGCTTGGATTCCTCGGATTTTAGGTCTGCCATTGTTTGAATGGGCAAATAAAATAATCTTACTACTCAGGCTGACCAAGCTTCGCGAAAGTCGGCATAGAGGGTCAGCCCACCATCAATGAACAGAGTTTGGCCAGTGATGTATGCAGCCTCATCCGATGCCAAAAAGACCACCGCTGCCGCCATCTCATTGACCGTGCCGGCTCGCCCGATGGGGATGTAGCTCTCAACAAGGTCTTTCTTGGCTTGATCCTCAGTCCATGCTTCATTGATCGGTGTGACGGTGGCGCCCGGAGCAATGGCGTTAACGCGAATGCCACGGTTGGCATACTCTAGAGCCAGAGTCTTTGTCAGGCTGCCCATGCCGGCTTTGCTAATCGAATAACTGAGATATTGGGGCCGCGGAATCATTTCATGGACGCTGGAAACATTGATGATCACACCGGCACGACCTTGCTCCAGCAGGTGTTTGATCGTTTCGCGGCTGTAGAGATAAGCTCCGCGCAAGTTGACAGAAATCACCCGATCAAACTGATCCGCTGGAAGGTCATGAGAGGGATGTTCGGATTGAATACCAGCGTTGTTAATGAGAATATCCAGGCCGCCAAAAGTAGCCGTCACATCGTTCACGACTCGAATGATATCGTTTTCGTTGGCCGCATCGCCTTGAATGAGCCGGACTTGTACATCGGAATGCCCCGATTCCGCCGCCTTCTGCAGCGCTACAACCCTCGTTTGCCCTGCTTCATCCAGATCTTTGCGATAATTGATGGCTACATTGCATCCTTCCTGCGCCAGTCGAATGGCAATCGCCTGGCCAATACCCGAACTCGCCCCTGTAACCAGGGCGATTTTGCCGACTAATCCTTTGCTGTGCATGCGGAAGAAGACTCCAAGATCTAAGGATGAGCTGGCTGGGCACACAAGATCTAACTTTAGCCGTTTTTGGGGCCGTGCCGCAGCAGCTCAGCAGCGCAGCCGTTTTTTTTTCAGATCGCTGCTCAAGGTGCGGTCTCGCGGCGCTCCTTGCAGCAAGAGACTCAATCTGAGTTAAAGCTGGCAATAGATTAGTATGAATAACGCGAGATAATGCATGATTAATTTGCACTCGAGGTGTTTGCAGCTGTAGAGAGTGCTGCTACTCATCCAAGACCTTCGCGCAGCAAGATATACAATCCAAGTGGGTCCGCCAATCCTTGGGTTTCGACGCTGCACCCCCTACCACTCCGCTAAGCCAAAGGCCCAGCGCAGCTTAAAGCGCTATCTGAACCTGCAGTTTGGCTAAAGCACAGTTTTTACCCTGCATTCTGACTGCGACGATAGGCCAGAACTGCAAGATACAAATCCTCGTCAATCTCGCGGATGTCGTATTCGGAGGGCAACACGCCATGCACATGCTGGTGCACCACCATCCAGCAATTGCGTTCCGGATCGGCGCCCGTGCCATCGAACTGCCGCGATGCCTCGGCCAGGGAGATCACCAGGGAATCGGCCTGGCTGCCCCCTGCCTGGGGCTCAAGGCAGTGGGAATTGGCCGATCGCTGGCTCTCCAGGGGCTGCGGGTTCGATCCGCACTCCGGTTGAGACCGGGAAGGCTCAGGCAGGGAGGGCTGCGGAACCTGGGGAACAGAGGAACCATCGGCGGCCGGGGGCTCGACTGAGGGGACGGCCATCACAACGCAGGAGCACACCAATGGATCCTGGCGCAACCGGCAGACTGAATGCACCTCCACAAGGCCCAGGCCGCATGACCCCGTGCCGATTTCCACCGGTCCTGGCCGGGCTGCGGACCACAGCCGCGTTGCTGTTGGCATTGGCATCGGCCGCAACGGCAGCCCTGAGGGCGGAACCGCTGCCTCCGGCCCCGCCCCTGAATCCGGCCTGGGCCTTCGATCCCAACGGTCCCTACCTACCCGGTGCCGATCCGCCCAGCTTCCTGCTGCCCGGCAAAGGCCAGCGCTTCAATCCCGCCAAAGCCAGCCAACCCGAGGCGATCAGCGGACCACGGCCACCCGTCCCTCCCTGCCGCCTGATCGTGCCGTTGAAGGATGCGTCCCTGCAGCCGCTCCACCTCCACCCAGCCCAGATTCCCCTCAAGAACAGCTTTGGCTGCCTCTCCGCGGCCGATGCGATCTACGGTGCTGATGGCTGTCCAAAGCGGTTGTGCGGAACCGCCAGAGGCAACCAGATCTCCCTTCCACCGGGTGGACCCTGAGCCCGGCCGAGGCCACAGCCCATCCCCTTGGCCGGTTCCCACCCCAAACCGGTTCGGCCTGCCCATCCTGGGTAGGGGGGGCCGAACCCCGCAGTTCGGAGCACCGGCCCATCGGCTGCATCCGGATCCCATACGGTGCCGTTATTCCCACCTGAGCGCAGAACCACAGGAGGTTTGTCCATGCATCCCACCGCCGAACTGTTCACCGAAAAGGCCTGGGGCGCCGTCGTGGCGGCCCAGCAGCTGGCCCAGCAGAAGCGCCAGCAGCAGATGGAGAGCGAGCACCTGCTCGGATCCCTGCTCGCCCAGCCCGGCCTGGCCAGCCGCATCCTCGAGAAGGCCGGCGTGGATGTGGGCACCCTCAGCCAGAAGGTGGAGGCCTACACGGCCAGCCAGCCCAGCCTCTCGGCCCCGGCGGACAACGTCTACCTGGGCAAGGGCCTCAATGCCGTGCTGGATCGGGCCGATGCCCTCAAGAAGGAATTCGACGACAGCTACATCGCGATCGAGCACCTGCTGCTCGCCCTGGCCGAAGACCAGCGCTGCGGCCGTCAGCTGCTCTCCCAGGCCGGCACCACGGCCGCGAAGCTGAAGGAGGCGGTGCTGGCGGTGCGTGGCACCCAGAAGGTGACGGATCAGAACCCTGAGGGCACCTACGAATCCTTGGAGAAATACGGCCGCGACCTCACCGAGGCCGCCAAGGCGGGCAAGCTCGATCCGGTGATCGGCCGCGATGAGGAGATCCGCCGCACGATTCAGATCCTCAGCCGCCGCACCAAGAACAACCCGGTGCTGATAGGCGAGCCCGGCGTGGGCAAAACGGCGATCGTGGAGGGCCTGGCCCAGCGCATCGTGAATGGCGATGTGCCCTCGGCCCTGCAGAACCGCCAGCTGATCTCCCTCGACATGGGCGCCCTGATCGCTGGGGCGAAGTATCGCGGCGAATTCGAGGAGCGGCTCAAGGCCGTGCTCAAGGAGGTCACCTCCAGTGAGGGCCAGATTGTGCTGTTCATCGATGAGATCCACACCGTGGTGGGGGCCGGCGCCACCGGCGGCGCCATGGATGCCAGCAACCTGCTCAAGCCGATGCTGGCTCGTGGCGAACTGCGCTGCATCGGTGCCACCACCCTCGATGAGCACCGCCAGCACATCGAAAAAGATCCGGCCCTGGAGCGTCGCTTCCAGCAGGTGTTCGTGGATCAACCCACCGTGGAAGACACGATCTCGATCCTGCGCGGCCTCAAGGAGCGCTACGAGGTGCACCACGGCGTGCGCATCGCCGACAACGCCCTGGTGGCGGCCGCCGTGCTGAGCAGCCGCTACATCGCCGATCGCTTCCTGCCCGATAAGGCGATCGATTTGATGGATGAATCGGCGGCGCGCCTGAAGATGGAGATCACCTCCAAGCCCGAAGAGATCGATGAACTCGATCGCCGCATCCTGCAGCTGGAGATGGAGAAGCTCTCGCTCGGCCGTGAATCCGACACCGCCAGCCGCGACCGGTTGGAGCGGCTTGAGAAGGAACTCGCCGATCTGAGCGAGCAGCAGAGCACCCTCAATGCCCAGTGGCAAAAGGAGAAAGGCTCGATCGATGAACTCAGTGCCATCAAGGAAGAGATCGAGCAGGTGCAGCTCCAGATCGAGCAGGCCAAGCGCAGCTACGACCTCAACAAGGCCGCCGAGCTGGAATACGGCACCCTGGGCGAACTCAACCGCAAGCTGGCCGCCAAGGAGGCCGAGCTCACCAGCGGCCACGCCGGCAAAACGCTCCTGCGCGAGGAGGTCACCGAGGACGACATCGCCGAAGTGATCGCCAAGTGGACGGGCATCCCGGTGAGCAAGCTCGTGCAGAGCGAGATGCAGAAACTGCTCCACCTCGAAGCAGAGCTCCACACCCGTGTGATTGGCCAGCAACAGGCCGTGACCGCGGTGGCGGATGCCATCCAGCGCTCCCGGGCAGGCCTTTCCGATCCGAACCGACCGATCGCCAGCTTCCTGTTTCTCGGCCCCACCGGCGTGGGAAAAACCGAGCTCTCCAAGGCCCTGGCCGCCCAGCTCTTCGATTCCGAGGAGGCGATGGTGCGGATCGACATGAGCGAATACATGGAGAAGCACGCCGTGAGCCGCCTGATCGGCGCGCCTCCGGGCTATGTGGGCTACGAGGAGGGCGGCCAGCTCACCGAGGCCGTGCGGCGCCGCCCCTATGCGGTGGTGCTGTTCGACGAGGTGGAGAAGGCCCACCCCGATGTGTTCAACGTGATGCTGCAGATCCTCGATGACGGCCGGGTCACCGATGGCCAGGGCCGCACGGTGGATTTCACCAACACGATCCTGATCCTCACCAGCAACATCGGCAGCGCCTCGATCCTCGATCTGGCCGGCGATCCGGCCCGCCACAGCGAGATGGAGCAGCGGGTGAATGAGGCACTTCGCGCCCACTTCCGGCCCGAGTTCCTCAACCGCCTCGATGAATCGATCATCTTCCACAGCCTCAAGGCCGAGGAGCTGCGCCAGATCGTGGAGCTGCAGGTGAAGCGGCTCGCCCGAAGGCTCGAAGACAAGAAGCTGGGGCTCCAGGTGGATGCCGAGGCCCTCGACTGGCTGGCCGGCGTGGGCTACGACCCGGTGTACGGCGCCCGGCCGCTCAAGCGCGCCATCCAGCGGGAGCTGGAAACGCCGATCGCCAAGGCGATCCTGGCGGGCACCTTCCCGGCCGGCTCCACGATCGATGTGGCGGTGGACAACGAGCGGCTGGCCTTCCACTCGGCCGCAGCCTCCAGCCTCAGCGGGCCAGTGCCGGCGCTGGTGTGAGTTCAGCTGGTCCTGAACGGCTAACGGCGGTACGGACTGAGTAGGCGCTCCTCACCCTCAGTCCCTCCAGCTTTGGCGGCGAAGCATGCCTCCCCTGCCGTGTCATCCCCTGCGAAGGGCGCTGGCAGCCTGGATCCAGGGCTATCGCGGCAGGCAGCCAAGGGCGCGGCCCTGATGATCGCGATCCATGGCCGTTCCGAGCTCTGACTGGTCTCGCATCGGTGGATGGGGTCGCCCATCTCATCAGGCGACGACTGTTTGCGATGAGCTTTACTGCTCATCGGGGCTCACTTATGATGATTTCCAGTAGATAATCATTGGCCATGCTGAGCTTCGAAGTGCAGCGCTCCGGACCTGCTGGTCCGACAGGATCATCCGGATTGGCCTCAAGGCAACGAGATGCTCTCCCCATGCTGCGATCGGCTCGAAGAACCCTGGCATTCGGTTTGCTGGCAGTTCTCGCTTCGGCTTCCAGCCAGCCCGCAAAAGCGATCAACATCCAAAGTTTCGATCTGCGCTGGGATCTCTACACATCAGGCGGACCTATCTTTGGGAAAATCGTTTTAGATCTGGATGGTTTGGCCACCGACCTTCCCTATGTCAACACTACCGCTCTACCTCCCTGGCTGATTGCGCTGAGCATCGATATCCCCGGCCCAGGTCCAGGAACCGGCAAATTCACGAAAGCTGATTACATTGGTCTTGATTGGAACAATGATGCTGGAACCGTCAGCTTTGATTTCACAGAACAATTGATCGGTCAGAATGGATGGGGTACGACATGCACGGCGCCCTACCAAGGTGTCTGCAGCTTTGGGCTCAAGCGTGATCCCAACGGCGCCAATGCCATGAATGCGTTATACGGTGTCGTGGGGTTCGACATCTACACACTATTGGATCAACCTCAATACGGGAGACTGAACTCCTTTGCTCCCTCTGCGGTCTCGGCAGTGCCAGGGCCACTTCCGATTGCCGGCCTTGCTGCTCTGTTGCCCTTCAGCCGGCGGCTGCGGCGTCGCCCCAGTGGCGTGGCAGCCTCTGGAGAGACTCTGCGTCCAAGGTGACAGCGTCACGGTGCGAATCATCATCGTCCGGGCGCGAATCTTTGCCATCAAGGTCTGATCAGCGGGAAGGGCCGCCGCTCGATGCTCGAGCCCTTCCTGGCCCCCAGCACCAGCGAGGGCAAAACCGGGTCAGCGCCGCTCATACCAGCCGCTCAAGGGTGTCAGCCAGGCCGGAGCGGCAATCGTTCGAGGCTTCGGTAGTGGGTTGCAGCCCACTGGCTAGGCAGGCCGCATTCCGCCACCCCGCGCTGGAAGCAACGCCACCAGCTCCTGGTAGGCCGAGCAGAACTCGCTGCCGAGGGCATCTTGGAGGATCTTGTCGGCGGCGAAGGCCTCCAGGGCTTCCTCCAGGCTGCTGGGCAGGGGCTGGGCCGTGCCCGGTGCCGGGGGGTCGGTGTAGGTGTTGGCATCGCTGCGGGGGCCAGGATCGAGCTGGCGCTCGATGCCATCGAGGCCAGCCGCCAGCACTGCCGCCTGCAGCAGGTAGGGGTTGGCGGCGCCATCGGGCAGGCGCAGTTCGAGGCGCTGATCGTCGGGGATGCGCACCAGATGGGTGCGGTTGTTGCCGCCGTAGCTGATCCAGGCCGGTGACCAGGTGGCACCGGAGCTGGTGCTGGCCCGGGCCAGGCGGCGATAACTGGCCGGCAATGGATTGGTGAGGGCGCAGAGGGCACGGGCATGGGCGAGCAGGCCGCCGAGGAAGTGATAGGCCAGGGTGGAAAGACCCTTCTCGCCGGCCGGCTCGTGGAAGAGGTTGCGGGCGCCCTGCCAGAGCGACACATGCAGGTGGGCGCCATTACCGGTGAGGCCCTCGATCGGCTTGGGATCAAAGCTCACGCCGCAGCCGTGCTTCTCCGCCAGGGTGGCGGCCATCACCTTGAAGAAGGCGTGGCGGTCGGCGGTGGTGAGGGCATCGGCGAAGGTCCAGTTCAGCTCGAACTGGCCATTGGCATCCTCATGATCGGCCTGATAGGGCCCCCAGCCCAGCTCCTCCATGGCGCCGATCAATTCGCTGATCAGCGGGTAGCGCCGCATCAGGCTCAGCTGGTCGTAGCAGGGCTTCGACTGGCGATCGAAGCGGTCGGCCACACCGCCCTGCTCGGGATCAAGCAGGAAGAACTCCGCCTCCACCCCGCTGCGGAACTCAAAGCCGAGGGCCTCGGCCCGCTTCAGCTGCTGCTGCAGCACCCGCCGCGGCGCCTGCTCCAGCGGCTGACCCTCCACCACCAGATCGGTGGCCACCCAGGCCACATCCCGCTGCCAGGGCAGCACCATCAGGCTGGCCGGATCGGGCAGGGCCAGCACATCGGGATCGGCCGGGGTGAGATGCAGCCAGGCCGCGAAGCCCGCAAAGCCCGCCCCGCCTTCCGCCAGGGCCGCCACGGCCGAAGCCGGCACCAGCTTGGCCCGCTGCACGCCGAACAGGTCGGTGAAGGAGAAGAGCACATGGCGCAGGCCACGGTTGGCAACGATGTGGGCCAGGTCGTTCATCGGGAGGTTCTGGAGATCCTTGGGTTATGGCGTGTGGGAGCGAAGGCGGCGCCAGGGGCTGGGGCCGGGGCGAGCGCAATCCAGGCGGATGCATGAGTGGTGGGGATCTAGGCCTGAACGGCGCGGCTGCCCGTTCAGCATGGGCCGAATCAGAACTCCGCAACCGAAAGGAGGGGGCAGGGCCTGTTGGCAAGACGATGCTTCCTGAGGACCTGAGCCTTCAACGACTCAGAAGCTCCTCCACCACCGCCCGCAGCTGGTCCTGCTCCGCCGGGGCCTGGCGAGGGTTACCGGCCCGGTGGCCCAGGTCGGACTCCAGCACGTGGAAGGTTGCCCCCGGGATCAGGGCCGCCTCGTGGGCGCAGTCGGCCGGAGGGAAATAGAGATCGTGGCGGCCGGCCACCACGGCGGTGGCGGCCTGGATGCGGCCCAGGGCTGTGGCAAGGGACGTGTCGGCCGCCGCCGCCACATCATTGGCGAGCCACACATCGAGCATGGCGATCAGGTCGCGAGGGTCATGGCGGCGGTAGGCGGGCAACCAGGCATCCTCCACGTAGTGCTCCACGGTGTCGTAGCCGAGCTCCCGATGGGCGCAGCGGCGGTAGTAAGGCTGGCTGGCAGCCCAGCTGGCGTAGATCAGCGCGAAGGTGCGCAGCCCCTGCTCGGGAACGGCGTCAAAGCCGCTGCCGTTCCAAGCCGGGTCGGCGCTGAGGGCCTGGCGCAGGCTGAGCAGAAACAGACGGTTGTGGGGGGTGGTTCGGGCCGTTCCGCACACGCAGCAGATCCGCCGGGGCCGCTGAGGTTCGAGCACCGCCCAGTGGTAGGCCTGCTGGGCCCCCATCGACCAGCCATAGATCAGAGCCGGCCGCTCCACGCCGAACACCTCCTCCAGCAGCCGAATCTGGGCCTGCAGGTTGTCGCGGTGATCGATCGGCCAGCCCCCCTGGCCCAGCGGCGGACCGCCATTGCTGGGGCTGCTGGAGCGGCCGTTGCCGAACTGGCTCACCAGCACCACGCAGTGGCGCTCGGGATCGAGGATCGGCCCCACCACCCAATCGATGTCTTCCGGCCAGGCGCCGTAGGAGCTGGGATAGAGCACCAGGTTGGAGCGCTCGGCATTCAGCTCGCCAAACACGCGGTAATCGAGCTGGGCGGCGCTCACGGTTTCGCCGCAGGCCAGGGGGAAGGAGCCGAGCTCAAAGCGGAGTGCGTTGGGGAGGTTCATGGCCTGGATCCTTTCGAGGAAGTCCGATGCGCGCCAGAGCGGCACTGCCCTCGCATGGGTCTGCCCTGAACAGCCAGGCCGGCGGCCGGGCGGAGCGGACTGGCCATCAGCTCCGCGGAGACGCGGGCACCGCATCTGACTGGCCAGCGGCCACGGCGGCCGGCATCGCTAAGGCGGCGAGATTGGCCAGGAAACCGCGGTGCACCGCCAGATAGCCCGGAGCCACCTCCGTGAGCCCCGGCCGCAGGTCGTGATGGGCTGCCGCCAGGGCGTGAAAGGGGAGGGAGGGATACAGATGGTGCTCGGCGTGGAACGGCATGTTCCACATCAGCCGCCGCAACGGCGCCAGGGTGTGGGTGGTGCGGGTGTTGCGCAGGCCATCGGCCACGAAGGGGCAGCCGCCGTGCTCAGCCAGCAGCACAAAGCGCAGCAGGGGTTGCCCCACCGCCAGCGGCAGCAGCCAGTACCAGAACAGAAACCCATTGGCGCCGATCAGGGAAGCCAGGGCCAGCAGGCCATAAACAGCGAACTGCAGCCCCAGCGAACGACGCACCGCCGGCACGGCATCGGCGGGGATATAAGGACGGGTGCTGAAATCTCCTCGCAGCCCTGCCAGGTGGCCGCGGACCTTGCCCATCCACCAGGGGATGCCGCTGAGCTCCAGCAGATAAGCGACCCTGGTGGTGGGCGGACTGTCTTCCAGCTCTGGATCGAGGCCCACCAGGTGGGTGTAGCGGTGGTGCCACTGGTGGTAGCGGCGGTAGAAATCGGCGTTGTAGAAACTCAGCACGCCGGCCCACCAGGCCACGGCGTCGTTGAGCGAGCGGCTGGCGAAGGCGGTGCGGTGGCCGGCCTCGTGCATCGCGCAGAACGCGAAGGCCAGGCCCCAACCCAGCAGCAGCAGGCCGATCAACCCCAGCGGCGCCACCAAAGGCGCAGGCACCAAAGGCGCCTGCCCCAGCGCCTGGCCCCACAACAGCCCACCAGCCACCAGCACGCCCAGATGGAAGGCGAGCTGCAGCAGCCCGGGCCGGTCATGGCGCTGGTTGAGAGCAGCCAGCCGCTCGGCCGGCAGGGATCCCAGCGCTGCTGCGGGCGCTGACAAGGAAGCCGAGGACAGCGGCGACCTTGAAGCCGCAGGTCGGCGCACAGGAGCGCTCTGGTGGGCCAAGGGAGCGGGCTCGCCCATGGAATCCGGTGGAGACAGGGGCCGCCGAACGGCCTTGTAGACCCGCATTGTGGCGATGGCAGCGCCGCTGGCGCGTTCGACATGAACCGCGAGCCGAAGCGCTCCGTAGCGCTCGCCAGCGCTCGTCGCTATGGCTTCGCGCGGCGATCGAGCTGGGATGGCCAGGGAAGCAACACCGAAAGATTTCAGCCGGCTCCGAGGGGCTACAGATTCCCTTAAGATTCAGGAGTCAGAGGTTCCCCTGTGTACGACAACCACCCCGTGCTCACCTCCATGGAGCTCCGCCTCCAGGACCTGCGCGATTGCTACCGCAGTCAGCCCAACGAGCACACCCGCTACCAACTGGTGCGCCATGAGCAACTGATCGCCCAGTGGGCCCCTTCCCGGCTCCAGGCCAGCTGAGTCGGCCTGAGCCTGCCCAGTCATCACCAGAGCAGCAGCTCAGGCCTGGCCTGATCCAGTCGCCAGAGCTGGCGGTGGCGGTGCAGCAGCTCCTGGCCGAGGATCGCCTCAACCCCGAGCTGCTCAAAGATCGGGTTGTCGGTCACGATCCCCTCCACACCGGCAGGGCCATCCCCCGGCGATGGCGAACCGGGCGTGGCGGTAAGCCCCCCGGACCCGGAGCCAAGCCCGAGGCCGGCAAACAGCCGGCGCTCAACGCGCTGCTCGCCGCAGAACCCCACCAGCCGCAGCGGCTGGGCCGGACCGAGCGGCCGTAGCCGAGCCGCCAGAGCCGGCTGCAGGAACAGCCCCTCAGCGGCGGTGTCGGCCAGGGCCTGCACGGGGCCCACCGACGTGCTCAGCTGCAGCAACGGCACGCCGCGATGCCACCGCAGCGGAACCCGCTGCGGCCGAGATCGAGAGGTCGCCGTTGCAGTGGGCTGTGGATCGCGCGGCGCAGAGGAGCGAGCGGTTGGCGTTGCACTGGAAGACGGGGAGAGCGCAAACGGGAGCTGGTCGAGAGCCGCCGCGCCGAGCGCGATGCGCCCCAGGGAGGGATCAATCCGGATCGGCAGCAAGCGCAGGCTCGGCGCGCCCAGCACCCCATCCACCCCCGCCGGCAGGGCGGCCACCGGCAGCACCAGCGCCTCCACTCCCTCCAGGGAAAGAGCGGGCGTACCGGGAGGTGCTGCCGGCTCGCGCAGCAGCAGATCGGGAAGCCGAGTGCGCTGAGGGTTCAGATCAGCGCAACCGTGGCCGCCTCCTGCCAGCCCAAAGGTGCCCGCAGGCAGGGGGCGGCGCACCAGGGCCAGCCGCTCCGCCAACTCCGGCGTGACCATCGTGGAGGTGGCGCCGGTGTCGAGCAGCAGACGGATGCGGGCGCCCTGGCGGCGGTGGAGGGGAACAGGGCCAGGGCTGGCAGCGTCTGCACCGGAGTCAGCCGCCGCCAGGGCGCCCGCAACCTGAAAGTCGAGCACCGGCGTGTGGCCTCCCTCGGCCCGCTCCAGCGGCACGATCACCGTGCCCCGGCTACGGCCGCCCGAAAGCGGCTGGCCGGCCAGCTGGATCAAGGCATGGGCAGGAACCCCGGCGGCGTGACTGACCGGTGGACGTTCAGCGGCCCTGGTGGGAAGGGTCAGCAGCAGGGCCAGCAAGGCTGCTGGGCAGCCAGGGTCTAGCAGGGAGCCCATGACGGGGGACACAGAAGAGCGCTCAACCCGGTGAGTCGTGGATCCCCATTGTGAGGGGCGCAGCCGATCACCCCGCCGGCAGATGGGCCAGCAGCCGCCACCAGAGCGGCACCGTGAGCAGAGCCAGCAGGGTGGTGGCCAGCACCAAGTGGGCGGTGCGTTCGGCGTCGCGGCCGGCCGCCTCGGCCAGCAACAGGGCCGACACCGCGGTGGGAGCCGCCGCCTGCAGCACCACCGCATCCCGCACGGCGAGCGGCAACGGGATCAGCCGAGTGAGCGCGACCATCAGCAGCGGCATGGCCAGGAGCTTGAAGGCCAGGGCATACCCCAGGGGCCACAGCTCCCCGGGCGCCAGCGGCACCCCTTGGCGCAGGCTCGCCCCCAGCCGCATCCCCACCACGCTCAGGGCCAGCAGCAGCAAGAGCTGAGAGGGCCACCACAGCAGCCGGCCCAGCTCGGCGCCCCAGGGGGAAAGGTGCAGCAGCAGGGCGATCGCCAATCCCTTGCAGGCCGGACTGCCCCACAGCACCGCCAGAGCGCGGCGGGCATCGAAGGCGAGCCCCTGCACCAGCAGCGGACCCACGCTCCAGGTGAACAGGGTGCCCACGAGGTCGTAGCTGATGCTGTGCCCGAGCGAGGCCGGCGGCAGCAGGGCCACGGCCACCGGAATGCCGAAGTAGCCCGTGTTGCCCACCACGGCCCCCAGCTGCAGGCCGCCATGGGGAATGGAGCGGCGCAGCGGTGCCCATCCGAGCAGCAGCAGCAAGCCGGCCCCATTCACCAGGGCCGCCATCGCTCCAGACACCAGGAGCTCGCGGCCCATCCCCGAGCGCAGCAGCAAGCCCACCAGGCTGAGCGGCACCCCCCAGTTCACCAGCGGCGCGGCCAGCCGGGAGGACAGCTGCGGGAACCGAAGCCCCAGCAACAGGCCCACCAAAAGGGAGGGGATCAGTTCGCTGACAAAGCGCAGCACTTGGCCTCCACCACGTCCCAGCCGGCAGCCGCGAGCAATGGATCGATCAGATCAGCGCGGGTTTCGGTTTCATTCATGGGAGCAGGGAGGCCACGTGAGCGAGCAGGTCAGCGCAGAGCTGGTTCCAGGCGGCGCGATCGAGATGTTCGAGGTCCGGTTCTTCGTCGTAGCGGCGCAGGACGGCAAAGAGGGTGAACCGACTGAGAGGCGTGAAGGGTTCAATGGCAGCACCTTGATCTCGCAGCATCTGGAACAGCTGCCGGAGATTGTGAGTGAAGGGAGGCTGCTCAAGCAAGAGGACCAGCAGCCAAGCTTTGAGCCCTTTTTCTGTGGCCTGCTGGATGTAGAAACCCCAGCTGTCTTCCTCAAAGACGGAGGAATCTGCCATGGCCATGGCTGTTCGCAGATCGCGGTGGGCGATGCGCAGAAAACCGGTGGGGGTCTCAGCCGGCGCCATGCAGCGCCTCCAACGGCTCCAGCTGACGGCCATAGCGAAAGGCCTCGGCAATCACATTGATCCGTCCATGCTGCCGTTCCTCCACTTCACTGGCGGAGAAGAGCAACAACTCAATCGGCAAACGATGGTGGGCCAGCTTCCAGCCCAAGGCGTCCGTTTCCACAAACCGCGAATGGCACGCCAACCAAGCATCCGGCACCGTCACCAGCAGATCAAGGTCGGAATCGGGCCGTTCGGTGCCGCGGGCGCGGGAGCCGAACAGGCGCACCTGGGCGCCGGGAATGGCCGCCTGGATCTCGGCCGCAATCGTGCGCAGCAGAGGTTCATCCACCACGTAGTGATAGCTGGAGGGGCGGGAAGAGGTGGCCATGGAGTCAGTTTGACGCATCCGGGGGCGATAGAGCTCCACGCCGGCACGCATGATGCGGGCCAGGGAGGCGGCTCTGATGGCGGGGCCGATCAGGGTGAGGTCGATGCCGGAGGCGGGACGGTGCCGCCCTAGGGCCCGGGAGCCGTAGGGGATCGCGTGCGATCGCCTGGGCCTGCTCAAGCCCCCAATGCACCCACCGGCACCACGGCGATGCCATCGGCGCGCCGGTAGCCATAGCCGCTGCCGCAGACCACCGCCAGGAAGGCGGGTTCGCCGCTGCGGCGGGTATCGATCTGCTGGCGAAAGCGCAGCAGGCCGGCGGCGGCGGCTTCCACCTGGCCCGGTCCGAGCTTGATCTCGATCGCACCCCAGCGGCCATCGCGCAGCTGCACGATCGCGTCCACCTCCACGCCGTAGTCGTCGCGGTAGTGGAACAGCTCGCCATCCAGCACCTGGGCCAGCACCCGCAGGTCGCGAATCACCAGCGACTCGAACAGCAACCCCAGCCACTCCAGATCCTTGAGCAGACGATCGGGGCTGCCGCCGAGGGCCGCCACCGCCAGAGAGGGGTCGCAGAAATGGCGCCGGGGGGCCTGGCGCAGGGCCGCCTTGGAACGCAGATGGGGCCGCCAGGCGGGCTGGTTCTCCAGCACCATCAGCCGCTCCAGGGCCTCGAACAGCACTGCACCGGCGGCGCCCTGGCAGGCGCGCAACTTGGCGTCGGCGATGCGGGGGCGGTAGGCCAAGCCGTTGCTGGCGGCCATGGCGGGGCGGGCAATGCAGAAGATGCAGAACTTTTAATGCAGAAAAAACCGGCCTTCGGATGCAGATAAAACGGAGCTTCTGATGCAGGAAAAACTGCTCTGCCCAGGCAGGTGAACGGGAGGCGACCGTCACGGATCAGAGTTCGCCGTTGGAAGTCGCCCCACCTCAGTGGCATCGATCCTGGCAGGCACGCCGACCATCAAGTTAAGTTGATGTACAGGTTATTGGGCAGCGCCGTGCAGGTGGTCAGCTTTTCGGAGGCCCGGGAGAGCTTCAAGGCCGTGCTGGATCGGGTCGAGGCCGATGCGGACGTGACCCTGATTACCCGGCGCCATGCCAAGGGGGCCGTGGTGATGTCGCTCGACACCTACAACAGCTTGATGGAAACCGTTCATTTGCTGCGATCGCCGGAAAATGCGGCCTACCTGCAACGGTCTCGGGAGCAGGCTGATCGCGGGGAGCTCCTCTCCCATGGGCTGATCGATCCGGATCTGGCCGATGCTGGCGATTGAGCAGCTGGCCTGGACGGGTGCCGCCTGGGACGATTACCTCCACTGGCAGAACCAGGACCGCAGGCAGCTACGGCGCATCAACCAGCTGATCCAGGCATGCCTGCGCGATCCCTTCGATGGAATCGGCAAACCAGAGCCACTGCGGGAAAACTTGGCCGGCTGCTTGTCACGCCGCATCGATGAGGAGCATCGCCTGGTTTATCGGCTCGATGCCGATCTGCTAGTGATCCTGGCCTGCAGATATCACTACCGATGATGCCAAGAGCTGGACGCTCCAAGACCTTGCGATGGAATGCGAGCGAAGGAACCGTCGAGGAGTCGCTGGCGGAGCTCTCCCCACACATCCGAGTGCCAGGGGAGAGATCGGATAGACCTGAAATTTATAGGCGTTGTTGGAAAGGGCTTCTGGATATAACGCTGCCCTTGAGTGGCAGGCAGGGAAGTTGGGGCGGCGAAGCTGAGAGCTAATGGTGGCCTGTCCACTCGAAGGGCTTGTTCGAAGTGTCGCATTCCCACAGACAACGTACGCGGACTTCAGCTGCACAAGCAAAATTCATGCAACCTCAGCCACATCTTCCACAAATACACCCTCCTTCACAGATGCGCACAATTGGAGGCATCAGGCTGAAATGATCTTCAAGATTGTGTCAAAACTTGGGCTCCGATCACCTCAGAGTGCTTTATACAGACTTTCCCGTGACTGTCCTGCCTCGCTTGCGATCTGGGTCATCCCCCCCCTGGCATGAGCAATATCTCCCAATTCATTTGCAATAAAAACAGCACTTCTATCTGATTCTTGTAAATAAGCTTACAGATAAGGCGCTATTTTTCAAGAGTCTTCAGGGAACTCGGAAACGTCATAGGGATGACGTCGCTATTTTCTTCATTTATTGATCTTGTAGTTACGAGCAAGTTCTTAAACTGATTTGATTTCTTTTGCATGAGTGCTTTTGTCAGCACTATCGCGAAGAATGACCAGCATCGAACTCCGCTGTTGAGAATAAAGCCTGCAACCAGGGCTATAATAATCCAGCAGCTCAGAGGCTTGTGGATTAGTGGGGCGAACAACGTCTTGATTTCACATGATAAGTAGCCGTAGTTAAAAACTATAACTTGTTTGCAGAAACACGCCAGTCTATGGCTGCCGTGGCTGGCGACGCATGTTGACCTTAATAGATCTGGCTACTTAACGCCTTCTACGATGGCCTGAATGAACTCCTTAAACTTGAGGGCTTGAAGGCCTTTGAGCCAATGCGAAAACATTTCTGCGCGGCGAACATAAAGCAAGTTCAAACTGCAGCCTCGTGCCTGATATCTGGCAAGGGTTCCAGCGGCATCCACAACGAGGCGGCACTATCCATAGATCATGAGGCTGGGCATGCGGAGCCAGTTCAAGTGCCGGTAGCTTGACCATGGCGGAGGGGCGCGCCGCCAACTTACTTTGCTGAAAAATGTGCAGATCGAGCGAACCGCGCTCATCCCCGGCTTACAGGCATAGATATAGCGGACGGCTTTGGTCGCTATCCTGAGAACTAACGGTAGTCTCCCCAGTAAACGGCCTGAATACTATTCCAACACAAGGCTTTCGAAATCTAATCAGTACAGTGTTATTAGCGATGGCACTCTTGACCCAGTTCCATCCCTTCTTCGATTACCTTCTTTGTTCCCGTTCTTCAAACAACATCCTATTAATCTTATCGGTACTATCAGCCTGCTGTTTAAACATAAAAACCATGAAAACAAGCACAGAGATTGAAATGAAACCAATCCAGAATCGAGCCTCTTTCATGAGATTCAGTCACAAACCAACATTGTATCCGCTTCAATGCCCGAGACGAAGCCTGCAACGAAATATGAAGCCATTGACGCTGGGCTGGGCGCTTTGTGTGTGAGGTGGCCTGATTGACCAAGCCCTTTTTAGGGGCTGTCGGCTTTTACCCACTTATAGCGTGGTTTAATTTGATATTAATCTCCTGCACCGGCAGCATAAAAGCGAGGATGCCGGCTGGCAACATCGCCAGAACCCTGTTGGGGCAATGGTTTTCGCAATAGCGTCGGAGTCTCCTGTCGTCTTCTCTGGGTCCGCCTATCACCGTTCACCACGATACAAAAGCCTGATCCCAAGCCCCGAGGCCCGCCACTTGACATGAGCTAATAAGACCGGGATATTGTCATATCGTAGTACTTCTCATAAGGAGAGGAATAAACGGACGGCTACAGTTTCTCCCATCAGCTGATTAACCGGGCAAGGTGCGCCTCTCCATCTGATCTGAATATCACTTACAATAAATTTCTGAGACATGGGGGGGGATGCAATCGAAGCAAAGAAGAGAGCGTAGAAAAAGTTTATCGGCACAAGAAAGTTCCCGTCCCGTTTTCCATAGAAAGCCTCTTGCGTAAACTGGACATTAAATGGGAGACCAGCTTTGTGAATGAGAGAACATCTAAGAATATCGTATACAACCTCAGTCACGTTCTTGGTTTTATTGGGATCCATTGGATCCGATACGTTCAGCCTTCCCCCTGGAATGGCTCGCATCGCCCCACCAAAACCCACAGTCGTGATGATGTCCAGGTATCTATCCAAGAAAGCCAAGCAGCGACTTCTCGTCCTTCCGCCAAATTCTGCTTTGCCTAATGAGTCGACAACAGTACAGATACATGCCATCGCGACCGAGTAGTTCCCGGCGGCGCACTCGCGCAACGCTCCATTCATAAATCTTCAATAGCCATATGTCCTCCTGTGAGTCATAACGTTGCCCCTGAGTGGCAGGGAGCGATCTTGGGGTGGCGAAGCTCAGAGAAGATGGAGGCCTGTCCACTCGAAGGGCTTGTTCGAAGCGCCGACTACCAACTGAAGTGTATCGGCCAGAGGCGGACAGATGAGATACACATCACCATGCTAATAATCACAAAGAATATGGTTGGCGCATTCCCTCTCTCATGTACCAGGCCTTCCTTACACCAAAGTTATGGCACAGGATTAATCTATTGGTCGTTCCTTAATCGTATACAGGATCCAGGCTCATCCATGCATAGTGAGCCTAGTGGCGCGATAGCGGGAGCATTTCGCCGCATTATCATCCAGCCATGCTTATTATAGCATGACGTTGTAGCCTGTTCCACAAGCGACTAGGCTCATTCCACACTCCCAACATAGCAATATCGTCGAAGGGTTCCCTCTTCCAGCTTAACTAATTAGTGCTTCCCCGCAAGGCGAGTTCAGGCCTTGCGACCACTCCCGCGAGAGCGCAAACATCCGCTGCCGTTTGCAAACCGCCCGTAAAATCCTTATGCAACTGCATGCGGTATCAGGCAGCTTCTATTGCCAGATTGTGCTGACGATCACCTTGGGAGCAAAACAGCCGTTGGATCCCTGAATTTGCCAACAAAGGACCCTTCAGCCTGATCGCATAGTGAAAGCCGAGATACATACACTCATATCGGGCGGGGCAGCCTCGCGTCAAAGAGGTTACAAAGTTTGACATTTGCAGGAAGCACTAATAGAGACTGCCGGAGTTCGGGTTGAATTATGCTAAGCTTTAAAAGGATTGCATGCTTTTTCTGAGATGAAAGAATTTGCTAAGCACATTTTCATTAGTTATTCTCACGTTGACAACAAACCTCTCTCCCCAGATCAGCAGGGGTGGATCACACGCTTCCACCAAACATTTCAAACTTTTCTCGACACCAGGCTAGGGAGAGATGCAGCGATTTGGCGAGATGACAAGCTTAGTGGCAATGATGTTTTTGAAGATGAAATAGTAAACCAATTCAAGGATGTCGCCCTGCTGATTTCAATTCTATCCCCCCGCTATATCTACTCTGAGTGGTGCACCAGAGAAGCCAGAGAATTCTGTCAGCAAGCAGAGCAAAGCGGCGGGCTTGTTGTACAAAACAAATCACGGGTTCTGAAAGTAGTAAAAACACCCTTTCCCCAGATCGAATCCGACTGTTTGCCCGATGTCTTTAACACTGTTCTCGGTTATGATTTTTATACTCTCGAGGATGGAAAGCCCCTTGAATTAGATCCGGAATATGGAGATCGCTTTAAACAGGATTACAATCGTAAAATTGCTCTTCTTGCATTTGATGCAGCTGCTTTGATAGGAATGCTGGAATCCCAAAGTGGCAATTTAGACCAGAATCCTGCCACCCCCGATTCTCCAAAAGCGACAATCTATGTCGCTGAGTGCAGCGGAGATCGTCGTGAAGCGAGAGATAAACTAAGTGCCGATCTCAAGCTCAACGGTTATGCCGTAGTACCCAGCCATCCACTTCCCTTGGATGACGAAATCACCTACCGATCTACGGCCTCAAGTTTGCTGAGCTCAGCGTGCCTTTCGATTCACTTGGTGGGTGCAACACCGGGGCCAACGCCTGATGGCCCGTCTCAGATCTCGATCGGTCCACTACAAAACGATCTGGCAGTCCAGGCCAGTCGAGCGACACCCCTGAAAAGGATCGTATGGCTACCATCAGGCACAACTTCAGCCAACCAGCAGCAGCAGGCTTTCATTGAAGCCCTGCATCAGGATGCCAAAGTGCAGGCTGGTGCTGCACTCAGTACAGGTGGGTTAGAAGAGTTAAAAAGCACGGTGTACCGAGCGCTGAAAACCTTCCAAAGTGACATTGGCCCCCAAGACATCCTAACCTTAAGCTCTGAAGATAATCTTCAAAAGAAAATCTATTTTGTCTGTGATCAACATGACCGCAAGCCATCTGTGCAGGTTCGTAGATGGCTAAAGGAGCAAGGTGTTGAAATATTGCTACCGATGTTTGCCGGCGATGCGGCCTCTGTGCGTGAGACAAATGAGGCACACCTTGCAGCCTGTGATCTGGTGCTTATTCACTATGGGGCAGGGGATGAGGCTTGGAAAGCTGCCATCGATTCAGATCACCGCAAAATCCGGGCATACCGGGGCAGTAAACCTCTACCGCCGCGCTTCACCTACCTGGCGGAGCCCTATACGGAGCACAAGCAAGACATGCTTGATATGGATGAGCCCTATTTGATTGACTGCATGGCAGGTTTTCAGGAGGGCTCCATGGCTGAATTCCTGCTAACCATCGCTAACGCTGGGGAGTCCTCATGACAGGGCAAGCCAGGCCATCAACCAATCCATTCCCAGGCTTGCGGCCATTTCTGGAATCGGAAGAACACCTGTTTTTCGGACGCGAGAACCAGGTGGATGAGATGGTGAACAAGTTGGCCGACCTGCGCTTCCTGGCTGTGGTGGGAACCTCGGGAAGTGGCAAATCGTCACTCGTCAACTGTGGTTTGCGCCCAGCCCTCCATCAGGGAAGGATGGCCAGTGCCGGCACCAGCTGGCGAATGGCCCAGTTTCGCCCAGGCAACCATCCCATATCCGCGCTGTCCGAAGCGCTTGCGGAAGACGGCGTGCTCTTTCATGACTTTACAGAACGTGGCTTGCCATTGGTGGAAATCATTGACACCACGCTGAGGATGAGCAAACGAGGCCTACTCGACATCGTGGATCAGGCTGGCTTGGCGGAGGATATCAATCTGCTGGTGGTGGTGGATCAATTTGAGGAATTATTTCGCTATCGTCAACTCTCCGATGGGACCGATGCAGATGGCTACGCATTCAGCGAAGAGAGCACGGCTTTTGTGAAGTTGTTGCTGGAACTGCGAGAGGAGAAAGCCTGCCGAATCTACGTAGTCTTAACAATGCGTTCTGATTTTCTCGGTGATTGCACCCAATTTGCTGGCCTGGCGGAGGCCATCAATGCCGGACTGTTTCTGGTGCCGAGGCTGACGCCTGAGGAGCGCCGGGAGGCCATCGTGAATCCAATTAGGGTGTAAGGGGCAGAAATTGATTCGGTGCTCACCACCCGGCTTGTGAACGATGTGGGTGACAACCCTGACCAACTGTCGATCCTGCAGCACGCCCTGAACCGCACCTGGGCCAACTGGCAAGCAGAGGGGAACAACCAGCTTCAACTGAACCTGCACCACTATGAGGCCATTGGCACGATGGAGCGGGCCCTGGATGCCCACGCGGAAGAGGCCTACCGGGAGCTATCAGGTCCTGGAAGGGAGCCAACCGATCGCCAGCGCATCTGCAAGTCCATTTTCCAGGCGTTAACCGACAAAGCAACCGATGGCAGGGGGGTTCGTCGACCCACAACCCTGGCCATCCTGTGCGCGCTGGCTGAGGCCAGCGAAGAGGAGTTGACGGCTGTGATCAATGTGTTTCGCCATCCCAGCCGTTCCTTCCTCATGCCCCCGGCAGGCGAGCCTCTCAGCAAGGAAAAGGTGATCGACATCTCCCACGAGAGCTTGATGCGGGTCTGGGAGCGGCTGAAAGGATGGGTGCAGGAGGAAGCCCAGGCGGCACAGACCTATCGCCGCTTGTCGGAGAGCGCAGAGTTGCATGCCAGTGGACAGGCCAGCACATTGCGGGATCCTGAGCTCACCATTTATCAGGCCTGGCGCACAACCTGGAAACCGAATCGGACCTGGGCTGAGCGTTACGTACACGGGTTCGATCGCGCCATGGCCTTCCTCCTGAGCAGTATGGCGGAGCGTGATGCCGAACAGGCTGAGTTGTTGCGGCGCCAACAGGAGGAAGCTCGCCGATCGCTGGAGGAGGCCAACCGTGCCCGCATTGCCGCTGAAGATCGGCAGAGGCTGCTGCGCAGGGGATTGATCGGCATGGGTGCCTTCGCGTCCCTGGCTGTGGCGGCGGGTGGCTTTGCGGGCTGGCAGCTGTGGCGCGCCAAGCTCGCCAGCGCCACGGCCTTTGCCGCTACGGCCAAAGCACAGCTGAGCGGGGATCCTTTTGGGGCCTTGGTGAATGGCCTGGCAGCCTTGGGCCCTCTGGCCAATGAACCAGCGGCGTCATTTGAGGTGTCTCAGATCCTTTCCAGTGCGGTGTCGGCCAACTGGCAGATCGGCTCAATGGATTCCAGACAAGGCACGATCTACACCCTGCTGGAGCTGGACAACAACGAGTGGATCAGCGGTGGCCGTGATGGCACCCTGCGGCGCTGGCGCGACGGCAAACCCATCGGCAGGCCCATCCAGACAGGACAGCAAAGGGTATGGAAGGTGTTGAAGCTGCGAAACGGTGATTGGGTCACCGCTGGCCACGATGGCAGCCTACGGTTTTGGCGCAATGGCAAGGCCATCGGTCAATCAATCCCCACGGGACAGGGTATTTTATATGACCTGGTTGAGTTGGGCAATGGAGAGATCATCAGTAGTGGCCAAAAGAAAACCCTTCGTCGCTGGCGAATGGGAAAATCAATTGGCGGCTCGATTCTTACTAATCAGGTTAGGGTTTGGAAAATGGCGGTCCTCAGCAATGGTGACTTGCTCACAGCTGGCAGTGATGGCAGTCTGCAACGACGGCGCAATGGCATGCCCGTTGGCAATCCGATTGCTACCAATCAGGGAAGTATTTACAGCCTAATTGAGCTCACCAATGGCGAGTGGGTCAGCGGTGGATCTGATGGAACATTGCGGCGCTGGCGAGATGGACAGCCACTGGGCCAGCCCAAAATTTCGGGCCAAAAGACTATCAATAGCTTGTTGGAACTTAAGGATGGGGAGTTGATCAGTGGATCCGATGATGGAACTCTTCGACGTTGGAAACATGGCAAGCCGATCTCAGCACCGATTCCGACTGGCCACGGGGGGGTCAGTAGCCTGCTTCAGCTGAGCAATGGGGAGTTGATCAGCGGTGGACGTAATGGCCTCATACGCCGTTGGCGCAGGGGCGAAAAGCTTGGAGGAGTGATTCAAACCGGCCAGGGATCCCTGATAGTGATCAAGCTCCGCAATGGTGAGCTCCTCAGCGGTGGGGGCGACGGAACATTGCAGCGCTGGCGAGATGGCAAGCCTGTAGGGAAACGGGTGCAGACTGACCAAGGAGGTGTGGCCGCGATTCTTGAGCGCAAAGATAGTGAGCTGGTCACTGCCGGTGCCAATGGCACGTTGCGGCGCTGGCGGTCCGATGGTAAGCCAGTGGGTGGTTCGATTCCTACAGGCCAAGGATTTGTAAGATCTCTGGCAGAACTTGCTGATGGCGATTTGATCAGCGCCGGTGAAGAAGGCACGTTGCGGCGATGGCGCAACGGCAAACAGCAAGGGAGCGTCATCAAAACCAAGGACGGTGAGGCGTGGGGTTTGCTTGTCCTTAAGAACGGTGAGCTAATCAGCAGTGGAAACAATGGAACGATTGAAAGATGGCGCAGCGGCAGCGGCAGCGGCAGGAGAATCGGCGACCCAATCGCCACCGGGCAGGGAGGGATCTGGAGCCTCATCGAGCTCAACTCTGGAGACCTGCTGAGCGGGGGCGGCGATGGCAGCCTAAAGCTATGGCAAGACGGAAAGCAAATAGGCGCAACAATCAATACTGGTCAGAGCGCGATCTGGAGCTTGTTGGAATTAAAAAATGGAGAGCTGATCAGCGGTTCAATGGATGGAACGATTCGGCGTTGGCGCGCGGGTAAGCCAGTGGGTGAAGCGATTCAAACGGGTCAAGGAGCTGTTCTCTCTCTGATTGAGGCGGGCAATGGAGAACTGATCACTGCTGGAGAGGACGGTACCCTACGGCGTTGGCTGGTGGTCAGAGATGTTGTCAAAGCGGCTTGCATGGAACTGCGCGATCACCCCGCTCTGGCTACGCCACAAACGCCGTCCGAAGAGGAGGCCAGCGCAACCTGCACAGCGCAAAGATATCTCAAGTAGAGGCTTGTATTGTGTAGTTCTCATCTCTAAACCGGTTGCGCCAGACTTGTGCCGCGGCTGAGCTTGCATAGTCCGAGGGGAGATTTGAGGGGGCTTCCTTTCCGCACTTCCCGATCCTTCGAACGGCATGGATAGATCGTGCGAAGCCACGATCTATCCGATGTTGGACAAGCCCCGCACCACTGGGGCCTTTCAAGACAGGAGAAAGATCGAGGCTC
>Ga0208360_1000051_pt1 | contig 46585 bp, 48 predicted proteins | sample LakMenE27Jul10ns_FD_150739 | JGI IMG/M metagenome (GOLD analysis project Ga0208360, IMG submission 150739) | Freshwater microbial communities from Lake Mendota, WI - 27JUL2010 deep hole epilimnion ns (SPAdes) | ecosystem: Environmental > Aquatic > Freshwater > Lake > Epilimnion/Euphotic zone ...
CGCACGGATGACTTCAACATTGGTCAGTTTGAGGGAGTCAATTACTTCATGGAGGAACTCCACACGTCTCTGGAGGGGTTCGATCAGGGTAACTTTGAGCTCTGGTTTAGCTAGGGCGATGACGATTCCAGGAAGTCCTGCACCGGAACCAATATCGGCCACGCTTGCACCTGTATTGGGCAAGAGAGTGGTGAGGGGAATGCAGTTTTCAATATGGCGCTCCCAGATCCGCTCCCCTTCTTTGGGGCCGATCAAGCCGCGCTCTATCGCTGTTGTTGCAAGGAGCTCTGCGTAGGCCAGGGCCTCGCTGGTCTTTAAAGGGAAGTACCGAGCTGAGCTGGTTTCACGTGAAACGCTCAGGCCGGCATCACCACAACGCAACGATCTGGGTCTTCTCCCTCGGATTCACTGGTCAGGCCAATTTTTTGGATGGTGTCGTGGACGATTTTTCGCTCGAAGGCGTTCATGGGGGCTAGTTTGATTGGCTTGCCGCTAGCTTTGACCTCATCAGCCGTCTCTTCAGCTAGTTTGGCGAGGGCGCTCTTCTTATCGGCGCGGTAGCCATCGATATCGAGCATCAAGCGTGAGCGTTCTCCGGTCGAGGTTTGAACGGCGAGGCGGGTGAGCTCTTGAATCGCATCGAGAACTTCACCATCGCGACCCACGAGGTGCGAAAGGTCGCCACCTTCAACAACGAGCGATGCGCGCTCGTTCTCGACGCCGATTTCTATATCGCCATCGAGATCGGCGATATCCAGTAGGCCTTCTAGGTAGTCAGCAGCGATATCGCCCTCTTCTTCAAGGCGGGAAACTGCGCTCTTCTCTTCTGTCATCTCATCTCCTGTACGTTTTGCCCCGATTTGGGGCTTTTAAACCTATTTGTTCTTCTTTTTCTTCTTCTTTTTTGGTTGTTCACGCTGGCCTGTTGGTTTTGGCTCCTCAGTCGCGACCCCACCGCCTGTTTCTTCTGAATCCGGGGTAATTCCGCTCTTTTTCGCCTTTTTAGCTTGGAGCTCCTCCCAGGCTGGTGAGCCAGGGGTTGGGTTCCGCTTAATGACATAGAACTGCTGGCCCCATGTCCAGAGGTTGGTGGTCGACCAGTAAATCAAAACTCCGATGGGGAAGTTAACTCCAGAAACTGCAAATATGACGGGAAATAAATACAACATGATCTTCTGTTGTTGCAACATCATATTGTTTGAAGAATCAAGTTTTGGCATTCCTTTGACCATCAATTGACGTTGTGTTGTGAATGTTGTGAGTGACATCAACGCAATAAGAAGTACGGTCACAATTTTTACAGTGGTGTTTGATGAACCTAAAAATGTTTGTGAAATTGGAGCGCCAAAGAATTCTGCTTTAGCTGCTTGTGCTGCTAATTCAGTCGTAAGAGCTCCACGCGCTTGTGGTGGATTCTTTCCAATTCCATTAAGAACAGTAAAGAGCGCAAAGAAGATTGGTGCTTGAGCAAGAATTGGAAAACATGAAGCCATGGGGTTGGTCTTATGTTCTTTGTACAACTTCATTAACTCTTCAGATTGTTTCTGGCGATCGTCTTTGTACTTCTGTTGGATCTTCTTCATCTCAGGTGATAGCGCGGTAAGTGCTCGTTGAGATTTGATTTGTTTAACAAAGAGTGGGATCAGAATAGTTCTGATTAATACAACGAGGCCAACGATTGATAGTGACCATGTAACACCGCTTGCCTCACCAAAAACTGGCGAAAGCGCGGTGTGAATCACCACCATAACTCCAGAAACGATCCAATAAAGGGGATCTAAAATAAAGCCCATTTAGTACGCTCCTCTTTCAACTTTCTTATTAGTAAGCGAAAAACGCCCTATTTTCAAGGTTTCTGGAACATAATCGACTCCCCCATGACTAAATGGGTTACAACGAATTACGCGCCATGCGCCAAGGAAAATTCCTACGATGTTGTATTTCTTAATTGCCTCATATGTGTAATGTGAACATGATGGGTAGTACTTACAACGCGGCGCAAGGCCGGGTGCGATGAACTTCTGCCAGATCTTTATCAGCCCCAAGAATGGGAGAGTAAGAAGGTTGAGGAGATTTCTCATGAACGTGACGCCTTCTCGTTAAGTGCTGTGAAGAGGCGGGGGATCTCATTGTGGGGATCTTGTTCTTTTCTGGTAGCTCGCACAACAATCATGGAACTTTGGGGCAAGATGTGAAGAGATTCTTTTGATGCGTGGCGGAGTTGTCTAGTGACGCGGTGGCGAGTTACAGATCCACCGATGGCGCGAGAGACAACAAATCCAATTCGTGGGGTTGAGAGGGTGGGCTCTTTACTGAGATAACCAACGAGTGTTGGTGTGGTTGATCTGATGGGAGATCGCGTAACGCGCGCGAAGTCTTCGCGAGAAGTTAGGCGGTTATTGGCTGCTAGCACGCCGCGTAAGGAAACTTATGCAGAGATACGAGCGCGACCCTTAGCGCGACGAGCAGAGAGAACTGCGCGTCCACCACGAGTTGCCATACGAGCGCGGAAGCCATGCTTCTTCGCGCGCCGACGATTGTTCGGCTGGAAGGTCCGCTTCATGTTGTGAGTACTCCTTAGAACAAGTCTGCAGTTAACGTCTTAAGGGAATCGTGTTGGTCGATAGGGGGCCTTAAGAGCAGGGGGCAACGGTAGCCTCAACTAGTCGGTTTTGAAAAATTTGTGGATAACCCCTTGCTTTTCGTAGGCTGAGGGCATACTTTCCGCCTCTATCCACAGGCTCCCTCGAATTTTGGGGGTTTTTGGGTCGATTCAAGGCTAAAGTCGAAGTTTAGACCACAGCCTGTGGATAACTTTGTGGATTTCTTACTGAGAAGAGGGGTTATGTCGCTCACCGAACCGGGTGTTGTTGGAGGGGTTATTGAAACCGACCTCGTGGCGCTCTGGAGCGGGGTTGTTAACTCTGTTTCGCATGACTCCCCCCAGAATCGCGCCTTCCTCACACTCACTAAACCTCTGGGTTTATTGAAAGGTGAGGGTGGATCAAATCTTCTCCTTGCAGCTCCTAATGTCTTTGCCAAAGATGTTCTTGAGAGTCGATTAAAGACAGTTCTTAATGATGCCCTCACAGCAAAGATGGGCGAGAAGATCAATATCGCCGTCACTATTGATGAATCACTTGATACCCCTCAGGTTGATCCTGAGGTCGTTGAGGTTGAGTTTGAAGCTCCTCGCGCTGGTACTGGCCGCCAAGAAGCTCCCACTAAATCTGTTGAGTCCTCCCAATTAAATCCGCGCTACATTTTTGAAACATTTGTTATCGGTGCATCGAATCGTTTCGCACATGCTGCTGCTGTGGCTGTGGCTGAAGCTCCCGCTAAGGCCTACAACCCATTATTTATTTATGGTGAATCAGGTTTAGGAAAAACTCACTTGCTTCACGCGATTGGTGCGTACGCAAAAGAACTTTATGGTGGAGTGCGAGTCCGTTATGTGTCATCTGAAGAATTCACTAATGATTTCATTAACTCGATCCGTGATGATAAATCCTCGAATTTCCAACGTAGGTATCGCGATTTAGATGTTCTCCTTGTTGATGACATTCAGTTCTTGGAGAACAAAGAGAGAACACAAGAAGAGTTCTTCCACACTTTCAACACTTTGTATAACGCAAACAAGCAGATTGTTATCTCAAGTGACCGCCCACCAAAACAACTCACAACACTGGAAGATCGCCTCCGTTCGCGATTTGAGTGGGGTTTAATTACTGATATCCAACCACCTGAACTTGAAACACGTATCGCAATTCTCCGTAAAAAGGCTGCGCAAGATAAATTGAATGCCCCAGATGATGTTTTGGAATATATTGCATCGAAAATCTCCACCAATATTCGTGAGCTTGAAGGTGCGCTCATTCGTGTTACCGCGTTCGCATCACTCAACCGCCAACCGGTTGATATGAACTTGGCTGAGATTGTGTTAAAAGATTTAATTCCAGATGATTCGACTCCAGAGATCACAGCAAACTTGATTATGGCCCAGACCGCTGCGTACTTCAGCCTGACGATTGATGATCTTTGTGGAACCTCTCGTTCGCGAGTTTTAGTAAATGCGCGCCAGATTGCGATGTATTTGTGCCGTGAGATGACAGAGTTATCGTTGCCAAAAATTGGTCAAACTTTCGGCGGCCGTGATCACACCACTGTGATGCATGCCGATCGAAAAGTCCGCCAATTGATGGCTGAGCGCCGGTCGATCTTTAACCAGGTCTCTGAGCTCACAAACCGGATAAAAATGCAGGCCAAAGCCTAAAAACACCACTTTTAACAAGGTGGCGGTGGTTGGGGATAACCTGTGGATATCTGTGGATAATCTGTTGGTAAAGGTTGGGGGTTGTTGGAGGTCAAAAACTCCCCGTTTTTTACCCACAGTTTGCACACAAGGTTACGCACAATTAAAGGAGGGTGTGGTGGATAGAAAAGCGGTGTTGAACTGCGGTTTTATTTCTTACCCACAGTTATTACCTCTGGTTACTACGAATAGTTCTATAGATATACAACAAGTTGTGCGCGAACCTTTCGCGTTTCACAGAGATAAGAACGAGTTAGGCTTATAAATATGAAGTTTGTTGTCGATAGCGCCACTTTAACTGACAGCGTTAATTGGGTTTCTAGAAGTCTCTCTACTCGCCCCATTATGACGGCCTTGCTCGGAATTGTTATTGATGTAAACACAGACGTAACACTCAGCGCTTCAGATCTTGAAACCTCAGCAAAATCTTCTTTCTCAGCAGACGTGAAAGAAAAAGGAAGAGTTTTAGTTCCAGGAAGACTCCTTGCTGAGATTTCACGCGCTCTTCCAAACAAACCTGTCTCATTCACACTAGACGGTAGCCGAGTTCTTGTAACCGCAGGATCTGCGAGATTTACTCTGCCCACACTTCCTATTAATGAATATCCAAATTTACCAACTATGCCAGAAACTTCAGGATCGATCGCAAGTGATGTTTTTGCAAATGCAGTAAACCAAGTAGCTGTAGCTGCAGGGCGTGATGATTCACTTCCCACACTGACAGGAATTCATGTAGATATCAGCCGCGACACCATCACGTTTGCTGCCACAGATCGCTATCGCCTCGCAGTTCGCGAAATTAATTGGGATCCTAATAACCCAGACCTCACAACCTCAGCTCTCCTTCGCGCACGAACATTGGCCGATGCCGCGAAAACAATTTCATCCACCAAAAACATTTCTTTCGCGATCTCTCCAGCTGCTGCAAATGAGCGTTTAGTTGGATTCACAACCGAGTCAAAATCAATGACTTCGCGTCAACTTGACGGAACTTTTCCCCCGTACCGCCATCTACTTCCTACCGAAAGCATCGCGACTGCAGTTATTGAAGTCGCAGCGCTGCTAGATTCAGTACGCCGTGTCGCTCTTGTTACCGACAAAACCGTGCCGTTGCGATTGAAGTTCGCAAACAATTCACTCCACCTTGAAGCAGGCGCTGGGGATGACGCCCAAGCCACTGAAGAGATTCAAATCGCTTACACAGGCGAAGCAATAGATATCGCCTTCAACCCAACTTTTTTGGCTGACGGACTCAATGCGCTAGGAACGACCTACGTCAACATCGCATTCACTGGCTCCAATAAGCCGGCCGTGCTTTCAGGTAAAAACAAAATTGATGGCGAGATTGATGGTTCGTACCGTTACCTCTTAATGCCAATGCGCTACGCATCGTAAAAAACGATTAGCACTGATGTTTGTTTCACACCTCTCATTGATGGATTTTCGCTCCTACTCACAATTAGAGATCGCGCTTAAACCCGGACAAAACATCTTTATCGGGGAAAACGGCGAAGGAAAAACCAACATCATCGAGGCGTTGATGTACCTCGCACTTTTGTCATCTCACCGCATCTCATCTGATCAACCTTTAGTAAAACTCGGTAGCGAGCGCGCATATATACGAGCCAAAATCGAATCATCTGAACGGACAACACTGGTTGAGCTAGAAATCAACGCGGCCAAAGCTAACCGCGCAAAAGTCAACCAAAACCCTGTACGTAGCCAGAAAGAACTTCTAGGAATTCTCACAAGTATCTGTTTTTCACCAGAGGACCTTGATTTAGTGCGTGGCGACCCAAGTGAGCGCCGATCCTTCTTAGATCAATTGCTGATCCAACGAAGCCCACGCCTAGCCGGAGTTGTCTCTGATTACGAAAGAGCCTTAAAACAGCGTAATTCGCTATTAAAAAGCCGCGCCCCTCAAAGCTCTCTTGAGCCATGGAATGAACACCTAGCAAATTTTGGCGGCGAATTAATCGCCGGCCGCCTGAATTTAATTGACCAAATTCAGCCACTCTTTCAAGAAGCCTACAAAGGTTTATCCGAGAAGAAGATGGCAAAACTTGGGTACAAATCAAGTGTTCCATCACCTTCGCTAAATAAAGAAGAGAACAGAGAGAAGATTCTTGAGGTAATCAAAGAGGTGAGTAACCAAGAGCGAGAACGTGGCATCTCATTGGTCGGCCCGCACCGCGACGACTTGTTACTTAACTTAGGAGATCATCCGGTTAAAGGTTATGCAAGCCATGGTGAATCATGGTCGATCGCACTAGCTCTGCGACTAGCAAGCTATCAACTCTTTGTTAATGATGGAGAAAAACCCATCCTCATCCTTGATGATGTCTTCTCCGAGTTAGATGAAGGGCGACGAGAGAAATTGTTGGCGATCTCAAAGAGCGCCGAGCAAACCTTTATTACAGTTGCGGTTGAAAATGATCTACCTCCAACAATCTCCGGAAGTAAGTACCGCGTCACCTCAGGAAAAGTTGCGGCGTTATGAAACGAGATATTGCCCGCGAACTATTCCGTTCTTACAGAAGTGGAGCGCGTAAAAAACGAGAGATTGTTCAAGAAGAAAGAGTTGATCTTGGCGATCCTGAAAAAATCGGAAATATTCTTAACGAACTTGTTGATTCCCGTGATTGGCGAAAAGGAATTGCTGAAGGAAACCTCTTTAGTGATTGGCGCGAAATTGTTGGCACAGATATTGCAGATCACTCAACACCCATCACTCTCTTTGAAGGAAAACTCACAATCCAAACTTCTTCAACTGCGTGGAGCACCCAACTACGTTTGATGAGTTCAGAGTTGTTGAACAAGATTCGCCAGAGCGCCCCAGGAGCTCTCGTTGATGAACTTGTGATCATTGGACCGCACGCCCCATCGTGGAAGCGAGGCTTACGCACAATCCGCGGCGCCCAAGGCCCACGAGATACCTTTGGCTAAATCGACCCTATAGAGACCCTCACTTCAGCCCTGAAAACGCGTCTAATCCCCAACCACCGCCCTTTTTCGGCTATCCGGTAATTCATTTACCACTAGGATTCGGGGGTACCCAGGCCAAAAAGAGGCGAGGTTTGTCTCTGGCGGGTTTTACCTACTGATCGAGTAAGGGGTTTTGGTGGCTGAGAAGAAGGTTTCGCGGGCGTATGACGCCAGCGCGATCACCGTCCTCGAAGGCCTCGAAGCCGTCCGTAAACGCCCGGGCATGTATATCGGCTCAACAGGTGAGCGTGGACTTCACCACTTGGTCTACGAAGTAGTTGATAACTCAGTTGATGAAGCGCTCGCAGGTCACTGCTCTGAAATCAACGTCGTGCTTCTAGCAAATGGTGGCGTTCAAGTCACCGACAATGGTCGCGGAATTCCAGTCGACATCCACCCAGTTGAAAAGAAACCAGCTCTTGAAGTTGTTCTTACAGTTCTACACGCAGGCGGAAAATTTGGCGATGGTGGTTATTCCGTATCTGGTGGTTTACACGGAGTCGGAATCTCTGTTGTTAATGCTTTAAGCCGCGACCTCAGTGTTGTAGTCCAACGCGATGGATTCTTCTGGGAACAAAGTTACAAATTAGGCGTTCCAAATTCACCAGTCGAAAAAGGTGTAGCCACAACAAAAACCGGAACCGAAGTTACTTTCTGGCCATCTGCTGAAATTTTTGAAACTACAGATTTTTCATTTGAAGTTCTCTCTGCTCGATTCCGCGAAATGGCATTCCTCAATAAAGGCTTAACTATCACGCTTCGTGACGAGCGCACTGGCCATGTCACTGAAAAAGGCGAACAATTAGAGGTCCGTTATTGCTACGAAGGTGGAATTGTTGATTTCGTCAAACACCTCAATCTCACCAAAGGTGTTACACATAAATCCATCATCTCTCTTGATGTTGAAGATACAAAGAACAAAATGTCACTCGAAGTAGCGATGCAATGGAACACAAGCTTCACTGAATCTGTATATACCTTCGCAAACACCATCAACACCCAAGAAGGCGGAACCCATGAAGAAGGTTTCCGTACCGCTCTTACATCACTAGTAAATAAGTTTGCTGAAGAGTGGGGATATATCCGCCGCAAAGAAGATCGACTTACTGGCGACGATATCCGTGAAGGTCTCACCGCAATCATTTCTATCAAAGTCGCCGAACCTCAATTCGAAGGCCAGACCAAGACAAAACTAGGCAACACAGAAGCCAAATCATTCACCCAGAAAGCCATCAACGATGCGGTCGGCGAGTGGTTCGAGAAGAACCCCACTGAAGGAAAAGAGATTGTCCGCAAAGCAATTGATGCTGCCACAGCGCGTATCGCGGCGAGAAAAGCCCGCGACTTATCACGTAGCCGTAAAGGTCTTTTAGAGGGACGTGGCATGCCAGGAAAATTGGCGGATTGCCAATGGACCGAACCAGAAAAATGCGAGCTCTATATCGTTGAAGGTGACTCAGCAGGTGGTTCAACAAAAGGCGGACGCGATTCGCGTTATCAAGCTGTTCTACCAATCCGCGGCAAGATTCTTAATGTTGAAAAAGCACGCATCGATCGCGTCCTCCAGAACAATGAAGTACAAGCTCTCATCACCGCACTAGGTACGGGTATCCACGATGATTTTGATATTGCAAAACTCCGCTATCACAAAGTTATTTTGATGGCCGATGCCGATGTTGATGGCCAACACATCCGCACCCTTTTACTCACATTACTTTTCCGATTTATGCGTCCATTGCTTGAACAAGGTTATGTGTATCTCGCCCAACCACCTCTCTATAAAATTAAATGGGGCGGAAAAGAACCTGTCCAGTACGCATTCTCGGATAAAGAACGCGATGGATTTATTCAGATCGGTCTTGATGCCGGAAAGCGCCTTCCAAAAGAAGACGGAATCCAACGTTTCAAAGGTCTTGGCGAAATGCCCGCAAAAGAACTCTGGGATACCACTATGGATCCCGCGCATCGCGTCTTAATGCAAGTAACTCTCGATGATGCCGCAGCCGCTGATGATTTGTTCTCAGTACTTATGGGCGAAGATGTCGAACAACGCCGCCAATTCATCCAACGTAACGCTAAAGATGTCAGGTTCTTGGATATCTAATGGAAAATCTTGATAACAACCAAGTAGATCGCGTCGAAGCTGTCGACCTCCAAGTCGAGATGGCGCGTTCCTATCTCGATTATGCAATGTCAGTCATTGTCGGCCGTGCACTTCCAGATATCCGCGATGGCCTCAAACCAGTCCATCGCCGCGTGCTTTACGCAATGTATGACGCTGGTTATCGCCCAGATAAGGGTTATTACAAATCTTCTCGCATCGTCGGTGATGTCATGGGTAATTACCACCCTCACGGTGACGGAGCCATCTATGACACTTTGGTCCGCTTAGCTCAACATTGGTCTCTGCGTTATCCACTCGTCGATGGAAACGGAAACTTTGGTTCTCCGGGTAATGATCCAGCCGCTGCGATGCGTTACACCGAAGCTCGCATGGCACCACTCGCCATGGAGATCATGCGCGATATCGATGAGGAGACCGTTGATTTCATTCCAAATTACGATGGTCGATCGCAAGAACCGATAGTCCTTCCAAGTCGCTTCCCAAATCTTCTCGTTAATGGTTCAGCAGGTATCGCAGTCGGAATGGCAACAAATATTCCGCCACATAACTTGCGTGAGATTGCAGCCGCTGTCGAATGGGCGCTAGAAAATCCAGATGCTTCTAATGAAGACACACTCAATGCGCTCCTTGGAATCGTTAAAGGCCCTGATTTTCCAACCCGTGGAATCATTGTTGGACGCCAAGGAATCGAAGAGGCATATCGCACAGGCCGCGGATCTATCACAATGCGCGCTGTTGTTGAGATTGAAGAGATAAATAAGCGCACCTGTCTTGTTATCACTGAACTTCCATATCAAGTAAACCCAGATAATCTCGCACTAAAAATCGCGGAACTTGTTAAAGATGGAAAAATTAAGGGCATCGCTGATGTGCGTGACGAAGGAAATGAACGCCTCGGACAACGCCTTGTCATTGTTTTGCGTAACGACGCAACCCCGAAGATCGTCCTCAATAATCTTTACAAGCACACCCAATTACAAGACTCCTTCGGTGCCAACATGTTGGCGCTCGTCGACAATGTTCCACGTACATTGCGCCTTGATGAATTTGTTCGTCACTACATCACACACCAAGTTGAAGTAATTGTCCGCCGCACCAAATATCGCCTCTCTGAAAAAGAGAAACGCGCGCATATCTTGCGTGGATATCTCAAAGCACTTGATGCACTTGATGCTGTGATCGCATTAATCCGCGCCAGCGCTAACTCTGATCAAGCACGCGAAGGGTTGATGAAGCTCCTTGAAGTAGACGAACTTCAAGCCAATGCAATTCTTGATATGCAACTCCGTCGCCTTGCAGCACTCGAGCGCCAGAAGATCACTGACGAATACGACACTCTGATGGCTGAAATCAAAGAACTCACCATCATCCTCAATGATCCAGCAAAGCAACGGAGCATCATCCGCGAGGAACTTAAGGAAATCGCTGAGAAATATGGTGATGACCGCCGGACCCAGATTGTTGCAGGGGATACCGATCTCTCTGTTGAAGATTTAATTCCAGATCAAGAAGTCGTTGTCACAATCACCCGTGGTGGTTATGCAAAACGCACACGCGCCGACCTCTATCGTTCACAGCGCCGTGGCGGCAAAGGCGTTAAAGGCGCTGCGCTTAAACAAGACGACATCGTCGAACATTTCTTTACCGCCTCAACCCATAACTGGCTGCTCTTCTTCACCAACCAAGGACGGGTTTATCGTGCGAAAGTTCACGAGCTACCAGATGCAGGACGTGATGCGCGCGGACAGCATGTTGCAAACCTTCTGGCATTTAAACCAAACGAGAACATCGCATCTGTTATCTCTATCGCTGATTACTCATCACTTCCTCATCTTGTGATCGCAACCAAAGGTGGCATCATTAAAAAGAGCGCGCTTGTTGAGTACGACTCACCGCGCACAGGTGGCTTAATTGCAATCACCTTAAAAGACAACGATGAGGTTGTTGCAGCATCTGCCATCACCAGTAGCGACGAATTACTCTTGATTTCTAAAAAAGGAATGTCACTACGTTTCACCGCGGATGACGAATCACTACGCCCTATGGGCCGCTCAGCCTCAGGTGTAATCGGCATGAAGTTCCGTGCGGGCGATGAATTACTAACCATGTCCACAATTAGTAGCTCTAGCGATAAAGCCGGAACCTATGTTTTAACTGCAACCGATGGCGGATTTGGAAAACGCACCAACCTCGATGAATATCGCTCACAAGGTCGTGGTGGAATTGGTGTGAAAGCTGCAAAGGTCGATGAAGATTCACGCGGTGGATTAGTTGGCGCTCTGATCGTCAGCGAAAAAGATGAAATTTTGGTCATCACATCAGGTGGCGTCGTAATGCGCACGCCAGTCAAAGAAGTTCGCGAGACCGGTCGCGACACAATGGGAGTTCGCCTCGTTAATCTCGATGAAGGGACTCATGTGGTCTCTTTGGCAAAGGTCAGCGAAGACGACTAAGCGTGAAAAATATGCGCTGAAAAAGTGCTATTTTTGCGCCCGCCCGCAAGTCAGGTAGCCTTGCGCTTCCCGTTTTGCGGGCCTATAGCTCAGCCTGGTTAGAGCGCTTCCCTGATAAGGAAGAGGTCAGTGGTTCAAGTCCACTTAGGCCCACCATATCGACGCTCTCTTTGCTGCGATATGGGGACTTAGCTCAATTGGTAGAGCACCTGCTTTGCAAGCAGGGGGTTAGGGGTTCGATTCCCCTAGTCTCCACAATTTTAAATTGTGAGACCAACAATGAAAGGCTCCACATGATGGATACACCACCAATCTCGCGCGCAACACTTCACACATCAATGGGCGATGTTGTTATCGAACTATTCCCAAACCACGCACCAAAGACAGTTGCTAACTTTGTTGAACTTGCAGCAGGCATGCGCGAATGGGTAAATCCAAATACAGGTGAGAAAACCAACCAACCACTTTATGACGGAACAGTTTTTCATCGTGTCATCAAAGGATTCATGATTCAAGGTGGAGATCCACTTGGTACTGGCACAGGCGGACCTGGCTATCGATTCGCAGATGAATTTCATCCCGAACTTTCTTTTAACAAGCCATACCTACTAGCGATGGCAAATGCCGGACCTGGCACAAACGGTTCTCAATTTTTCATCACAGTCGCTGACACTTCTTGGTTAAATCGCAAACACACAATCTTTGGCGAAGTCAAAGACGAAGCGAGCCAAAAAGTTGTGCAAGCAATCTCAGAAGTGAAGACTGGTGGCGCGGATCGTCCGATCCAAGCTATCAAGATCAACTCTGTTTCACTATCCTAATTTGATGCGCCGCACCCTCACAGGCACACTTGTATTTGTAATTGCTGCGTCGTACCTGCTTGAAATCTTGATTCCAGGATATGAAGAGCGCTTACTACTCAACCGTTTTTATGTTGAAAACGGTGAGTATTTCCGACTTCTCACAGTCGCACTTTTGCATGGCGGTTTATGGCATCTCGCATTTAATTTATTTGCGCTTCACGCACTTGGAACGCCACTTGAAAATTACTTTGGACGGAAGAAATACGCAGTTATCTTGCTTGTTTCTCTCTTGTCGGGATCAACGCTATCTGTGCTATTTAACCCTGCTTATGTTTATTCCATTGGCGCATCAGGGATGATCTTTGGGCTCTTTGGAGCGCTGGCCTTAATAGGTGAGCGAGCAGGAATCGAATGGCGCTCGATACTCGTGATTATTGGGCTTAACTTCGCGATTGGTTTTGCGTTAGGTGGCGTGGATTGGCGCGGTCATCTAGGCGGGTTGATTGGTGGCACCTTGGCTACCCTCGTTCTTAACCGAACGAAGTAGCGCCTGCGCAACATCGATTACTTCAACATCTGCTTCGCGACCTTTAACTCCATCACTAACCATCACGCGACAGAACGGGCAACCAACCGCGACCTCTTCCGCTCCGGTTGCAATCGCTTCATCAACACGGTTCATATTGATGCGAGTACCTAATTTTTCTTCCATCCACATTCTTCCGCCACCAGCGCCACAACAGAATGAACGCTCTTTGTTACGTGGCATCTCAACTAAATCAACACCAGTTGACTCCAATAACTCACGCGGTGGTTCGTAGATCTGATTATGCCGGCCGAGGTAGCAAGGATCGTGATAGGTCAACTTCTTTGTAGCGGGCGCGATCGGTTTTAGTCGACCTTCCTTAACAAGAGTATTGAGTAATTGGGTGTGGTGAACCATCTCTAATTCAAAACCCTGTTGTTTGTAGTCGCGACCAATAGTTGTAAAGCAGTGAGGGCAGGTAACAACAACCTTCTTCTTACCCTTGTAATTGGTGTAGACCTCTTTGAAAGTCTCAATATTTTCGCGAGAGAGAATCTGGTACAAGAATTCATTTCCAGCGCGACGAGCAGGGTCGCCAGTACACGTCTCACGCGCGCCCAAAACACCGAACTTCACACCAGACATATACAACAACTCAGCGACGGCTTTTGTTGTTTTCTTTGCTCGCTCTTCGTAAGCGCCAGCGCATCCAACCCAGAAGAGATACTCGACATCATCAGGAAGTACGCCATCAATAACATCTACTGGGAATGAACACTCAGCGATCCACGCATTGCGATCGGTGCGATTAGCTCCCCATGGGTTTCCGGCCTTTTCAAGATTGCGGAATGTCCCACCAAGTTCAGTTGGAAATTCAGATTCAACAAGTACTTGGAAGCGTCGCATGTTGACGATGTGATCAATATGTTCGATATCAACCGGGCACTCGTTTACACAGGCACCGCATGTTGTACACGACCAGAGAACATCGGGCGAGATTGTTTCGCCGACAATAGGACCTTCTTTTGGAACGTTAGCGAGGGCGTGATCGCGCATAGCCATAATCAATAACTTTGGCGAAAGTGGTTTATCGGTGTGCCATGCAGGGCATTGAGATTGGCAGCGTCCACATTCAGTACAGCTCGCCATATCCAGCAAGCCCTTCCATGAAATGTCAGCGCCTTTACCAATACCAAATACATCATCTTCTTGTGGGTCTTCAAAATCAATAGGTTTACCGTGTGAAAGCATCTCTGGCAGCGCACCAAGGGTTGGTGTAGCAGAGACGTTACGTTTGAAATAAATATTGAATGGCGCCAAGAATCGGTGCCACGCGACGCCCATCGTGAGATTTGCTGCAACCACAATAAACCAGGTCATCGAGACGATGATCTTCAAGGCTGCAACAATAACAATCCAATTTTCGAGAGTCGTTACATCAAGATCTGCAAAAGCGTTGACTGCGGGTTGTGAAAGAGCAAATTCCCACGGCTTTGCTTTCTCTCCTAAGAGAGCGCCTTCAAGTCCACGGAGGGCGATAACAAAGAAGACAATTGCCAAAATGGTTGCTTCGACAAAATACGCCTTCCATGTTCCTGACCCAAAGAAACGAGATCTCTTTCCTTTATTAGTAATGCGAGTGATTTGCCGGATTGCAATTAAGGTAACTATTCCAATTCCAGTCAACCAAGTAATTAACTCAACAAAGAAGTTATAAGGAACAAAGTGGCCAATAAGTGGAAGAACAAAATGTGGATCAATCACTTGACCATAAGCAGTAACAAGAGTTCCAAAGAGTGAAACAAAACCAATCATCACAAACCAATGTGCGATTCCTGAACCAGTGAAGTTCAACATCTTTGCGTGGGTGAGAACTTCACGAACCATCAGAGCAAAACGTTGACCTTTGGCGTTATTTCGTGTGGGGTCTGGTTGTCCTGCCTTAATCCGGCGATAGAGCTCGACTGAACGCAGAGTGATTGCGACAAGAGCCACCACAGTGGCCAGATAGGCCAAGATCGCCAGGAGCGTTTGAATCATGCGCCTAAGAGTAGGTCGACAGGCTCAATAAGAGGCGGAAGGGGGTTGAGGCGCTATTCACAGGGGTGGATAAACCTGTGGAGAATTACAACGGTGTAATTAGTAGGTAATTAGTAAAGGGATTAACGCCAGCGCGTAGCCAGCGAAAAGCCGACGCCGATGAAAGCGAAGCCCACAACCATGTTCCAGGCGCCGATATCAGGGATCGGGTACTGGGTCTGGGAGACATAGAAGATGACGATCCAGAAGAGGCCGATAAGAAAGGCGGTAATCATCGTCGGAGCGAGCCAGCGAGGGCTCTCAAGCTCGAGCGGATTGGTCTCGGGCGCGAGGAGGTCCGGACGGTTATCTTTCTTCTTCTTGCGGATGCGCGACTTTGGCATGGCGGCAGGTTACACCAGAGTTCCCGCTAACACGAGAGCCAGACTATGAGAAAGGATGGAGTGATGGGAGCCAAGATCTTGGTGGTCGATAACTACGACTCCTTTGTATTTAACCTCGTCCAATACCTCCAACAACTCGGGGCCGAATGCACAGTAGTTCGCAACGATGAAGTGAGCGCCGATACGGCCGATAAATTCGATGGCGTTCTTATTTCTCCAGGCCCTGGAACTCCTGAGGCTGCGGGCATCTCAATCCCGATGATCAAACGTTGCGCCGAAACAAAAAAACCTCTTCTGGGAGTTTGTCTCGGGCATCAAGCAATCGCTGTCGCATATGGCGCAACAGTAAAAAGAGCGCCAGAACTTTTACATGGCAAGACCTCAGTCGTTACACATAACAACACAGGGGTATTACAAGAGATCCCAACTCCGTTTACTGCTACCCGTTATCACTCACTTGCGATTGAAGATGGGACGCTACCGAAAGAAATTGAAATTACAGGACGGAGCGAAAGTGGAGTTGTGATGTCAATTCGCCATACATCGCTACCAATTCACGGCGTGCAGTTCCATCCCGAATCAGTATTAACAGAACATGGTTATCAGATGTTAGGAAATTGGTTAGAAGAGTGCGGAGATAAGGGCGCGCGCGAAAGATCTGAAGGGTTATCGCCGATTCTGCAACGTTAAATAATTCTTAACTAGGCGCTTTATTTACCGTGATTGTTACAGAAGATCCAATAATGCGAGTCTCCCCGGCGCTTGGAGCTTGAGCAAGAACAACTCCAACCGGCTGGTTAGCGTCATAGGCTTCAACAATCTTCACTAAGAATCCTGCTTGAGTAAGGATTGTTTTCGCTTCAATCTCAGAGATCCCCACCAGTGATGGCACTTGAACATTTCCACTAGCAATCTCTAGGACTACGCCTGATCCAGCTTCGATTGTGGAGCCAGGCTCTGGCGTAACCTTCAAGACAATTCCTGGTTCTTGCTCTGAATCAACTGCAACCGTGCGGCTTACACGCAGCCCCGCGGCAATAAGTGCAGTACGCACTTCTTCCAGCGGTTTTCCAACCAGGCCAGTAGGAACAGTTGCATCTCCTGGGCCATCAGAGAGAGTCAGTGTTACTGCAGAGCCAAGAGAAGCTCGAGTAGTAGCAAGCGGTAATTGATTTGAGACGCGATCACGTGGAATTCGGGGATCTGGTGCGCGTTGGATTGTGATGGTAAATCCACTCAACTGTTCGCGCGCTTGCGCTTCAGTTAATCCAACAACATTGGGCAAGGTTCGCATTGATGATGCAGGGGTAGGGCGGAAGACAAAGTAACTTCCACTTCCCACAAGAAGAACTAATGCAAGTGAGATTGCAGCGACGCGATTGCGACGATTAACGGGCTTCTTCTGACGTGGAATCTGTGTGGTGATTCCTTCACCTTTAGATAACTTCTTGACATCTTTGAGCATCGCATTTGCGCTCTGGTATCGATCAGCAGGATCTTTAGCAAGAGCGACGCTGAAGAAATTGTTGAGAGCGGGATCAAGGGTTGGTTCAACTTCAGTGACAGGTGTCAGTGGAGCAGAAACATGTTGGTAAGCAATCGCAACAGGGGTTTCTCCAGAGAACGGTGGTTTACCTGAGACCATTTCATAGAAGAGGCAACCAACAGAATAGAGATCGCTACGCGCATCTGCTTGGCTTCCAGTAGCTTGCTCAGGAGAGAGATATTGTGCAGTTCCAACAATGTTCCATGTACTGGTCATGGTTGCGCCACCATCTGCGAGAGCGCGCGCGATTCCAAAATCCATCACCTTCACATCGCCGTTATCGGTGATCATGATGTTTCCAGGCTTGATATCGCGGTGAATGATTCCGCTCTTATGTGAGTACTGGAGCGCAATCAAAATTCCTTCCACGATTTCGACAGCGCGCTGGAGTGGAAAACGCTCGCCTTTATGGAGGATTTCACGGAGAGTTTTGCCTTCTACATACTCCATAACCATGTATGGCATTGCTCCGCTAGGGGTATCTTCTTTTCCGGAGTCATAAACCGAGACAATTCCAGGGTGATTGAGCGCAGCAACAGCGAGCGCCTCTTTATTGAATCGAGCGACAAAGAGTGGATCGCGCGCTAGATCACTACGCAGAATTTTGACGGCTACTTCGCGATTAAGACGTAGGTCTCTTGCGACATAGACATCAGCCATGCCACCAGTACCGATCATCTCGCCGAGTTCGTAGCGATCTCCGAGAACGCGCTTCATAACGCCGCCCCAAGTTTTGTTGGCGTGATTTCTGCCGCACTCACACCAATACGTGCAGCAACGATCGTGACATTATCTGGCGCGCCATTTTTATAAGTAAGGTCAATGAGAGAATCAAGACCGCTTGCAAGATCACCTTGTAGCGCTTGTGAGATCTTTCCGTCATCAACCACAGCTGTCAGCCCATCGCTACAGAGCAGAAAGGTATCGCCCTTCTCAACAGGGTAGGCGATCAAAATCGGCGTGATGTTCTCTTTACCCATCAGCGCTTGAGTAAGGAATGAGCGTTGTGGATGCTCTGCAATTTCATCTGGTGTCAGTCTTCCTTGATCAAGAAGTTCCTGAACAACAGTGTGGTCGTGGCTGAGCTGCTCAATCTTCTTTCCACGGACTCGATACGCGCGCGAATCTCCGACATGAAGTAACAATGCAAAGTTATCGAAGAGCGCGATGGAGGTCAGAGTTGTTCCCATACCTACTAGTTCAGGGCGTTGGGTTCCAATCTCAGCAATTGCTTCATCCATAACTGTGATTGAGCTGCGTAATAAATCTTCGCGCGATTCGCTATCTAACTCGGGGTTGTTTAAAACTGGCGTTAACTCAGCAAGTTTTGAAATCACAGTACTGGATGCGATTTCACCGCCGGCATAACCACCCATTCCATCTGCGACAGCAAGTACGGATTGAGAAACAAAACCTGAATCTTCATTGCCTTCTCGATGAAGCCCAATTTCAGAGCGCCATGCGATCTCCGAGAAGTGAAGTTGTGTCGCCATGATTCACGAAGCCTAATGGTGGAGGTGGCATACATAAAAGGCGTAATTCTTGGCGCCATTTCAGCAGCCCGAGTATCCTTACGCAGTGACGACGTACGCATATTTAGGCCCGGTTGGGACATTCACTGAGGCAGCACTTCGTACCATCGCACAGTCTTCAGATTCCTTAATTCCTTTCTCCAATGTCACAGCAGCTTTAGATGCGGTTCGATCTGGCGCAGCCGAGCGGGCTCTTGTTCCCATCGAAAACTCAGTTGAAGGCGTTGTTGCACGAACTCTCGATGAATTAGCGATCGGTGCGCCACTTGTAATTTACGGCGAAGTAACTCTGCCCGTCACTTTTTCTCTCATGGTTCTCAAAGGAAACGAGAAGAACGCCATCAAGAAAATTGCGACGCATCCACATGCTGAAGCCCAATGTCGAACATTCATCGCAAAGAATTATGCCGATGTAGAAATTATCGTTACATCATCAACCGCTGCTGCTGCCCAAGCTTTAACAAAAAATGAATTCGATGCTGCAATCGCAGCTCCGAGCGCGGCAGATTCTTACAATCTCTCAACCATCGCAAGCAACATCGGCGACAATGATGGCGCGGTTACACGATTTGTATTGGTGGGCAAACCCGGCGCGGTTCCACAATCAACAGGTCACGATCGCACTTCGCTTGCTGCCTTTATAGGCGCAGATCATGCTGGCGCGCTTCTAGAAGTTCTCACTGAGTTCTCAGTGCGTGGAGTAAACCTCACTTTCATCCAATCTCGACCAACAGGCCGCGAACTCGGCCACTATCACTTCATTATTGATGCAGAAGGACATATCTCTGATGAGCGCGTAGGTGATGCTCTGATGGGGCTACGTCGAATCTGTGAAGATGTTCGTTATTTAGGTTCATATCCCAGAGCCGATAAAGTTGCGCCCACAACCACACCTGCATCCGCAGATGCTTCATTCAAGGAAGCTGATAAGTGGTTAGCGTCAGTTCGCGCCGGGGAGACGATCTAAATGATTGATGTAAAGGTACTGCGAGATAACCCTGAGCTCGTACGTGCATCCCAGAAAGCACGCGGCGAAGACCCTTCACTTGTTGATCAAGCACTTGCTGCAGATGAAAAACGTCGCACCGCAATTGTTGAATTTGAGGCGCTGCGCGCAGAACAGAACACTCTCTCTAAATCAGTCGGCGCCGCAAAAGGCGATGAGAAGACTGCGCTCCTTGATAAAGCAAAAGCACTTTCAGCTGCCGTAAAAGAAGCAGAAGGAAAGAAGAATTCAACAGAAGCAGATTTCAAGAAGATTGCGATGGAGATCTCTAACCTAGTAGATACAAACGCTCCTATCGGTGGCGAAGCAGATTTTAAAGTCATCGAAGAGGTCGGAACCCCACGTACATTTGATTTCGAACCACGAGACCACGTCGAACTTGGCAAGATGTTGCGCGCGATTGATGTCGAGCGTGGCGCAAAGGTTTCTGGCGCTCGTTTCTATTACCTCACAGGAGTAGGAGCGCTACTAGAACTCGCACTCGTTAACTATGCGATCTCCATGGCGACAAAAGCAGGTTTCATTCCGGTTATTCCTCCAGTGCTCGTCAAACCCGCCGCGATGGAAGGCACCGGTTTCTTAGGACAAGCCTCAGAGAATGTATTCCATCTAAAGGAAGATGATTTCTATCTTGTCGGCACAAGCGAAGTTCCACTTGCCGCGTATCACATGGACGAAATTCTGGATGCAAAATCACTTCCACTGCGTTACACCGGATACTCACCATGTTTCCGTCGCGAAGCTGGTTCTTACGGAAAAGATACTCGTGGAATCATCCGCGTCCACCAATTTGAAAAAGTCGAGATGTTCTCATTCTGTGCCCCAGAAGATGCTTTAGAAGAACATAAGCGAATCTTGGCCTGGGAGAAGGATTTCCTTAACGCAATGGAGATTCCATATCGCGTTATCGATGTCGCAACCGGAGATCTTGGATCCAGTGCCAACCGTAAATTTGATTGCGAAGCTTGGATACCAACCCAAGGCGCTTATCGCGAAGTAACCAGCACATCGAATTGCAGTGAATTCCAAGCCCGCCGCCTCAATGTGCGGACCAAGGGCGAGTCTGGAACATCACCAGTTGCAACCCTTAATGGAACTCTCGTTGCAATCCCACGGATGATTGTTGCGATTCTTGAAAATCATCAACAAGCTGATGGTTCAGTTCTTGTTCCAAAAGCTCTTCAACCATTCCTCGGAATGGATCGATTTCTTCCGGTGAGCTAATTGAGCGCACTCAAACGCCGTCCCAAACTTATCGCCACAGATCTCGACGGAACCATCGTGCCGCACCAGGGCAAAATTTCTGATCGCACAAAAGAAGCTTTCACTAACGCGCATAATGAAGGAATCGAAATCTTCTATGTAACAGGCAGGCCACCACGATGGATGCCAGAAATTGCCGAAGCTTTCTCCTTTGGACATGGAATCTGTGGCAACGGGGCAATGTTGTATGACATCCACAACGAAAAAATTTTAGAAGAGTGGTTAATGCCGGTCACCAGCCAGATCGAATCGGTGAATCGACTCCGTCTTGCAATCCCCACCATCTCTTTTGCAGTAGAAGCACATAGCTACTTTCATCGCGAAAAAGCCTATGTACCACGCTGGGATGTTGGCCTTGATAATGTCGGAGTTCACGACATCACAGAAATCATGGGGAGCCCAGCCCTGAAAATTCTCGCGCGCTGCTCCGATCAAGAACTCACCTCAGATGAGATGTTAGAGATTGCACGTAAGGAACTTGCAGATATTGCATCTGTGACTCATTCCAATCCTCACGATTCACTCTTAGAGATCAATGCTCTTGGCATCTCTAAAGGCGCAACTCTTTCGATGGTGGCCGAAAGACATGGGATAACCGCAGAAGAATCAGTTGCATTCGGAGATAACCCCAATGACTTCACAATGTTGTCGTGGGCAGGCCGTTCGTGGGCGATGGCCGATGGACATCCAGATGGACACAAACATGCGAAATTCATCGCTGATTCACACCACGAAGATGGCGTCGCAAAAGAGATCGAAAAACTATTGGAGTTACCACAATGACCGCCGCTGTCCCAATCTGGCTAGATCTTCTCTGTGTTGGAATCGGCGCATTTCAAGGTGCGCTCTTTGCCATCTTTTATAAGAGATTTGATCTCATCGGAGTTATCTCTGTTGCAATCCTTACCGGTTTAGGCGGCGGAATTTTGCGCGACTTGTTACTTGCGGTTGGTCGCCCTGCTGCGATGGAAGATAAATACATTCTCACTGCAGTCGGCGGAGCAGCTGTAGCGCTTCTTGTCGGACGTTGGTACAAGAAGGCCGCAAACGGTGTCGTCTTTCTTGACTCTGTTGCGATGTCACTCTTTGCAATTGCGGGAACATATAAAGCAACCGTGAATATCACTTCTGACTTAGTTGCAGTTTTGCTCGGAGTTGTGACTGCAGTGGGTGGAGGAGTTCTACGCGATGTTGTGTGTCGCACAACCCCACAAATCTTCAGCGGTGGACCGCTATATGCCACAGGCTCTTTGATTGGTGCGACAGTCTTTGTTTTTCTTGAGAAGAGCATGCTCGATTTCAATATTGTGGTTGCGATCTCAGCCACCCTGATTGTTGCGATTCAAATGGCGTCAGTCCGCTTCCGAATTCATCTCAAACCAGCACTTGCAAGTTTGGATACGCCCGCGGATTTTGAAGACCCCTCCAAGTAAAGGTAAGTTTTCCCACGGAGGGCTCGCATAGTGGCCTAGTGCACCGGTCTTGAAAACCGGCAAGGGAAACCTTCGTGGGTTCAAATCCCACGCCCTCCGCCAGCGTTACTTGTGGGCGATTTCATAACAGTTCACCTAGAAACTCCTGAGACTGACGAGGAAAATTACGGCATTACTTCAAGCCGTTCCTTCAAGGAGGCGTTGCGTGGCAACAGGTGTTTTCTCGTCAACTCGTGCAGCAATAAAAGAGCGCACACTCCGAACTGATAAGTGGTGGCTACAACCACTCATCACGGTTGCAGTTCTTGTCTCATTCATTATTTATGCAACCTTCCGTGCATTCGAGAACAAGTACTACTGGGCTGAACCACTGATCTCGCCTTTCTATTCGCCATGTCTTTCAACTGCGTGCGTCGAAGGAGCTTCACACTTTGGCCAACCATTTGGCGCAATTAACCTCTTCGGTCTTGCAATTTCGCCAGCGCTGTTAATTTTGATCTTCCCGCTCGGTTTCCGTCTTACTTGTTATTACTATCGCAAGGCTTATTACCGTTCATTCTGGATGTCTCCACCAGCATGTGCTGTTGCAGAACCACACTCCAAATACACCGGAGAAACTCGCGCACCGTTGATTCTGCAGAATGGGCATCGTTGGTTCTTCTATGCCGGACTTGTTCTCAACGTCATTCTCACTTATGACGCAATCATTGCTTTCAAAAACCCTGAAGGCGAATGGGGACATATGAGCGTTGGTACTCTCGTACTTACTCTCAATGCTGCGATGTTGTGGCTCTACTCTGCTTCATGCCACACCTGCCGTCACACGATTGGTGGACGCCTACGTAACTTCTCGAAACACCCAGTACGTTACAAACTTTGGTCTTGGGTCTCAGTGCTCAATCATCGCCACCCAACTTTTGCGTGGATCTCACTCTTTGTTGTGGCCTTTACTGATTTCTATGTTCGAGCAGTCGCATCCGGCGCTATCACTAACTACTACTTCTTCTAGGACGAATCCATGGCTAATAACGAAATCAAATTCGATCGCTACCGATTCGATGTAGTTGTCATCGGCGCAGGCGGAGCCGGTCTTCGCGCTGCTGTTGAAGCGCGCCAAGCAGGTCTGCGCGTTGCGATCATCTGTAAATCACTCTTCGGCAAAGCCCACACAGTCATGGCTGAAGGTGGCGCCGCAGCTGCGATGGGTAACGTCAATGAGAACGATGGTTGGAAAGTTCACTTCCGCGACACGATGCGTGGTGGAAAATTCTTGAATAACTGGCGAATGGCGGAACTTCATGCCAAGGAATCACCAGATCGCATCTGGGAACTTGAGACATGGGGCGCGCTCTTTGACCGCACTAAAGATGGTCGAATCTCCCAACGCAACTTCGGTGGACATGAATATCCGCGTCTTGCGCACGTTGGTGACCGCACTGGTCTCGAATTAATTCGCACCATGCAACAGAAAATTGTTGCAATGCAACAGAAAGATGCCAAAGAACATGGCGATGCGGAGAAGTACCTCAAAGTATTCGCTGAACTCACCATTACTGAAGTAATCAAAGATGGAAAGAAAGTCGCGGGCGTCTATGGATATTGGCGCGAGACTGGCGATGAAGTTCTCTTCGAAGCCCCAGCTGTAATCCTTGCAACTGGTGGAATCGGAAAATCTTTCAAGATTACTTCCAACTCTTGGGAGGGCACCGGTGACGGACACGCTCTTGCGTTGAAAGCAGGATCTGCCCTTGTTGATATGGAGTTCGTCCAATTCCATCCAACCGGCATGGTCTGGCCACCATCGGTCCGCGGAATTCTTGTTACTGAATCAGTTCGTGGTGATGGTGGAGTTCTTACCAACAATCAAGGTAAGCGCTTCATGTTTGATTACATCCCAGAAGTTTTCAAAGATAAGTACGCCGACAACGAAGCAGAAGCAGATCGTTGGTACAAAGATCAGAACAACAACCGTCGTCCACCAGAACTATTGCCGCGCGATGAAGTTGCGCGCGCAATCAACGCCGAGGTTAAAGCTGGTCGCGGTTCCGAACACGGCGGCGTTTATCTCGATGTCTCAAAGCGACTTCCTGCTGATGAAATCAAGCGTCGTCTGCCTTCTATGTGGCACCAATTCAAAGAGCTCGCTGATGTTGATATCACCGAACAGCCAATGGAAGTCGGCCCAACCTGTCACTACGTCATGGGTGGCGTAAAAGTCGATCCAGACACTGCGGCTGCATATGGCGTTGAAGGACTCTTTGCTGCTGGTGAAGTTGCTGGCGGAATGCATGGCTCAAATCGTCTGGGCGGTAATTCACTTTCAGATCTCTTGGTTTTCGGCCGCCGCGCAGGCGCCGGTGCAGCCGAATATGTGAAGAGCCTTGGTGGCAAGACACCTGAAGCCGGCGATAAAGCGATTGCAAAAGCGCATGATCATCTCAACGCTCCATTTACGCGTGAGGGAAGTGAAAACCCATACTCGTTACATCAAGAGCTTCAGAACGTCACTCAAGATTTGGTCGGAATCATCCGTACCGAGAAAGAACTTGTTGATGCGCTCGAAAAACTCGGCTCAATTCGTGCGCGTGCTGCAAAAGTTAAAGCAACAGGTGGAAAGGCATTTAACCCTGGCTTCCATCTAGCAATCGATCTAGAGAATATGTTGCTGGTCTCTGAATCAATCGCGCGCTCCGCTCTTGAACGCCAAGAATCACGCGGTGGTCACACACGCGATGATTACCCAAAGATGGATCCGAATTGGCGCCAGGTCAATCACTTGACCAAGATCAATGGCGAGAGCGTTGCAGTCGAAGCCCAACCTGCAAAGATGTTGCCACAAGAACTCATCGAACTCTTTGAGATGGATGAGCTGAAAAAGTATTTCACCGAGAAGGAACTCACGAAAGGCGGCAATTAAATGACCCGCAAAGTAAAGATGCGCATCTGGCGCGGAGATTCCAAGAACGGTGATTTCAAAGATGTCAGCGTCGACGCTAACGAAGGCGAAGTCGTCCTCGATGTAATCCATCGCGTCCAAGGCACCCAGATGCCAGATCTCGCAGTTCGCTGGAACTGTAAGGCTGGAAAATGTGGCTCTTGTTCGATGGAAATCAACGGAAAACCACGTCTTGCTTGTATGACCCGCATGAATTCATTCGGCGAAGACGAGACAATCACAGTGACCCCATTGCGCGCTTTCCCAGTCATTCGCGACTTGGTCACGGATGTCTCCTTCAACTATCGCAAAGCGATGGAAGTTCCAGCTTTCGAAGGCCCAGAAGATCTCAAACCAGGCGAATATCGCATGCAACAAGTCGATGTTGAACGAAGCCAAGAGTTTAGAAAATGTATCGAGTGCTTCCTCTGTCAGGACACATGTCACGTAATCCGTGATCACGAAGAGAATAAGAAGTCATTCGCAGGTCCTCGATTCTTTATCCGAATCGCAGAACTCGATATGCACCCACTGGATCGCCTCCGTAATCGCAAGCAGAAGGCGCAAGAAGAGCATGGGCTTGGAATGTGCAACATCACCAAGTGCTGTACTGAAGTTTGCCCCGAACATATCAAGATCACAGATAATGCAATCATCCCAATGAAGGAACGTGTTGTGGATGTTAAGTACGACCCAGTGCGTTGGTTGGGATCAAAGATTCGTAAACGCGAGGGCATCAACTAATGAACCTCGTAAAGCGGTGGGCGATACTCGCACTCGCTTTCTGGCTTACAACTTTTATTGTCGGCGGAATTGAAATCGAAAGCGGAGCCTGGAATTACTTCTGGGTCGCTGCGCTCTTTGGTGTGATTAATACACTGCTTGGTGGATTGCTCAAATTATTCACGCTCCCTGCGGTTATTCTCACCTTTGGACTCTTTGTCTTTGTCATTAACGCTGCGATGTTGATGTTGGTTGATCGCTGGAGTGATGTTCTAACAATCGATAAGTTCACCTCAGCCCTTATTGGTTCACTCATCATTAGTTTGATTTCTGGAATCACAAACAAAATCGTCAATCGAGCGTGAAGAAACTTCTCGCTGTTGCCGCCGGGGGTACTCTCGGCTCGCTGGTTCGATATCTATCCATCGCAAAAGGCGATGAAATAGGGCTTTTCCTCATTAACATCCTCGGCGTAGCAATCGCCGGCTTCGTCGCTTTTCGTATAACAACCTCTGAATTGTGGCGGCTAGCGCTCATTCCAGGATTTGCTGGTGGATTAACCACCTTCTCGTCTATCGCAGTCATTCATGCCGAGAAGAGCTCTCTTCTTGCTGTGATCTACTTTCAGACCATGGTGGTTGTCAGTATTGCCATCTTGTACGTGATCAAACCAAAGGTAGCGAGATGAAGCTCGCAGCCTTTTTGCTCGGTGCGTTCATCGGGGCCCCAACCAGATTTATCATTGATCAGTACTTCCGTAGTTACATGCGATTTCCGCTGGGGATCCTGATCGCCAATGTCGCAGGTTCCTTCTTACTCGGCCTACTTCTTGATACGGAAACCACTACTGCATTTGCCTTGATGGGATTCTGTGGCGCGCTCACAACCTGGTCGGCGTTCGCACTAGACCTATTCGATGAGGCAAAGTCGGCGGATCGAAAGCTCTTTGCTCTGAATCTCATGAGTAATTACCTCTGTGGCGTCGCAGCAGCAGCTCTAGGTATCTGGATTGCGCAATAATGCTCCTATGAAGAAAATCGCGCTCGTTCTTGCATCACTCCTACTTCTGACTGCCTGCGGCAGCGATCCAGAAGTAACCATGGCGCCAGAACTTCCCTCGGTCCCAACTGATTGCACCAAGACAAAAGTGCTTGCTGCGTTTCCAGAGCGCGTACCTAATCCCAAGTTCATCGATACCGAATGGGAACCCGCAGAAGGCACAGATTTATATTCTGCCTATAACGCGGGCGGCATCGCATGTTCATATGGAATCCAGGAAGCAGAAGTTGGCGCAACCATTCTCTGGGCGCCGAACAACAACGTTCTCTTTGATGAATTAACTCCACGCTGGGTTGAGGCAGGTCAGAAAGAGATTGATTTACCTGGCCTAGATGAAGAAAAAGCATATGTTCTAACAGAAGGCGTTGAAGGAGAAGGCGAGTATCACGTCTGGTCCATCAACCTTCTCATTGATGGCGCGTGGATCCAGGTCGGCGCTACCTTCTTTGGTTCAATCGATGAAGCAATGCCACTTGTTATCGCGGCTGCAGATTCACTTAGAAAACCAAAGCAAGCAGCAAAGACAAATCTTGTCGGTTGTTACATGGCAGAACTTCCAGAAGATCTCTATGTTTTTAATATTGACTATCACGACAATAACACTGTATCGGCCGACATTTACTACAAGAACATCAACACCGAAGCTTCACGTGGAGTCTTTGTTGGGACATACACCAATGGTGTAATCCGCGGCTTCTATAACTTCACCACAGAAGGTCTGCAATCTGAACGCGAACTCTTCTTCAAAGGAGATAAGAGCGGATTCATAACCGGAAATGGACCAGTTGAAGTCTCTAATGGCATAGAGAAGTTCAAGCGACCATTACAGATTCAATGGAATGAAGATTACAAATACATCCCAGCTGAAGATTGCGAATCTTTACTTCGAGAGTAAAGAGGCCATCCACGCTTCAACTTCATCAGGATGACGTGGCATTGCGCTGCTGAGGTTCTTGCAACCATCTTTTGTGACAAGAACATCATCTTCAATACGTACGCCAATTCCACGGAATTCTGCGGGGAATAAGGTGTCATCAGGTTGAATGTAAAGTCCAGGCTCAACCGTAAGGATCATTCCCTCTTTTAAGATTCCCTCGGTATGCGCTTCCTTACGAGCTTGCGCACAATCATGGACATCCATTCCCAACATGTGGCCGGTGCCATGAACAGTCCAACGGCGATGTAATCCAACATCTGGCTTCAAGGATTCTTCTGGGTCAATAGGAAGAACGCCCATCTCAGCTAGACCGCGAGCCAAGACTTGGCTGGCTGCGACATGGAAATCACGGAACTTCGCACCAGGTTTTACCGCCTTCATTCCAGCTTCTTGCGCTTCATAAACCAAGGTATAGATCTTGCGTTGGGCAGGCGTGAATTTTCCGTTGATAGGGAAGGTGCGAGTGATATCCGCGGTAAAGAGCGATTCAGCTTCTACGCCCGCATCAATCAAAACCAATTCGCCATCGCGAAGCTCGCCATCATTGCGGATCCAGTGCAGAACACAGGCATGTGAACCAGCAGCAACGATGCTGTCATAACCAAGGTCATTTCCTTCGAAACGTGCGCGAGTAAAGAAGGCGCCCTCAACCAGCCTTTCTCCGCGCTTCTTTCCAACAGCGCTTGGAATCGCACGGATCATGTCTTCAAATCCGCGATGTGTTGCATCAATTGCTTTCTGCATTTCGGCGATTTCGAACTCGTCCTTAACTAAGCGTGCCTCAGATAACCAAGAAGCCAAAGTGGCATCATCGCTATTTTCTTTAACTCGTGAATCGATATAAGAATCTTCGCCACGGATAACCAAGGTCTCCTTTTCGCTACTGAGGAAATCATCCAAAGTATCGATATGGCGTACAGAGATCTCATATGCAAATTCAGTCTCTTCTAAAGTCATGCGACGACCAACCCAAAATTCACCATGACGGACATTGCGGTAGAACTCATCGCTATTTTCGCGAACTGATCGGGGATGAATGAAGAGCAGTGATTCATGTCCAGAACCACTTGGTTCGAGGATCAAGACAGAGTCAGGAACCGCATCTGTTCCATTGACGCCGCTTAACCATGAGTAAGCAGTATGTGGTCGGAAGCGATAGTCCGAGTCGTTGCTGCGAACTTTGAATGTTCCCGCTGGAACAATCAGGCGCTTATTTGGGAATCTCTCTGAGAGTTTCTTACGACGAGCGCCCGCAAAAGAAGCAACAGGGTTCTTCTTGAGACCCTCTAACGGAGATGGCGCCCAGCCTTGTTCCATGAACTTCTTGAGAGGCTCGGGAGTAGGAATATCGTGTGGGCGAGAAGGAAGCTTTCGCTCTTTTCCGTTATCGAAAGTGTTCATAAATGGAGAGGGTACAGGCTCGATTCAAGTGTTTCATCAGTAATGAGTAAACTCAGCACGCTACTGGAGACGTCGCATAGCCCGGTCTAGTGCGCCTCACTGCTAATGAGGTTTTCCCGAAAGGGAATCGGAGGTTCAAATCCTCTCGTCTCCGCGTGACTGAATTTCATATTGCAATAGTTGGCGCAGGCCCGGCCGGATATTTCGCTGCTCAAGCCTTACAAAATGCCCAAAGCGAAGACCTTGAGTTCTCAATCGACATGATTGAAAGGCTCCCAACTCCTTGGGGTCTAGTACGAAGCGGGGTCGCACCCGATCATCCCAAGATCAAATCTGTTTCAAAGGTATTTGAAAAAATTGCAACAACAGAAGGCTTCCAACTTTTCTGTAATGTTGAACTCGGAAAAGATCTTTCCCTAGGTGAATTACAAGAGATGTACGACGCGGTTGTAATCGCCACAGGATCAAGTCGCGGTAAGAAACTTGGAATTCTGGGCGAAGATCTTGCTGGTTCACTTTCGGCCGCTGACTTCGTGCCTTGGTATAACGCGCATCCAGATTATGTAGGCGTTGATGTCCCACTAGATTGTGATACAGCAGTTGTCATTGGCGCCGGCAATGTTGCGATGGATGTAGCTCGCATGTTGGCACTTGAACCACACGAACTCGACCCCACAGACACTGCTGAACATGCGCTCACCAACCTTCACAAATCTTCCATTCGCAAAGTCCACGTTTTTGGAAGACGTGGCCCCGAACATGCAGCATTTACCTCACCTGAACTTCGCGAACTTCCCAAACTCGAGCACACTGATGTCCATATTGATGCTCACCAGATAACGGCCGCACAACAGCGCGCACAAGCACAGGGCGAGCTCCCCAAAGACCTCAAATCCAACCTTGAAGCCATGCTTGCAATTGCCGAAGCCGAGAAGAAAAACCACGAGCGCGCCATGTATTTCCACTTTCTTGCCACTCCACTTGAGATCAAGGGAAGTTCACGGGTAGAAGAAGTCGTTTTTGGCATCAACCGTGTTGAAAACGAGAAGGTCATACCTACAGGTGAAACCTTCTCGATCCAGTGCGGTCTAGTAATCAGCGCTATTGGCTATGAATCCCTCGAAATTCCAGGCTTGAACTACGAAAATGGCCGAGTTAAAAACAATGGCGGCCGAACCTCGGTAGCAAATACCTATGTTGTCGGTTGGGCAAAGCGCGGTCCTTCAGGGGTTATCGGAACAAACAAGAGTGATTCCACCGATGTCATGAAATTACTCATTGAAGATCTTAAAGATGCAAAACCAAAGAAAGAGTTGTCTGCTCTCTTATCTTCACGTGGAGTACTGCATCTCTCACAGGGCCAATGGGAGAAGATTAATGCCGCGGAAGTTAGCGCTGGTGAAGCGGTTGGAAAACCACGAGTGAAATTTACTCAACGCGGAGAGATACTAGGACTTTAGTAAAGCTCGAGCATCTTTAAACATCTTTGGGCACTTCCATCCCGGAGCAATGTTTGGCTCAAAATGCCACCACTCGTTCTTGAAAATTCTGCAAAGTCCAAATTTGTAACCATGAGTTTCTAGCCATTTTGCAGCACTTGGATCGCCTGGGTAATTAACATCGATTGCAAGACCCATCGGGTGATGTGATACCTCAGGCGGTGCAACCCATTTAGCAGCCTTCATATAACTTCCGTATCTTTCAACAGCCTGGTCAAAGAGATATTTCTGCCGTGAGTAAGTCCTAAAGCCCGAAGTAATTTGTAAACGAATACCATCTAACTTTGCGGCCGCTTGTGCAGCGAGAAAGCGAAACTCCAAGGTTTCATCCAGTCCATTCTTTGGAAGATTAGAAATCGGCAGTGGCCCAGCACCAAGTGAGATTTCGTCTTGAGTACAACCATCAATCACATTAGAGATTCGTAATTCAAAACTCTTTCGATCAGCACAAGTCAATGGAATATCTACGGCATAGACGACCCCAGAATTGAGAGTTAAAAGCGCAAATAGCAGCGCAAACCGCTTCATATTCGCAGGGTATCAGCCAAAATTGGACCACTTTTTTGGTGATAATATTCGCGGGCAATTGCGCCCGTAGCTCAACGGATAGAGCATCTGACTACGGATCAGAAGGTTTGGGGTTCGAATCCCTACGGGCGCGCTCTTCCCTCAAGACCCTTGAATTACTGCTGCGCCTGGTGATGCCATACTAAAAAGCAATGTGGATCAGCCGTAAATTGTGTCCTCATCGAGATTTTCATCTCTGTTTGGCTTACTAATCTTCTTACTAGAGCCATTTTTAGCAACCAGGAGAATGACGAATATAGCTATCGCAACCACTATGAGTTCCATTTCTTCACCCTCTCTTTGAAACTCTCACCGAGTTAACCAATAAGTGGTCGTAACTCAACTTTTCGATTACATGCAAGGGATCCTTCGGCAGCAAGTTGCTCGGCGACTTCGCGGCTTGGAACATCAATGATCCAGAATCCACCAAAGTATTCGGCCGCAGTATGAAACGGCCCTGATTCACTCTTCTTTGCGCCTAAACGATTATCAATCACCATCGCGTCACCAGGGGATTCAAGGCCTCCGGCAAAAATTCGTTGTCCCGCCGCAACGAGCTTGTCATTGAAGGCATCAATAGCAGCGATTTCTTCTGGGCTATGCGGTGGTCGCGTTTGGGTATCAATCACTGAAATGACAAATCTCATGACTGTCCTTTCACTTTACGTCGTTGAAATTGAAGAGTATCTGTCGACCATAGCGCCCAGAGAACAAGTGCGGGCTGGAAGAAGAGACGGATAAGTCTCTCACGGTCGCTATCTAATCCAAATGCATCAATGCCATTTACATATTGCGAAATGTTTCCCGGAAAGATCAGAACAAAGAAAATGGCCGTGGCCCAACCAACAGCGTTTCGATGTCTCCAGAGCAGAATCAGCGCAAGGCCAAGAAGTATCTCAACCACGCCAGAGGCAACGACTACAAAGTCTTTATCCAGAGGTAGCCAGGTTGGGACCTGGGCTTGAAACTCGGAGCGGCTGAAAGTCAGGTGGCCAATACCTGCATATGTAAGCGCTAGACCAAGTGAAACTTGGGCGAATTTCTTAAGTAAAGCCATGTTCTAAGTAAACATCAATTGGAGTTCAGGGAGAAGAAAAGCAGGGCTCCGCTATCTGTTGTTCCAACCAATTGACCATCGGGAGCAACGTCAAGATCACGAATTCTCTCTCCGACATTTTCTTGAATCACCTTACCAACCTTGGCCTGTGCAGTTAATTGGATGAAGATCAAAGATTGTGCGGCTAACGTTCCCATGACAATGAAGCCCTGAAAACCTTGCCATGAGGCGATATTTGGAATCCTTACCAACTCTGTCGGCGCAACCGAAGGTGTCCATTGATAGATCGGCTCTTCATAGCCGACATGAGTTCCAGTTCTATTCGGTTTGATGTAATCACCTGGTCCATAGGGCGCGCCATATGTCACAAATGGCCATCCATAATCCTTACCTTGTTTGATGAGGTTGAGTTCATCGCCACCGCGAGGGCCATGTTCAGAAATATAGAGATCACTTCCCGTCAAGAGAATTCCTTGTGGATTTCGATGTCCACTAGAAACCTGACGGACTTTCTTTGCGGTAATGACAAAAACTCCACCGAGCCATTGGCGAGATTTCTTCTCATCGATATTTCTAAATCCAAGATCACCGGTAGTCAGATAAGCGCTCTTAGAGTCGATGACTTCGATTCGACCTGCTGCATGTTGGACCGCGCCAAGTGGAACACAGGGTTTACCTTGAAACCATCGTTCGTTCTTCGTCAAGATTGAATCTGAGCGATTCAAGGAGTAACGGAATACCACCAGTCTGACGCAATTACGTTGTTGATTGAGTTGCGGATACGAAATCAACAGTTGTGTGCGCTTTAAAGTCTCGCTCAGAATTCCGATATCCGTTGGACCAAATCGCGAATCTCGATTTCGCTCGCTTTGTTGTAACAGAGTTCCGATAGTCAGTAGTTCGTCATTTCGGTACTGGTAGAGAGTGTCTCCTCTCTCGCCACCAGCCAATAACAGAGTCCCATCCTTCAAAATCGCTAATGCGGCCCCGCGACCACCCTCTACTTGAGTGGAAGAGATATCGATGGCGCGAATCTTGAGATCAACAGAGTCGGCCCGAACGGAAGGTATGGGCATTAACGAAGCAATAACAAGGGTAACCAGAGCCAGCTTCGTTCTTGCAAAAGAGCTCATGAGGTGAGCCTATGTAACGCAAAAGGACCCTTGCAACCGCAAGGGTCCCGTCACGTTCTATTTCTTACCCATGTTTCCCTAACTAGGAGAGTTTAGGAAGCATTACTTGATTGATACCGTGAGCGACCTGTTTGTTGCCGTTATTGATATCAATTTTGCTTAGAAGCACTACAGCGTTGGTGTGCTTTGAAGCCTTGTCAACGAGAGTGATCTTCGAGCCGACGACATTAACTTTGAATGTCTGAGCGTTAGCTGAAGACAAAGTTGCGCCGTTTGCATTGAGTGCATCAGCGGAGAGAATCGGATTTCCGACTACTACGTGATACAGCAAGACTTTTTCAAGAGTGGCCGAGCCAAGTGAAAGTACGGCATTTGTGATCGCCTCTTCACTCTTTGGAGCTTTGCCGGTCAAGTAGCGAACGAGTTTGCGGAATGCGCGGTCTGTGGGAACGAATGCTGTAAGAGCAGTGTTTCCATCCGCAAGAACTTTAAGTGATGATTCAGGAAGCATCCCCCATGTATCCATGAAGACCGCAGTAAAGACGTCGTAATCACCGAGGTTATTATCAAACTCTGCTCGTGGCAGATTGAGTACTTCGGTTAGTGGACTTGTTTTAAGTGCGTCATCTTCAGCTTTTGCTGGGGCGACTGGTGAAAGGGCAAGTGCAGATACAGCTACAAGCGCAGCGTATCTTTTCATCTTCTTCATTCTTTCCTCATCTCTTTTTCGGTTGTGTACTTCATTGGTTGATAACTTTGGTAGAACCAAAACTTTGAACTTGGGCAGATATTTATGAAAGAACATTAGGGAACTCTGAGTTACGCGGTAGAGAAATCGAAGAGATTTACAAGAATGTGCTGAACATGTGTGAATTTCGCTTAATTGGTGCGAGATTGAGAGCCCCGTATACTTCGTGAGTGGAATCACAGACTCGAACATCTGCATGGGTAATGCTGGTTGCAAGTATTTCGGGGGTTGTCGCTTCCTTCATTCTGACAATAGATAAATTCAAGATCCTCAAAGATGCGGGTTACACCCCTTCGTGCAATATCAATGCAACCCTGAATTGCAAGAGCGTGATGCTCTCCAAGCAGGCAGAAGTCTTTGGGTTCCCAAATTCGATCATTGGCATCGGAACTTTCTCAATGATGCTTGTGATTGCCGTCTTGCTCTTCTTCCGCATTAGCTTGCCAAAACTATTTTTACAGATTGCCGCTGGGGGAACCGCTCTTGCTGTGATCTTCTGTCATTGGTTGGCCTACCAGACCACATTCATAATCGGAGCGCTCTGCCCGTACTGCATGGTGGCGTGGGTGGCGACTCTCTTGGTGCTCTCAGTCTTGATCCGCGAATTACTTGATATTAAGAAGAACTCGACGGAAGACGAAGATTCCAAAGTTGCAATAGAGGTAATCAAGAATTGGATGGTTCCTTTCCATATTGTTTGGTCAGCTTTGCTTGTTGGCGCCGCGTTCCTTGGCGTATAAAGCAGTGTTGAATGCACGCCACATCTGAGAAACTAACGAAAGTATTGGTCAGTGGCTTTGAGCCATTTGCCGGAGCGTCACTGAACCCCTCGCAACTATTGGTTGAAGAACTATCGCGTCAGGGAATTCCAGGTATCGAGATGAGCGCAATTATCCTTCCCGTCGAATTCGATCGCTCTACTCAATTACTTCTACAAAGAGTCAGAGATTTCTCCCCGGAATTTGTCATCGCTTTTGGGCAAGCAGAAGGGAGAAAAGCGATAACTCCCGAGCGAATTGCCATCAATTTCGATGACGCACGAATCCCAGACAATGCGGGAAATCAACCCCAGAGTAGAAAAATCGAGGGCACTGGAGCAGATGGCTATTTCTCCACCTTACCTATTGAGCAGATTGAGAGAGAACTCAATGACACTGGAGTCCCGAGCTCAATCTCGCTCTCGGCTGGGACCTTTGTCTGTAATCATCTCTTCTATCGCCTGCAACATGCGCTTCTAAATAGCTCAATCAAATCTGGGTTTATCCATCTGCCTCTCGTCTCTGAACAAATTGAGGAGTTTCCCAGCCAACCCACACTGGAATTGTCTGAGATGGTCCGAGGTATACGCGCCGCCATCATTAGGATGATTTCGTGATGTCAGAGCGCCGATTAGTGATTCATGCGGGGTTCCATAAATCTGGCACTACTGCTCTTCAAGAAGCTTTTGATGCCCAGAGCGAAGAATTGAAATCTGCGGGAATCCTCTATCCAAATATTGGTAGAAAAGCTCACCACAGAATTGCCTGGGCGCTCACAGGACGAGCATGGGGTTGGAATAAACGTGGCGGCGAGAAAACGTCAATAGAACATTGGAGCCAGCTCGCACGGTCAATTAATAAAAGCGACGCGGACACCATTCTCATCAGCAGTGAGTTTTTCTCAGAAATTAATGGTGATGCGATTCGAACCATTTTTAGTGAAATCAAAGATAGGAAAGTAGAAGTTATCTTCACAGTACGACCACTTGTGAAATTATTAGGATCGTCGTACCAGCAATATTTAAAGTACGGAATAAAGGTTGATTACACGACGTGGCTCCACTCAGTACTGGATAATCCTGGCGAGTCGAAAATTAATCCAACTTTCTGGATGCGCCACTTCCACGGTCGAGTCGTTGCGCGTTGGGTAGATGTTCTTGGTCCGAAGAATGCGACTGTAATCATCGTTGATGAATCAAAGCCTGAGTTTCTCTTCGACTCAATTAATGAGTATTTAGGCCTACCACAAGGCTTTTTGAAGGCCCAGCAAACTGGAAGCAATCGCTCTTTAAGTATGGAAGAGATTGCGCTTCTCATCGAGATCAACAAGAGATTCCCGAAAGAACGTGATTGGAATGAGTACGAAGTATTCATCCGCGATGGATATGTCCGTAGGCTCACTGACCATGTGAAGGCGCCGAAGGATGCGGCTCGATTACTAACTCCACAGTGGGCAATCGATAAAGGCAACGAAGTCGGCGCCCAGAACAGAAGAGAACTTATTGCAACCGGCGCACGAATCATTGGCGATATAGATAGCTTAGATTCAGCCAAGGTTCCTGAGGGTGAATCAATATATCCCGACAAGATCTCAATAGATCTCGTTGCAGAAGCCATGATCGGTTTTGATAAGAATTTAGTAAAGAGATTCCCGCTAGATTGGGTACAGAGTAATATCTTCAATCGCTATAAGCGAAAAGTGAGGAATGAGATTTCTAAGTTGCGTAAGAAACTTTAGTTGAAGTTAAGGTTTGCGCGATCAAGATCTGCTTGAAAATCAACTTCGACTGCAAATAGATCAGAGATATCAACTGGTTCGATTTCAATACCAGCTTTCTCGATGGCAAGTTCGAGGCCGCGTTCGAAGTAATCATTGTCAGCGCACTCTTCGAGGTAGGTTATAACTGAGCCTTTATGGTGTCGCGAGATGAAATTGATTCCCACGGCTTCACCGAGAGCGTTCTGGACTTGTTTGGAGAGCGCGTTGATGTGGCCTTTTGCATCGACCGTGTACTTCACTTCTTCTTCAGCTGTCGCAGAAGTGTTCACACAGACAAATGATTTCTCGCCACGGATGCGATCAGCGATTCGCTCGAGTACTCGAGCATCGAAGACCACGTCGCCATTAAGCCATAAGACGCCACTTTCTTGCGATGCGCGCAGAGCTTTGAGAAGGCTCTTTGAGGTATTGGTCTGGTCATAGATTTCGTTGTAGACAAAGGATGCAGAGGGATGAGCCTCCATAATCATTTCCATCTTGAATCCAACCACGATTGTGACGCGAGCCTCGTCTTTAAAGACTCTCTCAACATTCTCTAATTGTTGCTGCATGATCGAACGACCATCAGCCAATGGTGTGAGTGGTTTTGGCCAGGGTTTGCCTAAACGCGTTCCCATTCCAGCAGCGAGAATCACAACTTGGAGGGCCATAGATTTATACTACAGGAAATGAATCAATCCCTTACTTCGTTGGTGGTTACTCCCGCGACATCAATCGAAGAGGTCCTCAACCGATTCGTGGCTTCCACTAACGATGTATTGCTCATTGATGAGAATTCAGTCGTCGCAGATCCGCATTTAGAGTTGCTTACCGATTATCCACGTAGCTCCTCTGCCGCTCTTGTCGCAACCGAGAAAAATGGCGACACACTTATTCGCCAAGGCAGAATCGCTAGCGCATCCTCTGCTTCACATAAAGTCACAATCGGAAACCGGAAATTTGTTGGATTAATAAGACTCTCTCAGAAGCAGAGAGATCAGATTATCTCTGCGCTTGAAAACGCCATCGAACAGAACGCTCGAGGTAACGCAATCGATCTCATACTTGTTGCCCTAACCCGCGCAATGATCAAAGTTGATGCAGCAGAAGTCTGGGCCGCACCTTATGCACGAAGTAAGGATGCAGCAGAGCGAGCTAAAGTCAGAGAAGAGATTGCTCAACTCAATATGGGTCGAGTTCGTCTAAGGATGGCTAATCGAGCCAACGATGGCTTTTTCTCGGTGTTTTTCCTACGAAAATTCTCAAAACTGCTGACCTGGCTTGCCGTAAAGATTAAAGCAACGCCAAATCAGGTGACGCTCGTTTCTTTTGCTATTGGTCTGTATTCAGCTTTTAGTTTTGCCCAAGGAACTTTCTGGTGGATTTTCCTTGGCGCAGCTCTGCTCCAACTCAGCATTATTGTTGATTGCGTCGACGGCGAACTCGCACGTTACACCCGAAAATTCTCACAACTTGGCGCATGGCTCGATGCTGTGACTGATCGCGTCAAGGAGTACATGGTCTTCCTTGGTCTAGCAGTCGGCGCAGAAAAAGAAGGTAGAGATCTCTGGATCCCGGCGATCGCGATGATGTTGATTCAAACATTCCGACATCTCTCCGATTACAACTTTGCCAGAGTCGTCAAGATACGAGCAGAAGATAAATTCGCTACCCCTGTTGATTTCATGGCGGAATTCGATGGAATCATCCCGACCGAGCGTGAACCTAAAGGTCGTTTACGTTATTGGTTAGGAAAGATCATTCAATTCCCAATCGGTGAGCGATGGTTAGCAATCAGCGCTAGCGCAGTGGTTGGTGGTGCCGCATTCACTTTCACAATCATGCCGATACTGGCATTTATTTCTGCAGTCATCGTTTATCGTGGTCGAATTCGTCGCACGCGAGAGATGCAAATAGAGTCAATCAAGAGCACATTCATTTCAGATCAAGCTGATCTCCTAGGGCTAAAACAAAGCATCACCAAGAGATTTGATTGGATTGAACCATCAATCTTGCGCGCGCTAGAAGGAGTATTTCTGTTATGGATCTTTGCTAGTGCCGACCAGATCAATGTTGTGACATACATGATTATTTTTGCGATTGTCTTCCATCACTACGACAATCTCTATCGAGCCCTACAAAGCGATAAGAAACCTACCTGGCTATCCGCCCTAGGTTTATTTGTTGGTGGACGAATCTTGCTTCTTGGAATTGCGACCCTTCAAGAATGGCCACTGGATTACTTTGCTTGGTATTTCTCGCTCTTATTCCTTGTTATCTCATCAACACAATGGGTTTTCGGCCATCGAGCCAATAAGATTGGAAGATGACGAATCGGCCATCAAAGCCAACAATTGCCCAGATTCGCGAGATCTCCCAACCACCTTCAGTTACTGGTAGATCCAACGCCGAGCATTGGGTAGCAGATCTCTATCTGCGGAAGATCTCGCCGTACCTCACGCGTCTACTTCTTAAAACTCCTATCACTGCAAATGGCGTCACATACTTAATGATCACAACCGGTATCTCAATTAGCGCTGCGCTGTTAATCCCTGGATACACCGGAATCCTTATCGCTCTCTTCCTTTCGCAACTCCAGATGCTCTGGGATTGCTGTGATGGCGAAATTGCGCGGTGGCGGAACACGCAATCACCCAAAGGGGTCTTCCTTGATCGAGTCGGCCATTACCTCACCGAGTCATTGATACCCGTAGCTTTTGCACTTCGATTGGCGGGCTGGCCAGAGGCCGAGATAAGCGATTGGAAACTTCCATTTCTTGGCGCATTAATTTCAATCATGATCCTTTGGAATAAGGGTTTTAATGACATCGTCCATGTTTCACGTGCTTTTGCCGGGCTACCAAAACTCTCTGATTCTCAAGAGGTGCGCCAAGCAGTTAACTCATGGGTGCGAATCGCTAAGGCGCCCTTCAAGGTTCTTGCCGTACAGCGACTCTTTCACTCAGTCGAGATGTCAATCGTCATTGCAATTTTTGGTGATAACGAGTCTCTGATTACTCTTGGAATCTATCTTGCGCTCTTTGTAACAGCGGGACACTTGGTTGCGATTCTCGGATCTCGAAAGTTAGCGAAGGCCTAAAGATGTTATTTATTGCCAAAGAGATGATTGCCGGATTCCGCCATCTCTTTCCTCGTGGCAGATTCCGTTTCGTCCTCCTGTTTTTATCACTGATTGCCGCCACTATCTCTGTCTCTGAATTGCTGGTGATGAAATTCTTTGCAACGCTAGTGCTTCACGAGGGCGATTTTGATAGAACTGTCCTGGGCTGGGTAGTTGTTGGATTCTTCATCTTTTTTATCGTCACTCGTATAAGTCAGTTCTACCAACGTAACTATCGCGTAAAGGCTTTTGCACGCTCCTTTAGAGCCGCAAAGAAAGAGAAGAGCACTAAAGAAGAAAATCGCGAGTGGGCGATGGCTTTCGAGCTAACAAATATCCTCAGCCTCGGCACTCAATTAGTTGCAATCATCTTCTTCTTTTTAATCCTCAACCCGCTCATAGCGCTGATTAATACCCTCATTCTGTTGGTGATCCTCCAAGTAATCGGGGGGATCTTCCGCAAGCAGATCGCCATTCAAGCCGAGATTGCTGCTATCGGCGGGAAGAAGAAAGTGAAGCCAGATAAGCGATACGGAGTACGTATCAAGGCTGCCGAAACTGGTGCACTTGTATCGGGTGCTGGAATGTTGGTTTTACTTGCGTTACTGCTCTTTCTCAGCATTGAGGGGGAGATAACACCAGCAAACACACTGGTGATTTTCCTTGGCGCTCGTCTACAGAACTCGGTCATCTCAAACGCTTCACGATCACTCATGCGTTATGCGAAATCAAATTCACGGACATCTGATGACGATGACACCGAATGAAGTAGTTCTTACGTTTGGCTACTCAACTCTTGCTAACCGAGTAAAGAATTTGAGACTGCCAGAGAAGAACACCGCACGAGAATTCATTGTCTTAGTTCAGAATCCCCAAGAAGAGAGTTATGTTTTCGATATTCCGCAAACAAAGTTAGTAGAACTCAAGAGCCGCGGGGTAGCAAAGAGTAGAAATGCTGCACTGAAGCATGCGACTGGGAAATATTTGATCTTTGGAGACGATGACATCACTTTTGATGAAGCAGGACTAGCTCACCTAGTCGAATATTTCGAGAGCCATCCAGAATGCTCAATCATCATGGCACAAACAACAGATGAAACAGGTGAATTACGCAAGAGTTATCCATTGAAAAAGCAGGTACTTACAAAATTCAATTCAGCGAAAGCAGCTACATACGAGATGATGGTCCGCGTAGATGCCATTCGTGAGAAGCAGATCAACTTCGATGAGAGCTTTGGCGCCGGGGTGGAAAATTTCTTAGGCGATGAATATATTTTTATCGCTGATGCTCTCAAAAGTGGGCTCAAGGGCGTTTACCTTCCAGTACGAGTAGCGATTCACCCTAAAGAGAGCTCAGGAAGTACGTGGGGCACGCGCCGCGATCTCACTGCAAGATCGCAAGTCTTCACGAGGGTCTTTGGCTCAAGCGCGCCACTGTTTCGCGCGTTATTCCTTCTTAAATCTCGTAAAGGTAGCGTTGGATTTATGAACGCTGCACGATTCATCCTCGGTCGATGAGAGTTTTCGCCCACCGCGGTTTTAGCCATAAGTTCCCAGAAGGAACTCGAGCCGCCTATCAAGGAGCAGTTGATTCCGGCGCCGATGGCTTTGAATGCGATGTAAGGCTCACTCGAGATAAGGAAATCATCTGTTTCCACGATCGCACCACCGAACGTATTGCGGGCAAACGCGGTGCGATTTCTCGAATGAGCACTGAGGAGATTAAAGAACTTACAAACGCAATCACACTCAATGAGCTACTCGATCTAGCTATTGAAAATAACAAAGATATTTTGATTGAAACTAAACACCCAGTTCTCACGGGTGGCGCCATCGAAAGGCGAGTGATGGGTTTGCTCCATCTGCGAGCAGCAGAAATTTCTGCATCGAAAATCAATATCTCGCTCATGTCTTTTTCTTATCTTGCTACCTTACGGATGAAGCGCAAATATCCCCATGTTATGAAAGTTGTGAAGTACCCCTTTGCAGTTTTTATTAGACCAACGCGAGACGTTGCGATTGATATCGAACTTCTTCGCAAGCACCCCGGGATATTGAATCGACTATCGACCTCGCGTATCTATGTATGGACCGTTAACTCACGCGAGGATCTTCGATGGTTGAAGAAGAGAACGATCGAAGGCGTCATCACCGATAGGCCTAAACGAGCGCGCAAAATAACGCTATCCTCTCAACATGAATGAGCGCCTCACTCTCTCGGTTGATTGCGGGGGACTTTTCCTTAAGAGTTGCGTTCTTGATGACTCTGGCACGATGCATTCAAAGCCCAATCGCATTGAGACGCCATACCCCTTATCTCCCGAACGCTTTGTCTCGACTATTGCAGAGATCGCAGATAGTTTGCCCAAGGCTTATCGCGCGACCGTGGGTATGCCAGGCATGATTCGAAACGGCGTTGTTGTTGCTACGCCGCACTACATAACCACGCGAGGTCCACGCACGAAGATTGATCCAGAGCTTCAAGAACAATGGACTGATTTTGATGTCCAGAAAGCGCTCTCAGATAAATTGGGTCTGCCGACACTTGTTCTCAATGATGCAGAAGTACATGGCGCTGGAATCATTACCGGATCGGGATATGAAGTTGTTATTACTTTAGGAACCGGCCTGGGATTCGCAATCTTCTATGGTGGAAAGTTAACTCCACACTTCGAGTTCTCTCACGCAACAGTTCGTCGAAGCACCACATACGACACATGGATCGGCGAACAAGAGCGGAAAAGGTTAGGAAACGTTTTCTGGTCTCGTCGCATTAAACAATTGGTGGAAGAGTTGCGCCCAGTCTTCAAATGGGATCGACTGTATATCGGTGGCGGAAATGCGCGATGTATCAGGTCAGTTGATCTTGAGCGAATGGGTGATGATGTTGTGATTGTTCCTAATACTGCGGGCGTGGCCGGCGGCGTACGCGCTTGGAATTTAGAACATTACTTCCGCGCTTAAGCGCGCAGAGCTTGAGCAAACTCTAAGAAATCTCCGACGATGATATCGATCTCTCTTTGGGTATGAGCTAGAGATATCAACCATTGTTCATCAAGTCCTGGAGGAGTCATAACGTTGCGATTGAGAGACCAGAAGAATGACAACTCAGCGATATCGAAGTTTGTGGCCTTGTAATCACGGTAATTACGGACTGGTTCTGGTGACCAAGTAATACAGCCTTTTACGCCGAATCCGACAGTGTGTGCTGGGATTTCATATTCATTAATGATGTCTGCGATGCGAGTGAGCGCTTGGCGATTGAGGTCTTCGCTGCGTTGGAGAGCTTCTGGTGTACAGAGACGATCAACCGCACGAATTCCAGCCATCGCGAGATAGTGGCCATTGAAAGTTCCGAGGTGAGAGTGCTTTCCGTCAACAACTACGCTCATGTATTCGCGTTTTCCGCCGAATGCTGCGACAGGGATTCCGCCACCGATGGATTTAGCAAGAGAAATAAGGTCAGGCTTCACACCAAGTCTCTGAGCTGCACCTTGTGGTCCAGCGGTTAAACCAGTTTTTACTTCATCAAATACCAACAAGATTCCGTATTGATCGCAGAGTTCGCGTAGACGCTCGAGGTATCCAAGATCAGGAAGCACGATTCCGATATTTTCTAGGACTGGTTCCATAAACAAACATGCGATCTTGTCAGCATGTGCTTTGAAAACTCGCTCGACTGCATCCGCATCGTTATAAGGGACAACCCATACATCACCAGGTTCAGTTGCTGGCAATGGAACTGCGTTAGGGGAATGTGGATCTCCTGCTTTTGCTAAATCAGGTTTTGCAGAGACCATCAATGGGTCATACGAACCGTGATATCCACCTTCAATTTTTACAACGCCAAGTTTCCCGGTTGCAGCGCGCGCAGTGCGAAGCGCATACATAGTGGCTTCCGTTCCGGAGTTTGCGAAACGGACCATATCCAGACCAAAGCGTCGACAGATGATTTCTGCGCCATCGCGGGTGATTGGCGAAGGAGTCGCAAAGAGAGTTCCGACATCAAGAGTGGCATGTGCTTCTTTGATGACCTCGTCATTGAGGTGGCCCACCAGGAGTGCGCCGAAGCCCATTGATAGATCGAGCATGTCGCGACCGTCAACATCCTTCATCCAGGCGCCTTTTGCAGAGACGATGGAGATGGGGAATGGATCCCAGTGTTGGAAACTTGAGGCGACTCCAAGAGGTGTGACATCTGAGGCGCGCTGGTTTTCAAGGCCAGATTGAGGAGCTAGTTTGCTGAACTTTGCGCGCTCGGCTTCGAGAAGTTCTTGGATGCGCGTTTCTGGAACCGGCTTAAAGCGGCTCGGAGTAGTTCTAAAAGTTTGAGGATGATGCGTTTTATTAAACATGGGAGTTTCGGGACTTCCCAAATACGGATCAGAAGATCCGATTTGTTGGTACCACACCCCTGTTCTAAAGACTTACGTCGACTTACTTGTCGGGAGTTTACTCCCGGGTATTGAACGCCGTCAAGAGATGGGTTTTTATGCGTGGCTTATGCGTAATTAACGCATAAAAAGATTGCGAAGTCTGCGAGTCGTGAAATATAGACCGCACACAATCATCACACAGAAATATGAAATGTGAATCAAAGTTCCGGAATCTAGCGCACCAAACCAAACATCGCGCACCAACTCAATACCGTGCCATGAAGGCATAAGTTGAATTAAGAACTCTAACCAATCTGGATAAACCGAAATTGGATACAACGAACCAGAGAACAAGAACATTGGTAGCAAAACAATGTTGATCATTCCCATCTGTTGGTAGGTTTTAAAGTATGAAGTAATGGCCATTCCAAATGATGCAAAACCAAATGCGATAAAGACTGCAGCAGGAATTGCCAAGATTGCAGAAACGCCAGGAACTAAACCAAGTGGCGCTGTAATCGCCATAAAAGCAACAGCATAAGAAAGTCCACGTAACAACGCCCATGTTATTTCGCCAAGTGCAACATCTAGCGGTCCAAGGGGAGTTGCGAGCATTCCTTGGTACAACTTGCTCTCGTTGAGTTTAAAGAAAACATTCCAAGTCGAGTCGTAGATCGCACCATTCATGGCGCTGGTAGCCAGGAGGCCAGGAGCGATGAAAACGGCGTAATCAACTACCCCACGACCCGTTTCGACGTTGCCAATGAGCTCGCCCATGCCATAACCAAATGCCAAGAGGTATAGAACTGGCTCGATAAAACCGGTTGCAATGGGAACCCAGGTCGAAGACCGAAGAGCTATAAACGATCGCTCAAGAATTGCGCGTGCGCGGCCGGCATAAAGTTGGTGGCCCAAGCGATCAGCGCGTGCGTCTGCGATCTCTACAGCGGTACTCATTTAGCTAACCTCACAGCGAATGCCTTATTCGCAATCTTGAAACCAAGGGCCATCATGCCAATGAGATAACCAAAGTGGATAAGCAGCATCGTTGTGGAGATCGGGTATCCATACGAGAAATAGCGTCCTAATTCAGTTGCATGCCACAGAGGTGAAATCCAACCAATGGGTTGAATGAAAATAGGCATGGTGGAAAGTGGAAAGAAAGTCCCAGAGAAAAGGAACATCGGCATGATAATCATGCGATTAAGCACGGTCATGAAGTGATCTTCATTCTTTACGCGCGCAGTAACCCCCATGATGATGGCAGCAAATGCTCCAGCGGCGAAGACCGTCACAGGTATGACATCCCACGATTGAGTGAAAGTTACGATTCCAAATGCAATCAACAAAGCCCAATAACAGACGACTGTGAACACTACTCGGACCATTGCTCCAAGGAAGATTCCCATAACAATTTGGGCGGGTGAAATAGGGGTTGAGTTAATAGCGTAAAAAAGTCTGCGCCACTTGAAACCTTCCATGACTGGAAACATCGCTTCATCAAGAGCGCCAGTCAATGCGGCGCTGGCAAGAAGTGCAGGAGCGATGAAAGTTATGTACTCGACGCCACCAGTGCCTGAAGTTCCAGAATTCTCATTAACAAGTACGCCAATCCCGATGCCGATTGCGACAAGATAAAAGAGCGGATTACCAATAGCGACAATGGCAATAATGCCCTTCCACTTCATCATCTGGGCGATACGCGCTTCGGCTACATACGAGGCGCCGCGTGCCCGAATCTTGACGACATCAATACCTGAATTCATTCGATCAGCGTTCTTCCAGTAAGGCGCAAGAAGACATCCTCGAGAGAGCTGCGGCGCACCAGCGAAGTGGTGGGGTGCAATTTCTTCGCGACGATCTCTTCAAGAAGAGCTTCGCCATCGTCGACATACATCAAGATGCGATCGGGGAGCTCTTCAATACGCGAACACATGCTGCGCAGAGTCGGCGCCACCTCTTTATTGCGCTCTGAACCGAAGCGAACTTCAAGCACTTCTTTCGTTGCGTACTTCTTAATCAGTTCAAGAGGTGAGCCTTCGGCCATGATCTTGCCTTTATCCATTACAACAAGGCGATCGCAGAGTTGTTCGGCTTCATCCATA
>Ga0208360_1000052_pt1 | contig 46433 bp, 51 predicted proteins | sample LakMenE27Jul10ns_FD_150739 | JGI IMG/M metagenome (GOLD analysis project Ga0208360, IMG submission 150739) | Freshwater microbial communities from Lake Mendota, WI - 27JUL2010 deep hole epilimnion ns (SPAdes) | ecosystem: Environmental > Aquatic > Freshwater > Lake > Epilimnion/Euphotic zone ...
AACGCTCACAACTTCCCGCTCGATCTGGCTGCTGCCACCGCCACCCCCGTGGCGCTGACCGCTCCGGCGATCGGCTGATCAAGACTTCGGATTCCATACAGGATTCCGGTCTTTCGATCCCTTTAAAACCCCTGCTTCGGCGGGGTTTTTTTGTTTGCGGCGGGCCACGTGCAGCGGGTTCAGGCTTTGCGGGCCTCCTTCCACAGGGGCATGGCGCGGGAGGTTCCAGACGATCGCCTGGACAGTCCCGGTCGATCGCCGCTGAATCTATGTCTCAGTTGGCTAACACTCAGTCCGCTAACGCTCAGTCAGCGAACACCGTGATGCTTGCGTTTTCCTGATAGGTGCTTTCGGCGCCCGAATCCACCTGGAATCCGGTCCAGGTGGCGAAGGGCTCCGGTTGGGCGCTGATCACGGGCCATTCGATGCGGCGCCCCCGGAAGGTGAGTCCCACGCAGGTGAGGGCTAGATCATCGGCCATCAGGGACCAGAGCACGTGAACGGCGCCTCGCTCGTAGTTGATGGCGTCGTCCTGGAAGGGCTTTTCCGGCAGGAACCCCGGTAGGGTTTCGATCCGCCGCTGGTTCTCCCAGCCGAGATAACGGCCGTCTTCGGTGGGATAGAACCAGCAGGTTTCATTCTCCGCATCTCGGAGCGGAAAGCGATCCAGGCAGCGCAGCGTGGCCTCGGGCCGATTGTCCAACGGGTGATCCAGCGGGGATGATTGATCCCCATCCAGTTGATACACCCCCAGCCAGTGGGAGCGGGGTTCAAAGTGAGGCACCAGAGCATCACAGATCTGGCGGCGACGCTCACCGGGGCCGGGACCCGTGTGCGGTGAGGTGCCCAGTTCGGTGGCGTTGCCGAATGGATCCAGGCCAGCCGCAGCGGCCTTCCCCTGACCGACCAGATCATCGACTTGCCCCTGCCACTCCCCTGGGGCGCGGAAGATCCTCAGTGCCACGCCGCTGCGCAACCCGAAACGCTGGGCCTCCACCAGATCCCTGGCTGTGGCGCCATCGGCAGGAAGCAGCGATTCGGGGGCGAGAACGAAGACCAGGGCGTGACTCATGCAAGAAAGGCTGCTGGATGGCAGCTGGTCTGCCGGGGTGAGCACGATCTCAGCGCCAGCGCTGATCGCAGCACATCACCTTAATCGGCTCCCCCCGGTAGGATGGCCTTTAGGGAGATCCCAGGCCCGGGCCCGAAGCCAACGCCTCCCCAAACGCGGCGCATCGAGCGGCTGCTCACCTGGACGGATCTCGACTCCTGGAGCCCCGGGGAGGACCTCGACGAACCCTGGCATGCCCTGGTGGAGATGGCGGTGCTGGCCAGCCGCGGCGATCCCGTGGATGCGATGGAACTGGCGATTCAGCGGCTGGCGGCGGAGCACCTGCGCACCAGCGAGCACCTTCACCCCGACTGGCCCCTAGAGCGGGAGTACCCCCTCCAGGCGAACCTGCTGGTGGTGTCGCGCCTGTGGCGCGATGCCACCTGACGCCGGAGGCGGCCCGGGGCCTCCAGCAGGCTGCCGATCAGCTGGCCGCTGAGGGGCTGCGGGTGCTGGCGGTGGCCCGGGGCCTGGAGGGCACCCCCGCCATGGCGGCAGCGAGGCCAGCGGCGCTCCCCCGGCCGATCCCCATGACTTCCTGTTTGAGCCTGTGGGCTTCCTCGCTCTGGCGGATCCGCTGCGTCCGGATGTTCCCCAGGCGATCGCCACCGCCCAGCGCGCCGGAGTGCGGGTGGTGATGATCACCGGCGACGGGCCGGTCACCCGCCCGGGCGATCGCGGATCAGGCCGGGCTGCCGCCGGGACCGGTGCTCTGCGGTGCCGATCTGCCCCCCCAGGCCGGCGAGTCCAGCGCGGCCGGCACGGCTCTGTCGGCATCGGTGGCGGCGGTGTCGGTGTTTGCCCGGGTGTTGCCCCAGCAGAAGCTGGAACTGGTACGCGCCCTGCAGGCCGGCGGGGTACCGCCGTGGGCCGGCGGGTCGACGCCAATCTGCAGCGGGCCCTGGCTTACACGCTCGCCATCCATCTGCCGAAGGCCCTGCTGGCCCTGCTACCGCTGCTGCTGCCAGGTGTCGCCCTGATCTTGCTGCCGGTGCACATCGCCCTGCTGCACCTGGTGATCGACCCGGCCTGCACCGTGGTGTTTGAGGCGATGCGGGGAGATCCGGACCTGACGGACCGTCCGCCTCGCCCGCCGGAGTCGCCCCTCCTTTCAGCCGCCAGCCGGCGGCGGGCGTTGCTGCAGGGTGGCGCCCTGGCGGTGGCCTCCCTGTCCCTGGTGTTCTGGCCCGGCTGCGACGGGGAAACCCGCCGCAGTCTGGTGTTTTCCCTGCTGTTGCTCGCCGGAGGTGGCCCTGCCCTGGGACTGGGGTTGTGGTTGCTGCTGTTCCTGGTGCCGCCGCTGCGCCAGGCCCTGGCCCTGGCTCCCCTGCCGCCTGGGTTGCTGCTGGTGCTGGTGGTTGTGACCACGGTGACCCTGGCGGTGGCCTCCCTGGCGCGGGAAGCTCCGGGGGTGGCGAGTGTTGCCGCAGCCGTCCGCGGGACGGGGTGATGCCCTGAACACCAGAGGCCTGGCAATCCCCTTCAGCCCCCTCAGCCCACGGGCAGCCAGCACCCCGCCGCCGCCAGCTTTTCCACGATCATGCTCCGCTCGCTGATCCGCCCCTGGGCATCGGCGTAGCGCTCGGCCTCATCGCGCCGCTCGAACCGGGGTCCCGCCACCTGATCGGGGGCGCTGTACTCGGCCCCGTCCACGGCCCGCACCCGGTAACGGCCGAGGCCGCTATCGCCGCAACTGCTTTCGGCGTAGCTGCTTTCGGCGCAGCCGCTTTCGATGGAGGCGCTTTCGATCGGGGCGCCACTGCTCTCGGGGTCACTCATGCTCCCATTTTGAAGCGGTTTCGCTTCACCCCTTGCTTTCTCTCAACTCTCTTCCCACTTGCCGTTAGAAGGCATCCGAGGGCGGGGCCACCGCTGGCCGGCGGGGGCTGGCAGGGCCTGGTTCTCATCGTTCGTGGGCCAGGGCAGTGGCAATCATGGCGGCGCTCACCGGGATGCGCTCCAGGGCATCGGCATTGTCGAGGAAAGCCTCGAAGCTGGCGTAGCGCAGCAGATGGGGGTCGGCGTCGCAGGAGCTCAGAAGTGCCTGCCAGTCACCATCCCACTCGTCTTCACCAGGACGCACGGCCCGATAGGCCAGGAGCGCCTCACCCACATCAGCGCCGTCGCCGATGCTCTCGCCCTGCCAGAGGGTCTCGAAGAAGGGGCCCATGGAGGAGTCGGATCCGGGCATGGCGGAAGCGGGCAGCGCGCTCAGTCTGCTGCGCCTTTGACACAGTGCCGTTGACACAGTTCGGTGATGCGGGAGCGGTGTAGTCGTGTTGGGCCTCTGATCAGCGGCCGAGCTCCAGCAACTGGCGGTGGATGGCGCGCCGGTGGCTGTCCTGCTGAAGGCGCTGGGCCAGCTCCCGCCAGCGCTGCCAGTGCTCGGCCTGCTGGCCTTCCAGCTCGCTGCGCAGCACCGGCAGACGGTGTGATTTCAGGGTGTTTCCGCTACCTGCGAGGGTGTGGCTCAGGATCTGCAGATCGTGCAGCTCGCCAAGGAGCTCCTGGGCCTGACGGAGCTCCTGGATCCAGGCCTTCAGGGCGGGCTCGCACCAATCCTCCAGGTGTTCGAGGGCATAGCGGGCGGCCTTGATTCGTTTGCGCAGATCGTGCAGGGCCTCCGCGGTGGGATCCTCCACCGTCCAGCCGGGGTGGAGAAACAAGGCGGCGGTGAAGGGTGCCTGCCAGTCGTAGAGCCAGGCCGCCAGGGAAAGCTGGCCCAGGGGGGTGTAGCGGGGCCGCTGCTGCCATTTGTGCAGGCGAGCCAGGAGCTTGAGGTAGCGGGAGCTGTGCAGCGACTCCTTCAGGGTGTCAAAGGCCTGGCTCCTGTCGCGGGCCAGGCGCTTCATCGGCCCCACCAGAGCCTGTTGTTCGTCGGCAGGGAGCCGTGGGAGCAGTTGCTGCTGCAGCCTCAGCTGCAACACATCAAGGTCGCGGCAAAGGCCCGTTCTCCGGGCCACGGCGGCGATGCGGCGGTCCGTCACGCTCTCCGGCAGCACCAGGGCCGGCCCGAACTGGCTGAGGGCGGTGCGCAGCCGCCGCAGGCTCACTCGCAGCTGGTGCAGGGGCTCGGGGTCGCGGTCGGCCAGCACCTCGCCCTGGAGTTTCCCCAGCCGCCGGACCTGTCGCTGGATCAGATCCAGGGCGTAGCCGCCACTGCTGAGAACAGGACTGCTCAGCACAGGTCGGCTCAGCACAGGATCGAGCGGCGAAGGTTGAGCAACGTCGCCGGCCTGTTCGTCGTAGGTCGGTTCGTCGCCGGCCGTGTTGTCCCCGACCTGGGCGGCCAGGCTGGTCGCGTCCTGCATCGGCGCTTCCCGCATGAAGTCCCGCATCAAGGCCGACATGGCTGGATCCCAAGACCTCGTTTGATCTGAGGCTAGGCAGATCTCTGGCTGGGAAGGTCCAATTCTTAGCAGATCTCAGGCTGGGCCTGTTGAGGTGGGGCAATCCACCCGGGTGGCTGGCGGAAGACGCGTTAGGTTAAGAGGAGTGTGGTTTGATCGGGTTTTGCCACGATCTTCACCACCCTTTGATCACCTCGTTCATGGTTTCATCACGATGAGTTTCGCCTTCCGCTATTTCCATCCCAATCCTGGATGGAGCACAGACCCTGCCGGTAGCACCCTGACACCGGCAACCTCGCTCGATGAGCTGAATGAGCTGAATGAGCTTGTTGTCACGCCGATCGCCACGGCGACCCCAGCTCCGATCACCGCTCCCTTCGCGGACACGGTTGGAAAGCATTGCATCCTTGAGCTTTATGCCTGCGATTGCGCCAAGCTCGATGACGAAGACTTTGTGAGGGCTGCGCTCAGCAATGCCGCTCTGCGCGCTGGTGCCACCCTGCTCAACCTGATCAGCCACCACTTCCAGCCCCACGGCGTCACGGGGTTGGCGCTCCTGGCTGAATCGCACATCTCATTTCACAGCTGGCCCGAGTCGGGCTATGCCGCCGTGGATGTGTTCACCTGCGGCGACCACACCATGCCCGAAAGTGCCTGCCGGGTGTTGGTGAAGGAATTCGGATCCCGCCATCACCAACTGCGCAGTTTCCGCCGCGAAACTCCCGCCATGATCGCGGCCCTCGAACGCCAACCCGCCGCCATGAATGGGCTTCCGGTGCCTCCGCGTTGAACGCAGAGGCTTGAACGCGGGGGGGGGTGGCAGCCGCTTGGGCTGGGCGGGCAGGTGGACAATCCCCTGGTGAATCGCTCACGATGGGTTCAGTGCGGCGCTTGATGTCGGGGGTTGTCCCCGGCATCGATGGCGTTGCGCTCCCCTCCGTTCACTGGCGTTTGTCTTAACCCCAGGCCTGCAGAACCGCTTTAGGTTGCCTGCAGCTTGTCCCTCTTCCCGATGGCCCGCATCAGCCTGTTGCCACCCTCCACCGTCCGCGCTGCCGCCCGGCGCTGGGGGGCGAAGGCCGGCAGCCTGGCCGCAGTTCTGGCTCTCACGGGCTGCGGAGGCACCACCACCCTTAATGGCGCCGGGGCCTCGTTTCCCGCCTCGATCTACCAGCGCTGGTTCCAGGAACTCGCCAGCCAGGGCGTGCGGGTGAATTACCAATCGGTGGGATCGGGGGCCGGGGTGCGTCAGTTCCTCTCCCGCACGGTGGATTTCGGCGCCAGTGATGTGCCGATGAAGGCCGAGGAGATCGCCAAGCTGCCGCAGGGGGTGGTGCAGATCCCGATGACGGCCGGCGCCATTGCGGTGGCCTACAACCAAAAGGGCTGTGAGCTGAAGCTCAGCCAGGCCCAGCTGGTGGACATCTTCAGCGGCAAGATCAACAACTACAGCCAGCTCGGCTGCGCCGCCAAGCCGATCCGGGTGGTGCATCGCTCCGATGGCTCCGGCACCACCGCCAACTTCACGGCCCACCTGGCGGCGATCAGCCCGGCCTGGAAGGAAGCGGTGGGGGCTGGCAAGACCGTGAAATGGCCCACCGGCATCGGCGCCAAGGGCAACGAGGGGGTGGCGGCCCAGTTGCTGCAGGTGGAGGGGGGAATCGGCTATGTGGAGGAGGCGTTCGTGAAGGAACCGCTTCAGTCCGCAGCCCTCACCAATGCATCGGGACAGGTGGTGAAACCCACCCTCGCCAGCGGGCAGGAGGCCCTGGCCTCGATCGATCTGGGCCCCGACCTGATCGGTTCCAATCCCAATCCACCGAAGGGCTATCCGATCGTGACCTTCAGCTGGATCCTGCTCTACAAGAGCGGCAATGGCGCCAAGCATGATGCCCTGAACAAGGTGTTCAGCTACACCCTCTCGGAACCGGCCCAGGCGATGGCGCCGGGCCTGGGCTTCATCAGCCTGCCAGCGGATGTGGTGGCAAAGGCGAAGGCGGCGCTGGCTACGGTTCAGCCCTGATCGGCGGCTGGGTGATCACGCCGAATCAGCAACCTGATCAGGCCGCTGATTCAGCGGCTGATCAGGTGATCCGGCAGCTTTTTGGGGTACATCTAGATCGTTCTGAAAGCCGGCAAAGAGCATGCCGATCTGCTCGGGTTGGTTGAGATCGGCCCTGGCAATGCTTGCCTGCCAGGGCAAGTTGCTTCCTTGGGGCGCAGCGCAGGTCTTAGTTGTCGATGCTTGCATACGGACAATGATGTATGTGCGCGACCTCATTCATGGGCCAAATGGATGCACCAGTCCGCAAGATTTCCTGTAAAGGAGTCGAAAAGCGACGCCGGCGATACCGGGTCCGTATAAAATCCCCACATCTCAACCGTACAATCCCCCAGGCCCATTGCACCGCAGGCCCTTTGGAGCAAGTTGCCGGCTTCCCATCGGCTGCATAGGCCGACAACGGCACCCACCGCAGAGTGGATACCGGGTCCGTCCATACAGAGTTAGACATCTCATGTCCTTCGTGTATTCGTATGGTACGATCACCTTTCAAGCATTACGGAAGACTAGATCGTGAGCGATGAAGTCGCGCCAGTCGATTCAGGTATCGCGAAGGCGACTCACCCACTCGTATTTATCAGTCATGACACCCGCGATGCTGATCTTGCAGAGGCATTTAGCAACCTGCTCAAGAGCGTAAGCGCCGGCGTCTTGAAGTCATTCCGGACCTCAGACCGCCGGGGTAATCAGGGCATCGAATATGGGATCGAGTGGTATCCGGAGATTATTAGAAACATTCAAGGCGCGTCAGATGTCGTATGCCTGCTCACCGAGCGAAGCGTGAATCGACCTTGGATCTTGTTCGAAGCAGGAATGGCTAAAGGAAAACTCGATACGCCGATCCTTGGTGTCGCACTCGGGATCGAGCTCAAGAATGCTTCAACTGGCCCGTTCGCCCAGTTCCAGAACTGCGGCGATGACGAAGACTCCCTGACCAAGCTTGTTTTTCAGTTAGTCAACCGTATACCAGGCTCTGAGCCGGATCAAGACACCATCCGGTTTCAGGTTGGCAAGTTCAGGAGCAGCATCGAAGAAATTCTCAAGTCACTTGCGGTTTCTTCAACTACAGCAAGCTCAGCGAAGCGTCAGAAGCAGGACGAAATCGAGAACTCCTCTGTCAGGCTGTTTGAGGAGATCAAGATCATGTTCCAGGACCTTCCGTCTCGGATTGAACGCAGCGACGTTCCCAGAAGCGTGACCAGACGCAGGAGGTTTCATCCGGGCATGGTGGAGGAGCTGATGTTCAGCACCAAAAACCCAGCTCTCGGGGCACGAGTTGGCCTCAGTTTGCTCCGCGATATGCTGCCTTGGATTTACGACGAAGGGTGCTTATTACTCGGAAAGCTACAAGAGGCCGAGACACCCGCTTCTAGAACAAAGCTTCTTGCCGAGTTCGAAGATCTACTAATGATGAGCACACGGAACCCGTACATTGAAAAGTATATCGGTGTGGACAAAGAAGACTACGTGCTCTATCGAGAGGTGCCGAGAATGATTATGAACTGTCTAGCAAGGGTCCCCGACGATGCCTACAATGGCATGTAGCTGCCGACGCTTCGCGCCGCAGCTGATGCCAAGCGTTAGCCTTCTCGAAAGCTGTTCGGAACATGGAATTCAAACTCAGCCCACTTGAGATTCCATCAGATCAACCATTTAGGTTTGATCGTCTCAAGCGTGAGCCGTCTGTAAACACAATCATAAAGCTCATTGAGAACCTGACTGGGCCCTTCGTGATCGCCATCGATTCACCTTGGGGGACGGGAAAGACGACATTTCTGGGTTTTCTTAAAGCAGTATTAGAGAATGCCGAATTAAACTGCCTTTATTTTAATGCATGGAAAACAGACTTTTCTCCGGATCCACTTCTTGCATTTCTCGGGGAACTAAATGATAATCTGCCAATTGGAGCCAAGGATAATGCAAAGTTCTCTGAATTCTTTATCAAAGCCAAGCGAATTGCTTCTGTTCTTGCAAAGCGTGCAATTCCTGTTGCTGGAAAGATTGCAACAGCTGGGATTCTCAATTTAGATGAACTTACAGAAGAGACCATGGCAGAATTTGTAGGAACATCACTAAGTGATGCTGTTGATTCATATGCTGCCGAAAAAAACTTATTGGTTCATTTCGCACCAATCTATCCTTTGCCTTAGCTGCAATTGAAAATGATGGACGGCAACGTAAGCTGATCATTATTGTTGATGAGCTTGATAGGTGCAAGCCAACATATGCAATTCAGCTCCTTGAACGCATAAAGCATCTGTTTGATCTTGAGAATGTAATATTTGTCGTTGCTCTGGACAAGCAGCAACTTGGCATTAGCCTAGGAGCCGTATATGGTGCAGGAATAGATGCAAATGAGTATCTCAGGCGCTTTTTCGATCTTGAGTATTCATTGCCTAGTGTAGATCCAATTGAGTTTACAAAATGCCTTTACGAAAGATTTGGATTTGATGAATTCTTTACATCAAGAACGAATTCAGAGCTAAGGTATGAAAAGCAACAACTTGTAGACTCTTTTAATGCCTTCAGCAAATTATTCGATCTGAGCCTCAGAGCACGTGAGCAATGTTTTTCAAGAATTAGAATCGCGCTTCTGATGACTGAGGAGAATCACTTATTGTATCCAATTTTGATTTCGACTCTGACAATTTTGAAGATTGTGCATCCACAGATGTACCATGCTTATGCTTTTGGATCGGCCACGACGCGAGAACTATTGTCATTTGTCTCAGACCAGCCAGGTGGATCCGATCTGCTTAATCAGCACTTTGGGATAGTTATTGAGGCCTTTTTGATCCTGGCCAAAAGCTCCTATCATGAAGATCCGGCTGAGATGAGAGAGTATATTGCAACTGTCGAAGATTCTGATAGCTCAACCGAGGTAATAGAGCGAGCGACCAAGCTTCTGTCCATAATTAAGGGTATTCAGGTTCAAAATCGGCCTCAATTACAATATGTTGTAAGCAAGCTTGAATTGGCTTCACAGTTTGAAAGATGAGGGCTAACATCATCATTCACCCGACCCGGCCGAAAAGCAATATCTTGCCAATTGGCTTTCTCGGGCGGGTGATGATGGGCGTTCGAAGGATCAGATTAGTCAGATTGCGCACCTTGGCCTAAAATGATGTTTATGGTTGATCTGGTCATCCGATCCGGACTGTGTATCGTGGCGAACATGTGGTTATCGGACCCGCAAACCACCCCTTCACTTGGCTGAACGTCGTCAAGGAATCCTGCACTGCACTGGTTTCGAGAATCCAGCCCGATGCTGCAGTGTGGTTTGCGGAAAAGGAGGGGTGCTCTCGGCGTGGTTCTCGGAACCTCCCAATACATAGTTGGGCCGCGAGGGTAGACGTGGCGACCTGTTCATAGAATTGGAAGTAGGATATGCACATGGACCTAGAAACTTTTAAGGCCACCGTTCCGCTCCTCGCGGTACTGCTTACGGCAGCCTTGTCAGGGTATGTGGTGCCTCGGATTACCCGCCGCTGGCAGGACCACCAGAAGGAACTTGAAATCAAGACATCCTTGGTTGAAGCCGTCAGCGACGAGGTTTTGCAGTTTGTTCTTGCCATGCAATTCGCTGAGCGCAAGGCCTCCACACAAGAAGCATTCGACGAGGCCTATCGAAGATGGGAAGTACAGCGGGCCGTATTGACCGGGAAGCTTAGGGTGTACTTCCGAGACCCAACGATCGCCCAGGAATTTGAGTCGTTTTCCGATGCCGTATCCGATTTCTATGCTCTCGCAGGGATCTCTCATCCAGAATATCGCACCCAACAAATCCAGAAACTGAAGAGCTATTTCGGTAACGCCGCTACCAATTGGGAGAGGCTTGCGGATCAAGAAGAGCGACGGGCTGATTTTTTCAACTGGTTCTTCGCTTGGTGGGACCTGCGCCAACAAGTCCTCCTTCGAAAGGACGAGGTTGTCCGCAAGCTGCTGGCTGCGCCCATCTACTTCCTTCGTTCAACACCGGCAAAGATACCCGGTATCCGGTATCGCGGGACCTCCCAGGGCGCGGCCCAACAACAAGTTCCAGCCGCGCCTCTGCCGACCACGCTTCGCGTCGTCGGCAGAGGCGCGGCTGAACTTGGGCATTAGGCGGTTCAATTGATCTAGGGTCTCCAATGAGTAATGGCTCTTGATCGCTAGTTGTATTCTTGCTACTGTACATATATCGCCACGAAAATGAGTAAAGCTAACTACAAGAGCCCATTGAAAGCTCCTACAATCAACAAAGAAAAGGAGCGCAAGCATTCAATTCGGTTGACGGGTTTCCAGATAGGCGTCGGCTTCCTTTGTGTAGCGACACTTATGATTCTCGCGACGTCTCGCTTGGGGCAACATGCACCTTTTTATGTTGAAGAGCTTCGATGGGAGCCTCTTCAGCGATTCTGTAGAGTTTCATTTACTGTCAAAAATCCTAGGAACCAGAGCATCAAAGCGAAGGCATTGATTCAATTCTTTGCTAGAGATGCGTCATATGATTACCCATATTATTACCTTACAGGCTCTGTAGAGGTGCCCTTACGCCTAGCGAGCAATGAAACACGGATGATGACGAAAGACGTTGTTTATTCGGAGAAAACTTCTGATTGTCAGCAGGTTCAGATTACTGCTCATAGCCTCACTAACAAAAACTAATCTTAGGAGGTGGTATTCTGTGATGCTATCTATATTCAGCTACCATGTCAGGGCTGCCTAGAAAAAAGTCATGCCTGCTTATCAGCTTTCCTGTAAGGATTGATATTGGCAGCCATGATTGTTAAACATGTGTTAATGTAGACTTCAGAATGGATGAGCTTTTTCTTAGAGAGCAGAATTTACAGACGGTGCTCTCCAAATACAATCCTAGATGATAGCTGATGTCCCAATAAAGACCGTCAAACATCCAGATGCAGAATACGGGCATAGAGGTGTTTTCTTTCATGCCCAAGGGGACCCGCCCGCTTCTGATCTGGAGCGTTCGGTCAGTTCATCGCCCTGGCAACCGGACGCCTCCGCCTGCTCCCTTCACTCCCCTGAGCCAACCCGCCCACGCCACCCCCCCCGCACCAGCAAGCTCAGCGCATTAGCGGCTCGGGCCGTGAACAATCCAGACAGCGCCGCCACCAGCACTGTGGCCATGCTCGTGAGCTGGGCGCCCTCCGGTCCGCCGACGCCCAGCACCATTGCCATGGCGGTGAACGGCAGGCGGTAACCGCCAGCGATGCCCGCAGCGGCTCCGGCGGCACCGGCCAGGTCTGGCGCGATCCCGAAGGGGGCCGCGAACACCCGGCCGCTCAGGTCACCGATCGCCAGAAACGGCACGAACACCCCGCCGCAGCCCCCCGCCAGCACCGCCGCCGTGGTGGCGGCCGCCCGCAGCAATGCCAGGGCCAGCAGGCGCAGCGGGGCGGGGTTGGTGGTTTCGGCCCAGACGATCGCCGCGCCCCCCGGGCCGAAAGCCGCCGCCGGGGAAGCAAGGAGCCCGATCAGCAACGCCAGAACCAGCAGCGCCGCGCCGCCGATCAGCAGGCGCGTCAGCGGTCGGTCGCGCCAACCCCGGGCCCAGTAGATCGCCTCACCGGTGAGGGCCGTGAGGGCGCCGGCCAGCACGCCGATGCACAGGGTGGCCTCCACCGCGGCGAGAAAACCGGCGGGGGGAACCCGGGGCACCACCAGCCGGATCAGATCGAGCTGAAACGCGTCATGCACCCCCCAGCCGCTGAGGCCGCCTGCCAGCATCGCGGCGGCCCGCGGCGCGCTCAGCGGAATCTGGCGCCGCGCCGCCAGCTCGGCCATGAAGAAGCTGCCCACCAGCGGGATGCCGATCAGGGCCGACACGCTCGCCGCGCCGCCCCCGATCGCCAGGGGCCGCGCCAGGCTGCGCAGCCCCGGCAGCGCGCTGCCCAGCCAGCTGCCCGTGGCCACGCCGATGTGGGCCGCCGGCGATTCCGTGCCCATCGGCGCCCCCAACCCCACGGTGGCCAGGATCGCCAGCGCTCGCAGGGGAGCCAGGTTCCATGGGAACCGCTCCTCCACCCCCGACGCATTGACCACATCGCCGGTCAGATCAGCGCGGGCGATGTCGTGGGGGAATGAGTACCAGGCCGCCAGCGAACCGGGAGCCATGCCTGGGCGGGGCTGATCGCGGGGCGTCTGGCGAGGTGCGATCATCTGCACCGATTGGCCTCGGCCCAGGCCGAACAGGATCAGCACCGCCAGGCCCACGCCGAGCAGGGGCAGCAGCCGCAGCGCCGCCGGACCCAGGCCGGAGGCGGCGGCAAGCGACAGCTTGATCAGCTCGGTGAGCGCCACCGCCGCCAACGAGCCGATCAGGCCGCCCAGCAGCCCCGCCGCCGCCCAGGCGCCGATCGCCGCAATCCGGGAAGCCCACTGCTCCATCCCCTGCTCCATGACGTTGTCCGCGCTCCGGGACGTTATCCGCGCTCCGGACGTTATCCGCGCTCCGGCGGCGCCTCCGGCGCCGAGGCCTCCGGAGTTGGAATGGTGCTGGCGCTGCCATCGCGCAGGGAGGCGTAGGTGGGCGAGAGAATCTCAATGCCATGGGCCGCGCATTGATCCTGGATGTGTTGATGCAGCTCCGAGTAAATCAGCACCATCAGATTGGGATTGGCGGTGTAGGCATTTAATTGATAGCTGATCGCATCATTGCCCAGGTTGGTCTGCAACACAAACGGCGGCGGCTCCCGGAGGATGTGCTCGCTGGCCAGGGCGGCGGCGATCAAGGTGGCGTGGGCCTGGCGCCAGGGCAAGTCGTATCCCAAGGTGATCGTGGTCTGCAGGATCAGGGCACGGCTTAAATCACGGGCGGAGAGATTATAATTCACCACCTTGTTGCTCAACAGGGAAGAATTGGGGATGGTGATGATCTGGTTGGCCGGCGTGCAGATGCGCACCGCCAGAAAGTTTTTCTCGATGATGTCGCCGATCACATCGCCTACTCGGATATGGTCGCCGATGCGGAAGGCGCGGGTGTAGATCAGGATGACACCGCCGATCAGATTGGAGATCGCCGATGTGGAGCCCAGTGAGAGCAGCAGGCCAAGAAAAACCGAAATACCCTGGAAGGCTGGCGAACTGAAACCCGGCATAAAGGGAAAGGCCAGCACCGCCGCCAAGGCGATCACCAGGGCAGCCAACAAGTTAAATGTAGGCTTGCCCCATTCGGGATAAAAACCGGGAATCGCCAGGCTGCCCCGGTCCACCGCCATGAAAAAAGGCCGGAGGGCACGCAGCAAGGAGAAAGCCAGAAACAGGATGATGGCAACGATGAAGAGATTGGGCAGATAATTGCCGATCGCCGTGAGCACCTGCTCCAGGGATCCGTAGAAATAACCGCGGATGTCCTCACCGACAGCCCGGGTCCAGGGATAAAGGCGCAGAGTGAAGGCGGCGAGATAAAAGAAGCCAAGCGACAGCAGCAACAGCCGCAGCAGCGTCAGCACCTGCAGCCAGGCCTGGGCAATCGCTTGGGCTGAGACGATCTCCACCTGATTCAGCCGAATCGCCGGTACGCGCCTGGCGATCAAGCGCGCCAGCAGCGGAAACAGCCGGCCCGAGAGGCGGATCACCGCAAAACAGAAAGCCAGGAAGCCAACGCTGGCGATCAGCGCGTATAGGCTATGCCGCAACAATTGACCGGGCTTGCGATCCTGGCGGTATTGACCCAGGGCCGCCTTGATCTGTTGCAGGGATTGCTCGACCAGCGCCTTGGCCGTCAGGCGGCTGGCCTGGGCATCGCGTTCATTGATGGTGAGCAGCACATCCTGACCGGAGCTGATATACCAGAAATCGTCATCCACCGGTTGCTGAAAGGTGAGTGAGTCGATCGAGCGGGAATCGTCCTGGGCGAAGCGCTTCAGGCGGCGGCTGATCGTCTCCGCCCGCTCCTCCAGCGAGAAACCGGCGATCCCCCGCCGCAGGGTTAACACCTCCCGGCCATCGAGCAGGATCGGCACGCCATCGATCGGCGGCTTGGCCTGGGGCTGATAAACCAGCGGCTCCTGCTGGACTGGCGCCTGGAGCTGAACCTGCGCCAAAGCCGGCGTCTGGACCAGGCCGAGAAGGGATGCGCTCAGCGATAGCAGAGCAACGGCAATAAGGACCGCCAGGGTTCTGCGGGCTTTTGCGGCGGCTGGAAGGCGCACGGGCTGGCCAGGCTCAGCCATCGGCGCGTCTGTCGGGAGACATCGCCGGGCTGGCCGGGAGCCCTGGCGCATCCCACCGCCGATACAGCTCTAAGCCGGCACGCTCGATATGGGCCAGGAGGGCGGGGTGATGAATCGAGGCCAGGCAGGAGAGATCGATCATCCAGGGCAGCAACAGATCATCGAGATCGGCATCGATGCGGGCCAGGGAGGCGGCGCTGATGGTGTAGCCGATCAGGGTGAGGTCGATGTCGGAGGCGGGACGATGGCGCCCTAGGGCCCGGGAGCCGTAGAGGATCGCGGCCTCCACCTCGGGGTGACTGACGAGCACCTGGCGGATGGCCGTGAGGGCCGCGTCGGGCAGACCGATGGCCAAGGTGCCAGCTGGCTGGGTGCTGGCTGGCTGGGTGCTGTCTTTCACGACGCTCTCTGGCCCAAAGCGCTGAAACGCTCCCGCAGGGCGGCGAACAGCGGTGCATAGCGTTCGATCACGTCGCGAGCGATCGACTGGGCCTGCTCAAGGTTGTAGGTGTGGGACGACTGATTGCGGGCCTTGATCATGGCCATCCAGCCTTCGCCATCGCTGATCAGTTCATTATGAAACGCCAGGCGGGTGGCATCCCGTGATCCGATGATGCCTGCGATTCCCTGGTGCTGGAGGTAGTCCTTGAGCAAATTCCAGGCGAGTTCATGGGTGAACTCGAAGCCCTGGATCAGGCCCTGTTGCTCCAGCTCGCTCAGCGGCCGTTGGCGAGCCAGATCCACGCCACGCTCCAGCACCTGGAGGGCCCGCTCGAAATTGTCGAACCGCTGGCGCCAGCGGATATCAGCATCGGCCATCGGCTCAGGTTAAGCAGCAGCGGCACAAAGCTCCTGGGCCCCAACTCAGCAGCATCGATCCCGGCAGGCACACCCTGCTTCCAGCATCACTGATATCCACGCTATTGGACAACGCCGTGCAGGTGGTCAGCTTTTCGGAGGCCCGGGAGTGCTTCAAGGCCTACATCGCTCGCCTCGGCGGCAGCGCCAACGAACGGGACTTCGCTCAGCGCAGCCTGAGCGCCAGCACCACGGCCACCACCAAACCGGTGACCACGATGGTGCGCCGTAGCAGCGGCTCCGGGATCTGCCGGCCGTAACGCCCGCCCAACCAGCCGCCGCCGGCGGTGCCCACGGCGATCAGGGCCGCCACCCGCCAGTCGACCCGGCTGAAGCCGATGAACACCAAGGCGGCCGTGGCATTCACGATCAGCACCAGGGCGTTCTTGAAGCCATTCAGCCGTTGCAGACCCTCATCGAGGCCCACGGCCATCACCGCCAGCAGCAGCACGCCCTGGGCGGCACCGAAGTAACCGCCATAGAGACCCGTCAGATACACCCCGACCAGCAGGGGGAGGCGGCTGTGCTGCCGGGATCCGGGGCGCCGTTCGATCCAGGCCCTGATGCGGGGCTGCAGGGCCATCAGCACCGAGGCCAGCGCGATCAGCAGCGGCACCACCGCGGCGAACAGCTTCGCCGGCAGGGCCAAGAGCAGGATCGCGCCGCTCAGGCCCCCCAGCAGGGAGGCGGGCACCAGGGCCAGCAGGCTGGAGCGGTGGCCCGCCAGCAGGGGGCGGTAGGCCAGCACCCCGGCCGCGTTGCCCGGGATCATGCCGAGGTTGTTGGACACATTGGCCAGCACCGGCGGATGGCCGAGGGCCAACAGGGTGGGATAGGTGATCAGGGAGCCACCCCCCACCAGCACATTGATGGCGCCGGCCAGAGCTGCCGCTCCGGTGATCAGTGCCGCCTCCACCCAGCCCATCGTGGTTAAGCCCCAGGCTGACGCTCTTCCCGGACGACCTTGCCACACAAGCCTGCAGGGCCCGCTCGCTCGATCAGGTGCCCCCTGAACCGGTTCCCCTGAATGGCCAATGATCCCCTCAAGCAGGATGCGGGGATGCGCGTATGACCCTGAGGCCCCGATGTTGAGCCCCTCCCGCGGCCCCGAGCGGCTGATCCGCATCGGTCAGTGGCTGATTGCCCTGCTGTTCGCCTATTTCCTGATCCAGGTGGGCTCCAGCCTGGTCGCCGACCTCCCCCTGCTCACCAAGGCACCGCGGCAGGAGCAGTTCGTCGATCGCCCCCGCCTGGAGCCGCTGCTCTCCGAGTTGAAACCACTCACCCAGGCGCGGGACAACCTCCAGGGCCGCCTCGAGGGGGTGCGGCGGATGGAGGAGGAGGCGCGGGAGGCCTACGCCACCGACAAGGCGAGTTTCGACAACTGGCGCTCGGCCCGCTCCGCCACCGAGCAATCGAGCCAGAACCCGGAGGTGATCGCCCGGGTGCGTCAGCTCGACACCCAGCTGGACCAGCAACGGCGGCTCAGCGCTGAACGCCAGGGGCTCGAACGGCAGCTCGGCGACCTGCAGGGCCGGATCGGTGCTCCCCAGCGCCAGGTCGATCAGCTCCAGGCCGAAGCCCAGACCCGCTGGCAGCGGGCCCGCCAGCGGGCTGAAGGGCGGGCCTTCGTGATCCGGCTGCTGTTCGTGGGCCCCCTGCTGGCCCTGGCGATCTGGCAGTTCCGCCGCTTCCGCGGCAGCGACCAGTGGCCCTTCGTCTGGGGCTTCCTGCTGTTCGGCCTGTTCGCCTTCTTCTTCGAACTGGTGCCCTACCTGCCCAGCTTCGGGGGCTACATCCGCTACGGCGTGGGGGCCCTGCTCACCTTCCTCGGCGGCCGGGCCCTGATCCGCTGGCTGAACGCCTACCTGTTGCGCAAGCAAGCGGAGCAGGCCGCCCCCCAGCAGGAGCGCCAGGGCCAGATTCGCTACGAGAGTGCGCTGCAGGCACTGGGGCGCAACCAGTGCCCCAGCTGTGAACGCTCCCTGAGCCGCAGCGACGCTCAGCTGCCCAACTTCTGCATGCACTGCGGCCTGCAGATCCAGCGCGACTGCCCCCGCTGCAACCACCATCACCTGAGCTTCTTTCCCTACTGCCCCGCCTGCGGCCTGGCCGCCCCCACAGCAGAGAGCTGAACCGCGGGCTTATTGACGCAAGGATTCCAACAAGGCGACCAGCTCAGCGAACCGGGGCCGGCTCGCCGCCACGGGCGCCAAGCAGCGGAGCTGCAGCGCTTTCAACGACGGCAGACGCAGGAGCTGTTCGGGTTCTGTTTCGGGTTCACAGCGCTCCAGTAATTCGCCAAGCAAACAGCCGAAGGCGCGCACCTCCAGCGCCTCAAACGGATTCGTGCCTCCACTGGCCTGAGGCGGGTACATGGTGGCTGCCCCGAAGTCGCCCAACAAGCAGCCGCCTTCGGGGCGATACAGGACGTTATGCGCATAAAAATCGCCGTGCAGAATCCCACGGGCGTGCAGGTGCTCGCCGGCAGCGGCCAAGCCCGTCGCCAGATCCAACACCAAGGGCAGGGAAAAGCGTTGACCGTCCGCGTAAATGTCCCTCGTGCACGACGCCAGACTGGGCGGGCCGGCCAAATTCCGAAACCCCGAATCGATCCACGGCATCACCAAGCCGCTGCTGCCGGCTGGGTGGCCGATCAGTTCACCAAGGGCCCCGATCAAATGAGCGTGATGTCCCGCAGCCAAACAGGCCGCCATCTCTTCTGCAGGAAACCCATCACTGGTGACCGCACCCTTAAACAGTTTCACCGCCACGGGATGCCCGGCGTCCTGCGGCGACGGCTGCCAGTGAGCTTTATGGATCACTCCGGAGGCGCCTTCGCCGAGTTGTTCAGCTAAAACCAGATCCGCCCACCGCAGACGGGCCACGGCCGGACTCGGGGCGTGCGGCGCCGCTGAAACCGGATTGCCGCCAAACGCCAACCAGGTCAACCGAGGTAATTGCAGCAGCCACTCCGGTAAAGCCTTCAACCGGTTGGCCGAAATCCGCAGCAACTCAAGCCCAACGCAGCCGCGCATCGCCTCCGGCAACACGGCCAGTTGATTGCCGGCCAACATCAGTTTCTGCAGGCGCGCACAGCTGCCGATGGAATCGGGAAGCGCCGGAATCTGATTATCCGTGAGGATCAACCAGCGCAATCCGGGGGAGATGGCGGCAGCGGCAACCTCGCGAATGCGGTTCGCTTTAAACCCAACCATCTCAAGCTGAACGCACGAGGCCAGCACCTCGGGCAGCTGGGTAAAGCGATTATCCGAGCAGAACAACACCCTTAGCTTGCTCAGCCGCGACAAGTCATCCGGGAGCGCGGCTAACGCGTTGCCCGAGAGATTCAGAACCTCAAGGGTGTCGGCTAACTCGAAAATTTCGGGCGGGAATTCCTGCAGATCACAGGCAAGATCCAACCGCGTGATCCCCTTCAGCTGACCGGAGCGCAGGGCTGCAAGAGTGGCGGTGGTTGTCGGCATCGGTGGAATGGCAGGCCTTTTCAGCGCAGAAGAAGAAAGCCTAGCGATGGGTTTTGAGGAAGGCCTCAATCGCGTTCACAATACCGGGAGATGAGGTGCCGCTAATCAGAAAAAGCTGAAACTTTTGGTCTTTACTGAGATATTGAGCATAGGAAGAGCTGAGTAGTGGCAGATAGACCTGGTTGTTGCGCAGATGAATCTCGAAGAAAGGAACAGTGGTGGCGTTGATATAATTGCTAATCAATCCCTGGCTGGGTAGCGCGAGATCGCCAACCGATTCAATTGTCTGCTTGATGCCGGGATCTATCTCGTTGAAATTCACATGGGCCTGGCCTTCCAGCAGCATCCAGTACTTTTGGGGTTCCTTCAGCCAGGTGAACGGCAGAGCCTGCTCGAGAGCTGCGGGGGCGGCTGGGTCGTAGCTGCCGGAGGCGAGAATCACGGGGATGGCAATGGCACGGATTCCTTTCGGACCGAAAATGCTGCGCATCACCGGATTGGCTGCAACCACCGCCCGAGCCCTCGGATCATGAAGGGTAAAGGACTTGCGGGGCAGCTCAAGCGCTCGGCACTCCAGCAACAGGGAGATGTCAAGGGCGGCATAGGGACGGGTGCAGTCGCCTTGGAGATGGTCGAAATCAATCGTTGCTCCGGCCACCGCCAGGGCGGTGTACCCCCCGAAGGAGTGCCCTGCAATCCCGACGGAGGCAAGGTTCAACCTGCCAGCGAAGGAACCGGCATTGCGCCGGCCTAACTCATCGATTACATAGCTGATGTCTTTGGGCCTCTGGATAAAGTCCTGAACATCGAAGATGTCCTGATGCAACCCCTGCAGCATGGCCTTCAGCCAGATCGTGTCGCTGCCTGGATGCTGAGGGGCCGCCACCACATAGCCGTAGCTGGCCAGATGCTTGAGGCCCGCAGCGTAATCCTCCGGCCTTGAGGCAAGACCGTGGGAGAACAGGATGACCGGGATCTGAGCAGCCGTGTTCTTCTCTGGAATGTAGACGTCGACGTAGAAGGTTCTCTGGCGGCTGGTATCCACCAGGTTCCAGACCTCCTTACGCACAGAAAATGGCCCCGGCTTGGCGGGATTCGGCAAGGAGTTGAAGTTAACCCTTGGTTGTGCAGCGGCTTCTTTGGCCGAGAGAGCTCTCAAGGTGGAGGTGATGGCCTCCGTGGCGGCGATGGCCTTCTCTCCGGCCTTGGCGGCACCAGCAATCGCTTCGCCATGCAACTGGATGTTGGTTGGCAATTGCTGGAGCACACTGAGCAGGCTCAAACCGTCGCTGGAGAAGGCTGCCCCCACCAGAGCCGATCGCAGCGCAAATTTTCCATTGCCGCCCCGTTGCAAGGTGATGCCACGTCCTAACCGCTCCAGCACATCAGAGCCAATTCGGCTGTTAAAGAACTGCGACACCAACAGCGGGTCGATGTCAGCCCGCTGCACCAAGGCTGAGCGCAAATCCTCTCGCTTATTGGCAGGAGTGAACTGCAGAAAGAAGGCCATATCCTCAGCAACGCTGCCATCCTTCGCGAAGGCTTGTAGAGAACTGATGCGCAACGAACGGATCAGCGGACCGTAAGAAAAGGAAAGAAGTTCGCCGGCATGGAGCGGACTGATCGCCATCAGTGGGAGCGAGAGCCCTGCGAACAACGTCCGTAGAGCACGGTTGAGTAAGGTGTTGAGCAAGATAGTGTGCAAGATCTTGAGCAAGACGTTTTCTTTGAGTTCTTGATCAAATTTTAGCATCGCCTAAGATAGTGAACCCAGAGTTGTTCCAGCTCAATGACATTACAAGTTGTGAACCATATGGTCGTTAAATTCGCCCATTTCGGGCCAACGGGTGATAGCCATTTGCGTCATCCATTGGCGTCATCCATTGGGCGCCATCCCTTGGAAGTCGAGATCTTGAGATCCTTAGGGAGCATCCCGGAACAGCAGCAGCGTGCGGCCAGCCGCGTCCTGGAGGAGCTGAGGTCTTCTCCGGCGAGCTGGAAGCCCCCGATCAGCCGGTTGCTGCCGTCCGTGCCGCTGACGCGCTCGGTGAAGGGTTCGGTGAAGGGTTCGGCTGCGGGCAGCCCCGGCCGGGATGCACCCCCACGAAACGCTCCACCACCAAGGTGCGCTGCGGCGGCTGGCCCGGTTCGGCCGACGGGCGGTTGGTGATCAGGCCCTCCAAGTTCACGAGCAGCGGCTGCCCCCTTCGCTCTGCGGGCTGCGCCTTGAGGTAGGCCCGCTCGAGGCGCCGGTAGTCGGCCTCCATCGCCACCGGCAGGCGCGCGCCAGTGGCGCAGAGCCTGATGGTGGCGGCATCGGCGAGGTAGCGGAACATCCCCACCAGATGCAGGCGGGGATCGATCGGTTGCGGGGTCGCCAGGCGCTGCAGCCGATCGGGCTGGCGGGAGCGAATCGGCTCGCCCTGGAGATCAAGCTTGGCCAGGGCGGCACCGCCCTCAAGCGGCTGGAAGAAAACCGGTGCTTCCCGACCACCGCGTAGCACCAAGCGGTTGCTGCCGGGCTCGATCCGCCAGCGGCCAATGTCATCGAGGCGGTTCGGGGCCGGCCGGTCCAGGAAGGTTTGGCGCAACTGGAAGCTGCCGTCAGCCGAGAGGTCCACCTGCCAGCGCGATGTGCCGCCTGCAAAGGCCAGATCACCGCGCCAGCTGGCCGGCAGGCGGCCGAGCGGGAAAGAGGTCAGCGGCGGCCGGCCCGTTCCCGCCGCCACCAACTTGAGGCTGAGCGGCTGGTTGGGGCCGCCCCGGAGCACCGGCGTGAAGGTGTCGGTGGTGAACAGCAACCGCTCGCCCTGGCGCACCGTGGCCCGCACCGCGTAGCGCCCCGCAGGTGTCACATCGCCCTCGCGGTAGGGGATGGTGAACCGGAACGGCGGCTGACCAGCGGGCTGCAGGCGCACGCGGCCCAGCTCCCGGGCCGGAGCATCGGCGATGGCGGCGTCGATCAGCACCGCCTCGAACACCGCATCCGGCGGCAGGGCGATGCGCTCCCGGTAGGCAGCGGTGCCGGCCAGGCTGCCGGCCTGGGCGGGGAGCGGCAGCGCCAGGGCCGCCAGAGCTGTGGCGCTGGCGGTTGTGATGGCGGTCGTGATAGCGATGGTGATCGAGCGCAGTGGTCTCAAGGCATGCCTACGGACTGGAACAGCCTCACGATGGGCATTGCAGTTGGCCTCCGAGCACGGCATCCAGGTGTCGCCAGAAGCGCTCTGGCGTCATCGCGGCACCCTGATCATCGGCTGGCTGCCAACCTGGCGCGGCAGAACCAGCCATGGAGCGATCATCCCCATCCGGGGGGATCGCTTTGTTGCGCTCAGCGGAGCGGCAGCGAAGAATATGGGATGACTCACTGGCCCGAGGCCAACCGGGGCGCTGTAGGCCTTGCCCAGCAGCGCCCAACAGCGCCCATCAGAGGATCACCTCGGCAGCAGAACAGTGTCGATCACATGGATCGTGCCGTTCGTTGTTGCGATGTCAGCCTTGACGACGGTAGCGCCGTTGATAAACACTTTGCCACCTGCGGTCTTAATCGTGACCGACTGGCCATTCAATGTCCTTGCGCTAGAGAGCTTGATGACATCGGCGGCTTTCACATTTCCGGCTACGACGTGATAGGTAAGAATCGATGTTAGTTTCTGCTTGTTCTCCGGCTTCAGCAGCGACTTCAGCGTGCCTTCAGGCAGCTTCGCAAAGGCCTCATCGGTGGGAGCAAAAACGGTGAATGGGCCTTTCCCCTTCAGGGTTTCGACGAGCCCCGCCGCGTCGAGCGCTGCTGCGAGCGTCTTGAAGCTGCCCGCAGAAACAGCCGTGTCCACGATGTCCTTCGTGGCCACGGTGGAGCCGCCTGCGAAAGCGCTTGGGGAGGCCAACAGGCTCAGAGAAAGAGCAGCGATGCCAGCGCGCAGGGTGCGATTGAGAACTTGCATTGGAAGTAGTTAAGAATCTGGGAATGTTTCAATCTCTTTCATCTTAAGGGCGCTGCCTGGCTAACCGCGTCTCCGCAGTGTACCTCCACCTCAGCGGCGATGCGCTGACGCAGCATGATCCCCATCTTTGGGGGAGCAGCAAAGATGTCCTTCCATTGCCGGATCGATGCCAAGCGCTGCCGCGGGGCCAGCCTTGGGGATGACCTGAGCTCTGCCGATGGCTGCGGTGACCATGCCCTTCCCGATCGACTTGGCTGCTTTTCAGCCCCTCAGCCTCGATCCAGACCAGCCCGTTCTCAGCCCCGATCAAAAGGCGACCCTGCGGGCCAACATTGAGCTCTGCCGAGACGCGATCATTTTCTTCACGGCCACAGGGGCAGCCCGAGGGGTTGGCGGTCATAGCGGCGGTCCCTATGACACGGTGCCGGAAGTGATGATCCTCGATGCCTTTTTCCGCGGCGCGCCGGATCGTTTCCTGCCGGTGTTCTTCGATGAGGCCGGCCACCGCGTGGCCACCCAGTATCTGATCAGCGTGCTGCGAGGGCAGCTGCCAGCCGAGGCGTTGCTGCAGTACCGCGCCGCCCATTCACGGCTGCCCGGCCATCCGGAACTCGGCCTCACCCCCGGTGTGCAGTTCAGTTCCGGCCGTCTGGGTCACCTCTGGCCGTTTGTGAACGGCGTGGCGCTGGCCCATCCCGGCAAAACCGTGTTTTGCCTCGGCTCCGACGGGGCGCAGCAGGAGGGTGATGACGCCGAGGCAGCCCGCTTTGCCGTGGCCCATGGGCTGAATGTGAAGCTCGTGATCGATGACAACGACGTGACCATTGCCGGGCATCCTTCGCAGTACCAGCCCGGTTACGACCTGGAGCGCACCCTGTCCGGCCATGGCCTGGCCACCCTCAGCGGCGACGGTGAGGATCTCGATGATCTGCACGCCCGCCTCTGCCGCGCTGTGGCCAGCGACGGCCCGGTGGCGGTGATCAACAAACGGCCGATGGCGGTGGGAATCGACGGGCTGGAGGGCTCCACCCACGGCCACGACGTGATCCCGGTGGACCTGGCGATCGCCTATCTGGAGAAGCGCGGTCGGGATGCGGCCGCCACCTACCTCAAGGGCATCATCAAGCCCGTCAATCCCGCCACCTTCCTGGGCTCAGGCCAGCGGCTGGAGGCGAACCGCAACGTGTTCGGCGATGCGGTGGTGGAGCTCCTTGCGGCCATGCCGCTGCCGGTTCGCAAGGACAAGGTGCTGGTGGTGGACAGCGATCTTGAGGGTTCCTGCGGCCTGACTCAGATCCGCAAGGCCTACCCCGAAATCTTCGTGAGTGGCGGCATCATGGAGCGGGCCAACTTCTCGGCAGCGGCGGGATTCGGCATGGAGGCGGGCCGCCAGGGCATCTTCGCCACCTTCAGCGCTTTTCTGGAGATGCTGATTTCCGAGATCACCATGGCCAGGCTGAACGGTGCCAATGTGCTGGCCCACTTCTCCCATGCCGGTATCGACGACATGGCGGACAACACCTGCCATTTCGGCCTCAACAACCTGTTCGCCGATAACGGTCTCGAAGAAGACCAGACCACCCGGGTGTACTTCCCCGCCGATGCGGCCCAGATGCGGGCCTGCGTGCAGGCTGTGTTCAACGATCCCGGGTTGCGCTTCATCTTCTCCACCCGCTCGAAGGTGCCGAACCTGCTGGATTCCGATGGCAACGATCTGCATGGTGAGGGTTACCGCTTCGAGAGCGGCAAAGACGAGCTGGTGCGTGATGGCACGGCCGGCTATGTGGTGAGCTACGGCGAAAGCCTTTACCGCTCCCTTGATGCGGTGGAACGCCTGCGGGCCGATGGTTTTGATGTGGGTCTGATCAACAAGGCCACCCTGAATGTGGTGGATGAAGCCATGATCGCCAAGCTGGGACGCTCGCCGTTCGTGCTGGTGGTGGAAGCGTTCAACCGGCGTACTGGCCTGGGCAGCCGCTACGGCTCCTGGCTGCTGGAACGTGGCTTTACCCCCCGCTATGGCTATCTGGGCACCCACAAGGAGGGCTGCGGCGGGCTGTGGGAGCAGTTTCCCCACCAGGGTCTTGATCCCGACGGGATCATCAGCCATGTGAAGAGAATGCTTGCCTGAGCGGTTGGGTCTCCTGGCCAATCAGGGCCAGGCGATGAAGCTCACCGGCTCGTACTTGGCGATCGTGATCCGCCAGGCCCTGATCGCCAGCTCCTCCAGGCTGTCGAGCAACGACGCCGTCTCACCGCCGGAGATCCAGTTCGCCTTGAGCAGCGGCAACTGTTCGCTCATCAGCTGCATCGGCAGTTCCACCAGCAGCAGGCTGGCCTCCCCAGCGGCCCGTTGCAGAGGGCCCTCCTCGCTGCGCTGCCACAGGCGCAGCAGCAGTTCCAACGCCAAGGTGCGGCCGTCATCCCCGGGATCGACGGCCTCGGCAGCGGCTGCGGATTGGGATTTGCCGGTGAGCGGCAGGGCGCGCTTGCCGTCGAACTCCACCAGGGCCAGGGCAACGAGATAGGGAGCTTCAGCCAAGGAATCCATCCTGCGGGGCCGCACCACCCTGCCCGATCCACGGACATCGACTCGATGCGCCCAGGATGATGAGAAGAAACACTTAATTTACGGAATTACGCTTGCCGTTGCCGAGCGATGGCAAGCTTGGGGTCCCATCCAAGGATCCGGCAGGGTTACATTCACCGAGCCCATTGGGCCCCTGCTGGGGCTGTGTGCCATGGCCACCATTGCAGACCAGTTCCAGACCTATCGCTCCGCCCTCGCAGAAGCCCAGGCCAAAGGGGAGTCAGCGATCGCCAGCAAGATCGAGCAGCAGATCAAGGAACTGGAGGAGTTCCAGCAGCGCCACCCCGAGGAAGCCGAGGCCCCCTCTCCGTTTGAGGTGTTCTGTGACCTCAACCCCTCCGACATCAACTGCCGCGTCTACGACGACTGAAACGATCCGCCGCCACCGCATGCCGCTGACGGTGCCCACTGTTCCCGATTGGGGGCTTCCCTTCCTGACCCAGTGCAGCAGATTGACTGTGCTTCCGACCCGTGAGCCCTTTTCATGGCATTGATTCAACGTGACACTCCTTATCCCCACTGGGAGTTCAGTGATCCTTCCAGCGGTGATCTGCTGCGGGTGGTGCCCGAGCGCGGCGGGCTGATCAGTGGCTGGCGTTGCGCTGGCCACGAGGTTGTTTATCTCGATCTCGAGCGCTTCCTCGACCCAGCCCAATCGGTGCGGGGTGGTTTCCCGGTGCTCTTCCCAATCACCGGAGGTCTGCCGGACAATCAGCTGCCGCTGCCTCAGGGGGTGTTCAACCTCGGCCAGCACGGCTTTGCGCGCCAGCTGCCCTGGCGCATGGAAGCCCTGGCGGATGGCGCTGGCGTGCAGCTGCAGTTGGGCGAAACCCACGAAACATTCAAGGCTTACCCCTTCTGGTTCCTGCTCACCATGGAGGTACGGCTGGCACCCGGGGCGCTGGAGATCACCGCCATCGTGGAAAACCGCGGCAACGACACGATGCCGTTCAGCTTCGGGTTGCACCCCTACTTCAACCTCTCCAGCCTGGAGGGCGTGCGCTTCGAGGGGTTGCCGCTCCAGTGCCTCAACCACCTCACCATGGAGGAAGCGTCCACGGCAGACCAGCTGGAGAGACTGGCCAGTGGCATCGACCTGTTGGTGCGGCCCACGGGTGCGGTGCGGCTGGTGGATGAGGCCGCCGGAACCAGCCTCGAACTGCAGCTGAGCCACCCCCTTGATCTGGTGGTGCTCTGGACCGAACCACCGCGACCGATGGTGTGCATGGAACCCTGGAGCGGACCGCGGCAGGCCCTGCTGAGCGGCGACCGCAAACTCGAACTGAGCCCCGGCGCGAGCACGAGGCTCCACACCCGCTATGCCTTCACGGCTACGCCCCGCCCCTGAGGATTTGAACAGGGCTGGGATCAACTCCGCGTTGCGCTTTGGGCGCTCCGGGCGGCGTTTCGCACCAACCGATCGACGCCAGGGATTCTCCACGCCATCCTGAAGACCTGCCCAGCCCCTCCCTCCTTGAAGCGCCTTCTCCCCCAGCTCACCGCCGCCGCCCTGCTCCTGGCCACCGCCCTCCCCGGTAGCGCCTGGGCCGGCGCTGGCTTCCACAAAACCCTGAACCTGCAGGGCATCAGCTTCCAGGTGCACAGCAGTGGTGAGGGCTCCCAGCAGCAGCTCACGATCACCACCACGGGCGCCAAGCCGCCGATCAAGCCGATTCGCCAGACGGTCAATGGCCAGGTGGTGGGTGCCGAGGTAGCCGACCTCAATAACAACGGCATGCCCGAGATCTACGTGTTCGTTCAGGGTGCTGGCAGCGGCAGCTACGGCGAAGTGGTGGGCTTCGCCGTGATCAAAGGCAGCGAACTTTCCCCGATCACCCTGCCGGAACTCACGGGAGCCAATGCCCAGGGCTACCAGGGCCACGATCAGTTCCAGGTGGTGGAAAGCTGCCTGGCGCGCCGCTTCCCGATCTACAAGCCAGGCGATAGCAACGCCAAGGCCACAGGCGGCCAACGGCAGATCTGCTACAAGCTCAAGGCCGGCGAGGCGGGCTTCCTCCTGCAGCCCACCAGCGTGCTCAAGTTCTGATGCCGGCGTTGACTTACCGCTTGGCGGCTTCCGTTCTGATCGGTGCCGCCCTGGTGCTTCCCGCCCGGGCCTATGACCTGCAGTACCGGCAGAACGGCACCAGCTTTTCGGCGAGTGAGCTGCGCAGGATCTTCAACAACGGCTTGCCGGCCGCTTACGACCAGCGGTTCCCCGATCAGCGCTGGACCACCTACCTGCTGCTCGATGCCCACGCCGATAAGGGTCTGGTGGCCATCACCCTCGGCCTCAGTCCCCGGGTTGGCCCCTCTCAGGCGTTGTTGCCGGTGGCCACCTTCAGCGTGATCGAGCCAATGCCCCGCTCAGCGGCGCAATGGCAACAACTGCTCTCCGATCTGGCGGCTCGCTATGCCCGCCTGATGCTCGTGAACGCGAACAGGATCCTCAGCTAGCCGTAAAGGCCGTGTCGCGACAGCCCACCTCCCCAGGCACTCCGCCTGCAGCTCTCACCCACCTGGCGGTGGCGGGCTACCGCTCGTTGCAGCAACTCACCCTGCCCCTGGGTGGGCTGACCTTGGTATGCGGCGCCAACGGCTGCGGCAAGAGCAACCTGTATCGATCTTTGGGGCTGATTGCCGCCGCCGCCCGCGGGGATCTGGTGGCGGCCCTGGCGGCCGAAGGGGGCCTGCCGGCGGTGTTCTGGGCCGGGCCGGAGCGCACCACCAGGGAGATGCACCGAGGTGAGCAGCCGGTGCAGGGCAGCAGCGGCAGGCGCCAGGCGGCACGGCTGCGGCTGGGCATCGCCTGTGAAACCCTCTCCTACGCCATCGAACTCGGCTACCGGGCCGACGACCAGACCAGCGCCTTCGTGCTCGATCCGGAGATCAAGCGGGAATGGATCTGGGCCGGCGGGCCCTTCCATCCCCGCAGCCTGCTGGTGCAGCGCACTGGCGCCGTGGTCGAGCGCTGCGGGGAAGGCGGGCCCAGCCGCCCCCTGGCCCTGGAGGTGTCGCCCCACGAGAGTCTCTTCACCGCTGTCTCCGATCCGCTCGAAGCGCCGGAAGTGTTCCAGCTGCGCAACACCATCCTCAGCTGGCGCTTCTACGACAGCTTCCGCACCGATCGCCAGGCCCCGGCCCGCAGCGGTCGCATCGCCACCCGCACGCCTTCGCTGGCCGGCGATGGCGGTGACCTGGCGGCGGCGGTGCAGACGATCCTGGAGATCGGCGACGCAAATGCCTTTCAGGACGCCATTGCCGATGCATTCCCAGCCTGCCGCCTGTCCGTGGACATTGCACAGCCGATCTTCCGCCTGCAGCTGCACCAGCCGGGATTGCTGCGACCGCTCGAGGCCACGGAGCTCTCCGATGGCACTCTGCGCTATCTGCTGCTGGCGGCGGCCCTGTTCAGTCCGCGGCTGCCGCCGCTGCTGGTGCTCAATGAACCGGAAAACAGCCTCCACCCCGATCTCTTGGCTCCCCTGGCGCGATTGATCGCCGCAGTGGCCGAACGCACCCAGGTGTGGGTGGTGGCCCACGCCGAGGCCCTGGTCACGGCTCTGGAGAAGAGCCCCGGCTGCAGGTTGCTGCGATTGGAGCGGGAGCTAGGGGCCACGGTGCTGCCAGGCCAGACGGTGCTGGAGCGGGCCGCCTGGCGCTGGCCGGGATGAAGGACGGTGCCGACATCCCGGCCGAAATCCCTACTGAGGGCACTTCACCGCTGGCACTTGCTGTCGTCGGCGAAGGTGATCGCCTTGTAGATGTTGTTGGCGCTCAAAAAGGCCACGCAGCGCTTCTTGTCGAGCATGTAAGTGAGCGTTCCCTCGGGCAAGCGCTCTTCTGTGACGTACTTAGTGCCACGGATCACAAAGCCCAGTGCTGCCGTTCCCGGAGACTTGCCAACCAGGTACTGAAGATCGGGCACCGGTGGCCCCAGAACCAGCCCGCCACCAGCGTTGCCGCTGCTGCCTCCACTGGCGGCTCCGCTAGTTTTGACAACGAGTTTGTAGATGCTGTTGCCATCACTCCAGCTAAAGACCCCCTTGGCTCCTTTGTCTTCGAACAACACATTGGAGGCGTTGGCAAAGTCGTCTTCGATCCGTAGGTTCTGGCGATTGGGACCAGAGAATCGAAAGACCTTGCCGTTGTCGAACTTCACCACAAAGGTCTCTCGACCCTCACCTGCTTTTTCCTTCACTGTGCAATCGTCATTGTAAACAATCTCTCCATTCTTGCTGAGACGGCACTCGGCATCCGATTTCGCCACAGATTGAGCCTGAGCGGGAATGGTGAGCGCTACCAGGCAAGAAAAGGCCAGGGCAGGGGCGATTGACGTTCGAAGCATCGAGCCATTTGGGGAGTAACAGTCCAATCTTGTAGTGCGATGGTCGCCACGGGGAGCTTCGTTACCGCCAGTTGCAAGCCGACGATCAGCGTGCGGAACCGTTGGTTTACCAGCTTCTCCAGGCACGAGGCGTCCACTACCCTGCCATTTAGACGCTATCCGGAGCCGATTCACGACGCCTGTTGATCGAGCTCCTCCAGCCGTTCCCGGCTGAGGTCGACATCAAGGACTTCATCACCGGGCTCTGGAGCTTCGGGATGGCGCCTAGGACTGGAGCCACTCCTTTGAGATGTAGCCAGCTGAGATGTAGCCAGCTGAGATGTAGCCAGCGGAGATGTAGCCAGCGGAGCCGAGCTGCGGAGGTTCTGGCTCATCAAGGCAAAAGCTCCGCCGGCGAAAGGGCGTGGCGAAGCGCCCACCTGACATGCTCTTGAGAGCTGAGGCCGGGGGCTGAGCCCCACCGACCACGTTCCTCCACCCTTTTGCCCACCGCCATGACGACGTCCACCGACCTAAGCCGCGGCGTGCAGGAGTACTACGGCGCCACCCTCAGCAGCAGCGCCGATCTGCGCACCGACGCCTGCTGTGACGCCAGCAGCGTTCCCAATGCCCTGCGCCCGCTGTTGGCCCGCATCCACCCCGAGGTGCTATCGCGCTACTACGGCTGTGGGCTGGTGGTGCCTCCATTGCTGGAGGGTCTGCGGGTGCTGGATCTGGGCTGCGGCAGCGGCCGCGATGTCTACCTGCTGGCCCAGCTGGTGGGCGCCGGCGGTGAGGTGGTGGGGGTGGACATGACGCCGGAGCAGCTGGCGGTGGCCCGGAGTCACCAGCAGCACCACGCCGAGCAATTTGGCTTCGCCAACGTGCAGTTTCTGGAGGGCCGCATCGAGCAGCTCGAGCAGCTGCCGCTGGAGCCCGGCAGCTTCGATCTGGTGATCTCCAACTGCGTGGTGAATCTCTCCACCGACAAGTTGGCCGTGCTGAACGGGGTGCGGCGCCTGCTCAAGCGCGGCGGTGAGTTCTTCTTCGCCGATGTCTATGCCGACCGGCGTGTGCCCGAGGCGCTGCGCCACGATCCGGTGCTCTACGGCGAATGCCTCAGTGGCGCCTTGTACTGGAACGATTTCCTGCGCCTGGCCCGCCAGGCCGGCTTCGCCGATCCCCGCCTAGTGAGCGACCGGCCCCTGGAGATCACCGATGCGGCGGTTACCGCCCGCACCGGCGCGATCCGCTTCTTCTCCGCCACCTACCGCCTGTTCCATCTCCCCGAGCTGGAGGATGCCTGCGAAGACCACGGCCAGGCGGTGATCTACCGCGGCACGATTGCCGAACACCCCCACGCCCTGCCCTTCGACAAGCACCACTGGATCGAGGCTGGCAAGGTGTTTCCGGTGTGCGGCAACACCTTCCGCATGCTCGCCGATAGCCGTCTGGCGCCGCATTTCAGCTTCATCGGTGATTGCAGCCGTCACTACGGCCTCTTCGAAGGTTGCGGATCCGTCCCGCCCTTTGACGCTGGCGCGACGCAGACCGCTCCCGCACCGGCATCCACAGCAGTCACGTCTTCAACCAGCGGCTCCTGCTGCTGAGGGGCTTCGCCTGCGGCTGAGGTGCTTCGCGTAGGCGAAATGCGGCGCTGTGGATCGGCTTGCTGGTCGGGTTGCTGCCTGGGGAGATCAGGCGCCGAAGGCCACCTGACAGGCGGCATTGAGCAACTGGGCCTCGGAGGCGTCGGAGGGTTCCAGACCACCCAGGGTGCCGGAGCTGCAGTCGGCACTGATCTGCCTTGATTCGACCCCATCGCTCAGCACGAAATACACCACCTGGTCTCCGCTGGGTTGCACGCTGTTGAAGACCTGACTGGCGGCGATCGCATCGTTCACCGCGTTATTGATCACCGCCGCGGTGGCCAGGCTTCTGAGACCCCACGCCGCCGATCTCACCCCCCACCAGCCCAGGGTGGGGGGCTCCCGCCGCCATACCAGCCCCGCATCGACCTCAGGTGGGCTGGCCAGATCCAAAAAAAACCCGCCATCGCTCTGTCAGCCACTCCAGCGCCTGGGGTTCAAGGGCAACCAGGTGCTCCAACGACGTACCTCCATCGAAAGACTCCAAATCGACGCATGGCTCCCTACGGTTTCCCATCATGGAGTTTCCCATCATGGAGATGGAAGCTATGGGCGTGACCACAAGGCTGGGAGGTCAGGCTCGCTCACGGTGGAATCGATCATCCGCAGGAGTGCGCCGGATCGTGCTTGCACTCTGCGCCGTGGTCAATCTCAGCCATGCCGCCATGGCGGTTCAGGCGAAGCCCCAGAACCAGGCTTCATCGCAGGAGCTTCGCGGCGTCTGGTTCACCGCCAACGACATGCCGGTGCTGCGTGACCGTGGCCGGATGCAGGCCGCGGTGAATCAGTTGGCGGATCTGGGCTTTAATCGGCTCTATGTCGTGGTCTGGAATAGCGGATTGACCTATTATCCGAGTCAGGTCAGTCAGCAGCGGCAACTGCAGGATTTCACCTTTCGAGGTCTGCAGGGTCAGGATTATCTCGGCGAGTTCATCAAAGCCGGCCGCAACCGTGGCATCGCCGTGATTCCCTGGTTTGAATTTGGCTTCATGACACCGCCTGATTCGGCGCTGGCCCAGCGCCATCGCGCCTGGCTCACCCAGAAGCGCGATGGCGGGCTGACCTCCATAAGCGCAGCGGGCGAAGTGGTCTGGCTCAATCCATTCCGGCCCGAGGTCCAGCAGTTGATCACCGACCTCGTGCTTGAGGTGGTGCGTCAGTACGACGCGGAAGGTATCCAGTTCGACGACCACATGAGCCTGCCACGCGATTTTGGATACGATTCCTTTACAACAGCGCTCTATCGCAAGCAGACCGGACGCAAGCCGCCCGCCAATCCTGATGATCCGGCCTGGGTGAAGTGGCGCGCTGATCGGATCACGAGCTTCATGGCTCAGCTGACACGGGCTGTGCGCAAGGCGCGGCCCGGTGCCCTGATCTCGATTTCCCCCAACTACTACGACTTTGCTTACAAGCTGCAGCTGCAGGATTGGCGAAGCTGGGTGCAGCAGGGCATCGCTGATGAGTTGCTGGTCCAGATCTATCGCCCTGAACTTAACAGCTACCTACCCCATCTCACGCGGCCCGAGGTCCAGAAGGCCAAAGGCCGCATCCCCACTGCCATCGCCGTAATGAGTGGTCAGCGTAACCGCCCGACATCTCTAGAGTTGATGCGCCGCAAAGTGGAAGCCAACCGGGTTCGGGGGTTGGGTGTGGCATTCTTCTACTTTGAGAGCCTGTGGAGCCTGGGGCCCGAAACCAAAGAACAGCGCATCCGCGGCTTGTCCGAAATCCTTGGCAGCCCCCCTGCGCCTCCATTGCCGTCCCCTCCACCGCCGCTAACGCTGCAGCCCTCGCCGGCCTTGTAGCCTCCCTCAGACGGCCACTCAAAACTGAGCATCTCGAGGCAGACAGCTAGCACCCTACATGCGAGATCCGACCTATTGCCACCCCAGGGATTGATGCTTTGAACTGTAGGTGAGAGGAAGTGCGATTGTCATGCCCCTTCCACCGGACTCCAGCGCAATTCATTAGCTCCCAACCAGCCCAGCTGCGCCACCTTCCCCACTGCTGGATTCGGCGCCACCGATCAGGCCAGCGGCCGCCCTTTCCAGGTCCAACCGCGGCCGCTGAGGGTGCGCCACACCGACACCGGGCCGATCGCGCCCACCACCAGGCCACCGGCTCCCATCAGCCACCAGAAGCTGATCGGCAGCTGGAACTGGCGGCGGATCCAAAGGCGCAGGACCAGCTGCAGGCCAATGCCCGCAAGGCCAAGGGCAAGGGCGGCCAGCAACACCAGCCGCTGGCCAGGCAACCCCACAAGGGCGAACCCCATAGGGGCCAGACCCGCGGCGAGGAGTGCCGCAACCGCAGCCAGCAACCAGGGGCCGCTGAACATCAGCAGCACCACCGAGGAGGCCGCCAGGGCCCTGGCTACATCGCCGTCGAGGCCCAGCAACCAATTCTTGGTCCAGCCCTCCCAGAGAGAGGCGAAATCGCTGTACATGCGCAATTCGAGCCCATCCAGAGCGAGCAGGTAGCGGAGGCGATGGCCGCCCTGCTTGATCCGCCGCGCCAGGGCCAGATCTTCCACCACCTCCGCCGCCAGGGCCCGGTGGCCACCGATCGCCAGGTAGGCGCTGCGGCGGAACAACATGAACGGCCCGGCCGCAAATGCCACAGCACTGGCGGGATCATTGGCGGCTTCGATCGGAAAGCCGAGCCCCAGCAGGCTGGCCATGATCGGCTGCACCAGCCACTCCGCCAGGCAGCCGCAGCTCAGCCGCGGCGCCAGGCTGAGCAGGTCCGCCCCATCCATCGTGGCCTGGGCCAGGGCGCGCCGCAGGGTGGCCGGCTGCAGGCGCAGATCGGCATCCACGAAGAGCACCCACTCACTCAGCACCTGCTCCATGGCGCGGCTGCAGGCCCAGTTCTTGCCCACCCAGCGTTCGCCCACCGGCCGGGGCCCGGCATCCAGCAGCGAGAAGCGGGGCTCGGTGGCGCCGCAGGCCCCTGCCGCCTCCTCGGCGATCGCCAGCGTGGCATCACTGGAGCGATCATCCACCAGCAGCACCTGCCAGTCGCCGCAGGGGTCCTCACTGCCCAGCAGGCTGGTGAGGCAGGCGGCGATGTTGGCGGCTTCGTTGTAGGCGGGCACCACCACCGTGAGCGAGGTGTTGGCCAGGGCCAGGGCCACTGAGGTGGTCGCGGACATATCAGATCCCGACTCCTGCAGCTCCGCCAGCCTGGGTGCCCGCGCAAACACCTGCTCCAGGCCGGCGATCAAGATCACCAGGCCAAGGGCGGCGGCGGCGGCCAGCGACAGCAGGGCCCAGGCGAGGGTCGTGGCCGGATCCATGCCGTAGCCCTCAGGGTCGTGGTGCCCATCGTGGACCGGCACCACTGCGGCCATCAATCCGGCACCACAAAGCCATCCAGCCGGGTTCGAACGCCCTGGCCCCCCTGCCGACGGGCCTCGGTGGGGTCGTCATAGGCCACCCAGGCCAATAGGCGGCCCCCCTTGCGCTGGACCTCCAGGCCTTCCGGCTTGTCGCTGCCCTTACCCGGTCGGCCGGGGCGGCCATCACGGATCCACAGCAGCGGCTCTGGCTCCTCCACTGTGATCCCCGCGCCGCTTCTTGGTTCCTGGGGGCGGAGGGCGTTGCGCCAGCGGTACATGTAACAGGGGCCCGCCACGGTCATCGTTGGACCGGCCAGCAAAAGCACATCGTCACTGCCGGGAACAACAGCCAGATCACGCACCGCCAGGCCATTGAGCTGCAGATAGCGGCAGCGCTGGGCGGCCAGGGTGAGGGTGGAGCTGACGTCCTGCTCGATGCCGTCCAAGTGCAGATCGAGCACCAGGGCGATGCCCCGCAACACCGGACCTCGCAGTCCCACCAGCAGCCGCTCAGCGCGGGCGGCGATGCCCTCGATGTCGAGGCCGTTCTCCTTGCTGGGGATGTTCAGAAAGGGGGCGATCAGCGGGTCGGTCGCTAGGAACTGGCTGAGGGCATCGAGGCCAGCCGCTGCATCGAAGGCCAACCGCTGCCCGGCCACTGGCAGCCCCTCACCGTTTAGCCGCAGGCAGCCCAGTACGTGGGCGTTGCGGCTTTGTTTGTCCTGTTCAAGCAGGCTCAAGGGTTCTCCCTTGTTGTCGTCGTGCTTGCGGCGCCTGCGGCTGTGGGAGCCCACCAGCCAGAGCCGATCGCCGTCGAGCGCCAGGCCCTCGATATCTGATTCGCCGTCGTCCTTGCCGCCGGCCAAGCCGAAGTCAGAGAGCTTCACTTGGCGGAGGTCGCCATAGCGGTGTTCGCCAAGGCGTTGCAGCCGGTAGAGGCTGCGGCCCTCATCACCGCCCAGCCAGAGAAGGCCGTTGCGAGCGGCAAGGGCGGAGAGATTTTGCCTGAGATCCTCGGCATCCTCCACACCTGAGGGGCCCAGCTCGAGCAGGCGCTGCTGGGTCGTTGTGGCCAGGGGAAGGTCGGCTTCTGGAGAGGGCATGGGGAGGGCGGGCAGGGGTATACCTGCGTTATAAGGACTTTTAGTGGCGTCAACGGCTGCGCCCTTCCCCAACCGGGGTGTGTCTCGGGGCGTGCCAGGCTTTGGATTGGGGTTAGGGTGATTTGGGTGATGTTGAGCGAGATGGGCGTAATGGTGTTCATGGCCTTCTGGGAGGTTCTCGCAACGCCAAAAGGGGTAGTGGTTGACCAGCTCAGCCAGGGCGTGACAGGGAACCATGATCGTTATTGAATGTCACGATCGCGTTTAGCCAGTTAGCCATCCACCTCATCCACTTCGCTTTGTTCATGGATTTTCTGCCAGCTAATCCAGCGGAACCGATCGATGAGGATCGGCTGAGGGCCTATGTGGCGCTGATTGACAAGCTGCTGTTGGGGGCCAGAGAGAACGCCAATGCCCTTCTCAATGCACAACGTGAGCTGGTGGATGAGGGCTTGGTGGAGGTGATGGGGCGTTATGCGGAATCTCTACGTCAAACCGGCAATCAAGAAGCTGCTGCTTTTCTTGAGGATTGTGGTCAACAGATCACTGCATTTTTGCGGCAAACAGCTGATGCTGGTAGCGGCTTCAGCCCATCGGGGGAGCAGGAAACGTTTCTGATGCGTTTGCTGCAAACGATTGCCGAGAGCCAGGGAGATCCACAGATTGTCTACCCTCTCATGCGGGCCAACTTGCCTCACTTGAACATGGGGCTTGTGGAGAAGCTGGCCTCTTGGTGGGAAGGGGCGCTCACAAGTGCAGAACCCGATGTGCAGAAGTTGCTGGCCGCAGTAGCTGAAACCCTTGGTAATTTACTGTGTGAGTTCCCCTACGGTAGCCCCAGAACGAATACACGCATCGCCATCGCGGCTTACGAAAACGCCCTGCGGGTCTACACAGAAGCGCAGCTGCCGCAAGCCTGGGCTACTACAAACAATAATCTCGGCATTGCCTACAGCAATCTTGCCCCCTTCTCCGCCAATCCACGCGAGCAAATCGAAAACGCCATCGACGCCTTCCGGAATGCCCTGCGAGTCTTCACAGAAGATGAGCAGCCGCAAGTCTGGGCGACTGCAAACAATAATCTGAGCAGTGCCTACCGCGCTCTTGCCCCCTTCTGGCCAACTCCAAAGGAGCAGATCGAGAACGCCATCGCTGCCTGCCGCAATGTCCTACGGGTAAGAACAGAAGAGGAGCAGCCGCAAGACTTTGCAATGACAAACAATAATCTCGGCAATGCCTACAGCGATCTTGCTTCCTTCTCGGCAAATCCAGGCGAGCAATTCAAGAATGCCATCATGGCTTATGAAAATGCCCTGCGGGTCTTCACAGAAGAGGAGCAGCCGCAAGCCTGGGCGACTGCAAACAATAATCTTGGCAATGCCTACCGCGCTCTTGCTCCCTTCTGGCCAAATCCGAAGGAGCAGATCGAGAACGCTATCGCTGCCTGCCGCAATGCCCTCCGGTTCAGAACAGAAGAGGAGCTGCCACAAGATTGGGCTGCAACAAACAATAATCTCGGCAATGCCTACAGCGATCTTGCCTCCTTCTCGGCAAATCCGCGTGACCAGATCGAGAACGCAATCGCTGCCTACCGCAACGCACTGCGGGTCAGAACAGAAGAGGAGCTGCCGCAAGACTATGCAATGACAAACAGTAATCTCGGCAATGTCTACAGAGATCTTGCCTCCTTCGTGGCGAATCCGCGTGACCAGATCGAGAACGCAATCGCTGCCTACCGCAACGCACTGCGGGTCAGAACAGAAGAGGATCAGCCGCAAGATTGGGCGGCCACAAACAATAATCTCGGCGCTGCTTACAGGGCTCTTGCCACTTTCTCATCCAATCCGCGCGAGCAGATCGAGAATGCCATTGCTGCCTACCGCAACGCCCTGCGGGTCAGAACAGAAGAGGAGCTGCCGCAAGACTATGCAATGACAAACAGTAATCTCGGCAATGCCTACAGAGACCTTGCCTCCTTCTCGGCAAATCCGCGTGAGCAGATCGAGAACGCAATCGCTGCCTACAGCAACGCACTGCGGGTCAGAACAGAAGAGGATCAGCCGCAAGATTGGGCGGCCACAAACATTAATCTCGGCGCTGCTTACAGCGCTCTTGCCGCTTTCTCATCCAATCCGCACGAGCAGATCGAGCACGCTATCGCCGCTTTCCGCAACGCACTGCGGGTCAGATCACAAGAGGAGCTGCCGCAAGCCTGGGCGAAGACAAACAACAATCTCGGGGCTGCCTACAGCGATCTTGCCTCCTTCTCGGCAAATCCGCGTGAGCAGATCGAGAATGCCATCGCCGCCTACCGCAATGCACTGCAGGTCTACACAGAAGAGGAGCTGCCGGAAGCCTGGGCGATGACAAACAATAATCTCGGCAATGCCTACAGAGATCTTGCCCCCTTCTCGGTAAATCCGTGTGAGCAGATCGAGAACGCCAGCACCGCCTTCCGCAACGCCCTGCGGGTGCTTGATGCCGTGAACCGTTCCAGCGATTGCCTCCGGACAGCTCGCAATCTTGGCAATCTAGGCTTTGCCAACAATCTCCAGGATGTAGCGATTGAAGGCTATTGCTTAGCCATCAAGGCGGTGGAGAACCTCCGCTCAAATGCCATCGATCCTGCCCGCAAAGCGGAGATTGTCTCCCAAGCGATTGAAGTGTATGCAAACTTAGTGCAGGTTTATGTAGATACAGAACAGTACGACAATGCGTTGGAAGTGGTTGACCGCTCCAAGGCTCGCAACCTTGTGGAGCTTCTCTCCACCAAAGACCTCTACCCCAAAGGAGAGATCCCGCCAGAGGTGATCAGCCGCCTCGATGAACTGCGCGGCTCGATTGCCAGAGCCGAGCGGGAACTCAACTGGGCTGATCGCAACAGCGGCTCGGGGGGCACCCTGATGGGCGGCTCCGATGGCAGTGGCGGGCCGGCGGGCGTTCGCTCCCTGGCAGCCACGCGGTTTCAACAAGAACGATCCCAAGATGTGAGCGAACACCTGGGGCAGCTGAAGCAGGAGCTGGATCGCCTGATCCAAGAGGAGATCCAGCCGATCGATCCCATCTTCTCCCTCAGCCAGAAGGTGCAACCGCTTTCAATCGAGCAACTGCGGGCAACCTTGCCCGATGATCGAACCGTTCTGGTGAGCTGGTATGTGGCTGGCTCCAAGTTGCTGGCCTTCATCCTCAGCAAGGATGCCCGCCAGCCACTTTGCCATCGCTATCCGGAGTCAACGTTGGAGTTGCTCACCGCGGAGCTGAACTCCTACTTCGGCACCTACCAAAGCGACAAAAACGCTTGGATGGCTGAATTGCCACCTGCGCTGGTCCGCATCTCCAGCATGCTGGAGATGGAAGCACTGGCGGAGCAAATCAGCCAATTCGCCCCCACAGCCGATCAGCTGATCCTTGTTCCCCACCGCTTCCTGCACCTGCTTCCCCTGCACTGCCTGTCCTTCGGGGAAGCCAGCGGCAGCCTGCAGGATCGATTCGCCCGTGGTGTGCGCTTTGCCCCCAGCCTCCAGGTGCTGCAGGTGGTGCAGCAACGCCAGCAGACTCCCCTGGAAAGCCTGTTTGCCCTGCAGAACCCCACCCAAGATCTGCTCTACAGCGAGCTGGAGGTGGAAGCGATCCAATCCCTCTTCACCGCCAAGAAGCCCGCCGTGTTGAAGCGGAACGAAGCCAGCAAACGGGCCCTGGAAGAGCAAGCGGGCACATTGGCCAGCAGCACCTGCTTGCACTTTGCCTGCCATGGCTACTTCAACTTTGAGCAGCCCCAGCTCTCCGCCTTGATCCTGGCTGGTAGCCGCATCAACCTTGCCCCTGAGGATTCGGATGCCAATCGCCATTGGCCTCAACCGGATGGCACTGCCCTTGATCTGAGCCAATGCCTCACCCTGTTGGATCTGTTCCAGCTGGATCTGCGCCAGGCACGCCTGGTGGCCCTCTCGGCCTGTGAAACCGGCCTCAGTGGACCGAACAGCCTCAGCGATGAATTCGTGGGCCTCAGCAGCGGTTTTCTGTATGCCGGCTGCAACAGCGTGATCGGCACCCTCTGGACCGTGAACGATCTCAGCACCGGCCTGTTGATGGGCCAGTTCTACCGCCTGCTCAAACAACAGGAACAAACCCAGCAACGCACCGATGTAGCCCTGGCCCTCAAACAGGCCCAGAGCTGGCTGCGCCAGCTCACCTGCGCCGAGGCCGTGGCCACACTCCAGCAACAGGTGCCGAACCTGCCAGAGGGGATTCAGGAGACAGCAAAACGGAGTATTCGGCGCGCTTTGAGCGAGCGCTACGCGGCAGAGGATCGCCCCTACACCAACCCCTTCTATTGGGCAGCTTTTTGCGCCGTGGGGCAGTAGGCCTTCGTTAATTTCAGTGGTAGATTTGGGCCAGCAATTTCAGGAGTGATGGTTCACGACGCATCAGCTGAACTCCTGCAGAGCCTCGAAGCCAATCTGTCTTTGCTTTCGCAGGAGGAGCGTGGCTCCATCCTTGCCCTGGTTGATTCTCTCGACGATGCCTTGTCTCCTGAAGACTTGAACAACCAAATCGCTGGCTTTTTGAATCATCATCTGGAGATTGAACGCAAGCTGATCCCCCTTTTGGCAACGGATTCCGTGCGCCTTGGTGGTACGCCCCCCACTCACAACGCCAAGGAGTTCAAAGGCATGATCCGCAACATCGTGCTCCGCCCCACCACAACCCCCACGCAGGATGGCGGAACCCAAGCCAAACGTTGAATTTGCCTGTCTGAATCAGCTCGTCTTCGTACTGATTCAGGGTTTAGGTCCAACTCCAGACAATCAAGAACAAACAGCCAGCGACGGCCTGCCAGATATTCGGCGGTTGCTCGATTCCCTTCCTTCCATCCCCCAGACCGCGCGAACCGGCATTCTCCGCCAACTCTCGGTCAAGGCAGATCAGTCGGAAATCAGATATCAACCGGGCCTGATCCCTTTGCTGCAGGAAGAGCACGAATTCCCTAACAACTCGGCTGATTTGGATGGGGAGCCGCTTGCTGGGATCAAGCGCACACTCTCGCCCTATCTCCTCCACGACACGCTGATCCTTGATCTCGAATCCGCCCTGAACCGGGCACCTGTCGCATCGCTTCACTCCTGTCGCGTGTCCTTGCCTTCCACCCTAGGCCAGTGTTTTTTCCTGTTCGTGCAGGCCGATACAGCCTCCGATGAACTGGCCCACACGCTAGGCAACGATGCCCTTGGTGTTGGCGATACCCAGCCCATCAAAGCCGAATTGCTGGGTTCACCCATCTGGGAGTTAGTGCAGCACGGCATCAGCCATTACGTGTGGATCCGGCCCAGCCGTGAACTCGATGGCGACGAAGTGGCGCACATCTACAACAGGCTCTGTTGCAGGGCCAAGATCGAGTATGCCGTTAAGCAGGCAGCCGACGCCTACAAACGTGGCCTCGTTTACTACCAGCAGATCGAAGATTGCCTCAGCGCCATCCATCCCCTCAAGCCCACCACCAATGGGGAGGAGCGTGCGAAGCGCATGGAAATTCTGGAGAAGATTCTTTCCTCCCTTCCCCTCCACAGCCATGGCCTGGCCCGCTGCGAGCGCGATCTTGGCAGCTACCGCCTGCTCCTCACCAACAGCCAGGCCAACGCCCATCGCAGCGCCGCCTACCTGCCGTCCACGGATACCTTCCTCAAAGCCTATTTCGCCGAAGACTGCGCCATCCACCTCCGCCAGATCGAGCACGACCTGAACGTGCTCAGCCCCGGCCGCCGCTACGCCGATCAAGCGATCGAAGCGATCCGCGCCATGGTGGGCCTCGATTCCCAGAAACTGCAGATGGAGCGGCAAGAGCAGGAAAACAACCTTGAAAAACGCCTGCGCAAGGATCTCGCCATCGTGGCCTCAGGGCTTGCCGTCAGTTCCATCGCAGCCTCCACCCGTTCCAGACCCACTGAAAAGTTCCTTACGCATCGCGTCCCTCAATTCGCCAAACCACCCTACAAACCTTTGCCCGAAATCCTTTGGTTGGTAGATATCGTCATTCTCGCCTCGCTTGGTTTGTTATCCGCATTCCTCGCATCTCTCCTTTGGCCATTCATCCAGAGCCATTGGGACCGCGACACCCCGCGAGTCAAGCCATTGGAAGACAGCCAGCCCCCGATCGATCTTCCAGCCGATGTCTGTGGTGATGCTGCGGGCGTGGGAATGGGGGCTGGCGTCAATCTCCCAGCTGAAGGGGGTAGGGAAGATGCCAAGGTGATCTTGAATAGTGCCGACGTTGCCGGTATCCGCCTGGAGCTGACCGATCCTTTGGACACTCCCTGACCTCTAGCCCTCCCAACAGCTGAGCACGATGAAGCGCAGCCTGCCAAGTCAGACGCGAGTCTGACCTTTCGCGCCTAGTCGTAGTGACTCCACATCCGCAACATCTTCACGACGTGGTCGTCCACCACCACCTGATAGACCAAGCGGTGTTGGATGTTGATGCGTCTGGAGCAGGCTCCGCGCAGATCGCCCACAAGGGCTTCGTAGGGCGGTGGTTGTTGGTAAGGATCAGCAGCCAACAGATCAAGCAGGACCTGGGCCTTCTGCCTTAGAGCAGGCGACGCGGAGTCGAGTTTGCGGGCATCCTTCTGGGCCTGCTTGGTGAATAGAACGGTCCAGCTCACCAGCCTGGTTCTGTGCTCAGTTCTGAGGCTTCGGTGGCCATTCCCTCCAGGATCGACTCGCGCATCCCGGGGATGGCCAACAGATGGAGCGTTTCCTCAATCGAGCGCCAGTCGGCCTCGGAAATCAGCACCGCATTACCCCTCTTTCCGTGGATCTGCACCGGCTGATGGGATTGCCCCACCTCATCAATCAAGGCGTAGAGGCGCCTGCGGGCTTCCGTGGCAGACACAGTGGTCACGGGGACCTCGGGGAACGTACGTAAAAGCGTACCGCATGCGGCCTGGTGCCGGAAGCCAATGACGCATCGATGCGTCCGGCGCTCCTGGCGGGCTTCGCTGGTGGGCTCGCCGGTCCCATCGCGCCGGGCCTCTCCATTCTGATGCCGAAGGCTTCCGCAACCGCTCGGCCGGCGCGTTCGTCGATCAGCAGCAGGGTCTGGGGTCCGCTGACCAAGGCGAGGCGAATGCTGGCCGCTTCTCCTTCATCGAGATCCGGCAGAGCCGGTTCGCTGGAGTCGACCGCCACGGCCCTGAGCAAACCGGAGGCGATAAGGATCGAACCACCACCACAGCAGGGCGTGGCTGTCGAGCAGGTAGGCGGGCTCACGGCTCATGGCTGCGGAGCCTCCGGCCGCAGGGGGCTGGACTCCCAGCTCTCCAGGTCACTGGGGTCCATGGGGTCGAGCAGCACATTTGGCTGGCTGAGCGGACCACGGCTGCGCAACCGGCCGGGGATGCGCTGGGGGCGGGCGGCACCAGGGGCATCAGCCGGGCCCAGGGCTTGCCGGCCTTGGCCAGCACGATGGTTTCACCGGCATGCGCGTCATCGATCAGGCGCGACAGATGGGTTTTGGCCTGATGCACGTTCACCACTCGTATTGCACCCTCCTGCCTGGCTGCACCTCAAGCTGACCGGATTAGTTTAGGTATGGACTAAGCCGATCAGAAGTCGTCAAAGTCGCTGCCGAGGCCGATGCAGGACCACCTGCTACTCGCCCTGGCGGGCCTCGATCGCCTTGAACAATTCATAGGCATCCACCAAAACATGACCCAAGCCGCAGGCTGGATCGATCAGGGTGAGTTCTTCGGGGTTGAGTAATTCCTGCGTGATCGCTGCCAGCTGGGCTTTCACTTCATCCCTATGCTCAGCGGGCTCGATGGTGTACTCCATCTGGCCTTTGAGCACTGAAGCCGGATAGGTGGCCAGCCACTGCGCTGCCCGGCACCACAATTTCGCCGCCCTTTTCGCCGCCCTTTTCGCCGCCATCGCCTAGGCTTCAACAACACTTTAGCCTAAATGAGCCCAATCCCCGCCCTGCCGCTTTGGTTTGTTTGGGCTTTTTTATCTGCGCTTTTCGCAAGTGCATCTGCGGTATTTGGCAAGATTGGACTTGAAAGCGTAGATGCGGATCTGGCCACGCTAATCCGCACTGTTGTCATCGCCATCTTTCTGCCGTTGCTGATTCTAGTAACTGGAAAATTAAGTAGCCCATTTGCATTATCCCAGCAAACTTGGCTATTCATTGTCGTTTCGGGTCTGGCAAGCGGCTTGTCGTCGTTCTGCTTTTTTCGGGCCCTGAAGCAAGGAGATGCTTCCTTAGTGGTGCCCGTTGATCGACTAAGCCTATTAATGGTGGCTTTGATCGGCTTTGCTTTTCTTGGTGAGCGCCCTTCAGTGATTGGCTGGGCAGGTTTGCTGTTTGTGGCTGGGGGCGGAATACTGTTATCACTTGCCTAGTTGCCATGCCGCTCTGCGTCATTCGGCATGGCAGCAGCAGGTCCAGCTTGCGGCCCACCGCCTCCAGCAGCTGCCGCCGCATCGCCGGGGCACAGGTCTTGAGGGCCTGGCGTGCCTGCCACCATTGGAGCCAGTGAGATTCTTACTATTGCGGGCGCCTTGGGTCATGCGGATCACCAGCAAGGGCCAGGTCACCATTCCCCAGGAGATCCGCGAGCAGTGCGGTCTGTTGCCCCACACCCAGGTGCGCTTCGTGGTGGAGGACGGCCGGGTGCTGATCGAGAAGGAGCCTGCTCAAGGCTCGCCCGGCAGCGAAGGCTTGCAACGGCTGCGTCGGGCCCGCCTGCGCACTCGCCTCAGCACCGATGAGCTGCTCGCCCTCAGCCGCGGCGAAGAGCAGGCCTGATGGTGTTCGTGGATTCCAATGTGATCCTCGATGTGATCACAGCTGATCCCCGCTGGCAGGCGTGGAGCGAGGAGCAACTCAGCCGCTGGCTCGACCGAGGGCCGCTGTTGATCAATCCGATTGTCTATGCCGAGATCGCCTTCGCTTGCGAGGCGATCGAGACCGTGGATGACCTGCTGCCGGCCCATCTCTATGCCTACCGCCCCATCCCCCGCGAAGCCGCCTTCCTGGCCGCTCGCTCCCACGCCGAATACCGGGCCCGCCCCGCCGCGTGATTCATCCATCGAGCAACCACAGGGCCTCACGGCCGCCGACCACCGCCTCGCAGCTCAGGCGGCGATCGAAGCTCACCAGCCGACCGCCGTGGTGCACCGCCAGGGCCAGCAGGTAGGTGTCGGTGAGTTGGCCCGCCTCCAGCAGCCGGGAAGCATCGATGCCGATGGGATTGAGAAGGCTGATCCCATCCGGCCAGAACTGGTGCTGGGGATGGCGGATCAGTTCGGCCACCACGGGCGCCACCACCGCCGGCGGCCCAGGACTGTTGGGGTAGCGCGGCTGGCCCAGGATCCGCAGCACGGCGTTCTGGGTGAGCGGGCAGGTGGCCCAGCCGTTGGCCTGAGCGGCGGCGAACCAGCCATGGGCAGGCTCGTGCTGCCCATGGCGCCGATCCAGCAGGGCGATCAGCACGTTCACATCGAGCAGGGCAACACTCAAGCCAGCTCGTCCCGAAGGCTGTTGACTAACTCCAGATCCACCGGCGCGCCCTGGGCCTGCCAAGGCAGCAGGGGCAAGCCGTTGCGATGGTCGGATTCGGGGTTCCCAGGGCTGGAGCCAGGCGCCGGGGCCACCAGGGCCTGACGCGCCAACGCACTGATCACGGCACCCAGGCTGGTTTGCCGCTGTCGAGCCAGCACCCGGGCGGCAGCGAGCACATCGTCGTCGAGCTGCAGGGTGGTGCGCATCTGATGACTCCGCATCAAGCATCAAGTTTAGTCGGCTACGCCCGTCAGCCAAGTCATCGCCATAGCGGGCCTCGAAGGCCTTCACTCCCCGGTGGGGTGCTGCTCCACCGCCGCCCCGGCCGCAAGCAATGGCAGTACGGCCCCACCGCCCAGGAGCTGGAGGCCCGGCTCAAGGCCCAGCAGCTCTATGAACAGCTCACCGGCAACGCCCAATCCAGCCTTGGGGCAGCGTTTTGGGAGCTGCGCTTCCCGAAGGGGTAATCGCTTCTGGTTGATGGCCCCGGCTGCTGCTGGGGAAATGGCCCCGGTGCATAGCCGGGGCTTTTTGGTGGGCAAGGAGGTCAGTTTTGCTGGTGGAGGGAGGCGAGTTTGGCTTGGATGGCTTCTTCTGAGAGGCCCTGATCTTGAAGGATCTGTCTGTAGTTTTCTAAAACAGTCTGAGAGTTGGGGTGATCCAAGCCCAGGCTGGCTAGAAAAATCACAAAGGCACGGCCGATCAACGGCTCCGCTTCTGAGAGCCGATTGGTGGCCTGCAGCAGCCCCGCCAGGTTGTTCAGATCTGTTGCCACAGCAGGATGATCCAGGCCGTAGCTGGCCTCATCGATTGCCAGGGCACGGCGCATCATCGGCTCCGCTTCTGCCAGCCGATTGGTGGCCTGCAGCAGCTGCGCC
>Ga0208360_1000053_pt1 | contig 44027 bp, 37 predicted proteins | sample LakMenE27Jul10ns_FD_150739 | JGI IMG/M metagenome (GOLD analysis project Ga0208360, IMG submission 150739) | Freshwater microbial communities from Lake Mendota, WI - 27JUL2010 deep hole epilimnion ns (SPAdes) | ecosystem: Environmental > Aquatic > Freshwater > Lake > Epilimnion/Euphotic zone ...
TGAATGCACTTGCTTCAGTGTCTTGATTGACCCAACCGCCCAACTGTTCAGCCAGGCCTAGTCAGCGAAAACTTCTGCTTGTATTAAGGCGTGTTGCCCTGGTCCCTGTCAGCAGTTGGCAGTTGTCTATGCTTACTTCTTGAAATCTGCCGCGCAGCGGCTTGGTCCAACTTCTATTTGGGCGGACCCGCCTATGTCGCACCTAATCCCGCTGCTGTCCGCCTAAGTCGCAGCACTCGCCCGGCTGCCAGGTGACACAAGCACTGCGCCACAATGGATCTCATGGTTGAACGACCAACACTGGTGCATCTTAGGTGGATCCGCATAAGAGGTGTTCACTATGCTACAAAGGAGTGCAGGGGGTGGCCAGAGACGAAATAGCAGAGTCTGACATGATTGACCTCCCTTGCTATGAGAAACGTGCAGACGATGCCGAAGCTGCTACGGAAATGAGCTGAAGACGGTGCGATTATTGGGTATACGTGGCGTTATTTCTCGATCCTCCGAACAGTTTGTAAGCGGATCACTGATGCGCGGATCCGCCTGTATGGGTTCGGAAAGTTACAAGAGGGCATCAGTGCTGCACACCTTGCCACGATGGCGCCAAAGGGGCAGCCTCATGGGTAAAAGTCCATGCTGGAATCACCCGCCCTTCTCACTGCTGTGCGTCAACGTCCCGTGCTCATCGGTGCCAGCGTCGCCCTGCTGCTGAGCCTTGGAGCCGTGCTGCTGCTGCGGCCCGATCGCCGCAGTGCCTGGGACCAGGCGTCCCTCAGCCGCGATCTGCCGAAGGAGAACACCCCAGGCCAGCGCGGCCTCTGGGCCGACCAGCTGCGGCCCCTGCTGCGGGAGGCCGACGCCCTGGGGGCCGAACCCAGCGGTCCAGCCGAGCGCCTGGCCTGGCGGCAGGCCCAGTGCGCCATCAACCAACAGCTCCAGGAGCTGCAGCGGCAGTTTGGGCGGCCGGTGGAAACGGCGCAACAGATGGGCCGGCCCCTCGCTTGCGAGCAGTTGGCGGGGAAGCTCTAAGCGCAGGGCGTGGAATCGGCCGCGCGGCCTGAGCGCCGAGCTTCGAATGGGCCGATCGGCCTGAGCGCTCAGTTCACATAGAGCTGGCGCGCCTGCTCGAGGGTGGCCAGCAGGTCGGCGTCGTCGAGATCGAGGGCTTCGGGCCAGAGAGCCTGGAGCCAGGTGCGGAATCGATTGGAATCCAGGGCGGCGCTGGGTCCAAGGGCGGCCAAGGCGGGAGCCAGGCAAGGCCTCGGGTCCGGCGGCCCTGGGGCCTCACCGGGCTGGGGCACCAGGAACGCCTCGAAAAACTCCTCCTGGGCCGCCAGTACACGGAACTTGAGGAACTCCAGCAGCCGCGCCCGCAGCCGGACCGGATCGATCAGGCGGCAGCGGCGCGGATCGACACCCAGCTCCAGCTCCGCTCCGGGGTGAAGGCCGGGGATCCAGGGGGCCAGCAGCTCCAAACAGCTGGGCGCCTGGTGGTGGGCGCGCTTGGTTTCGGGGTGGGGGTAATAAATGAGGGCGGCCAGACCGGCGGAACCAACGGAGGCGGCGGCTTCGGCGGGAACTCGCAGGCGGCAATGCCAGAAGGAGAAGGTCTCCGGTGGATGGCGATCGGTCCACTCCAGGGCCTCGATGCGTGCATCGGGGTCTTGGAGGCGCCAGTGGCCCCGAGCGGCCTCCAGGTTGAGGGTGCCGGCGAAGAAGGGCGACAGATCGATGCCCCTGGCCGCAAAGAAGGGCGCCTGCAGGTGAATCGTGCCGGCCGGGTAGGGGCTGGTGGCGGCCCGGCCCGATGCCACGCCATGGCCCGCCACCAACCGGCAACGCACCCATTGGAGCGCAGCTTCAGCCATGGCGTGAATCGCCCACCTGGGTGTGGCTGCGGCAGCCGAGCACCGCCTCTGGATCGCTGTAGTGCTTGAACTCCAGCCAGTTGCCGGCTGGATCGATCAGAAAAAAGGTGTGGTGCTCCAGCGCTTCGCCGGCGAAGCGGAGCTTCGGTTCCACGCCGAAGACCAGGCCGGCGGCTCGGCTGCGCTGCAGCAGCATCTGCCAGTTCGCCCATTCCGCAAACACCAGCCCGAAGTGGCGGGGATAGATGCCGCGCTGTTCCTCGCCCAGGCTGGCCGGATCGGTGCGCTGGGCCACGAGCTGGTGGCCGCCCAGATCGAGGATCAGAGCATGGGCACTGCGGCGGCCGGCCACGCAACCGAGCCCCTCCACATACCAGCGCTGGGTGGCGTCCAGGTCGACGGCGGGGATGGAGAGGTGGAACTGGTCCATGACCCGTGAGGTTAAGGGTGCGGCAAGGCTTTGGGCGGGGATCTTGATCCCTAGCGGACCAGGAGATAACCATCAACCATCACCACAGAATTGTTGGCATGAGCTGATCAATGCCGCGCCGAACACCGGTCGATGGCGCTGTGATTCGCCGCTTTTCAGCACCACGAATCCAGTTCGGTAGCGAAGGCATCCGGAAACAACGGGGATCCGCTGACATGGCGGGGGGATTGGTGCGGTTCGCCACCATTTCATCGGCGCAGCGGGCTGAATCTGCCGCCACCCCATTGCACCCTCTCTCCATGCTCACGCCGAAAACGAGGCTTCGGCTCCAGGAGATCATCGACCGCATCGCTGCCGCCGAACCGGTGAGCCTCGCCGAACGCATCTACGTGCAGAAGTTCGCCGACCGCGATCCCACCGTGTGGAGCTGGCTGCGCCGGGCTCGACGCACCCAGGTTCAGGGAACGCCCAGGGAAGGACTGGATCGCTTCCTCGCCCAGATGGATCTCGGCGAAGTGGGCCCGGAGGGAGCCTTCGATCCCCGCCGCGACGATCTGGGTGAGTGGTTCTCCGGCGCACCGGGCTGGTTGCGGCGCAGTTGACCTTCAGGCCGCGCCGCTGGCGGGCCCGCCGGCTGGGCCGGCCACCGCCGCCCACCAGCGCTCCACCACCGCCGGGGAGCCGTACCAGACGGGTCCAAAAGCCCCGCCATGGGCCACCCCCTCCAGCACGACCCCATCGGCACTCTCCAGCAGGGCCGACTCCACCGGCACCAGGCCATCGCCCCGATCGGCCGGATCACCGGTGCTGTTGCGGTAGGCGGTGGGGGCCAGCCGGCGGGCCGTGGCGCTGGCCTGACCGGCCTCCTCAGCTAGATCAATCGCCCCCGCCACCGCCACGTAGCGCACCGGATCGGATTCGGCGCTGGCGAAGAAGGCCCCCGGCAGCTCCCGCGCCGGGCCCGCATGGCGGTGGCCTTGAGGGCGGTGTGGGGAGAGCCGAGCATCACCAGGGTGTCTGCCAAGCGGCGGCCGCTGTAGCGCCGCCCTTCGAAGGGTCCATCGGCCAGGAACAGCCGCAGCAGGATGCCCCCGGAACTGTGGCCCACCAGGGTGATGCGGCCGCTGGGGGAGCGGGCGGCTAGCTCGGCGGCCAGCGGCGCCACCCGATCGAGCAACCGCGCCCAGCCGAAGGGAAACAGCGTCAGCAGCCAGTCGAGGCGCGACACCGGCACCAGCACCACCGGCTGAGCGCTGAGCCGCTCCAGGCTGGCCACCAGCGGCCCATAGGCCTCCGCGCCGATCAAGAAACCGCCAAGCACCAGGATCGGCTGGTGCGGGGTGCGGTCCGGGGTGCGGGCCCTGACCGGGTCCAGCGGATCGGGATCGGGCGACGCCAAGGGTGAAAAGCTGGAGGGGAGGCCATGCTCTCAGGGGCGGGCCTCGCGCCACCAGGCCCAGGCCTCGCGGTTGATCAGCACACCGATCAGCAGCAGCACCACCATCAGCGCCACCTGGTCAGCGCGGGAATCGGGCACGAGGATGTCGGCCACCAGATGGGGAATGTTGGTGAGGGTGTAAACCACGCTGATCCAGAAATGGGTGCGGCGCCAGCGGAGCCAGTGGCCGGGCCGCGTGGGCTGGCTGGCGGCCCAAGCGATCCGCAGCAAGGCGCCGAGCGGAATCAGGAAATACACCAACATCGCCCAGAACAGCAACCCAAGCCGCGCCGGCGGCACCTGGGCGGCGATCTCCGGTGAGAGGCCGTGAAACAGGGGCATCAGGCCCAGGTCCACGTGGAAGAGCATGGCCAGGAGATAGGCCAGCCAGAGACTGCGCAACCGCAGGGCATGGTCGATCGAATGGATCCCCGACTGACCGCCGTGGCCGGCCACGGCTGTGGCCCGGTGCAGGGACTCCGGGAGGCGAAGGGCACGCCCCCGGAATGGAGGTGGCGGGTGGGCCATCGAATCATTCTGATCGGATCTGGGATCGATGAATCTCTGCAAAGGTGGGCCTGCGCAGCGGACGCCCCTATGCCAGCTCCCATCGATGCTGTCTCCGCAGGCGGGTCTGCCGAGGAGGCACTGCCCAGTGGCGATGAGCTGCAGGCCCTGGAGCAAGTGGCCCGGCGGAAGGGATCGGGCCTGGAGAGCGGCCACCTGACGGGGCTCTGGCGGCTGGAGAGGGTTTGGTCTCGGGGACAGCTGCAGCCCTCGCCCCTGGCCGGGGTGGCGCTGCGGGCCCTGGGGGCCAGCCTGCGGATCGAGGCGGAAGCGAATACCGAACCGAATACCCAACCGGACGCCGGGCCTAACAACGGACCCAATACCGGCCCGGATCCCGCGCCGAAGCCGCACCCCCGGCTGAAGCTCACCAATGCGGTGATGCTCGGGCCCCTGGAGCTGCGCTTCCAGGGGCCCGGCTGGCTGGAGGGGCGCAGGCCCCTGCTTCGCTTCCAGTTCGATCAGCTCGAGATCCGCGCCGGCCAAAGGCTGCTCCTGCAACGCTCCCTGCCGGCACCAGATCCCCGGCGCGGGGCCTTCTTTGCCCTGATCGCCTGCGGCGCGAAGGGCCGCTGGCTGGCGGCCCGCGGCCGTTCCGGTGGGTTGGCGGTGTGGCGCCGCGATGGCTGGATCAGCCCACCACCACGTTGATCACGCACCCGCCGGCTCAGCCCCGCTGCGGCAGCTCGTTGCCGCTGAGGATGTCGGCCAGGATCTCGCCCGCCAGCGCCTCGGCCTCATCCACCAGCTGCTCGCCGAGCATGAAGGTGGACTGCCAGCCGATCCCCGCCGCGATCAAGGGCCCCGCCAGGGGGATCCAGCGGGTCGACTGGCGGCTCAGCTCGCGGCTGGCGAGGCGCTTCAGCAGGCCGATCAGGCCCTCGCGGGCCAGGTATTTGGTGCCGAACTGGGCGAGTTTGGTGAGCAGCGAGGGCAGGGCCTTCGGGCCGAGCAGGCGCTTGATGTAGTCGAACTGGCTGCTGGTGAGGCCATAGATGGCGGAGATCTCCTCGCCGAGCTTCAGCAGCAACGACACATCGGCAGCCAGATCTAGACCGGGTATGGGATTGAGGCTGCCATTGGCGGCGGCCAGGCCGGCATAGGGCGGGATGCGCTCCTGAGCCACCTTGCGCTTGCGCTGCAGCGCATCCTGGCCGTAGGCGGCCATGTCGGCCACGAAGCGCGATTGCTTCAGTCCCGCCAGAGCGGCGCCGATGTCGGCCAGCAGAGCCTGAAGGTCGTGCTGGGCGGGCTGGCGGGCCGAGGTGAGGTACACCCGCTCCGGGGGATCCGGTTCCAGCTGGCCACGGATGTCCGCCTCGATGATCCGCCGGATTTCGGACTCGTCGTGGCCGTGGTCGTGCCGGCCATCTTCAATGGCGCGATCGATCATGTTGCGCACCACAAAGCAGGGTTTGCCAAGGGCCCGCAGCTGCTGGAACAGGAAGGCGTCGTTCTCGTAGAAGCGCTGGGCCGTCACCAGCAGGAAGCAGTCGTAGCTGGCCAGATCGAGCCGCTCCACGTAGCTGTCCTTTGGCCAGCGGCGGGTGCCGCAGCCCGGCAGATCCACAAACGTGATGCCGCGGTGGCTGATCTCCAGGGGATCGTTGGTGGTCTCCACCACGCCCACCCGGGCGATGCGCTCACCGGCGATGGCATTGATCAGCGACGACTTACCGCTGCCGGAGGGACCGATCAGACCGCAACGCACCTGGGTTTTCTCAAACTCCTCGATCCGCTCACGGCAGCGGGAGGCGAAATCGCGGATCAGGGTGGGTTGGTCGTTAGCCAAGGCCGGGGATGGGCAGTGGTGTGTGGCAACTAGTTTCAATCCTTTGAGCCTCGCAATTAGGGCGTTTTGGTGGCGGATCTCACCCTGGCGGCTGGGGGTTGGCCGCCCTCCAGCGCCGTGAACGCCGCCAGGCAATGCGGCCCTGTCATCCCGATCGATCTGGGCACAAGCGGAAGCCGTGCTCAGGCGGAAGCCATGCACCAGAGGCCAGCAACGCACCGCTCGGCCCGGGTCCTTCAGACCCCGCCGGGAGCGGTGAGACGCTCCGCGAGCTGCTCCAGGCCGCTGATGAAAATCCTCAGCGACACCTCCGCCAAGGTGTTGAGCGTATCGAGGTGGGGATTGATCTCACAGATTTCCCAGCAACACACCCGCGGGTCGGCCAGCAGGCGCCGCAGGATCGCCTCGGCCTCATCGGCCCAGAGACCACCGGGCACAGGGGTGCCCGTGCCCTTGCAGATGCTGGAATCCAGGGCGTCCACATCGAAGCTCACATAGATCCGATCCACCGCGGCGAGATAATCGAGGCAGCGGCGGGCGGCGGCATCGGGCCCTTCGCGCCGCACCTGTTCGGTGCGGACCACCGGAATGGCATGGGAGGCCAGCGTTACATCCTCAGCGGGCTCCGTATCGCGAACCGCGATGTAGATCAGGTCTCCCAGATCGAGGGCCGGACCTTGGGATCCGCCCAGCTCCTGCAGCTGCCGCCAGAGCTGGCGGGTGATGGTGTCCGGATCATTGATCGCCTCTGGCAGGTTGTCATGGGCGGCCGCGATCGCCAGGGGCATGCCGTGCATGTTCCCCGAGGGCGTGGTGAACGGGGAGTGGATATCGGCGTGGGCATCGATCCAGATCACCCCCAATCGATCGCTGGGATGGGCGCGGCGGATGCCGGCGATGGTGGCGGCGGCCGTCGAATGGTCGCCGGCCAGCACAATCGGAAACAGGCCCTGCTCGAGCGTGACGGCCACCAGGTCGGCGGCATCGGCCATCACCTGCGTGATCGCCTCAATGTGGCGCGCATGGGGTGTGGCGGTGCCGGATCCCACCTCCCAGACGCGGGCGCTAACGCGGGCGGAAGGATCCACGATCCGGCGCCAGCGGTTCCCGCTCCCAAATCACAATCCACCTCCACCAGCCCCACGGCGGCGAGGTGGGCCGTGTTGGTGATCTGCCCAAGGACGGAAAGTGCCATGGCCACACCTTCGTCGTGGCTCGACTGGAATCTCTGTGTTTTCCGCTACTGACCCTTCCAGGACCTTCGCCGCTGGGCCAGCAGGCTGGAGGGGGGGATGCCAAAGCAGCGCTGGAAATCCCTGCTGAAGCTGGCCAGGCTGAGATAGCCACAGGCGCTGGCGATGCTGCTCACAGTGCACTCCGTCCCGGGGTCCTGCAGCCGGCGGCGGGCCAGCCAGAGCCGCTGGCGCCGCAGGTACTGCATCGGACCACAGCCGAACCTGGCTTTGAAGGCGTACTGCAGGCTGCGTCGCGAGTAAAAGGAGCGCTGCTCCAGTTCCGAGAGGCTGATCGCCTCGTGGCAATGGGCGTGGATCCAATCCACCAGCGCATCGATGGCACAGCCGGAGCCCTCCAGATCGGGGGCGGTGCGATCGGTGAGCAGGGCCGGGGCCAGCACCTCCACGATCTGGCGCAGCAGCAGATCGTCGAGCCGCAGGAGTTCCGGCACCCCGCCCTGGCGAAGCAGCAGGCCCTGAATGAACAGCATCAACCGGTAGAGCCGCTCAAAGCGCACCGGATTGGAAGGCTGCCCCAGCTCCACCACGAGCGGATGGGTGGCCAGGGCCTGCCAGGGCTCCGGGGCAGCCCGGGGTCCGGCCATGGTGAGTCCAACCTGGCGAATCAGGGCCGGATCGAGCCGGATCGTGATGCCCCCCATGGCGTCGTTGCTGGTGCGCCAGGGTTCTGGGGGCAGATAGAGCAGGGTCCGGCCGGCAAGGTTGCGGAGGCTGCGGCGGCCGAGCCGGAAGTGCCCCTGGCCCCGGTAGGGAAGGATGAAGCTGGCCTGGGCCGTGCCATCCACCTCGCCCCGCAGCCCCGGGCCCCAGATCGCCACCAGGCTGAGGGGTCCGAGCCGCAGGCCACCGGTATGACAACGAAAGGGCCGCGCCGGGGATGGGCGCTCCACGGCATCACAACTGCGCACGGGCATCAAGGTGGCCAACCTCTCGGCCACCTGCACCGGATCCCCAAGCTGAGCTGAGGTTTCCGGCAGGCTCAGAAAGGGCACCCGCGGTTCGCTGAGGCAACACGGCCCCCAACGATCCGGAATGGTGAGCATCGGGCGAGGGCTACATCAAACGCCGGGCACCGTAACGAGAGCCTCACGGCCTTGGCGCCAACAGCCGGTCCATGGTGGCCTGCTGGGCCGGATTGAGGGGCTTTTGGGGCTGGTCGTGGGGCACCAGGCAGTTGTCCTTCTCGTTGATCGGGGCTGAGCTCGGGACCGATGCGGTGGTGACCCCGCCGACGGTGAGGGCGGGGTTGCGGTAGAGGCTGGTGCCCTCCTTGATCGTTTCCAGCACCTGGATGTCCTTGATGGTGAGGGGATCCACCTTCAAGGGATTGGCACTCAGTACCACCAGATCGGCCAGCTTGCCGGGCTCTAGCGAACCCTTGGTTTTCTCTTCATGGAATTGGTAGGCGCCGTTGATCGTGAGGGCCCGCAGGCCGTCGTAGGGGCTCACCTTTTCCTGGGGTGCCAGCACAACCCCGGACTTGGTGGTGCGGTTCACGATGTTCCAGAGGGCATAGATCAGGCTGGGGCTGACGCCCGCCGGCATGTCGTGGTGGATGGTCCAGGGGATGCCGGCCCGCTGCACCGAACCCGCCGCCCCGGCCCAGGCCAGCCGCTCCGGGCCCATCAACTTGGCCAGGTAATCGCCCATCGGATAGATGCCGCCGGCGGTGAAGCTGGTGATCGCACCCACCTTTTTGGCCCGCACGATCTGGTCGGGCCGCAGGAACTGGGCGTGCTGGATGATCGGCCGATGGTCGGCCGGGCCCTGGGCGGCATAGGCCTTCTCGATCGCCACCAGAAAATTGTCGACCGCCTGGTCGCCGATGCTGTGGCCGGCCACCTGGCGGTTGCTCTTCCAAGTGGTGGCCACGCCGGCCTCCACGGCCGCCTGGGGATCCACGGCCAGGCCGCGGAAGTTTTTCTCCGTATTGCCCGGCGGATTGTTGGTGTAGGGCTGCGACATGAAGGCGTTGTCCATGCTGCCGTCCAGCCAGAACTTCAGCCCCGCCAGCCGCACCCGGTTCAGATAACGGCCATCGCCATCCACCCGCGGCGCCCGCGAGGCGGGATCGGCGTATTGGGCGACCACGGCGCTGCGGCCCGCCTTGGCCTGCTCCAGGAAGGAATGCTTCACGAACAGCAGCAGGTCGATCGGCAGCAGCTTCTCATCGAGCATCTGACGCACCACATCGATGTCGTCATCGCTGAGGCCGAAGCCCATCTCGGAGGCCGTGGTTTGGCCATTGGCCGTCCAGAGGGCCACGGCCTTGGCCACACCGAGGCGAATCTGGGCCGGGGTGAGGGGCGCCTTGGCCGCCAGCACCGCAAACACGGGCGCTTCGGCGATGTGGCCGCTGGGCTCGCTGCTGCCCGGCTTGCGGGTGATCACCCCCCCGGCCGGATCCTTGCTGCTGGCATTCCAGCCCATCTGCTTGAGCAGCACGGAGTTGATCGAACCCTGGTGGCCGGAGCCGTCCTGCACGAACACCAGCCGGGTGGTGCTCACGCTATCGAGCTCCTCCTTGGTGGGGTGCCGGTTTTCGGCGAGCTGTTCAGCCCTGTAGCCCATGCCCTCCACCATCACGCCCTCCGGCAGGGTGGCGGCGTGGGCCTTCATGCGCCCAAGCAGCTCGGGGATGCTCTTCACGCCGATCAGGTCGGCGTTGAGCAGGGTGTGGCTGGCCAGCACCAGGTGGCCGTGGGCATCGATGAAGCCCGGCAGCAGGGTGCGGCCGGCCAAGTTCACCTGGCGGGCGCCGCCACCGGCCGCCTTGATCGCCCCGGCCAGAGGCCCCACATAAAGGATGCGCCCGCCCTTTTCCACCAGCGCTTCGGCGTAGGCGGGCTTGGGCCCCGCCATCGTGAGGATGTCGCCGCCGCGATAGAGGGTGGCGGCGGGCTGCTGCAGCGGTGCCGCTCCCACCGGGGTGGGGACGGCACCGATCAGGCCCAAGGCCAAGCCAAGGCCGGCGGCCCGAAGGGCAGGGAGAACCAGAGGGGCTAGGGGAGTCATGGGCGGCAGGGCTGGGATCGGGAGGGGGCGCACGGAAGCGATGGGGTCAGCGGGTGGGGAAGAGCAGGGTGGCCACCAAGCGGGCTCCCCAGCCGTGGGGGCCGCTATCGGGTCCATCGACCCAATAACGCACTCCCGCTCCCAGGGACAGCAGCTGGTTGCCCACCTTGGTCACCTTGGTCACCACCAGATTGAGCGGCACGGCCCACCGGTTGGCGGCCCAGTCGTAGGTGGATTCGGTGTTGAGACTGATGGTCCAGGCGGTGGGGGTGGTGTAGGTCAGGAACGGCTGCAGGAAGGTGGCATTCACATTGGCGTTGGAGCCGTTGTTGGCCACACTCCAGAGATGATTGGCCAGGGCGCCCACCGTCCAGGGGCCCCGCTGCACCAGGGCCACGCCGGTGGGTCCGAGGCCCCATTGGTGAATGCCGCTGAGTTGGCCGGTGGCGGTGGGCAGCAGGGCCACCGGGCCGACGCCCCAGATCACACCACCGGGGCCGGGTTTCGCCGGGGAGAGGAACAGGCTCTGCACGGTGTCGCCGAAGTTGAGCTGGCCGGTTTCCGGCCCCGCCTCCCCCTGGAAGTTCACCACCGGCAGGATCGTGCGGGAGATCAGGTTCCAGTCGGCCGAAAGCTTGAAGGGCACCACCGGCTGGATGTTGAGGTTGGCCCGCTGGATGTTCTCCTGAACGCCGATGCCACTGTCGTAGTTGAACTGGAACGGCACGCTGATCAGCGAGGCCACCGGGTTGGCCAGTTGCTTGGCCAGGCCGGCCTCCTCGGTGCGGAGCCCCTGGGGTGGGTTCTGCCCTTGGCCGCCTCCAGCGGCTGGGCTCGGGGCCTGGGCGATCACGGGTTGGTTGGCTTGAACCGCCGTTCCGCCCTGGCCGCTGGCGGAGGCTTCGGCGGCCCCGGGTGCTGACAAGACCAAGGGGAGCTCCGTTGCCAGGGCCTGGGTTGCCGGAACGAACCCCAAAACCAAGCCCGCGAGCCCCAGGGCCACCCTCCTAGAGGTGCCTCGGCGGCGGAACGGGGCAACAGTGTTGGCACAAGGAATTAGCATCGTCTGCAGCAAGGGCTTCATCGAAAGCGACCAGTTGGTGTCCATGCAGACCAGTTTGTGTCCATGCAAACGATGGGCGGCGCGCAAAAGGTAGGCCTGCCCTGGAGCGGATGCCACAGTTTTGCGTTTTCTGCACAGTGGTAGCGAGCGGCTATCTTTGATTGTTGTAACTCAGACGTGTCAGTTTCGGCGAAATGTCTATTCCACGTAAGGAACCGCCCCAGAAGCTGGGGCTGAGGTGGACAGAATGAACGTCAGCACATTACCGGGCTCCGATGTGGCGTCGCTGCGCAGGCCAGCGATCCGGCCCTGGACGGGGCTAGTGTATTCAGCCAGCACCTCGCCGAAGGCATTGCGCTGAATCGCCAGCTTTTGACCAACCCTCACGTTGTCGGTGATTTTGACCAGCCATTCGATGAAGCCTCCCTTACTACTCACCACGGTATAAACATTCTTGCCGATCAACACATTGGCGTCGACGGCGGTGCGCCCGATCGGGCCAGGCATCACGCCATAGTGCTTCAAGACATTCAGAGTGCCATCCACGAACAGGGGAATCATGTCCAGATCGAGTCGTCGCGCTGGGCCAATTTCGGGGGTGAAACAGGGAATGCCGGCTTTGATGAAAGCGTTGTGGAGAACACTGGGATACACGGGATTGTCCCAGATCAGCGGCACGGGATAGAGCATCATCATCGTCTTGACCTCCGGGATACTCATGTCGCCGATGTGAAAGGCGGCAGCGTCGATGCCCGTGGTGCCGGTATGGAAATCAATGGCCAGATCGGTATTGGGCCTGAGCAGCCGATTGAAGACCAGGCCGGCTTGGCGACTGGCGGCACCGAGGCCCTGTTCGTTGCCGGGCCACTCGCGGTTCATATCGGTCAACTCCTGGCCCCGGCCCATACTTGGCCAGCGCCGCTGCATGCTCTCCATCGCTGGGCGGGCAATGTCGAGAACCGCCATCACGGTGCCAGTCATTTCGGCCGGCTTGAGACGACCCATGATCGTCTGGACGGTGTGCACCGAACTCATCTCATCGCCATGGACCCCACTGGTCAGGGTGAAACGCTTGCCGGGCCGGATCCCCTTGGCCACGATCACCGAGACATACCAATACTGACCCGTGGCCATCTGCACACCCTGGAAATAAAGCAGATGTTTGCGGCCAGGCTCCAGGTCGTCGGTATTGAGTGAACTCACCACTTTCTTGCCGTTAATCACATCACCAGTGAAAACGGTCCTAACTCCACCGGCCTTGACGCCACCGGTCTTAACCGCAGCCGGCGGCGCAGCGGCCCTGACCAGCTCTGGCGCCATGGCCAAGACAGCCAGAGCCCATGGGGCGATCAGCAACGACTGGAGGCGATGACAACGGCGGCGGTTAAAGCTCAAGATCGGTGCTTAAAGTTCGCTGTTAATTCTAAAGCTACGCCTGCCTAATCATCCCCGATGGGGCAACTCCGCACTCCCCGCCTGAGCCGCCGCGTTGGCGGGCCAGGTGTGGAGGGCTGGCTTGCCCCAGGTCGGTCGTCGCAGATCTGCGTTTTCGGCGTAGTGACACCGCCGCTGATCGATGGCGAATCGCCGCAGCAATCGCGATCATCCAGCCAGCTCTGCCATCTCCTGCGTGATGAAACGGTCTGGCCCGTGCCTGATCCCCCTGTTGCTGGCGGGAAGCGGTGCGATCGCCCTGCTTCCCCCCGCCCGGGCCGACGTGCCGCAACCGCCGGGCGTGGCGGCCAGCCTGGCGTTGCCCGGGTGCCGCCAAGCCCTGGGGTTACCTGCAAGTACGGCGCCGGCCGAACTCCTGCGGGCCGATCCGGCCCTGCCTGCCAAGCTGGCCGCCATCCCCGCCTGCCGCAACCCCGGCGATGCCCTGAGCCGGCTGGAGCGGCTCGAGCAGGAGCTGGCGGCTTCACGCCAGCGGATCGCGGCCCAGCAGAGCCAACTGGCCGCCGAAACTTCCCGCCAGGAAGCCCTCGCCGCCGACCTGGCCCAGCTGCGCCGCCAGCTCACCGGGCAGCCCGCCAGCCCTGGTGCTGCCATCTCCAGCGCTCCAGCCTCTGCCGGGGGTAGCACCGCACCGGCAACCACGGCCACCTACACCCCCGGCAAGGGCTTCGCCCTCCAGGCCGGCGACGCCACCCTGCGCCTCTGGGCCGAGGCCAAGCTGCTGGGCTTCTCCAGCAGTCGTTACACCTTCAACCCGGGCCAGCCCTTGATCGTGAGCCCGAAGGATCCGGCCGCCTCCTACGACCTCTCGGCCCAGCAGAGCATGGTGGTTGCGGCCTTCCGCGGGCCGAAGTGGGGCTCCTGGACCCCCGGCGCCTTTGCCATCTTCTGGCTGCAGGACAACCTGCTGGCGGAGGGCTACAGCTTCACGCCCGTGGTGGCCTACGGCGAAATCGGCAATGGCGCCTGGCGGGTGGCCGCCGGCCAGAACTTCGATGTGTTTGCCCCCCGAGACCCGGACACCCTGCCCAACGGCAAGCTGGCCGCCACGGGCAACCCCGGTGCCTATCGGCCCCAGTTCCGGGTGGAGCGCACCTTTGAGGCGGGCCCTGGTTTTGGCGGGGTGGTGCAGCTGGCGGCCTCCTCGCCGGTCACCACCGCGCTGCCCAGCAACGTGGATTTGGCCAATCTCCAAAGCCAGGAGATCGTGGAGGACAACGGCTGGCCCAACCTGGAGGCGCGCCTGAACTTCGGTTTCGGCGCCTATGCCGACCGCGCCGGCGGCCGCAGCCTGCGGCCGGTGGAGCTGGGGGTGTCCGGAATCGTGGGCCAGCTGCGGGTGCTCGACAACATCCGCCCCAGCGATCCGCTCACCCTGGTGTCCGATCGCAGCACGGTGAACGTCTGGGGGGCCGCCATCGATGGGCAGATCGCCTTAGGCCGCCGCTTCGGCCTCAGCGGCGAGCTTTACACCGGCCAGGGTCTGGGCGAATACATGGCCGGCATCCTCCAGACCTACAACCGCGCCACCAATCAGGCGGTGCCCACCGCCGGCGGCTGGGGCCAGTTCTATGTGTATTTGGCCGACAATCTGCGCCTCAATCTCGGCTATGGCATCGACCACGCCCAGGACTCCGGCCTCTTCGGCCTGCAGGTCAACAGCGGCATCTTCGCCAACGTGCTGTGGGATGTGAACCCCTGGCTGCAGCTGGGCCTGGAGGGCAATTACAAACTCACCACCTATGACGTGTTCGGCGACAAGAACGCCTGGGTGGTGATTTCCCAGGTGATGTTCCGGTTATGAGGTTGAGCTGATCGGCTTAGCGGGCTAGACCCAGAAACACCAGCAGCGAGCGGTTGAGACGCAGCAGGTCGTCATCGGCTAGCCGACCGATGCGTTGGCCCAGCAGACTTTTGGGCACGGTGGTGACCTTGTCGACCATCAGGCGGCTGGCAGCTCGGAGACCATTTTCGGGTGATGGTGCCACCTTGATACGAAGCATCGGGGCTTCAATCGGCTGGCTGGTCAGCGGACAAACGGCAAACACGGCCATGGTCCAGATCTCACCGCGCTTCATTGGCTGTAATCGTCGTCAGGCCACTCATAGACCGAATCGATGAACGCCTGGATTTCGGCCTCCTCAGGGCTCTGCGCCGCTAAGAGCGACTGCCGCCGCGCCTCGGCGGCGAACTCAGGTGAATGCACATCCGGCACCCAGTGCGCGCGCACTTTGCGTCGGGTGGCGGCGCGGCGGATGTCGTCGGGGCTGGCGCTTGGAGTGGCTTCCGCTTCCATGGCGGCTTCCGCTGGGGTTACATGTAATGATGGCTCGCCAGGTCGGTTTGGCCGATGGGAATCCGCCAGTTCTCGCAGACTCCCGATCAAAAAACTATGCTTTTGGTGCATAGCCACGCCAGCATGGGCATGGAGATCGCACTGCATCTGCCGCTGCCTCGCTGTAGAACTACCCAAGCAAGGGCCAAGCCAAGACCCCGGATGCTCACCAACAGGGCCTGATCTGGTCGTTCGCACGACAACGGATCCGTTTCACGCCCACCCAGTCATCGTGAGGCCATCCAGTCCTTGGTCCTGCCCCGGACCCAGGCTCTGCTTCCCTGATCCCCAGCCCAGCGTCTCCGGCCCGCTCCGATGCCCGACCTCGCCGACCTCGTCAACGACCTGATCGCCCTGATCCCGGAGGACGGCAGCCGGATCACGAACCACGAGATCCGCACAGCCCTGGAGAACGAGGCAGGAGAGCCCATCAGCGATGAGGAACTGAAGGAGCTCAAGAGCCAGGTGATGGCCCTGGGTGCCGCCGAGGGTGTGAAGGGCCCTGGCGGAGGGCTGAAGGCGCCTGGGGTAGATCCACCTCCACGCGCTGCGGCCCCAGCCGCCGGCTCCCGCACCCGCCGCAGCGGCAACGGCACCACCCCGGCCACGCCCAGCTCCACCATCGCCCCCGGCACCACGGCGGCCTCGGTGCTCACCGGCGAGCTGCGCAACCAGATCGACCGGATCTGGGATGCCTTCTGGAGCGGCGGCATCGCCAACCCGCTGGAGGTGCTGGAGCAGCTCACCTACCTGCTGTTCATCCGGCGGCTGGATGAACTGGAAACCCTGGAGGAGCGCCGCAGCCAGCGCTCGGGCCAGCCCATGCGCCGCCGCATCTTCCCGGAGGGCGTGGATGAGCAGGGTCGCCCCTGGAGTGAGCTCCGCTGGAGCCGCTTCAAGGAACTAGGCGAGGCCGCCTCGATGTTCAAGCTGGTGGGCGAGCGGGTGTTCCCGTTCCTGCGCGAGCTCGGCGGTGAGGAATCGGCCTACGCCACCCACATGCGCGACGCGCGCTTCACGATCCCCACGCCCGGGCTGCTCACCAAGGTGGTGGAGCTGCTCGACGCGGTGCCGATGGAGGACCGCGACACCAAGGGCGACATCTACGAGTACATGCTCGGCAAGCTGGCCACCGCCGGCACCAACGGCCAGTTCCGCACGCCGCGCCACATCATCGAACTGATGGTGGCGATGACCGAGCCCACGCCCCGGGATGTGATGGTGGATCCGGCCTGCGGCACCTGCGGCTTCCCGGTGGCGGTGGGCGAATACCTGCGCGAGCACCACCCGGAGGTGCTCAGCGATCCGAGGCTGCGCGAGCACTTCAACCATGGCCTATTCCATGGCTTTGATTTCGACAACACGATGCTGCGCATCGGCGCGATGAACATGCTGCTGCACGGGGTGGAGAACCCCGATGTGAGCTACCGCGATTCGCTCTCCGAAGACAGCGCCAGTGAGGAGAACAAATACACCTTGGTCCTGGCCAACTCGCCCTTTGCCGGCTCGCTGGACTACGAGAGCACCAGCGGCAAGCTGCAGCGGGTGGTGAAGACCAAGAAGACCGAGCTGCTGTTCATGGCCTTGTTCCTGCAGCTGCTCAAACCCGGCGGCCGGGCGGCCGTGATCGTGCCCGATGGCGTGCTGTTCGGCTCCAGCAAGGCCCACAAGGAACTGCGCCGCACCCTGGTGGAAGACCATTTCCTCGAAGGCGTGGTGTCGTTGCCGAGTGGTGTGTTCCGCCCCTATGCCGGCGTGAGCACAGCAATCCTGTTTTTCACCAAGACCGGCCGTGGCGGCACAGACCACGTCTGGTTTTATGACATGACCGCCGACGGCTGGAGTCTCGACGACAAGCGCAACCCTCTTCTACCGCTGGAGAAACTCGGACCCACTCCAAAGGACGCGCTGGCCGATGGTGAGCATGCCAAAAATAACTTGCCCGACTGCCTGGCCCGCTGGCGCCAACGTAAAGACTCTGAGCGAGAGCGGGACCGCACCGCCCAAAGCTTCTGCGTGCCCAAGGCTGAGATCGCCGCCGAGGGCTATGACCTCAGCCTGAACCGCTACAAGGAGCTGGTGCACGAGGAGGTGGAACACCGGCCGCCGCTGGAGATCCTGGCTGAACTGCGAGCGATCGAGCAGGAGATCCTGCAGGGGATCGAGGAGCTGGAGGGGATGTTGCGATGAGCTGGCCTACTGAATTACTTGGCAGTCTTTGCGATGTGATGTCCGGCGGAACTCCCAAGAGAAACGTCGATGAATATTGGAACGGAGAAATATCTTGGGTAAAGATCTCTGACATGCTTCAAGGTGAGATTAAACACACAGATGAGTCAATTACTGACAAGGGCTTGCGAGAGAGCCCAGCAAGGCTCCTGGAGTCTGGGACTCTCTTGCTGTCCATCTTTGCAACAGTTGGGAGAACAGCGGTCCTTGCCATACCCGCTGCAACCAACCAGGCCATTGTTGGCTTGAGAATCAAGGCGGAGAATCTCGATCAAAGATATTTGCGCCACTATCTTGACAGCTAAGCTGGGGCTCTCAAGTCAAAGTCGCGCGGAGTTGCGCAGGATAACATTAACACTTCTATACTTAAGAACCTAAAAATCCCCCTCCCCCCACTGGAGGAGCAGCGGCGCATCGCGGCGATTCTGAATAAAGCGGGTAATTTGCGTCAGCATGCGAACGGACAGCTCTGTCAAGCGAAGGACTTGCTTGCAAGCCTGTTTATTGAAACTATTGGAGATCCGCACCAAAACCCCCGTGACTGGAGCACGTTGCCGCTCGCAGAGGCAGTGCAAGCTGGCACCGATGTGACCTATGGGATCGTGCAGGCAGGAGAAGAGTTCCCTGGTGGTATCCCTTATATAAGGACCGGTGACATTGTTGATGGTGAGATAGATTTATCTGCTTTGCGACACACCGACCCGGCTATAGCTAGCCGATTTATGCGCTCTACGGTAAGAACCGGAGAAATCATAATGAGTATCAGGGCAACTGTTGGCACAACTGCAATTATTCCGCCTTGCCTTGACGGCGCCAATCTCACACAAGGAACCGCTCGGGTCGCGCCCGGCAAAAACGTAAATGGGGTCTATCTGCTGCAGTACCTCCGCATGCCATCGACTCAGGCCTGGATTCAGAGGCAAGTCAAGGGAGCTACGTTTCGTGAAATCACCCTGGCAAGATTGCGTGAGTTACCTGTCCTGATCCCTCCCATGGCGATTCAGGATAAGTTTGCAGACAAGGCCATGCTCGCCAACTCGGCAATTGATTCTTCAAAGGTACTTCTCAGCAGGATTGAAAACCTTTCTCTGAGTCTCGGGAATCAGTTGCTTGGTCGGAAACAATAACTATGAAAGCGACAGAAGCCAAGCTCCTCCAGATCCTGGGCGCCGTCTCCCAGTTCATCATTCCGATCTATCAGCGCACCTATTCATGGACGCTGAAGGAATGCCAGCAGCTCTGGACTGACATCCTTCGCGCCGGTGCCACCGAGGAAATCGGTGTGCACTTCATCGGCTCGGTGGTGCACATCGATGAGGGCCTGGGGCGGCCGAGTCCTATTCACTTGTAGACGTCGCGTCGATGGCCGATCTGCAGCACGAGCACCACAAGCTCATGATCCTCGATGCTGCAGATCACGCGGTAATCGCCAACGCGATAGCGCCACAAACCAGAGAGATTGGCCCGCAAGCCCTTGCCGCGTTCGCGCGGATCCGTGGTTTCCAGCACCAAGCGGTTCAGATAGCGCAAGATCGCCTGGGCGTTGCTGGTATCCAGCTTCCCGAGCTGTCGCTTCGCCGTCTCAGAGAGTCGCAGGGTCCAGGCCAAGCTCGCTCACCACGTCGTCAAGGCTGTAGGTGCGCTCCTGGCCCAGTCGGATACGTTCCGCCACCGCAGCACCCAGGTAGGCATCCTCAAGGTCGTCCAGCCCGGCCTCGATCAACTGCCGTAGGTAGAAGGCCTTGGTCCGTCCGGTCAGTTGCGCAAGCTGATCGAGCCGCTGCTCGGTTGCAGCCTCCAGCCGCACTGTGGTGGCCATGCAGTCATCTGAATACACCGATTCATCCTAGTGGGGATTGCGGTTTGGGGAAGCTGGCCTGTGAGGCTGCCCATCGGCATGCTTGTCGCCGGTGCCTCCAGGGTTTACCTGGCTTGATCCAGCAGGCCAATCGACCAGAGATCCGAACGGTGCAGGGCAAGGTCAATCACCAGGTCATCAAGGCTGGTGCTGCCTTCCTGCCCGAGGCCCAGGAGCCTGACCCCCAGCTCAAGGACGCTTTCCACGACCTGCGCGAGCTCAAGGTCAACGTCGTCACGCCCCTGCTGCTGGAGCTCTACGGCGACCATCAAACCGGCCTGCTCAGCCGCGATGAGCTGCTGGAAGCCCTGCGCCTGCTTGAGTCCTACGTGTTTCGCCGGGCCGTCTGCGCGATCCCCTCCAATTCCCAGCAGAAAACCTTCGCCACCTTCAGCCGCGCCCTGCGCCGCGAACAGGGTCAGTACCTGCCCAGCTTCAAGGCCCACCTCCTCGATCTGCCTTCCTACCGGCGCTTTCCCTCCGATGAGGAGTTCCGCCGCGATCTTCAGGTTCGCAACCTCTACAAGTTCAACAAGAGCTGCAGCTACTGGCTCCGCCGCCTGGAGAACCACCAGCGCAGGGAGCTGATCGCCGTGGCTGATTACACGATCGAGCACATCCTTCCTCAGAACCCCGAGCTTCCCGCCGCCTGGCGTGAGGCCCTCGGCCCCGATTGGGCCCAGGTGCAGGAGGAGTGGCTGCACCGCCTCGGCAATCTCACCCTCACCGGCTACAACCCCGAACTCAGCGATCGGCCCTTTACGGACAAGCGCGACCACCAGGAGGGCGGCTTCCGCACCAGCCCCTTGCGACTCAACCAGGGGCTCGGGGAACTGGAAGGTTGGAATGCAGAGGCCATCAAGGACCGTGGTGCCCGTCTCGCCGAACGGGCGCTGACGGTCTGGGCGTCACCTCAGCTGAGCGAAGACGAACGCAAGGCCTATGCACCCGCCCGCAGATCCTCTGGTCCCAACTCTTATACCCTCGATGGCCACCCCCATTTGGCCCAGCCCGGTCTACGAGCCGTGTTCGATGCCCTGGATACGCGCATCCGTGACCTGGATCCCAACGTCTATCAGGAGGTACTCAAGCTCTATATCGCCTACAAGTGCGAAACAAACTTTGTGGACATCGTGCCCCAGGCCAAGGGCCTGCGCATCAGCCTCAACATGCCGTTTCTAGATCTGGACGACCCACGTGGCTTGGCCAAGAACGTGGCCGGCCTCGGCCGCTGGGGCAATGGCGAGGTGGAACTGCGGGTCAACGCCCTTGAGGAAGTGCCCTATGCCATCGGCCTGATCCGCCAGTCGCTGGATAGGCAACTGGATGACGCTCCCGAGGCCCCTTGACCGGAATGCCCCTTGGTGGCGCTAGCCTGGACAGACTTCCTGTACAGCTCCATGACCATCGAAACCACCTACACCGCCGCCCGCGACCAGCTCAAGACCCTGATGGACCGGGTTGTCGAGGATCGCGAGGTGGTAATGGTGCGGCGCCGCCAGGGTGGCGATGTCGCCCTGGTGGCAGCCGACGAGTTGGAGGGCCTACTGGAAACGGCTCACCTGCTGCGCTCGCCCCGTAACGCAGCCCGGCTCCTCTCAGCCCTGGAGCGCGCCCGCGGCGACAGCCTTCCCGCCCTTCGTCTGGAAGATCTTGAGGCCCAGCTGGAGGCATGAGCACTCAGCGAGAAGCGGTCTGCCATCCGGAGTTTCTGGAGGATCTGCAGCACTGGATCGAAACTGATCGGCGCCATGCCAGGCAGAATCCTCGCCGCACTGCTCGCCGCCTGCTGGAGCTGATGAAGGCCGTGCTGCGCGATCCCTTCAGCGGCATCGGCAAACCGGAGCCGCTCAAATACCTTGGCTCAGGGGTCTGGTCGCGCCGAATCACCCAGGAGCACCGCTGCGTGTATCTCGTGAAGGCTGACCGCGTCGAGTTTCTGCAGGGGCGCTACCACTATTAATGCATGAGATGAATAGAACCCTTGCTCAATGCTGATGGCCAGGTGCAGCCCCTAGTCTGGGCGCATAACGCCAGATTCATTCGCGTTGGATATGGCGCAATCTTCTGATCGATGAGCTCCCAGTACGCCCTGATCGCTGGCCAGTGGCCGGAGCTGCATGAAGAGGCGCTCAAGGTCGAGCAGTTCGCCCTCTCCGATCCCCGCACCGGCTGCTTCTACGCCCGCCGCACGATCGAGCTGCTGGTGGAGTGGGTCTACGACAACGATTCCCAGCTGGAAAGGCCATACGGCGCCCAGACGCTGGCGGAGCTGATGTACGCGCGGGTCTTTTGCGATCTGGCCGGCGAGCAGATGCGCCGCTTCCGCCTGCTCAAAGACCTCGGCAACAAGGCCGTGCATCGCAGCGATCCAATCCGCCCCGGCGACGCCGTGCTGGCCGCCCGCGAGCTGTTTCAGGTGCTGCGCTGGTTTGCCCGCACCTACGGCCGCGATCAGCAACGGGTTCGGGGCTGCAGCTTCAATGCTGATCTCCTGCCTAGCCGTGATGCCGCCACCGCTCAGCAGGCCCAGAGCCGCGAGCAGCTGGAGGTTCTGGCCCAGCAGCTGGAGGAACGCGATGCCCAGCTGCGCGATCAGCGATTAGCCGTCCTCGCCTCCCAGGAGGAACTGGATCGCCTGCGCCAGGAGATCACCGCCCTGCGCAAGGCCAACGAGGCCGCAGACCAGCCTGACACCACTCTCCTGGAGATCGACACCCGCGGCTACATCGATCACTACCTCGAGGAAGCCGGCTGGGTGCATGGCCAGAGCTGCACCCACGAACACGAGGTGCAGGGTATGCCCAATGCCACCGGCACCGGCTTCGTGGATTACGTGCTTTGGGGGGATGACGGCAAACCCCTGGCCCTGGTCGAGGCCAAGCGCAGCTGCCGCGATCCAAGGGAAGGAGAGCGCCAGGCCGAGCTCTATGCCAACTGCCTGGAGGAGCGCTACGGCCAACGGCCGCTGATCTTCCTTTCCAACGGCTACCGGCACCGCCTGTGGGATGACCTGCGCTATCCGCCTCGTGAGGTGCAGGGCTTCTACAAAAAGGATGAGCTAGAAACCCTGATTCGGCGCCGGGAGATCCGCCAATCCCTTGCCCAGGCCCCCCTTTCGAACAGCATCGCCGGGCGTTACTACCAGCAGCGGGCGATCCGGGCGATCTGCGAATCGCTGGAGAAAGGGCGCCTCAAGGCGTTGCTGGTGCAGGCCACCGGCACCGGCAAGACCCGCACCGCCATCTCGCTCACCGAGCTGCTCACCCGCTGCAACTGGGTGAAGCGAGTGCTGTTTCTGGCGGATCGAACCTCCCTGGTGTTGCAGGCCGAGCGAGCGTTCCGCCGTTTCCTGCCCGATTGCTCACCAGTGAACCTGGTGACCAACAAGGGCGGTGAGGGGCGGGTGTTCCTCTCCACTTACCCCACGATGATGAACCTGATCGATGCGGAGAACGCCCATGGCGTCAAGCGCTTCGGGGTGGGGCACTTCGATCTGGTGATCATCGATGAAGCCCACCGCAGCGTGTACCAGAAATATGGCGCGATCTTCGCTTACTTCGATTCGCTGCTCACCGGCCTCACCGCCACGCCGCGCGAGGAGATCGACCGCAACACCTACGAGCTCTTTGATCGGGAGATCGGCCTGCCCACCGATGAGTACGGCCTCGATCAAGCCGTCGCCGATGGCTTCCTTGTGCCTTTCAAGCCAATCTCCGTGCCGCTGCGTTTCCCGCGTGAGGGCATCAGCTACGCCGACCTCAGCGACGAGGAGAAGGCCCAGTGGGACTTGCTCGACTGGGAAGAAAACGTTCTGGGCACAGGCCGGGTCGATTCCGGTGCCATCAACAATTGGTTGTTCAACGACGACACCGTCGACAAGGGCCTTGAGGTGCTGATGACCCAGGGCTGTCTAGAAGCTGGCGGCGATCGCCTCGGTAAATCGGTGATCTTCGCGCGCAAGCGAGAGCACGCCGAGTTCATCCGCGAGCGTTTCGATCACAACTACCCCCACCTCGCCGGCAAGGCCGCTCGGGTGATCCACAACCAGGTGAAATACGCCCAGTCGCTGATTGATGAATTCGCGGATCCAGGCAGCGATCTGCGCATTGCCATCTCCGTCGACATGCTCGACACCGGTATCGACATCCCTGAGATCGTGAACCTGGTGTTCTTCAAGCCGGTGCGCTCCCGCACCAAGTTTTGGCAGATGGTCGGGCGCGGCACCCGCACTTGCAACAACCTCTTCGGGCCCGGCCGCGATAAGGAGTGCTTCTGGATCTTCGACCTCTGTCAGAACCTCGAATACTTCCGCGGAGAGGGCGGGGCCGAATCCACCGCCGCCCCCGAAACTCTCAGCACCCGCTTGTTCCGCAGCCGCCTCTCGCTGATCGACACGATTGACCAGAAAAGTGACCAGAAAGGGCTGCCGTCGGTCCTGCCGCCGGTGCCCAACATGGCCATTCCCTCGCGAAACGGCCAGCCAGGCGATCACGACAATGCTCTACGGCTGCACCGCCACACGCTCGCTGATCTCCTGCGCTGCCATGTGGCGGCTTGCCCTGCCGGCAACTTCGTGGTGCGTCCCCATCTGCAGTTGGTGGAGCGGTTCCGCCAGAGCGAATCTTGGGCCACTCTCAGCCCCGACGACCATCAAATCCTCAGCGACACTGTGGCTCCCTTGCCCTCCGCCTACGCGGAGCAGCAGGGAGATACCGATGCGGACGCCCGCCGCTTCGATCTTCTTCTGTACACCCTGCAGCTCACCCTTTTACGGAGTGAACTCCGCTTCAGCCGCTTGCAGCAGCAGCTGCGCGAACTGGCCGCCCAGCTGGAGGCCCGCGTCAACATCCCCCAAGTTGCGGCCGAACTGGAGTTGATCCGCGATCTGCTCCGCGATGAATGGTGGCAGCATGTGACCGTGCCGATGCTCGAAGAGGTGCGGCGGCGCCTGCGGGCGTTGATGGGGCTGATTGAACCGATCAGCCGGGACCCCCTCTACACAAACTTCACCGACGAGTTGGGTGAACTGCGTGAGCTGGATGCCGCCGCCCTGCTAACCCGCGACGAGTTCCAGCAGTTCCGCCTTCGCGCCAAGGACTTCCTCAAGGCTCACGAGGATCACCTCACCATGCAGCGCCTGCGCCGCAGCCAACCTCTCACTCCAGGTGATCTCAACGAGCTGCAGCGCTTCCTGCTCTCCCATGGCGTCGGCACGGAGCGGGCGATCCAGCGGGCCGCCGAGGAGTGCAACGGTTTCGGGCTGTTCATCCGTTCGCTGGTGGGCCTGGATCGCAACGCCGCCAAGGAGCTGTTCGCCGCGTTCCTCGCCGATGGCACCCACACCGCCACCCAGATCCGCTTCATCAACGAAATCCTCGACGAACTCACCAGCCGCGGCGTGATGGATCCGGCTCGCCTCTACGACCCGCCCTTCAGCGACCTGGCGCCTTCGGGCCCGGAGGGGCTGTTCTCGGAGGCTGAGGTCGACAACATCTGCCAGCTGCTTGATCTGATCACATCCAGGGCCATGGCAGCGCAAGCCGCCTGAACGGTTCGCACGTGTTTAACGGCAGCTCTAGAAGGCGACCTCGTGGTGGAGGCTTATCGGCTCAAGACCCCTGGATCCTTTCAGGGCGCATCCCAGATGGAGAACGGTGGGTTTACAAGTAGAGGGTGTCATGAGTCGCTCTAGGCCTGCCAAGAGCAGCCCGGAGGTTCCAGCAGCTGGATCGACCTGCTTGGCGATGGCCTCCAGGATTTCGCCTGGTGGGAAGAAGAGGGGATCAGGCTCAGCCACAACTCCGCCTTCGATAGACGGCGATCGAAGCAGACGATCCGCCAGAAGTTGATCGAGGCGAAGGCGGTGGATGTGATGGTTGCGAAGGCTCAATTGAGATGGAGCCTCAACCCCGGCCGCGATGTGGGAATGGCGGCAGGAGGAACTTGAGGGGCTGAATGCCCAAGCGCGGGAGCTGGAGGCCACGATTGCCCTGAATGTGGCGGGGGCCTATGGCCGGGGTGTCGGTGGCCCTGGATCCCCACCGAAAGAGCCACACCCAACGCCGCCAAGGGTCCAACGGCCTGTTGGACAATTCCGCTCCCGATCAGCCACCAGCTGATTCCGGATTGGCCGCCTTCAGATTCCGAGTTGGTCGGCTCCAGATTCCGGATCAGCCGCGTCACCACGGCCGCCGCTGCCCGCCAGGATCCCCAGGGCTTCCTCCGCCGCCTTGATGGGGCAGTGATTGATGAGGTGCAGCGGGTGCCTGAGCTGCTGCTGGCGATCAAGCTGGCGGTGGATGAGCGCCGTGGCCCTGGCCGTTTTCTGCTCACCGGCTCCGCCGATGTGATGGCCCTGCCGCGCGTGGCCGACTCCCTGGCCGGGCGTCTTGAGGTGCTCTCCCTCATGCCGCTGGCGGGCTGCGAGCTGGCCGGCACACCCATCGGCTGGATCAATGATGTGTTCGCCGCCCTGGCGACCCAGAAGAAGCCACCCTCACCGACACCCGATCAGGCCGCGACCCAGGTGGGCGGGGCGCTGGAGAAGCGCGTGTTGGCCGGAGGCTACCCAGAGGTGTTGCGTCGATCCAGCGAGGCCCGACGTCAGGCCTGGGCCCACAGCTACCTCAACGCCATCCTTCAGCGCAATGTTCGCGAGATCGCAGAAGTGGACAAGCTTCTGGCGTTGCCCCAACTGCTCGCCGCACTCGCCCAGGTCTGCGGCCAGCTCTGCAATTACACCCAGCTCGGGGCCCGGATCGGGCTCGACGGTAAAACGGTCAGCCGTTATCTGACGATTCTTGAGCAGCTGTTTCTGGTGCGGCGCGTCCCCGCTTGGTCGGGAAATGGTCTGGCCAGGATTGTCAAGACGCCGAAACTGCAGTTTCTCGACTCCGGCCTACTCAGCCATCTTCTCGGCCTGAAGGCGGCGCGCGTTGCCAGCGACCGCACAGCCTTTGGACCCGTTCTGGAATGCTTCGCCTATGGAGAACTTCTCCGTCTGTCCAGCTGGGCAGAGGACCCTCATGATTTGATGATGTATCGCGACAAGGATCAACTCGAGGTGGATGTCGTGATCGCCAATGGCCTCGGTCAGCTTGTAGGAGTGGAGATCAAGGCTTCGGCAAGCGTTCAAGGTGGTCACCTCGTCGGGCTGCGCCGCCTCGCCGCTCAGGCCGGCGATCGCTTCCTCGGTGGCGTGGTCCTCTACGACGGCATTCAGTCGCTGCCCATGGGCTCCGTTGCCGGCCGCCCGATCTGGGCCCTGCCACTCGCCAGTCTCTGGTATGGCCCTCCGCTGCCATGACGCCCAATCCCTACAACGAGGATCACCTGGTGGAGCAGCCCGGCCTGGCCATGCTGGCCTCACCTCACCGGCGCAGCAGCCAGAGCACCAGGGTCAGGCCGGCTGAAACCAGCAGTCCGCTGGTGAAGGGGAAGTAGATCTGCAGGCCGGGACGCTGAATGTTGATGTCCCCCGGCAGTCGTCCAAGGCCGCTGCTGCTGATCAGGGGCCAAAGAAGGCCTACCACCAGAAGGGCTGCACCGATTGTGATCAGCAGGCGTTGCATGGTCATTGCGGGTTGCGGGTTGGAAGTTTGCTTCAGTGGCCGTGAATCAGTGGCGTTGCATCAGGGGCGTTGAATCAGTGGCGTTGAATCAGTGGCGATGAATCAGTGCCGGTGAATCCGCTGTTCGGCCAGCTCCGGAGTGGCGGCCACGCGGCTGGCCGCCTGGGCCGAGGCGGCATCGATCATGTCCACCCCGAGGCGGAAGATCGGCCGGCCCTCCTTGATCGTTTCCACCACCTTGATCGTGCTGATGGTAGTGGGATCACCCTTCAGCGGATCGCGCTCCAGGATCACCAGATCGGCGAGCTTGCCGGGCTCGAGCGTGCCCTTGCTCTTCTCTTCGAAATACTGATAAGCCGCCCAGTCGGTGATGGCTTTGAGGGCCACATAGGGGCTCACCCGCTCCGCCGGACCGAGCACAAAGCCACTGCGGGTGGTGCGCACAACGGCCGTCTGGGCCAAGCGCAGCATGTCGGGCGGCACCACCGGCGCATCGTTGTGGTTGGTGAAGATCACGCCCTGGCGGTTGGCATAGCCCGTGGGACTGATCCCCGCCGCCCGCTGCTCGCCGAAGCTCTGGCGGTGCCAGTCGCCCCAGAAATAGGTGTGGGCGGTGAAGAAGCTCGGCACGATGCCCAGCGCCTTGATGCGATCCACCTGGTCGTGGCGGGCCAGCTGGGCGTGGATCGCCACCGGCCGCAGATCCTTGGCGCCATAAGTGGCGCGGGCCTGCTGCACCGCCACTAAAAACTGGTCCAGGGCGGCATCGCCATTGGTGTGCGTGATGATCTGCACGTTGTTGCGGAAGCCGAAGGCCACCCAATCGCTCACCTCCTGCTGATTCATCACCGCGTAGGCGCGGTAATCGGCCTTCTGCCCCGCTGGAGGAACAGCGTAGGGCTGGCTCATGTAGGCGGTCTTGCCCTGGGGTGAGCCATCGCCGGTGAGCTTGATGCCGCCGATCTTGAGGTGGTTGCGGTAGATCCCCACCTCCAGCTTGGCGGTGGTGGCCCCATCGGCTGGTGGCGGCGTGGGGGCTTCGGCGCCGCTGGCGAATTCACGGCCGGCGTTCGACACCAATGAGCTGATCGGTGCCCGGCCGGGCGTGTGGATCACGGCCCTGCTGCTGGCCCGCGCATCGAGGCTGCTCAGCTCGCCGAGCACTCGGTAGAAGGGATAACTCACCACATCGAGAATCAGCCGCCCCTGGCGGCCCGCCTCCCGCAGCAGGGTGATGTTGCCGGCGTTGCTGAGGCCGTCCTGGGCGGTGGTGAGGCCGTAGCTGGCCCACCATTTCTGGACCGCATCGAGGCGACGCAGCTTCTCGGCCTGATCGGGCTGGGGGATCAGGGCCATGAAGGGCAGGCCGGCCGTTTCCTCCAGCACCCCATTGGGCTCGCCGGTGGCCGGATCCCGCTGGATGAAGCCCCCGGCTGGATCGGGGGTGGCCTTGCTGATCTTCACCAGGGCCAGGGCCGGGGTGTTGGCCACCACCAGGTGGCCGGAGGCATGAATCAGCACGATCGGCACCGTGGCGCTCACCGCATCGAGGTCGGCGCGGCTGGGGTGGCGTTTCTCCTCCAACAGGCTGTCGTCGTAGCCCATGAAGAACTGCAGCTGGCCGGCCGGGGCGGGGTGGCTGGCCAGGTAGGCGCGCACCGTGGCCTGGATGTCGGCGATGCGGCGCGTGCTGCCCACCGGCGGCGGGCTGAGGTCGGGGCGGCCCCAGGTGGCCACGTAGTCGGGCAGGTGGCCGTGGGCATCGATGAAGCCGGGCAGCAGGGCCCGGCCGGCCAGGTTCACGCGCTTCGCGCCGCCCCCCGCCGCGCGGATCGCCCCGGCCAGGGGGCCCACATAGACGATGTGGCCGCCGCGCTCCACCAGGGCCTCGGCGTAGCTGGGCTGCGGTCCAGCCATGGTGAGGATCGGGCCGCCGGCGTAGAGGGTGGCAGGGGCGGCGGCGGCTGGGGGGGCCGCTACCGCCGCCGGCAGGAGCCCGGCCATGGGCGCAGCTCCGGCCAGCAGGGCGGCGGCGATCAGGGGGGAGCCAGACCTGGCGGCATGCCTTCTTGCGACTGATCGGGGCAGCGGAGAGACCATGAAACTGGGGGGGGCTTGTCGGGTTTTAGGTGGCCCGGAGCCGGCGGTCAGCAGGGCGATGGGGTTTCTTCGTTTCCCGACAAGCCAAGGCGACCCCGGGTCGCTCCTTGATGGAGACAGGGTCTCAAAGAAACACCTCCTCCTGGGGATACCCCACCCGACTCGGCAGCCGCCGGGCGTAGATGGCGGAGAGCAGCAGCAGGATGCCGATCCTTCCCACGAACATCCCCACGATCAGCACCAGCTGGCCCCAGCGGCCCAGCGTGGCGGTCACCCCCACATCCAGGCCCACGGTGCAGAAGGCCGACATGCAGGTGAACAACTTCTCTAGGAAGGTGGTCTGCGCCAGCAGCGGCGGACCGCCGGCGGTCGGCCCGAGCCCCAACAGCAGGGTCATCGCCAGCACGAACAGGGCCGAAGCCAGGGTCACCCCCACCGCCCGCAGCACCAGCTCCGGCGCGATCGAGCGCCGCTGGATCACCACATCGGTGCGGTTCTCCAGGGTGGAGCGAGTGGCCCCCATCAGCACCGCGAAGGTGGTGGTCTTGATGCCGCCGCCGGTGCCGCCGGGGCTGGCCCCAACGAACATCAGAGCGATCATCAGCAGCAGGCCCGCATCGGAGAGGGTGGTGATCGAGAGCGGCACGGTATTGAAGCCAGCCGTGCGGGTGGTGATCGACTGGAACAGGGTGACCTGAAGCCGTTGCCAGAGGGGCAGGGTCTGGATCACCCCATCGGGGGCGAACTGCTCGGTGACCAGCAGCCCCAAGGCCCCCAGCACGATCAGCAGCGCGGTGCTGCGCAGCACCAACCGGGTATGCAGGCTGAGGCGGCGCCGGCTCCAGAGCCGCGGCTGCCGCCAGTGGATCCGCTGGTTCCAGAGATCCTGGGTGACCCGCCAGCCGATACCGCCGATCACGATCAGGCTGCCGATCACCCCGTTCACAACGGGATTGCTCTGGTAATCCACCAGATTGTTGCTCCGCAGGCCGAAGCCGGCGTTGTTGTAGGCGCTGATGCAGTGGAACAGCGACGCCCACAAGCGCTCAAGGGGATTGGCGATGTCGGTGAAGCCGAAGCCGAACAGCACCAGCGTGCCGAGGCCCATCACGCAGCCGGCGCTGATCATGATGCGGTTGAACGTGGGGCCGATGCCCCCCACCCCGAATTCATCGAGGGCGCGACCCTTGTCGAGCCGCTGACGCAGGCCGGAGCGCCCCTGCACGAAGCCCTGCAGGAAGGTGGTGATCGCCATCAGGCCGAGCCCACCGATCAGGATCAAGCCCGCCAGCACCACCTGGCCCAGCGGAGTGAGCTCGCTGCCCACATCGATGATCGAGAGCCCCGTCACCGTGATCGCCGAGGTCACGGTGAACAGTGCCTCCCACAGACCCACGCTGTCGCTTGAGCAGAGGGGCGAAGCCAGCACCAGGGTGCCGGCGGCGATCACGAGCAGGCCCGTGACCACGGTGAACTGGGGCACCGTGAGCCGCTCCCGCCAGTGGTGAAAGCCACTCCACCAGGGGGACAGGGGGCGCCGGGTCATCGGCAGGGCAATGCAAAACAGATCCAGTCTGCTGGGCGAGGGGCACCGGCGAGTGTTGGAGGCTCTCTCTGTTTGCCGCTGCCTAGGGTGAGGCGTCGATTCCTGGGCTGAAATCGCTGGCGGCCGGCATGTCGGCGGCGGCCTGCAGGGTCACCTTGGCAGGACTCCCGATTTCCTCCCTGATCCCGATGACCTCTCCGAGCCTGCTCACCACCCTGCTGATCCTGCTGGTGGGGGTGCTGTGCGCCCGGCTCGCCGCCGGGCCCCTGGCCCGCTGGGCCGTGCCCGCCATCCTGCTGGAGCTGGGCCTGGGATTCATCCTCGGCAACACGGTGCTCCCGTTTGCAGCGGTCGCCCCTCTGGAGGGTCTTACCCAATTGGGGGTGCTGGCGCTCTTCTTCCAGGTGGGGCTGGAAGTGCGGGGGGATCTGCTGACCTCCAGACGGGGATCGATCCTCAGGGTGGTGGCCCTCAGTGTGCTGGCCCCCCTGATCGCCTATTGGCCGCTGCGATTCGGCTTCGGGATGGCCCCGGCTACAACGTTTCTCTGTCTGGCGGTGCTCTGCGCCACCGGCACCGGCGTGACCCTGCGGGTCCTGGGGCAGCGCCAGGCCCTGCAGAGTCCATCCGGGCGATTGCTGGTGGGGGTGTCCGTGCTCGATGACCTGCCGGCGATCGCCCTGTTGGGTGTGGCCTCCGCCCTGGCCGGCGGGAACCTGGCCGCCCAGGGCTCCGCCGCCCTCGGGAGCATGGCCTTCGGGAGCATGGTGTTGGGACTACTGCTGGCGGGGCTGAGCTGGCTGGCGGTGGACCGTTGGGCGGCGGCGCCACGGCCCACGGCTGGGCCGTTGTCCATCCTGCTGCTGCTAATCGGCTGCGCCTGGGTGGGGGAAGCCAGCGGTCTGACCAGCCTGCTGGGGGCGCTCTGGGCCGGCGTGCTGCTGGCCCGCCTGGAACCTCCGGCCCAGCCGCTGCGGGAGGTGCTGGTGCTGTTGGCCGAGGTGTTCCTGCCGCTCTATTTCATCAGCGTGGGCATGAGGCTGCCCGGCTCAAGCCTCCTGGAGCCAAGGGCCTGGACCCTGGCCGCCTTCCTGGTGGTGGTGGCCCTGCTGTGCAAGCTGGTCTGTGGCCTGGGAGTGTCAGCCGCGGACCGACGGGCTGGGGTGGATCCGTGGGTGGTGGCCTTCGGGCTGATTCCCCGCGGCCTGCCAGGCCTGGTGTTTGCCACGACGGCCCTGGCCCGGGGCCTGATCGACACCGTGCAGTTCGCAGCACTGTTGATCATGGTCACCGTGACCACAGTGGTGGGGCTGCTTCTGCTCGAGCACAGGCTGAGCCAGGTGCCGCAAACCTCAGGCCTCAGGAGCTGAGGGGGCGTCGCGGAACTGCTCAAGCAACAGGCCCCGCTGATACTCCGCCGACAGGCTGGCCAGGTGCGCCCTTGCCTGCTCGTGGAGTTGGGGATCGACCAACTCCAGGGTGGTCCCGCTGGGAACGCTCATTCTTATAACCAGGGCCATGGCATCGAACAGCCTCACCTGGTCGTTCTGCCAGCCCTGATAATCGGCCGCCAGGGCGGCGAGGGCGTCTCCGGTTGCCGCTCCCCGTTCCACCTGCTCCCGCAGGTGCTGCACCTGGGAGAGTCGGGCCGAGGTCACAAGCGCATGGGCAGCCCCGAGAGCCGCCAGGGAATCGGCAGCCTCCCGTTTGAGCAGAGCCATGCTTCGGCTGAGAACCGCCGCCTCCACGGTGAGTGGCTCCCGACTGGCGGGACTGAACAGAGCCGCCGGGGGAACGGAGACGCGCGACTCAGCCAGCGGCTGGGAGGCCATCGGGTCAGCAGAAGCACCACCCGACGGGGAAGACAGCGGCACTTTCACGAGCACCGCTGGGCGGTCGGGAGGAGACTCCGCAGCGGGGGCGAGTCGGAGACCGAGCCGCACCAAGAACTCGCCAAAGCGACGGCGCAGGGGGAAGATGCTCTGCATGGGCAAAGGATCCGAAACAGATCCCCGAAGATGGCCGTTAATCTGGCCCGGATCCACCCGGATAGCGAGGGTCGGATTCAGCGATGCGAGAGCCCGGAAATCCGACCTTGCCCCTTCCGCCGCGGAAAGGGCGGGGAGGTTTCAATTGTGATCCCGCAACTTGGTGGTGCAGACGGTGATGCACTCCTGATCATCGAGGGAGCAGGTGGTGATGCATTCGAAATAGGCCTCAACCGCATCAACACCATCATCAATCTCTGATGGGCCGATCCCGGGAAGGGACTCGAAGCCAGCCTGGGACTGGGGGAAGAAGCTGTTCATGGCGGGGAATGTCTGGGTTCCCACACCCTAAATCGATTGACAGAGTCCGCCATGCGGGGTGCCTGAAATTGAGCAGCTTTACTCATCACAATGTGTGGAAGCGTTAAGGAGGCAGGAACGCACTGCGATCCGGCCAGAAGTGCGTCCCCCTGCATGGACGCTGATGAAGCGCCTCGCGGGCTTCATAATTGGCCCAGCGTGTAACCCAGCGATGCAACCCTCCCTGCTTCCCCGCACCCTGCACCATCCGCGCTCCAGAACGGCCCAGGTGCTGAGGCCGCGCCTGAGCGGTCCGCGCCCTGCCCGCCCCCTCCACCCTGCCCCTCCCACGGGCCAACGCCGCAGGCGGTTCCTGGTGGAAGGGCTGGTGGCGGGTCTGGCCACGGTCCTGATCACCGGGGTTGCCCTGGCCTCACCGGCGCTCTTGCGGCAGGACCCTCTCACCAGCCTGCGCGACCTGGCAGCAACTGTGGTGCCAGCTCTGGGCCAGCCCAGCTCTCCCGGGCTCTACGAATGCCCCTGAAGCCGGCCAAGCGCCGTTGATTGTCTCCCGGAGTTTCCTGGCCCCAGGATTGTTGGCGGTGAGCCTTGCCAGCTCGATTGTTGCCGCCGCGGTTGCACCGGAACCCAAGTCTGCCGCCCACGAGGAAGGATCCGCAGCTGGACCAGCAGTGGTAGCTGTCTGAAATGATGCTGTACCTACCACCTATCAGGCGGCCATCACCAATCTGGTCCCAGTGATGCCGATATCTTTTGGCTGAAGATGGATCCAAACCATTCCCCGGCTGACGCCAACATTGGGTGCTGCGACTCGCCCACCTGTCTCCAGTCGCTCTGGGTGCAACGGAAATCAGCACCCCGACCTAAGTCCTACCAACCTTAGGTTAGGCAAAAGAGGGAGAACTCATGATAAAGGAACTGGTCGCGTAAGGTAGATTAGTCGCTCAACCATTAGAGTTCTCAGTCCAAGACGATCCCATGGCACATGAAGGTGCTCTCCTTCGTCAGGCCAGAAGCTGGGAGGGCTGTGGCAACTAACTGACTGCGCTTCACCGCTTCGATCCAACATTTCGCTTTCTGATCTGCCTGGACCAGCCCAATGCCGCCGCTGCTCCAAAGACCGGCAGGGGGGCGGGAACGGATGCCGGAGCCGAGTTGAGGGGTGTGGCGATCGCATACTTCACAGCAGCATTATCTGCAATCGTTTCGTAGTACTGAGTGAGAGGATCGCCGAAGTCCTGGGAAATTCCCAGGATGTCTGTGCCCGAAACTGCGTAAGCGAAGATAGGACCATTACCGGGTGTAGAACCTGAGCCAAGCTGATCGTAGACCTGTTGGGCAAAATTCATAGCTAGCGTATCGTTTCCCCACCAGGGCACCTGGCCGGTGGGAGGGATCTGGAAGAGGGCTGAATTGCTGTTGTATGAGCCATTGAAAACAGTTACATCATAATCGATGGAGCCGACCGTGACCGTCACAGCGGAAGCGGGCGCTACGGAAAGAAGCGGCAGAGCGACTGTGGCGGAGACCGTGAGTAAAGCAGAGCTGAGTCGAACGTTCATGGCAGGGGTAGGTAGGTCTACGAAGAAAAGACATTAAGCCTGGAAAAGGATTGATACAGACCATCACCAATTTCTAGGGTGCATTGAGATAAGTGAACTGATTGAGATTAGCAAGGCTCAGGCTCGCGAGGGTAGCAGACTGAACAAACCCGATCGGCTCTGGGGTAGAAGCGGGCAGGAGCGCATTGAGTAACACTCCTCTAAAGCTACTATAGAAAGCTGAGCTGAGTCGGTAGTTAGCAGCACTACCCGACAGGATGATCTTATCGCCGGCGGAGAAATCGGTGATCCAGGCCATGTCCTTCGTTCCAGAAACGGTTGGATTGCCGTCGTCGTAGAACACACCAGAGGTATCTGCAAGCACGAAATTGTCGTTTCCAGCCCCTCCGGTGAGCTTGTCCACCGTTCCCCGGCCCCGCAAAGTTGAGCCCGTTGGAACGCCCCTGATGGTTTCGGCCGCAGCCGTTCCGGTGATGACATCGGGGCCGTCGGTGACGACACCGACGGAGGGTTCCTTGATGGTCACCAGCAAGGTGGAGCCTAGCTGCTGGCTTCGGGCTGAATCGCTGAAGAATTTCACCTCCAGCCCCTCGTCACCTTCAACCACGCCATCGGCAGCGATGGTTTTGGTGAACCCGGCTCCGCCATCCCCTCCCAGCGTGCTGGTGCCCGAGAGGCTGCCATCACTTAAATCGGCGCTGGTGATGCCGGTGCCGCTGAACGACCAGTAAATCTGGGTACCGGGCGCCACATTGGAGCTGCTGATTCCGAGGGCAAGGGCCCCACCCTCGTAGACGATGGGAGCACTGCTGCTGAAGCTATAGGAGGGGGAATCCGGCAGGTCATTGATGGCCAACTGCACATGGCGCTCGAAGCTCAAACCTCCCTGGTCTGTCGTTTTGAGGCGAATGTCATAGGAGGACTTGACTTCATAATCGGGTGTGCGGGTGATATGAAGCTGATTGCCTGTAACGAAAAAGGCCAGGTTATCAGTATCCCCAACGCCGGCAACCAGGGCATAGCTGAAGCTCTGGTCTGAGGTGTCGGGATCGCTGCTGATGAGGCTAGCCACCAAAGCGCCAGCGGGGATGTTCTCATTCAACGCCGTGGCGCTCAGGGCGAGCGCCGTCGGCGCCTCGTTGACATCCGTAACAGCCAGGCTGAACTCGGTGCTCACGGGACTGGAACCGCCGAGGGTACTGTCGCCCACCACAATGGCGACGGCGTAGGCCGACTTGCTCTCGTAATTCAGGCTGGTGCCGGCCTTGAGATAGAGGACGGTGCCCTCCACCTCAAAGACAGCGGCATCGGCGCCGAGCAGGGAGATGGTGTTGCTGCCGAGGGCGTCATCGCTGATCGCGATGTCGGCGAGCTTGATGCGGCTGCTGGTGGCGGTGTTCTCCGCCAGGGAAGCGGTGACGTTGGTGAGGGTCACGGCTGTGGGAGGTTGGTTCAGTTCAACGTCGTCATTGCTGATCGTGCCGTTGGCTGTGGCTGTGGCGATGGTGGCGCCGCTGGGGCTTGCCAGGGTGACGGTGAAGCCTTCATCGTTTTCCACAAGGGTGTCGCCACTCACCTGGACGGTGATGGTTTGGCTGGTCTCTCCTGCCGCGAAGGTCACGATGCCGGAGGGGAGCAGAGCCGCATTGAAATCGGCGGCATTGGCGGGATTGGAGCCGGACCCCGTCAGGGCCCAGAGCGCGGAGGAGGCACCCGTGGTGTCGCCGGTGCGGGTGACGGTGAAGGTGAAAGCCTTGGAGCCGGCGTTGCCTTCTGATTGATCGGCATTGAGGGTGGCGATCGCCAGGGTGGGGGCAAGGATCGCGCTTGAAACCAGGAGCTGGAAGCTGCTGGAGGCGGTGGCGCCCGCGTTGTCGGTGGCCACCACCTCCAGGTTGAGAATGCCCAGATCTGCAGGGCCAGGGGTACCCGAGAAGCTCCGGCTGATCGGATCAAAATTCAACCAGCTGGGCAGGGCGCCACCGCCAACAAGCCTGGCGGCATAGAAGATCTGATCAACTGGATCAACTTCGCTAAATGTGTTGCTCGGGATGATGAAATTGTAGGGAGTCGAATTGAATGCCTGCTGGTTCACCAGGGGTGCAATCAAAGCGGGAGGGGTATTGGAGTAGGAGGAGTTGTAGAGAATGGTATAAATAGGGCTGGCGCCATCCGCAAGGTGATCGAGAAGATGAAGTTTGTACTCGTAGATGGGTCTGCCGCTTTGCGGGAAGGTGCGGTCGGTGATCCAATAATTGTTGGGATCAACCGTGCTGTCATCCTGGCGCTTGATTGAGATGATCGGATAGGCGCCATTGCTTGGATCATCGATCTTCAGATACTTCCAGGGTGCGCTGCCAGCGCTCAAGAAGGAAAGGGTGAACTCGTTGGCTGTTACCGTAGGGCTAGTGGTGACACTGGCGGCGTTGATCAGATCAACAGCTTCGACATCGCCGTTGCTGAGATAGAGGTGATCAGGATCGAGGTCTTTACCAGTATTGTCCTCGCCAACCTTGGGGGGATTGTTATTGACGAGATAGTCAAATCGGAGATCAGCTCCAGGGCGGTCGTCGCGCACCATGTGGTTCAGCTCGTGCAGCTTCACGTTTTGGAGCTGGGAGAAGCTGGCGGCAAGATCCTTGAAGCCAAGTGGATTCACATATTCCACTTTGGCCTTGTAATCAATGAAGCGCCCCTGCAGAGTGGAGGTCATCAGCCAGTGAGCTTCCTCGGTGCTTTGACGTTCCAGGTTGCCCAAGTTCACCGTGAGGCTTGGGTTGATCGAGTTGGTCTGGCTACCCACCGAAGAGCCGATCAGCATGAAGTCGATCAACAGACCGGTTTGATTGTCAACAATCTGGGGTTGACCCGAAGTGATCGTGAAGTTGTTGGCGTCTCCATAGCCGGTGTTATGGGCAAGCAAGCCAAGCACAAAGGGCCTGGTGGGCTCAATTGCATCGGTGAAGGGATCATCTGAGAAAACGTCGCGTTGGAGGAAATAATCCAGGCTGAGCACCGGTGCGGGAGTCACGGTGATTGGCGCTGGGATCAAATTATAATTGACAACACTATCATTGCGCAGATAGGAGAAGTGACCGCCAATCAAATAGTCGGTAGAGTCGATCGGAGCCGCCTCGTTGTTGGCAAGGATGGTGAATTTAGCCGTACCGGTCTGGCTGCGTCCAAGGGATCCTGATCCATCGATATTGCCGCTAAAACCTGACAAAATTGGGGAGCTGATCGCAAAGCGGTCATTGACGAGCTGGCCATTTTTATCATAGACGTCGAGTTCAACAAGGATGTTGCTTAGATCAACCCCTGGATCAAGATTTTCCAGGGTGAAGGTGCCCTCAAACGCAGCCCGGGACAGCACAGCACGTTGATTGAGCTGAATGCCCACACGAGCGGTCACATAGGGCACCGGGTCCGAGGAAGGCACGGTGATCGATACGCCGGGGTTGAAGCTGAAGCCGCCACCGCCACCGCCGCCGCCACCGCCGCCACCGCCGCCACCGCCACCGCCACCGCCACCGCCGCCAAAGCCGAAGTCGCTGATCCCCCCCGGCAATGGAACAGGGCAGAGCAGGAAAGGCAGGGGCGTTTGCTTCTCGACCTTGATGGGCGCCACCTGGTTGGGCAGGAAGGTGGTGTACTCCCAATCGAGCTGGCCCCAGTTAATCGATGTGGGGGCGTTGGGGATGTCGGCGATCCGATCGATCACCAACTGCACGACTTCCGATTGCTTGGCCTCCAGGGTGGGAGAAAGACCAAAGAGGTTGAAGTTGAAGTTGGGATGGGTGGGAAGCAGGAACTGCAGGTCGCTGGCCCTCACCAGGCCATGGTTGGTGAGGGTGAGATTGATGGTCTGCTGCTCACCCACTTGATCGAGCGGGCAGAGGTCGATGGCACCCGGGCTGATCGTGAGCACGGGGATGGGCACTTCGGTTTCGAAGGTGGCATCGAGGGTGATCTTGTACTCATCGGTCAGGGTGACCGGCACCACCACCCAGCTGTAACGCACCGCCTGGTAAGGCAGAAACACGTCCACGTTTTGCTCGCTGCCGCTGCGCACGGAGAAGCGCTGGATGCCTTGGCTGTGTTTGTCGGCATTGGCGCGGATCTGGTAATCCCCTTCCGGCAGGTCTTCGAAGGTCAGGAGTCCGTCTTCATCGGTGAGGCGGCGGACGATGGAACCGGTGAGACCATCAAGCAACTCGATATCGGCATTGGCAACTGTGGGAGTACCCGCGATGGCCAGGGAAAGATCATCAAGCAGCCGCAGATGGACAGAACCGGTGAGATCTGAAGTGGTTCGGAAGCTGAAGGGAAGAACGGAGCTGTATTGAGGGTTCGTTTCATCCAGGAAGCCAATGTTGGCCGAGAAGAGGCCGAGTTGGAGATCGGCAGGTGGTGCCAAGGTGAGATGGATGGTGGTGTCCGTGCCTGGCGCCAACGGCGCCAGGGTGGAGGGAGTGTTGAGCCGCATCCATGGGAATGGCAGCACCACGTTGATGGGTCCGGAGAAGGCGGAGCCGGTGTTGCGGATCAGAACATCAAGCGGCGTCTCACTGCCGCGCAGCACCGAACCGCTCAGGGGGCTCGGAGTTGCCACAAGCACGGAGTGATTGGGATCCACCGTGATGCCGAAGCGTTTCGTGGCATCCAAGGGTTCAGTGCCGTCCGTGCCCGCGGCCACAAGCTGGAACTCACTGTTCAGCACCGAGGCATCCGGCACGGTGAGCTGCCATTGGATGGCGGCGGTGGCTCCGGAGGCGAGGCTGGCGGGTAAGCCTGACGTGGTGAAGGTCCAGCTACTGGGGAGGTTGAGCAAGGACAGGTTGAGATTGCCAACGCTACCTGCTCCGTAGTTGCGGAGAGTCACGCTCCCACTGAGGGTGTTACCTTCTGCGATTGGGCTGTAGAAGAAACCGTTTTCTACAAAGCCAAGGCCGGCAACGCTAAAGCTGTCCTCCGGGGCGCTGTCTTCTCCGAGGTTCGGAGACCAGCGGGCGGTAATGGAGTAATTACCCGCCTGCTCCACAGAGGGAATAAAGGTGCGGCTGAAGCTTCCATCGGAGCCGGAGGAGCCGGTCAGCGTGATCACCCGGTTGCTGGTGGTATTGGTGAGGGTGATCGTGTATGACTTGTTGGCCACAGGTGCGCCATTGTTGATGCGGCTCAGGAGGCCACTGAGTTCCACGCTCTCGCCTGCTTTAAGATGGTCACGGTTGCTGCTCACCGTGGCGTTGTACACCGCGTCCACGCGCACAATGGACGTGGCTGAGATGACGATATTGTTGGTTTCACCAAGACCTTCGTTGATGGAACTGGTGTTATCGAGGGCAGCGATCAGGTAGTAATCACCCGGCAGTTCGGGCAATTGCACGTTGAGAGTTTCAGACCTGCTCTCTCCAGAAGCAAGGGGGCCAGTGTTGCGAACCCCGCGGCCCAAAGGAGAGATGAACTCACCGAGGCCGATATCATTGCCGTCCGCGTAGATCGGATCGGGGGAGAGGAAGTAACGATCTAGCCATTGCGCAGCTGCGGGGATGTTGTTTTCCGCTCCCGCTGGGCCCTGGGGTGTGGCGTTGGTGATGACAGCCGAAAGGGTCTGGCTGGAGAGGCCGGTTCCGCCGGCGAGGCTGACGCTGGTGAGCACCAGATCGGGGTAGGGGAAGCGGATCGTGAGGCCAGCATTGAGGGTGTTGGCGTTGCCGGCTGGATCGGTGGCCTGAACCGTAAGGGGGTTGAGCCCGTCGCGGTTGGGGCTGAAGGTGCCGGAGGTCGGCGAGGCCGTTTCGGTGTTGAGGCTCCAGAGGCCCGTGCCATCGGCCACCACCTGGTAGGTCGCGCCACCGATGCTGATCTGCACCGGTAGGCCGGGCTCGGTGCTGCCGCCGATCAGGGGCCAGTAGGCCTTGGTGGTGGGAGGGGAGGTCAGGGCCAGGGAAGGCGCAAGGGTGTCCACCTTGAGATCGTTGGTGGTGGCGTCGCTCTGGCTCTGGCTGTTGCTGTTGAAGACCGTGGCCACCACGTTGTAGGTGCCATCGCTGAGGGCCTGCTCCGCAGGAAGTTGAAGCGTCCAGCTGGTGCCACTTAGCTGCAGGGCCGGTGATTTGCCATAGGTGTAAAGCTGACTGCCAACCTGCACCTTGAAGCCCTGTTCCGCCAACACCGAAGCGGTGCCACTGATCAGCGGGGTGGAGTCGTTGGTGACCAGAGCGTTCACCGTTGGCGCGGTGAGCGGCGGGATGCTGTTGAACTGCTTTGTACCCGTGATTGCCGGGGCTTCACCATCGCTGACGCTGGTAGCAATCGAGAAGGAATCGGTGAACCCAGCGGCCGGCACGAAGGACACCCCCGCCAGCAGCGCATTCACCGAGGCGATGGCGCCATTGGCGCTCCAGACGCCACCACTGAAGCTGGAGCTAACTCCATTGACATTCGCCGTGGACAAGCTGCCGGCGGCCGGGTTGGAGAGGGTGAGGGTGGCGCTGATATTCGGGCTATCAACATCACTCACCACAATGTCAATCAGATGTTGTGGTGTATCGAGGTTGTATTGCTCTGCGGCTGAAAGGTTGGTGCCGGTGGGTGGATCGTTGACCGGGGTGACATCAAATCTGATCGTGTTGGGCGTGGGATCAAGATTGATGCCGCCATTGGCGGTGCCGCCGTTGTCGCGCACCTGGAAGGAGAAGGAGGCAACGGCGCTGCCGTTGGCGTTGGCCGCTGGCGTGTAGGTGAGGGAAGCAAGGTCGGCGGCAGCGATTTCCTGACCGGCGGAGACGGCGGCGCCACCGAGCCGCAGGGTGCCTGCGCCCGGCAGGCTGGCGAGGATCACGCTCTGCAGACTGTTGGCTTCGGAGGAGCCAACGGCATCTGCTGGATCGGAGAAGCCGAAATCGGCCGCCGTGAAGCTGTAGGCGGTGTCTTCCAGGGTGGTGATGGTCTTGTCGGCGCCGGCGGGGGCGTCGTTCACCGGCGTGAGCGAGACGGTGATGGTGTTGGGCGTGGAATCGAGATCACTGCCGCCGCCTGCGGTGCCACCGTTGTCGCGCACCTGGAAGGTAAACGAGGCAACCGCATTGCCGTTAGCGTTGGCCGCAGGGGTGTAGGTGAGAGAGGCAAGATTGGCGGCGAGGATCTCCTGAGCGGCGGTTACGGCGACGCCAGCGAGCTTCAGGCCGCCCGCAGCCGGCAGGCTGGTGATGATGACGCTCTGCAGGCTGTTGGCGCCGCTGGGCCTGGAGGCATCGATGGGATCGGTGAAACCGTAATCGGCCGCCGAGAAGGTATAGACGCTGTCCTCCAGGGAGGTGATGGTTTTGTCGCTGCCGGCGGGCGGTTGGTTGATCGGGGTGAGATTGATGCTGATCGTGTTGGGCGTGGGATCCAGATCAATGCCGCCATTGGCGTTGCCGCCGTTGTCGCGCACCTGGAAGCTGAAGGAGCTAACGGTGTTGCCGTTGGCGATGCCACTCTCGAAGTTTTGGGTGTAGACAATCGTGTCGGCCGGTGCAACGCTCAGCGGAGTGGCATTGATGCTGATCGACAGATTGTCCAGACCGAACGATTCGTTCGCGCCGCCCTCGCTGTTTGGGAAGGCGAAGCTGAACACCGCGCTGCTGCCGGTGTGGGCAGCGCTGATCGAAACCACGCGCGCGCTGTCGATCCAGCCGCTGTAGCCGTAGTTGCCCTGGGGCAGGGCAACTGCGGAGCCCGGGCCGATCGGCAGGCCGCCCGGGGTGCCGTAGTTGCCGAAGGCCTCGTGGATCAGGTCGGTGTTGTCCAGTTGCACCACGAACCTGTCGCCGTAGGGATAGCCGCCCGGATTGGCGTCCACGCTGTCCCAGATGGCCAGGCTGAAGTTCAGCGTGATCTGGCTGTGCGCGCCCAGGCCGGTGAGCATCAGCACGCTGGCGCCGGTGTCGTCGTTCTTCAGGTGCAGGTTGCCGAAGCCGCCATAGGCCGAAAGGCCCTGGGTGGATTGCACACTGCCCGAGCCGCTCCAGGCAGCGCCGATGCTGCCGGTGGCGTTGGCCGCTGGCGTGTAGACGAGGGTGCCGAGGCTGGAAGCGGCGATCTCCTGACCGACGGAGACTGCGGCACCACCGAGCTGCAGGGTGCCCGCGGCCGGCAGGCTGGTGAGGATCACGCTCTGCAGGGTGTTGGGCCCAGACGGGCTGGCGGCGTCGATCGGGTCGGTGAAGCCGAATTCGGCCGCCGTGAAGGTATGAGTGCTGTTTTCGGCGACGGTGACCGTGCCGTTGGTGCCGGCCGGTGCGTCATTCACCGAGGTGATATTGATGCTGATCGTGTTGGTTGTGGGATCGAGATCACTGCCGCCGCCTGCAGTGCCGCCGTTGTCGCGCACCTGGAAAGAGAAGGCAGAAATGGCGTTGCCGTTGGCATTGGCCGCTGGCGTGTAGGTGAGGGAGGTGAGGCTGGCTGCAGCGATTTCCTGACCTGCAGCGACTGCGGCGCCAGCGAGCAGCAGGCTGCCTGCGCCCGGCAGGCTTGTGATGATCACGCTCTGCAGGCTGTTGGCCCCGGCGGCATCAGCGGCATCTGCCGGATCGGAGAAGCCGAAATCCGCTGCCGAGAAGCTGTAGGCGGTGTCTTCCAGGGTGGTGATGGTCTTGTCGGCGCCGGCGGGGGCGTCGTTCACCGAGCTGACCGCGATCGAGAGCGTGCCGGGTGTGGTGCTGAAGCCATCAGAGAGGGTGTACGTGACCACACCGGTGCCGTTGAAATTCGCAGCTGGGGTGAAGACAAGGTTGCCACCGCCGATAGCAGCGGTGCCATTGGTTACGGCGCTGAAGCTGGTGATACTCAGGAGATCGTCCTCAGCGTCGCTGTCGTTGGCGATGAGGCTGGCCAGGCTGATCGAGATCGCGGTGTCTTCCGTGGTGGTGGCGCTGTCGGCCACCGCCAGGGGCGGTGTATTGATCGCATAGAGCTGATCGAGGAACTGCAGCAGCCGCACGCCGGTGAGCACATCGGTGCCGTCGTTGCCGTTGATGGCGGGTTGGAGATCCACCACCGTGGTGGTGCCGCTGAGGGTTCCACCGGTGGTGGTGATGCTGTAGTCGGCGCGGTTGCCTGAGAGGATCGCCCGGTTCAGACCCGTGCCGCCGTCGATGGTGTCATCGCCCGAGCCCCCTTGAAGGGTGTCGTTGCCATCACCACCCTCGAGCAGATCATTGCCGGCCAGGCCCGAGAGGAAATCATTGCCGGCCAGGCCGCGGATCGTGTCATTCAAGATGGTACCGATCAGGGCAGGATCGTCTCCTGGTGTGCCCTCCAGGAGCACACCGCTCAGACCTGATTCCACCGAAACGTCTTGATCGCTGAACCGCAGCACGCCCACATTGCGCACCACATCCACCCCATCAGGCGTGCCACCGCGGTTGTCGTAGAGGGTGAGCCCAGTGGCATCCCCAACAACGGAGTACTGGGAGCGGTTGCCGGCGTAAATCGCGATATTCGCGCCATCGCCACCATCGATGGTGTCATTGCCGGTGCCGCCTGTGATCGTGTCGTCTCCGATGCCGCCATCAATGCTGTCGTTGCCGTCCCCGCCGTTCAGGTTGTCGTTGCCATCGCCGCCGAGGAGGGAATCGCTGA
>Ga0208360_1000054_pt1 | contig 43793 bp, 64 predicted proteins | sample LakMenE27Jul10ns_FD_150739 | JGI IMG/M metagenome (GOLD analysis project Ga0208360, IMG submission 150739) | Freshwater microbial communities from Lake Mendota, WI - 27JUL2010 deep hole epilimnion ns (SPAdes) | ecosystem: Environmental > Aquatic > Freshwater > Lake > Epilimnion/Euphotic zone ...
AAGTAATTCACACGGTTGACGCAGATACTTTGGTAGGTGCAGACTTGAGAGGTGAAGAATTGTGTGATGCGGACTTGAGTGGTGCAGACTTGAGTGGTGCAAACTTGTATTACGCATACTTGTTAGGTGCAAACTTGAGAGGTGCAAACTTGAGTGGTGCAGACTTAAAGGAAGCCGATTTGAGTGGTGCAAACTTGAGTGGTGCAAACTTGACGGGTGCAAACTTGGAAGGTGTGCAAATAAATTCTTACACAAAGTTTTAACATTAAGGACAATAACAATGGACAAGTATCAAGAACTACGAGAAATGATAATCAATGAAATTGTTTATCAGAGGCAATTCTTCTATCAGACGGATTATCCGTCTGATAAGAGTAAACTGATAGAGGAACTTTCAGGTTTGACGGACTATTCTCTTGTTGAAGAACTTTCTTATTGGTCACGGCAACAAGGACGTGAGATTGCAGAAAACCCATACGGTTACTAACAAGGAGACCACGATGATAAAACTCAAACAACTGATGACTGAAGACAAACAGTTTCAAACCTACAATCTCTTTCTTGACGATGAACGGCAACCTAACGAATGTACTTGGATGAACGATTCAAGATACACCAACCTCAAATGGGTTGTTGTAAGAAGCCACGATGAGTTCGTTCGTACATTGTCCGACCGATTCAAACAGAATGAAGTTCCCGAATTGGTTTCATTTGACCACGATTTGGCAGACGTTGGTGGTAAGGTTGATGAAAAGACGGGTAATGATTCTGCAAAGTTCTTGGTTCAATGGTGTATTGACAACTCAATCAATCTTCCTGAATGTTTGGTTCACAGTAAAAACCCAATCGGTAGAGAACGAATCAAACAAACAATCAACGATTACAACCGATTTCAAACACTCAACAAGTAAAAGGACACGATAATGAAAAAGACTATGACCTATTCAATCCATACCCACGATGAAATACATGGATGGCACGTATCAAAGGAATCCCTAAACTTAGATACCTTCGGTGACGATGACAAGTGGGCGTTCAATTTCATTCTCGAAAACGAATGTGAATACGTGAAGATGGGAGATACAATGTGGACTATTGAACAAGGATAACAGCAATGACCTATATTCCAGATAAAGTAGTTAGTATTCTACCACCGGCAATTTTAGGTGAGGCCGGTAGAAAACACGTAATATACGGAATGTGTCAATCTGATAGTGGGTTCTATCACGTTCCCGATGATTTTACATACGAAGATGCAAGAAGTCGTTGGGTTCAATGGACACCACCACCGAAGATTAAAGCCGAAAGTAAAACTTGGAATGTTGAATCATCAAAGAAAGGTTCGTTCTACAATGTAAAAAATGATGGTAATTATTGGAGTTGTTCTTGTCCTTCCAATATTTATCACAGAAACAAAGATTGTAGGCACATAAAACAAATCAAGGAGAAAACAGGATGGAAACCGTAGGGAATACTGAATCCCGAAAACGTCAGGCACAAGTTGAAGCGGGTGTCTATGACGGTCGGTACAAGACTAATGTGGTAGAAGACAAGAAAAAGAAAGCAACGAAAAATGCTTGCCGTAAATTCAAACAAATAAAAATTGATGGTGAGTAAAAAAGTGCTTGGAAACGTCAGATTTTTTTAGTATATTTGTATAACAATTACAAAACAAAAATGCAATACTTAGATGAGTTCGATGAAGATTCAATCAATGAAACAGATTTCATTGATAAGTGGATTCAAGAAAACAACGCAGATATTACCAACATTAAGGCGGTATCTTTCTCAAAAGTAAAACAAACCTTGAAAGAAGATTATGCTAATGAAAGTGAATAAGGAAGTATCTGTATTCATCGCTATCAAACAATATCTTGTTAGATATATTATGTCAAAACTTTAAAACAAAATCTATCGGATAACCCGATTTTTTATAACCCAATTTATCATTTTTTATAGGTGTTTTATGATTACTGTTGATGCTGCCGGTCGTATTCGTTTTTCTCGTGAAGTTTCTCGTGGTGCAGGTTTCCGCCCCGGACAAAAGATTGCCGTGGTCGCTGAAGGACAAAATTCGTTCCGTATTCAGTCTGCCACTAAGACTTCAAAGGGAACCGATTCACTCCGTTATTCGGTTGAACAAGACGGCCGTATTCGTGTAAATCGTGCTTCTCTCCGTGACCTCGGTGTTAAGGGTCGCCGTAAGAACATGATGCTCGATGTAAACAAGGGAAGTGTTGTAGTTACAATGTAATTGTAATATAAATACTATCAATACTTCGGGGAGTTTCTTTCGGGACTCCCCGTTTTTATTTGTACGTGTAACAAATTTTTAGTATATTTGTTACAGATGCTATTCATAATTTTTTGAAATCAAACTATGCAATATAATAAGAACGTATTAGTTTTAGATGTGTGGTATCAGCCAGTCACGCTAACAAGTGTGAGAAAGGCAATAACACTATTATGGTTGGATAAGGTTGAACTTATCGAACACTCGGACTACCTCATGCATTCTCCGTCGAGAACTTTAAATAGACCACTTATTATTCGTTTGAAAGAAAAATTGAAATCGAACTCGTGGAAACGTGTTCAATTAAACCGCCGGAACTTATTTAAGAGGGATGACCATAGATGTGTCTATTGTGGTTCCAACGAGAATCTAACCGTTGACCATGTTGTCCCACGATGTTATGGTGGCAAAACAACATGGGATAATGTTGTTACTGCCTGCCACACGTGTAATAACAAGAAGGATAATAAATCACCCGAAGAAGTTGGATTGAAATTACGTGTTAAACCAAAACAACCAAACCACTTACTTTTTATGGCACACAAAACAAAACTTCACGAAAAGTGGAAACCATACTTGTATATGTCCTAATAGTTTCGTATATTACAGAATCAGAAAATAAAAGGAAGTACGATGAGATTTTACTGCTAATTGGTGTGGTCTTATATTTATATTTATGAGAAGAGCAACGGAATCAAATGTAGAAAAATACTTGGAATATTCGAACTTCATAAAAGAATGTTCGAAGAAATCTTATTCTTCGGATTTGGTTTTGCACAGACATCATATAGTTCCACGAAAATTGTGGGATGATAAAGATATGTCTGTGAATGACCCTTCCAACCTAGTTCTATTATCGGTTGAAGACCATGTGACGGCACATATCCTATACGCAAACGCATATGATTCAGATACAATAGAACACATAATGAATATGAGAAGTGCTCGTATATTGAATCGAAAATCAATACATGACGTTCATACGTTGAATAAAATAACAGAGACGTATGTTGGTAAAAACAATCCGTTTTACGGAAAAAAACACAATGAAAAGACACGTCAAATTTTACGGGAGTCCGCGAGAAAGTTATTCACTGATGTATCTTACGAAGAACGATATGGTCGGAATAGTTCAATAGAAAAAGAAAAGAGACGTGACGGAGTTCGTAGGAGTTGGGAGAATATGTCAGATGAACAAAAAGAACAGAGAAAAAAAAATATCTCAAAATCATTGGTGGGTAAAATGTCTGGTGGTAAAAATCCATTCGCAACACCGGTTATTGTAAATGGAATCCACTATGATAGTATAGCCGATGCCAGAAAAAAACTTGGAGTTAGTTCATACATACTAGAAAAACATTATGAAGTTATCAAATTAGAAAGGAAGAAGAAATGACGATAATCAAACACTACGGGGCAGAACAATGGTGTGCCCCTTGCAGAGCTCTAAAACCTGTAATCCAGGAAATTATATCACAAAATCCGTCGGTATCTTATCAATATATCGATGTTGACCAACACCCCGAAGATGCTCAACAAAACGGTGTTCGTTCTGTTCCAACGGTGATTGTTACCAAGAACGGAATCGAAACATCACGTTTCGTTGGTGTCCAACCCCGTGCAGTTTACGAACAAGCAATAAAATAAGGAGTCAAACATGAATAATAGTGTAGTTCGATGGACAACACCAGAAGGTGTAAAGTATGAAGTACGTGGAAATGTTAATCGATTGGAAGTAAACTTCAAGAAGTTGAGTCCCGATGCCGTAACACCGTCGTATGCAACCGAGGGTGATGCCGGTTTGGATTTAGTATCGGTATCTATGACTAAAGATGATAACTCCAATTACATTGAATATGGTACAGGTATTGCAGTTGAAATACCGAAGGGTTACGTTGGATTTCTATATCCACGTTCTTCAGTATCGAAAAAAGAAAATTTTTATTTAAAAAATTCCGTTGGTGTTATTGATTCATCATATCGTGGGGAAATAAAACTACGATTCAATAAATCAGATGATTCCTATCATATTGGGGAAAAAATTGGACAACTTATAATCCTACCTTATCCAACGATTACTTTAAATGAAGTATCAACTCTTTCTAATAGTGAACGTGGTATAGGTGGGTTTGGAAGTACCGATGTATCTTCAACTAAACAATAATTTTGACTTAAACCATGTATTTAGATTATTTTGATAAATTCCGTGGAATGAAGCCGTACTTTATTATCGATGAGACGGAATGGAAATACATTAAAGAAACCTTCAATCAGGAGGATGTTTTAGAATCAATCGGAACGGTTCTCATGGACTATCCACTTCCGTATGCAGATATTACGATTGAAGATGCCAGGTCTGAATTTATGAAGTTAAAAGGAATACGTTGGAATGAATTATTAGTTGAAGGTGATTGGAAGGCCCGTCACGAATATCCATTTCCATTTACTTGGAATGGCAAGTCTCTGTACTTTTCAAGAAACAACGTTGGTAATTCCGCCTCAAATTTCTTTCAACAGAAAAATCGATGGGAAGTTGATGCAACCCAATCACCCGGACCTGCTAGGTCTTGGACACTACTTCGTTCCATGAAATCTATAGCAAAGGCATTCTATACTTTAAAATATCCTATGATTGATAAGTCGGTTGTTCGTGGCGCTATGGGTCTTCGTAAATATATCTGCTCACAATTCAAACCTAATGTTGCAAAGGCGTTATATGAAATGATGGGTGCAAAAGTTATATTAGATTTCTCTGCCGGTTGGGGAGATAGACTTGCTGGATTTTATGCATCTAATGCAAAAACGTATATTGGTATAGACCCTCGAAAAGAAAATCATCCCATATATCGGGAACAGATAAATTTCTACGATAAAAATTTAGGTTGGTTTGAAGAAAAAAAATCCGTATATTTATATGAAAGTCCTGCCGAAGATTGGGATAATTCTGAATGGGTAAATAAGGTTGACCTTGTGTTTACATCCCCGCCATATTTTAATACCGAGCGTTATTCTTACGATGAGACTCAAAGTTGGGTTCGTTACAAAGATATAAATTCTTGGAATGAAAACTTCTTACATAAGGCACTCGATAATGTTTGGGGTACGTTAAAATCCGGCGGGTACATGGTGGTAAACATAGCAGACATATACGACCGTTCAAAACAATCGTATGTTAAAATATGTGAACCTATGGTTGACTATATGAAACAGAAACAAGATTGTATATTTGAAGGTGCAATCGGAATGGAACTTTCAGTAAGACCGGCAGATCCGGGAATTGATGAAAACGATAAATCAAAATTTGCGGAACCTTGCTGGATTTTTAAAAAGAAATAATCGGAGTTATAGATGAACATATTAAATGTAGAATTGATTAAAACTAAATTTATTGCCTACGAGTTCGATGGTTCTGAACAACAGGCAAAAGAATTTTGTAATATGTGGAATTTTTCTTATATTAGGGATAAGATTTACCCAACTCAATTTTGTGTAAGAACTTCTTTGGGTGAATTATTATGTAAAGATTCTTACCTCGTAAAAGATGGTGATGCCTTTAAGACTTATACTAAAGAAAAATTTTATTCAACATTCTCAATCATACGTCAATCCCGCGACCGATATGATTTAGACAAATTAATGGCATCGTAATATGTACCAAAATATTTTCGTAAAAACAACTACAAATGAGGCGTGGGTATGGGATGATAAGAAAGGTCTTACTCATTTTAATTATACACCATACGCCTATAAAAAAGACCCCAACGGCAAATTTCGTTCTATCTATGGGGATAAATTATCAAAGATAACACATTTTGTTAAGAATGACCCAAGTCTTTTTGAATCCGATGTCCCTGAAACTACAAGACTTCTTGTAGATTTGTATAGTGATTCAGACTTACCTTCAAATGGTATTGTTACAATGACGTTGGATATTGAGGTGGAAATGATTACAGGAATACCTGACCCACAATTAGGTAACAATGAAATCACTTCTATAGCATATCACGATTCTGGATTAGATGAATATACGGTACTTATTTTAGATAAGAGAAATCGTGTACAAAGTAAAAAGGTTGGTAACAGAATTATAGTTCCATGTTCCGACGAAAAAACTCTTCTACTTAAATTTGTAGATGCAATTCAATCAATTCAACCACACGTTATAACGGGGTGGAATTGTGATGCGTTCGATATACCTTATATCTACAATAGAATTAAACGGGTACTTGGGAAAAAGGTTGCAAGTAAATTATCTGCGATTGGTGAATTGTTTTACTCACCATACCGGAATCGTTATACTATTGCCGGTGTATCTGTTTTAGATTACATGGTGATGTACAAGAAATTTTCCTATACAGAACTCCCTTCATACGCACTAAATGCAATTTCTTTAAAAGAACTTGGTCGTGGTAAGATTGAATACGAAGGAAATCTCGATGACTTGATGGAAAATGATATTGAACAATTCATCGAGTATAATATAACTGACGTGGAACTTGTTATCGAATTAGATAAGAAATTACAATACATAGACCTCATTCGTGGTATTTGTCATGTTGGTCATGTTCCCTACGAAGACTTTGTATATTCTTCAAAATACCTTGAGGGTGCGTTGTTGACTTACTTAAAACGTGCAGGCGATATTGTTGCACCAAATAAACCGGCGGATAGAAGAGAACGAATGGAAGAATTAAAGGAGTCTGGCCAAGATGGATTTATCGGTGCGTTTGTTAAAGACCCTATCCCCGGTAGATATGATTGGATTTATGACTTGGACTTAACTTCACTATATCCGTCAATCATTATGACTTTGAATATTTCACCTGAAACAAAAGTCGCGAAGATATTGGATTGGGATGTCGATAAGTATATTCGTGGGGAAAAAAATGAATACATAATCAATGGAGAACGTATAGGCAGGGAGAAGTTGCAGAATTTTTTGGAGAAGTATAAATATACAGTTGCGTCAAATGGTGTAATGTATAGTACAGATTTCGTAGGACTTATTCCGGCGGTGTTGAACGAATGGTTTGATAAACGAGTTGAATATAAAGATGAAATGAAAAAATGGGGTAAAGAAGGGAATACTGAGAAGTACGAGTTCTATAAGAAGCGTCAGTTGGTTCAAAAGATTCTACTCAATTCACTCTACGGAACACTTGGGCTTCCGGCATTTCGATGGCACGATATTGATAATGCAGAGGCCGTAACTCTTTCCGGTCAAACGGTTATCAAAAAGACAGAAGCCGCCATCAATATGAAGTATAATAAGGAGTTGGGTTATCAAATAGAAGTTGTTATGGAAGATGATTCCAAACGAATTTACTATGAAAACAACATCATCCCTATTTTGAGAAATGGCGTTCTTATTGCAATAAAGGGTTCCGAACTTTTGGAAACCGATGAAATAATAGATAGTCTCAAATAACTCCGTACACTTTTTTTAAATTACATATATTTATATGTAAGAATGAATTTGAACAACTATGGAGATTATATGGAATACATTCGTAACTGCCCAAAATGCAATAAGGAACTGAAAACAACAAATAAGTATTACTTCAATAAAGCAGTATTATCAAACTCACCGTGTATATCTTGTTCTTTGATTGGGAGAACTTTTAGTGAAGAACATCGAGAAAAACTAAAACAAAATCACGCGGATATATGCGGTGAAAAAAACCCATTCTATAAAAAGAAACATTCAGATGAAACAAAGAAGAAGATTTCTATTACAAAGAAAGAACAACTTTCATCGGAAGAAGTGAGAAAAGTAATATCAGAAAGACAAAAAGAATATCACAAAAATCACGATAACCCATTCAAAGGAAAAACACATTCGGATGAGACAAAGAATACTTTGAGTGGGATTACTAAAAAAAGAATGGAAGATGAATCCGTCCGTGAATTATTATCCAAGAGGTCAAAGGAGTGGTACAAATACAATGAAAATCCATTCAAGGGTAAACATCATACAGATGAATCTAAAAAAAAGATGTCAATTAGTCACAAAGAACACTACAACAAATTTAAGCACCCGTGGCTAGGAAAAAAACATAATACGGAATCAATACAAAAAATGAGAGAAAAGGCGATAGAACGAATAAAAAGAGTAGGACTTCCGTTCCATCCACCGTATAATCCAATTTCGATTCCAATAATTGAAAGTTATGGAAAAGAAAAAGGATATACATCCCTCCATGCCGAAAATGGTGGAGAGTATAAAGTTCCAAATACGAGCTTCTTTGTAGATGGGTATGACGAGAAAAATAATGTTGTTATAGAATTTGACGAAAGGCGTCACCGAATGGGTAGAAACCCACACATTGACAAATGGCGTCAAGACAAAATTGGAGAAATTCTAAAATGTAAATTCATCCGTATCTATGAAGAAGACGGAACTATAACAGAATTTGACTATTCACAGGAATAATAGTATATTTAAATAAAAAGGATTTATATGAAAATCAAACAAATTATTAGAAAGGAGAATGTCCACGTAGATCATGTTGCCTACGTGGACACGTAATGGATTCCGTATTTGTTTCATGCCTACCACTTGTAAAAAATCGTTTCCCAGAAATCGATACAAACAACGTCGAGTTGATGACAGGCAAGATTTACGAGATTGCAACAGAAGTTCAGAATTATGTTAATGGATTCTATGATGTATTTGCTAAAAAGATATTCAACACGGAGAAACACCGACTTGAAATCAAACAGGAAATGATTGGACGTACTGGCTTTTGGGTAAAGAAGAAGAGGTATGCCCTATGGATTATTTCAGACAACGGAGTTCCTATGGATAAGTTAGAAGTTAAAGGACTTGACGTTGTTCGTTCTTCATTCCCGAAATCATTTCAAAAGTTTATGAAGGAAGTTCTTATAGATATTTTGAAATCGAAATCAAAAGATCAAATTGACGAAAATATTTTAACGTTCAAACGATTATTGGGTGAAGTTCTATTCGCGGAAGTTGCAAAGAACTCTTCCATAAAAGACATTAAAAAATATCAAGACCCGATAAAGGATGCTGTTCTTGGAACATTTGCAAAAGGAACTCCGTCTCATGTTAAGGCGTCTATTAACTATAATAAGTTACTAAAGTTATTCAAGTGTCCGCCTAAATTTCCACCAATAAAAAACGGGGATAAGGTAAAGATAGCATATTTGAAGAACAACCGTTATGGATTAGAGGAACTTGCCTTCAGAGGAGATTCCGATCCAGAAGAAATAATTACGTTTATAAAAGAATACTTTGATGCAAATGAATTGTTTAACTCTGAACTCGATGGTAAACTCCGTGCCTTTTACAATGCACTTGCGTGGGAATTTCCTTCGGAGAGTAAAAAAGTTGCACAAAAGTTTTTTTCTTTCTAAAAAATTTTGTATATTGTATAATAAGTTTTAAATAAATTAAAGGAGAGTATATGGAAAAGGCAAGATTGATAAATTTTATCAATAAGTATCACTTGGGTGGATTAGTACAATCGGTTGCTTGGAACTCTAATGGTAAACTTTCTACACGTTTCATATCAGATGATAAGAATGTTGTTGGTGAAATTTCGTTGGATAAGTTTAATTCAGACGCTTCAAAGTTTGGCGTCTATAATACAGATTTGTTGTTGAAGTTTTTAGGTGTTTTGGGTAACGATGTAAACTTCGTAATTAACTCTACCGGCGATAAGGCATTTGCACTTACCCTCGATGATAAGTCAACTACGGTGAATTATATGTTGGCAGACTTGGCAGTTATTCCACCGACTCCCGAATTGAAGGAACTTCCTCCGTTTGAATTAACGATTAATATCACAAAGGATTTTATCGATAAGTTTATTAAAGCAAAATCTGCTTTGTCTGATATTGAAACATTTGCGGTTGTTAAGAATAAGAAACTTAACAAATATCAAATTGTAATTGGACATTCTAATGCCAACTCAAATAGAATTTCTATTGACGTTGAATGTTCAGCCCAAAGTGATATTGAACCGATTTCATTTTCTGCAAAGTATTTCCGTGAGATTCTCGCGTCAAATAAAGATTTGAATGGTGGAACGATGTTGGTTTCTTCCGAAGGACTTGCAAAAATTGAATTTGATATTGACGATTATGAATCACGATACTTCCTTGTTAAATTGGAAAACAACTAAGATTGTGGGGAATCTATAAATGAAAAAATACTTTTACGAGAAAAGTAATATTCGTGAATGGCCTACGAATATAACGTATGGGGAATTGATGACGTATAACTCCGACCAGGTTTATGAATGGTTGGAAGATTTACGTACACGAGTAATTACAGACTGGGACGAGAATGGTCAACCACCTTTGGTTGGTAAAGATGAGGGGGAAATAATTCGTTCATTCTCTCGTCTTCGTCAACTTGATGCAGGTTCTCTGTATCATACGTTAATTACACCAAATGACCCTAGTGTTGTTGGTGTGGTTGCTAACTTTACAAAGAATGCAACTGCCTGTAATCAATTCTTCCCAACGATGTTGAAAACAAAAATATCTGCCGGAATATCAAGTGATAATGCACTTTCTATCTATGACCACTTCACGGATAAATTAAAAGATAAATTTCATCATACAATGAAACGAACATTGTATAATGATTCTATGTATTCATATTCAAAGTCAATACTTTCAACTCAATTAAAGAATCCATATTTTTGTCAGGGAGAAACATTACACGATTTCTTTCTTGCATACAAAAATGGTGATGGTAGATTTGATGGGCAAGGATTACGTATATCTAAAATATCCTGTACGTTGGACGAATACAATCGTGAATATACAAAGTACCTTACAATTAAGGCAGACCAAATACGCCAGTTTTTTGAAGAAGGGTTGGTTACATCTGAAATGATTACCTATCTTGGTGATATGAATGAATTAGTAGATACATACTACATAAAGAAAGATTCATCGGAACCAAGAATAAACGTTTACCTTATTAAGGCGTATGAGAAGAACAAGAGAATATTCCCAAGTGCATTACAAACGTTTCGTCTTTCTCTTGGTCAACCGGCAGTAAATTTCCCGCCTATGACTGCCAAGTTTCTATATGAACACTTTACAAAACATATTCCGGCGTCACAAAAGGTAAACGTATATGATCCAAGTTCGGGGTGGGGTGGTAGAATACTTGGGGCTATGTCTGTATCTCGTCCTATACATTATGTAGGAACAGACCCAAATACAGACAACCTCATTCCGGAACTTGGTATTTCGAGATATGAATATCTTGCTGATTTTTATCTTCGGTCTATTGGTGAAAAAGGAAATTCAATCTCAAATAAATTTTTCCAAACCGAAGAGAATCATACGTATGAAGTTTTTCAAGATGGTTCTGAATTGATTGGGAACAATCCAAAGTTTCAAAAATATCGTGGTAAGTTAGATTTTGTTTTTACTTCACCGCCGTATTTTAACCGAGAACAATACTCTGAAGATGAAACACAATCATTTAAGGCATACTCACAATATTCTGATTGGAGAGATAACTTTCTTCGTCCAACATTAACAACGGCGGTGGAATATCTAAAACACGATAGATACCTCTGTTGGAATATTGCAAACATTCGTGTATCATCTAATAAAGTTATACATTTGGAAGAAGATTCTATCCAGATTCTCAAGGAACTTGGTATGGAATATAAAGGTAAAATAGGTATGTTAATGGCAAAAATGATTGGTAACTCTGATATAGAAGCCCTTACAAATAAAGTTTGGTTTAAGGGTGAATACTGGAAAATCGAACCGATTTTTATTTTCTATAAACCATGAAAGTAAATTCTGAAAGTTTAATAAAGTTTTTTGATGTTGACCCACTTGAAGTTCGTTTGAAAAAAGAAACAGATGAATTTTTTGAGGGTAAACGTGACTTGGATGATACCATTGATTGTGTTTTTCAGTATTACCGGAAATGGGGTTATCCGTATATGAAAATCACCGAACAAGAAAAACATGAACACATGAGAAAACTTCAACAGTTTGATTATGATTCTATTTTCAAAGATGGTGATATAATTCAAGCCATGAACGGACTTCGATTGGCGTGGTCATACTTTCCTCATGCAATGGAAGTAAAGTGTGGCAATTCTAAAATGTCTCCTATGGATAATTTTCTGAATGACCAAACATTCAAAATGACTATTCGTAAATGTTTGAAATGGTTATCAAAACATTGGGGTAGTTCGTTTCAAGAAAACCGTTTACGTCAATCACTCAAAATCTATTCAGGTGTTCAGGGTGTTTCTAATTTCAGACCAACTGCCGCCGGTGTTATCTATAAAAATTATGGTGGTGATGGTGTTATGTGGGATATGTCTTGTGGTTGGGGTGGTAGATTGGTTGGTGCCCTTGCATCACCATACATCAAAACTTATATTGGAACAGAACCATCTACGAAAACATTTGAAGGTCTTTGTAAACTACGTGATGATTTTTCTTATCTTAAAAAAGATATTCAACTTCATTGTATGGGGTCGGAGGATTTCCTACCACCCAAAGAAAGTTTAGACCTGTGTTTTACATCACCGCCGTATTTTGATACCGAGAAGTATGCAGATGAGGAAACACAATCCTATAATAAGTTTCCAACGAAAAATGAATGGGGTTCAGGTTTCCTTCGTAAAACGTTTTCTAATTGTTATCATGGTCTTAAACCCGGTGGATATATGTTAATAAACATTGCCAATACACCAAAGTACAAAGACTTAGAAGAAATGACAATTAAATATGCAACAGAAGTTGGCTTTGTTCATACTGAAACTTTGCAGTTAATTCTTTCTGCTGTTATGGGTGCCGGTCACAAATATGAACCAGTTTTTGTTTTTTCTAAAATCTAGCATATTTATATCTATAACCAAAGTATTTTTTTTTGGAGTAACAAATGGCAAAACAAATAAAAACAAAAGACCTCGTAATAGAAGGTAAAGCAATTCAAGAAAAGTTCAAGAAATCCTTAAATGAAGAATCCTTAAATGAAGATTCATCAAATATTGATGGTAAAAAATGGCGGTCTAATTTTTTCAATACGGCTGAACAATGGATTACAACGAACCGTAAGAAGTTTGATGCAGATGTGATGAACCTTTATAAGTCATTATTAAAAGATGCTAAGAATAAATTTAAACCATTTTGTAAAGAAATAATTGGAAAAAAATATTCAGAAATAGCGCGGCCGAGGGTCTTTATTCCTAATAAGTTATCTGATGCTAAAATAATTAAAGCAGAGATACACTTAAGTCCTTTCGGGAAATTTGAGTTTTATTCTAATGGCAAACTTGACTTTACACTCTTACCCTCGGTTATAATTAAAATGGAATTATCTGATGGCGGCGAGGAATCGTTGAGAGTCTCGATTGACGAATATCAAAATATTCAACTCATTTAATTATAAATTTTAAAAAAAGAAAAACTTTTGGATAAGTAATTTAAAAAGGGAACTTCGGTTCCTTTTTTTATTTGTATATGTCCAAAAGATTTCGTATATTTGTATTCATCTATTAATAACAAAAGGACACTATGTTTAATACTGAACACACTCTATACGTAGAAAAATATCGTCCAAATTCTCTTGATAGTTATATTGGTAATGAAACTATCATCGAGACATTTAAACGATACATTCAAAATAACGATGTACCACACCTTCTTCTTTATGGTGATGCCGGTAGTGGTAAAACAACTCTCGCTAAAATTGTAGCAAATACAATAGCAAAAGATAACTACATTTATATTAACGCATCCGATGAGAACTCTATTGATACCGTCCGAGACAAAATCAAGCAGTTTGCATCATCAATCGGTTTCGGTGGTTTGAAGATTATCATTCTTGACGAGTCCGATTATCTCACCCCAAACGCACAAGCGGCTCTCCGTAATATCATGGAGACGTTTAGTAAAACAACACGATTTATCCTAACGTGTAATTACGTGGACAAGATTATTGACCCGATTCAATCTCGGTGTCAAATCTTCAATATCACACCACCATCGAAAAAAGAAGTTGCAATTCATGTTATGAAGATTCTCGAAACAGAGAGTGTTGAATTTTCAAAAGAAGACTTGGCACAAATCATCAACATGACATATCCTGATATTCGTCGTGTTCTAAATACCGTTCAACGTTGTGTACTTGATAGCAAGTTACAACTCGATAAATCAACGATTGTTCAGAATAATTTTTATTCGAGTATTACAGATATTTTAAAATCTTCCAAAAACAAAAAAGAAAAATTCACAGAGATTCGTCAAATTATCGCGGATAATAGTGTAAAGGATTACACCCCACTCTTCCGTTATCTTTATGATAATGTTGAAGATTATGCCGCCGGATTTGTATCAACTGTTATTCTAATCATCGCAGATTCACAGTACAAAGATTCTCTCGTCGTTGACCACGAAATTAATGCGATGGCAATGTTTATTCAAATTATTATGGAAATTGACCAAAGGAAAACACTATGAGTAATATAATCAATCCTGGTGCACCAACACCACCCCAACAAAAGGTTAATATAAACCTAAACGATGCACAAGACCTAACGTGTAATAATTGTGGAAGTCATTTCTTTAACACCGTTTATATGTTCAAGAAAATTTCAGCACTTGTTTCACCCAATGGTCGAGAATCTATCATACCGATTGAAACATTTTCATGTATTGAATGTGGAACTATTCCGCCGGAATTACTACCAAAGGCACAGACAAATGGCTAGAAATTTATTTGAACACATAAAGGGTATAACCAAAGATAAAATTTCTTGGGATTCTCTCGGTGAAGAAGATAAAAAATCATGGAGTAACTTTATTATTTCAAGATGGCTTTCTATGGATATGGAATTGGTGGAGTACATCAATATGATGCAACAATATTCAAACGGAATATTAACTTCAAAAGATTACTACAAATGCCTTTACCATGCTTTACCTAAATCTTCATTTTATCTGAAGTACACGAAGAAGAAATCAAAGATTGAAATAGACCAAAAGTTTATAGAATTATTCTGTAATCATTTTGCACTTGGAAAATCAAACATTTATGAGTATATTAGTATTCTTAAAAAAACTAATCCAGGTGAATTAACTACCATATTAAAAAAATATGGGTCACGTGAAGAAGATATTAAACTATTTGAAAAACAATTAAAGACTATACCATGAGGAATATAAAAATGGGAATTAAAGAAATTGATTTGGGTAAGAAGTCTGAAACGCCTAAGGCATCAGACGTTATCCGTATTATGGAAGAACGTCATCCGATTTTGATGACGGAATTTAAAAAGATACAACAAGAACAATACGAACTGTTTGCACAAAAGCAAATGGCGTATGGTAAGGGAAATATCATGCTTGGCGGTGATATAGATATTGATGAAGATAGGATTGCTGCCATCCGTGGTATCACCATTCGTCTTAATGATAAGATGCAACGTTTGTTGAATTTAGTATTAAAGGGTATAACAAATCCGTTGGAAAATGAAAGTGTATCTGATACCTTTATAGATATGTCTGTATATGGTATCATATCGCAGATAGTTGAACGTGGTAAATGGAAATAGAAAGGAAAAAAGTTATGAGTAATTATATTTGGACTTCAGAATATGTTTCACCCGGCCATCCTGATAAGATTGCAGACCAGATTTCCGATGCAATTCTCGATGCTTATCTTTCATTAGATAGAAATGCAAAGGTTGCCTGTGAGACGATGGTTAAAAATAATAATGTTTATATTGGCGGTGAAATAACATCAATAGTAGAAATACCCGATTCAAAGATTCAGGAAATTGTACGGGAAACAATTTGTGAAATAGGTTATGACCGAGACGAATTAAAATTCAACGGTAATAATTGTTCTGTTCATCTTGATATTTCTTGTCAATCTCCCGAAATAAATAAAGCCGTAGTTGGTGGTGAAGATATTACCGCCGGTGATCAGGGCATTATGTTTGGATATGCAACGAATACAACCCCAAACGGTATGCCTTTACCTATCTATCTTGCGAAGTATTTTATATCAACGGCATACGAACGTAAGGATAATTACCAACTTCGGCCGGATATGAAGAGTCAGGTTTCGATTCGATATGAAAACGGAACCCCTGTTGAAGTGGATAACGTTATTCTATCCTCTTGTCACGATGAATCCATCGAATTGGAAATGTTAAGACAATACTTCCACGATGTAATCAAAACAACAGTAATCCGTGAAACCCCCGAACACATAAGTAAACTATTCACTAAAAACACAAAGTGGTACGTAAACCCCGCAGGCACTTGGAACATCGGTGGTCCAGTCGCCGATTGTGGTCTCACAGGACGTAAAATTGTAGTTGACCAATACGGTGCAGACTGCCCTATCGGTGGTGGGGCATTCTCCGGTAAAGACCCAAGTAAGGTTGACCGTAGTGGTGCATACATGGCACGTCATATTGCGTTAAATACCTTGGCAAAGAATCCCGAAGCAGAAACTATCCAAGTTCAATTAGGATATTCTATCGGACAAAAATATCCTGTGTCACTTCGTATTTATAGTCCTTACACGGGCAATGAATATTCGTGGGGGGACGGAAGTATGGAAGAATTAACACCAAGTGGCATTATTTCTAAATTTGAATTGGATAATCCTATTTATAAAGAAACTGCTCGTTGGGGTCACTTTGGAATTTCCCCAAAAGAAGTAGAAGGAACTAAATTTTATGAATGGGAGAGAATACAATGAGATTAAAAGAATTACTTGTAATCGAAGAAGAAATTTCATTACGAGGTACAATAACGTTATATCATTTCACCAAAGAAGATGAAGGTGAAAAGTTTGTTTTAGACCCAAAGAAATCTAAGAAAAACCGTTCATATTATTCGGCGAACGATTATAACTTATCTACATTTCCAAGAGTTTTTTACTACACAGATTTAAATAAAATTGAAAAATGGATTTCTTCTCCACATCTTTATTCTGGTAAAGTAAATGGTGCTGAAATTTTAAATTTAACTAAGAGTGTTCAGCTGTACACCGAAGATTCTCAAAAATTTAAATCTGATAGTAAACAATCATGGGAAGTGGCGGATGCCCTTCTCCGCGACGGCAAAAATTGGGATGCAATGTTTAAAAAGGCGGCAAAATATTTTAAAGGAATATACTACGATAAAGGAAATTTGCCTATTGTTAATTTATTTGTTCCATTGGAAGTAACTAAAAATGCAAAACGTTAAAATTTCTTTTTCACAATATCAAATGTGGAAAGGATGTAATCATCGATGGAAATTAAATTACATTGATAAAAAGTCAATCCCGTCACCTTCTATTTCTCTTGTGTTTGGAACGGCGATGCACGAAGTTTTACAATCGTACATTGAAGTTCTTTATAAATCTTCTATATCGGAGGCAAATGCTCTTCCTCTTGAAGAATTACTTAAAGAAAAAATGCAAGAAGAATATAAAGAAATGTTGGTAGAAAACAACAATGTTCACTTTGCAAACAAAGAAAGCATGGTAGAGCATCTTCTCGATGGTGTTCAAATCTTACAATGGTTTAGAGCACACCGCGAGGAATTTTTTATGAAGAAAGGGTGGGAACTTGTTGGAATTGAATCTCCGATTAACATTGTTCCACTTGAAACACACCCGACGGTTCGTCTTGTTGGATTTCTTGATTTGGTTATGAGAAATGTTAAGACCGGGAAAATACATATCTATGATTTTAAGACATCAACAAATGGCTGGGGTAAGTATGCTAAGGGAGATAAAACAAAAGTATCTCAACTTGTTTTGTATAAGACATATTATGCACGGCAGTATAAAACCAACCCCGACAATATTGAAGTTGAATATATTATTCTTAAAAGAAAGATAAATGAAGATGCAGAGTTTGCTGCAATGAAAAAGAGGATTCAACGATTTGAACCTGCACACGGGAAGGTTTCTCAATCTTATATTGTAAAAGAAATTAATAACTTTATTGTTAGTAATTTTAATGAAGATGGCACATTAAAAGAAGGTGTGATATATTCAGCGACACCTGGAAAAGAAGGAAATAATTGCCGGTTTTGTGAGTTTAAAGATAAAGAAGATTTGTGTCCTTCACAAAATAGAGTTGTAAGTTAAATTTATTTTCCGTATATTTATTGATATAAACAACGATTATAACTTTAATATACTACTCTTGATAAAGTTAAAAACAATATTAAATGAATTAGAAATTGAAAAAGGTGCATTTCATGGATTTGGTATGAAACCACAAGACATGAGAGTGGATGCCTGTAATGTTGAGTGGACAAATCCTGACCAAGATACAGGGTGTCCTGCTTTTTCTGATTCAACTAAAATATCAAAAGAAGATATTGAAAAGGCAATTTTATATCTTAATGAAGAAGAACCAAAGATATTAATTGCATATTCAAGGGGTGGTGCAATTCTTTTACAAGCAGTTTCAATGGGTGCAAAAAAACCTTCAATGGTATATTTGGTTGCCCCTGCTTGGAATAGACAATGGCCATCTGTATCGTTAAATGGTTCTGAAGTTAGTGGTGGTGGGTTTATAATCCACGGTGGTAGTGATAACATTGTTCCACTTAAACACTCTGTTATGTTATCTAAAGCAAGTGGTATGCCATTATATGTTTTTCCGAAAATGAATCACATCAATATATTGAAAAATAAAGAGAATCCAACCGCCGGTATTAAGTTGGATAATCTAGATTCTGCCATGAAGGAATTGCCCGATTGGGGAAAAACAGGAAAGGCGACGGACGAAGAATTAAAACAACAAGAAGATTTTGTAGGTAAATTGTAAATAAGTTTCAAAAGATAAAGGTTTTGTAATGGCAAAGAAAAAGATTCTACTTCTTTCTGATGATCTACGTCTTACATCGGGAATCGCTACAGTTTCTCGTGACATGGTTCTCGGAACAGTTCAACACTATGATTGGGTACAAGTTGGTGCCGCAATCAATCACCCAGAAAAAGGAAATGTATTAGACCTATCGGCTAACACAAAAGAATTAACAGGAGTTGAAGATGCTTCTGTTAAGATTTATTGTAATGATGGGTATGGTGATCCACTTCTTCTACGAAGATTAATTTTCGCAGAGAAGCCAGATGCCATTCTTCATTTTACCGACCCAAGATTTTGGGGTTGGTTGTACAATATGGAACATGAGATTCGTACAAAGATTCCATTGATGTATTTAAATATCTGGGACGATCTCCCGGACCCGACTTGGAATAAAGAGGCGTATGCAAGTTGTGACCTTCTTATGGCTATATCAAAACAAACGTATGGTATAAATCATAGAACACTTCAACGATTTAATGAACCAACCCCGGAACATAGAATAACGTATGTTCCCCACGGAATAGACACTAATATGTTCTTTCCAATAACAGAGGGGAATAAGGATTGGGATAAATTGGTAAAACAAAGAGAAAGTGTCCGTGTAAATAATCCCAATAGATTTGTAGTTGGGTGGAATAATAGAAACATTCATCGTAAACATCCAGGTGATATTATTCTGGCATACAAAGAAATGTGTCAGTTAGTAGAAAAACACGGTGGTAATCCTGTGGATGATTGTTTATTGGTTATGCACACACAACCTATTGACCCGAATGGAACAGATTTAACGGCAGTATGCACTGAACTTTGTCCTGAATATCCTATCATCTTTAGTGATAAGACTATACCACCGGAAGAATTGAATGTTCTCTATAATACCGTTGATGTTGTTGTAAATATGGCATCAAACGAAGGGTTCGGACTCGGTACGGCCGAAGCACTTGCAAGTGGTACACCAATCGTTGTTAATGTTACAGGCGGACTTCAAGACCAATGTGGTTTTATCAATCCTACAACTGGAAAATATTTTACTGCCGATGATTATATCGAAGTAAAAACACTTCATAATAAATACGACTGGTGGCCACTCGAACATGGTGATTGGGTTAAACCTGTTTGGCCATCGAACATTTCACTTCAAGGTTCTATTCCAACCCCTTACATATTTGATGACAGAGCGGACTATCGTGAAGTTGGTATGAAACTCTATGAATGGTTTCTCACTTCAAAAGAAGAACGAGTTGCAGCCGGGTTAAAGGGTCGTGAATTTATTATGAATCCGGAAGTTGGTATGTCTCGAACAAATATGAGTGAACGTGTAATTGCTAGTATAGATAGTGCATTGGAAAACTTCACTCCAAGAAATAAATATGAATTACATTTAGTATAAGGAATAATATGAGCAATAAACCAAGTTTAGTTTTCTGTGGACCAATAACAACTCGTAGTGGATATGGAGAGCATTCAAGAGACCTTCTCACCTCTCTGTTTAAAATGGATAAGTATGATATTAAAGTTATCTCGATTAATTGGGGAGATACTCCGATGAATGCATTGGATGAAAATAATCCAGAACATAAACAAATATTAGATAATATTATACCAAGATTGACTGCCCAACCTGATATTTGGATGCAATGTACAATACCAAATGAATTTCAACCGGTTGGTAGATATAACATTGGAATTACCGCCGGTATTGAAACCGATATATGTTCGGGTGAATGGATTGAAGGGTGTAACAAAATGAATTTAATCATTGTTCCATCGAAACACGCAAAAGATGTTTTGATTAATAGTAAATACCAAAAGAAAGATAGAAAAACAAATGAACCTATTGCAAATATAGAAATTACGGTTCCCATTGAAGTATTACATGAAGGTGTGAGAACCGATGTTTTCAATAAATCAATACCTCAATCAACATCTATCCTTGAAACTTTAAATTCAATACCCGAAGAATTTTGTTATTTATTCGTTGGTCACTGGTTAAAAGGTGATTTTGGAGAAGATAGAAAAGATGTCTCTGGACTTGTATTTACTTTCTTTGAAACGTTCGGAGATACACCGAATCCGCCTGCACTTTTACTGAAAGCATCAAGTGGTGGTTTCTCAATATCAGACCGGTCAAGAACGATGGATAAAATTAATCTTATCAAAAAGATGTGTAGGAAAAAGTCATTACCCAACGTTTATTTGTTACACGGCGATTTAACCGATAACGAAATGAACTCTTTATACAATCACAATAAAGTAAAGGCATTAGTTTCTTTTACAAAGGGTGAAGGATATGGAAGACCTATTGCAGAATTTATAACATCCGGTAAACCTGTTATTGTTTCAGGTTGGAGTGGTCATGTTGATTTTGTAAATCCTGTATTTCATACGTATCTCGATGGTGAACTAAAACAAGTACATCAAAGTGCAGTTTGGGAGGGTGTAATAAATAAAGAATCATCTTGGTTTACTGTTAACTACAAAAAGGCATCAGAAACTCTAAAAGATTGTTTTAAAAATTACAAGAAGTATTTGTATAATGCAAATAAATCTATTAGTGAAATGGAAACGATGTGGTCTTATACTGCAATGCTGACAAAATTTGATTCACTATTGGAAAAATACCTGCCTAAATTTTCAGAAAAAGTAGAACTTAAACTACCAACTTTGAAAAAATTACCTTCACTAACTAAACAAAATTAAAAATGATTTCCTATACAATAACCGCGTGTAATGAAGATATGGAATTGAATAAACTTCTCCATCATCTATCGAAAACCATGAAAGATACCGACGAAATTGTTGTTCAGTTAGATTCAACAAATGTAACAAACGAAGTCAGAATTGTGGCGGATTCCTACAAGGATAAAATTCCTTTTTATAAAGTTATAGAGTTTCCTCTGAATAAAGACTTTGCCTCATTTAAGAATAACTTAACAAAACATTGTTCTAAAGAATGGATATTCAACATCGATGCCGATGAAATGCCATCCGGAGACCTCATGGAGTTTATACATGAAGTATTGTCTGTAAATAACGATGTAGATGTTATTTTTGTTCCCAGATGGAATGCCGTTGAAGGAATAACCGAAGAGCATATCCAGCGATGGGGATGGCGTATTGATGAATTTAGTAGAGTAAACTGGCCTGATTATCAGATGAGACTTTACAAAAATAAACCAGAAATTAAGTGGGTAAATAAAGTACACGAACACTTAGACGGATATTCTAAATATTCGGCATTACCATCGGAACGTGAGTATTGTTTGTTTCACAACAAAACAATAGAACGTCAAGAAAAACAAAATGAATTTTATAGTGAAATTAACTAAGAAAAATTAAATGAAAACAATTCCTTTATTCAAAGTATTTATGTCACCAAATACAGGCGACCGAGTAAAAGAAGTCCTACATTCGGGATTCATCGGTCAAGGTGAAAAAGTTGAAGAATTAGAACGAGACCTTTCAAGATTTTTTAGAATAGATAAATCTAGAATTTTAACATTTAACTCCGCTACATCGGCGGAACACCTCGTTTATCATCTATTGAAATCACCGGCAACCTTAACGATAGACCATGTTTTTGGACAAGATACTGCACAGGAAATATTTAATTGGCCGGGTATTCAAGAAGGTGATGAGGTATTGACAACACCATTGACTTGTACCGCCACAAATTGGCCTATTTTAGCAAATGGAATTAAATTACGATGGGTGGATGTTGACCCAACAACTATGAATATTTCGTTGGAAGATTTGAAGACGAAATTATCTGAGAAAACTAAAATAGTAACCGTTGTTCATTGGGGTGGTTATCCAGTTGACCTTGTTCAACTAAAGGAAATCCAAAATGAATTTTATAGGCAGTACGGATTTAAATTTATGATTGTTGATGATTCTGCCCATGCATTTGGTTCTGAACTTGACGGTGAGAAGATAGGAAACTTTGATACTATCTCAACATTCTCTTTACAGGCAATAAAACATATAACATCTGTTGATGGTGGATTTTGGGTTAACCCATATCGAGAATTAAATTCACGTGGTAAACTACAAAGATGGTATGGAATTGATAGAGAAGGCCCAAGAACTGATTTCAGATGCGAAAATGATATTGCAGAGTGGGGATTTAAATTTCACATGAATGATGTATGTGCAACGGTTGGTATCGAGAACTTAAAACATATTGATTCCATCGTTGGTAAACATAATTCTAACGGTCAATACTACAACAATACTCTCACAAATGTTCCGGGGGTAACTTTATTGGAAAACTCTCCAAGAAAAAAATCGGCATATTGGTTATACACGATGCGGGTAGAAAATAGAGACCAATTTATGAGATATATGTCGGAATGTGGCATCGTAACGAGTAGAACTCACGAACGAAATGATAAACACACGTGTGTTCGAGAATTTATAGAACCGTTACCAAATGTTGATATTGTAACAAAGGATATGATTTGCATTCCTGTTGGTTGGTGGGTGACAGATGAAGATAGAGAATATATTGTTGATTGCATTAAACGGGGGTGGTAATGTACACACATAAGAATGGTATAACATTAACTAAAATTAGAAGAGATCATTTAGACTTATTACGGGATTTAAAAAATAAATCATGGGCATCGACCCATAATATTAAATTTTTGAATGAGGACGACCAAGAAAAATGGTTTAATAAACTCGACGATACACGTAATTTATTTCTAATCGCGGGTGCCACTAACCAACCTCGTATCGGATTGTATAAGATTCAAAATATAGACTGGATGAATAGAAAATACGATTCGGCCCATGATGTATTTGAAAAATATCGCGGCAAAGGATATGGTAAACTAATATTGGAGGCCGGTGTTGATTTTGGATTTGAAGTATTGAATATGAACCGTATAGATACTGAAATACTCAGAAATAATATCAAAAGTATTTCTAATGCAAAATACGCCGGGTTTATAGAAGAAGGGGTTAAACGTAAAAGTATCTATAAATGTAGAGAATATGTTGATAGTATAGTATGTGGGATATTACGAGAGGAGTGGGAGTGTTTAGACCGAGTAACCAATTATGGTTCAGTTTGTAATAAAAATTATGAGTTAGGTTGAAAAAATGAAAGTTGCAAAAGTTCTAGCATTTTATTTCGGAAATAGAAGACTATATCCACACAATAAAGAAGGTGTTATACAACTTCTAAAACGTCAAATCGAATCCCACAAAAAAATACAACCCGGTGTACCAACCGATTTAATTTTAGTTAACCATGATACTGGGGATGTTGAAGTACGTGAACTCCTGTCTCAATATGAAGGAATGGAAATAAATGGTGGGGTTGTAAGAATACTTCATCGTCCAAGAATAAGTTTTGATTTGAGTATGGGATCATTTAAATATGCTTTCTATGTATTACAAAATGAGTACGATTACTGGTTTTTCTGTGAAGATGATGTAGAAACGATAAAGGATAATGTTGTGATTGACATGATAACCCTTTTAAATTCAGATAGTAGAATTGGGTTTGTTGCTGCCTGTGATTACCGGAATTATAATATACACCACTATATCACAGAAGATGGGTTTATACGTGGAACCGGAGTTGATGCACCACACGCACACGGTGGGATAGGACTAACATCTACAAAAATAATAAGAGATGTGTCTCAAAAAATATCATCGTATTTAAGTACCCCAAATATAGATTCGTATATTAATGGGGTAAATTCTACTACACTTTTGACGGAATCATACGAAAATGAAAATACCCATGAAATAAATTTTACGAACGATTTTATTAAGGCAGGGTATGAATTAAAATCTTTTAGTGACGGAACAAATTTTTTACATATACGAGAAAATATCACACTATGACATATACTAATCCGGATATAGAATCATCATACCGAGAAAATAACTTAGGAAAAACAATTTATGAAACTGTTTTAGAATTAAAACCAAATATCGTAATTGAATTTGGATGCCTATATGGATATTCCACCGTTGCAATAGCAACAGCACTAAAAGATTTAGGTGACGGTAAATTAATTTGTTATGATTTATGGGATGCGTATGAATATAAACACACAACACTATCACAAACTCGTCAGAACATAGAAAAATATGGATTAACACAATATGTTGAGTTTATTAAGAAAGATTATAACGAATGGTTGGATTCACCCGAACAATTTGATTTATTACATCTTGATATTTCAAATACGGGTGATACTATACTGAAAACATACGAGTCACTCAAACATTTTGTAAACTCTGGATCCGTTATTTTATTTGAAGGCGGTTCAGAAGAAAGAGACAACGTTGAATGGATGATAAAATATTGTGCAAGACCAATAAACTCTGTAAAAGATATTGTAAATTATGAGATAATAAATCCAGCATTCCCTTCACTTTCAATTATTAAAAATGGATAAATCAGAAATAACAGTTGTAATAGTAAGTTATTATAGGGCAAACAGATTGAAACGGTGTTTAGATACATTACGTGATATACCAAATATTATTGTTTGGGATAATAATACGACGGGAGACGAGTTAGAAAAAATACAACAATATCAATCCGAATACACCAACGTAAAATTTATATTCAGTCCAACAAATGTTGGATTAACAACGGCATGGAATCGGGGTATAATAGAAAGTAAAACAGATTGGGTTCTTTTAACGTGTGATGATATGTTATTCGATGAAGATTGGTTTGATGTTCTAACCGATATACATCAAAAGAAACCTCATCTGGAACAAATACATTTGAATGCATGGAACGCAATAGTATTTCATAAGAAAACTATTGCAAGAATGGGGTGGTGGGATGAACGATATAGATATTATCCGAGTATGGAAGATGATGACTGGTATCTACGAACCGTCGAGGAACTTGGATATTCGCCGTATGGTACTTATGCAGAACATATACCGTTTCCACAATCGTATCTCGATACCATAAAACCATATATTGATAGAAAACGAGATTTGTTTGATAGAGAAGATAATTTTACATATTACTGTAATTCAATACATTCGACCCATAAAATTATTGGAAAGTCAACTATAACCGGTCAAGAGGACGACGCTGGTAGTAGAAACAATGGCGGTGGTAGCATGGACAGAGGAAATAATTTATCAGGAGTTGAATTTCATCATATTAAATGGGAACCGATTGGTGATGCAAATAGATTAAATGAGGATGGTATTCTGTTGGCAAAAGATGGTAGAATATGGAAAAGAAAAATGGATGAATTAGACTTCTATCCCGAAGTACGGGCAGAGTATGCAATGAAATATTTTGGAGTTGAACTATGAGATATGAAAAACCGTGGATGTCAGATACAGAAATATCCACCATCACAAAATATTTAAATAAAAATGATATTATGTTGGAATGGGGATCCGGTGGGTCAACAAACTACTTTCCACAATTCGTTGATAGATATTATTCAATAGAACACGATAAAAATTGGTATAATGAAATATCCGGTGGTGTACCAACGAATGTTATATTTAATTTAGTCCAAGTTGATGAGAACTTAACAGACCCAACACAAAAGCACCAAGTTAAAACATATATTGATTTTGTTGATACACTCGGTGTTCTAAAATTTGATAAGGTCTTAATAGATGGTAGAGGACGTGGGTGGTGTGCGGAAAAAATAGTACCATACTTACATGAAGATAGTATTGTATTTATACATGACTACTGGCAAAGACCACAATACCATGTTGTAGAAAGATGGTTTGATGTGATTGACTATGTTAAGGATGGCCAAAGTTTGGTGGTTTTAAAAATGAAAAAACATTTGTTACAGAATAATAAAGAATCTATGAAAATTTCTATAATACAACCAAGTCGAAATAACTTAAAATATTTAAAATGGTCTTATGATTCTATTCGTAAAAATCAAGGAAACCATTTGGTTGAAATTTGTGTTGCCGATGATTTCAGTAATGATGGAACATGGGAATGGTGTTTAAGTAAAATGAAGGAAGATTCAAACTTCAAAGCAATTCGTAACAACGGGCCAAGTCGTATTGGTCATACTATATTGTATGATAAACTCATTAACGAAGTTGCCACCCATGATATTTGTATGATATACCACGCAGATATGTACCTTTGTCCAAATGCTTTGGATGAAATTCAAAAATATATTGGTGATAAAAAAATTGTATCTCTTACAAGAATAGAACCACCATTACATCCGGATGGTCCGGAAAAGGTTTTATCTGATTGGGGAACCGAACCAGAAGATTTCAACGAAGATAACTTTCTAAATTGGTTTAGTTCATCCTTTGTTCCGAAGAATGAGCAACCAACGTCAGGAGTATTTGCACCGTGGGCATTTATGAAATCAGATTTTCAAGAAATCGGTGGTCACGATAAATTATTCGCACCACAATCTAAAGAAGATTCTGATATATTCAATAGATTTCAATTAAACGGTGTGCAATTCATACAAACGTGGGGAGGTTATGTGTATCACATGACTTGCCGTGGAAGTCGGTTTAATCCAACACTAACAACGCCGGGTACAAATAGCAAAGAATGGGAAGAACAAAATCTTCGTTCTACAAGAAACTTTATTCGCAAATGGGGACACTTTGTTAAACACGACGAATATATGAAACCTATAATTCCAAGTAAATATAACATTGGATTTGTTGTTAAAAACTGCACACTAACCTCGTTATCTTATTTGGAATTATTCTGTGACAGTATTTACACCGATACTACTGAATCGGAAATCTCAAAATACATTTCAGATGAACAGAAAAATACCACGTTCAATTTATCAGAACGGATATTTCATGTAAATGAATTTGAGAGAGGTACTCCCCAAACCGATATTGTGGTTTATGTTGACGCCGGGAAATTACAAAATGGCAGTCAAGAACTTGAAATAATACAGAATTTATCACAGATATTAGATTCCGAAGAATTGGAAGTTGGTTCGTATGAATTGGGTTCGTTAAAAGTGGTTGTCAACATCATAAAAACATACGAAAAAGAACTTATTTTTATTAAAAACAAATGATGTATTTGAATTAGTTTCATATTTATATGTATGACATCTAAAAATTTAATCGGAGAACAATATGCATGAAGTTGCAACTAAACTCATCGAAATACACAACCAATTAAAATTCTTTCATTGGCAAACAACATCATACGCTCGTCATCAGGCATACGGTGGAACGTATGATGCTTTAACTGGACTCATAGATAATTTCGTTGAAATTCTCATGGGAAAGTATGGAAGAGTTCCTGCCTTGCCTATGAAAGTGTACAACCGTAACGAAAAAGATTGTATGACATTTATTGATGAAACCATTTCATTTTTTATTGGTATGAGTAGTATGTTGAATCCACAAACAGATTCAGACTTACTTAACATACGTGATGAAATGCTTGGTGAGTTCAATAAACTAAAATATTTATTAACATTAAAATAAAGGTGACGTATGAGTACCAACGAAAATACAAACGAAAAGACATCAGGTCTCGGAGATACTATTGCAAAAATTACAAACGCGTTAGGAATCGATAAACTTGTAGAAGCAACAACAAAGGCAGTCGGTAAATCAGACTGTGGTTGCAAGAAAAGACAACAAAAATTAAATGAGATGTTTCCATATAAAGATAATTCCTAAGAGAATCGAATGGCTATAAAATTATCAACAATGGTTAAACGTATATTGGGATCAAAAAGTAAATCACTTCCGGCAGCCGGAGTATTGGTTGTAACCGATTCTGGTGAAGTTCTACTCACAAAACGTTCTTCATCTGCCCATTATCTGGCGGGATGTTGGTCTGTACCGTCTGGTACACTTGATAGTGCAGATGGTGAATCGGTTGAATTGTGTGCAAGACGAGAATTTTTTGAAGAAACAACTCACATGATTCCACAGACCGACGTTTTATTTTTCGTGGATAAGTATGAAAGTGAAGATAAGACTTATTTTCTATTCCTATACAGAACACCACAAAAATTCAATATACGAATAGACTTTGAACACGATGATTGGGGTTGGTTTAATATAGATAATCTTCCCCAACCCCTTGCACCACAAATACTCGATGGTATTTCCAAGTTAGATGATATTTATTAACATGAAGAAAAAAATAACATATAACGAAGTTAAAGATGCAGACTACCTCTTAAAAATGATGGAAGATGTTTTTGGTCATCGAGTAACAACGTGGAGTCCGAAAGATACTGCAAGATTACATAACAAACTCAATCAACCCACGTCGGATAAAGAACGTGAAGAGTATGTTAAAGTAGTCGAACCTCTTATGAATAGAAAATCACTTATACCAAAAAAGAAAGATAGATATTTGGATTCTTTTTTAGATTTAGATACTCGTGTATCTCAAAAAGATTTTGAACCGGAAACTGATCCAGATGCCGATGAATTAAATAGTATGCTAGGTGTGGATTTAACTTAACCAACCACGGAGAATTTGATGCAAGACCTTAAAACTTTTGTAATAGAAGAAATTAAAACAAAACTCGAAGAAACTATGAGTCGTAATAATATAGTTAAATCGAGTAAAGATTTATATGAGGCGGTAACTCTTTCACAAAAGGCAAAAAAAGAAAACAATCCCTCTAAGATAAAATTATCAGAAAAGGCAGTAAAATATGCCGAGAAAAAGTTATTAGAACACTATGATGAATATGAACAAGGATGTGATTGTGGTGAAGGTGAAGGTAAAATGTTACAAGCACAACTTATGTCTATAATGGATAACACACAAAAATTGTTGAGCATGATTGATGAGAATGATCAGTTTGAAGATTGGATTCAATCGAAAATAACAATCGCGGAAGATTACATGAGAGTTGCATATAGTTATATGGCATATTACAATGAAGGTCAAGATATGGAAGTTGACAGAATGGATATGGACGATTGGGTAAATACAATGAAAGATGGATCACAACAAATGAATATTGTTTCTATGACCGGAGTTCCTGACTATAACGATGCACTTTCTCCCGATATTGATGACGATGAAATATTTGAAAACAAAAAGATGAAAAAATGAAAGATACAAATAAACAATTAACGTTTATGTTGCACAAAAATTGGAATTTTTTATACAACGGAAAAAATTTAAAGTTAGACCAAAAAGAACTTGATAATTACAGAGAACTCTCTTTATCAGAAGACGATATAAAAGTATTGATGTATTCTTTTTTAACAAAAGAATCATTTTATGATTTTAATGAATCCCACGGTAATCTAAATATTCATTGATTATTAAAATAAATTAATTTGGAAAATTCAAAAAAAATTCGTATATTTGTTTCGTTCAATTTATACACAATAATAGTTTTATGAGGAAACTTCTTATCCAAAAAATTCGTGAAGGTCAATTTGACCAATCGAAGTCTATTCAAAAAGAAATTGATAAATTAATTTCTACCAACAAGAAAGCCCAAAAAACAATTCAAAAAATGCACAAGGATGATAAAAGAACATTCAACGATGCAATGTCACGGGAGTTTAGGGCATACTCACTTAACATGAGAAAGTTATTGGAAAAGAAATATAAAGATGAAGAAACCAAATTAAATAATCTTCGTAATGAATTTAGAAAGTTATTTAAAGTTGATGTTTGGGATGAAGTTCTTTGGAATCCTGAATATGAGTTTGATACCGTTGAAGAATTTTTTGATTGTGTAAAATTATATGTAAGGAAGAATTATGCTTAAATCTATATTTGATTTTATTTTAACAGGAATATCTGTTATACTAACATACGTAGTTTATTTTATCGCATCCTTCGTAACTACCTTCGTAGTTGGAGTACCGATTGGATTGGGGGTTAGGGTTGTAATAGATGCCGTTAATATGTTGTACAATAGATTTATGGTGTAATATGCCAACCTACGATTTTAAATGTGAATGTTGTGGTGAAATATATGAGTACATTGTTCCGTTTACTACGTCCGTTCCAGAAATGTGTGTATGTAAACGAGAAAAATGTAAATGTGATGACCAGAGTTGTAAATTAACTAAAGTAGAATCTTTCGGCTCCTCTAAACCAATCCTCAAGGGTAAAGGATTCTACGAAACAGATTATAAAAATAAAAAATAAGGAATAAACATGGAAAACAAATCCTACCCCCCGTTTCGTACAGGAAAAAATATTCAAATAAAAATGACACCACAGATGGGGGTGATTGACTGTGGATATAAACATTTGATTCGTTCGTTTGGTCAACCAACTTTTAGTAGAGATTCCGGTGATGAATTTGATGGAGTTGAAAAGATTGCCTGGCATATTCAATTTGAGTCGGGTGAGTGTGTTAGAATAAGTGATGTTCGTTCATTTGGTGCAACAAGTGATGATTACACAACAACTACAAATTGGAGAGTCAATACACACAGTAAATCCGCCTATGAATGGATTAAAGAAGCAATTCGTGATGCAAATCCAAACGCATAATTCAAAAGGAAATTAAACCATGATACAACCCATTGTTATGTATAGTTCGGCACACAATGTGCTAAAAACTAAAACCAAACCTTCAAATATACAAGATGATAAAGAATCTCTGATTGAATTGATTTTCAACATGAAAGAAACCTTATCTTCTGTTGGTGGATTGGGATTGGCGGCAAATCAAATCGGTAGAGACGAATCGGTTTGTATTGTTAAGTTTGGGGATGAGATTATTTCTATGATAAACCCAACCATAACCAAAAAGTTTGGTGAGGAAAAAATTTCAATAGAAGGATGTTTATCTTTACCAGATGTAACCACAAGACTTACTCGTAGTGAAAAGATTGAAGTTACATTTGTTAATCCCGATAAAAATTGGGAAGAAGAAACGTTACAAGTTGACTTTCCAAATTCTGTTATAGTTCAGCATGAAGTTGACCACTTAAACGGAATACTTATGATTGATTATCTTTCTCCGTTTGAACGAAATCTTATCTCTACAAAGTTAAAACGCATAACGAGAGGGAATACAGAGATAAATTATGTTGGTATGATTTGGAGGCATTCTCAACGTTCTTGGTCGTTAGTTGGTCCATATATGAAACTGATTGAGTTTTATAATCAAAGAACGCCTACCACGGAAGAAAATACGGAAGAAGTTTTAGAAAGTGAAGTAAAAACTGAATAATAACCCATAGTTATTTCCAAGACAGGTGATTAACACATTCAAGGAGATAACATGGCGAAACTAAAACAAGACCTTTCAAAGAAAAAACGAGAGGCAAAACCAAAGAAAACAAGACAAGGTTCTTCAATGAATACGAAGTATGCAAATACTCCAAAGAATAAGGCAAAGAAGAAATATAGAGGTCAGGGTAAATAAAAATAAAAAGGAAACTTCGGTTTCCTTTTTTTATTTTTTATGTTTAAATCTATATTTATAGATATGTAATTATACAGAGAGATTATCTATGAACTATGATAAATTGAAAGGGTACATACCGGCATCGGTTCTTACACAGATACCAGACGTTATAACCAAATTTGAAATAAATACCCCGTTAAGACTTGCACATTTCCTATCACAATGTTCCCACGAAAGTGGGGGGTTTAAGTTAACAACCGAAAATTTAAACTATTCCGTTGCTGGTCTAAAGACGGTGTTTGGAAAATACTTTAAACAAGAAGGACTTGCTGAGGCGTATGCAAGAAAGCCAGAACTAATTGCCTCTCGTGTTTATGGTAATAGAATGGGTAATGGTGACGAAGGTTCACGTGAAGGATATAAATTCCGTGGAAGAGGATTTATACAATTAACCGGAAAATCTAACTATATGGAATTTGATAAATTTGTAGATGAGAATGTAATAGTAAATCCGGACCTCGTTGCTACAAAATACCCATTACTATCTGCCGCGTGGTTCTTTCATAAGAACAAAATAAATTTGGTATCAGATAGAGGTTCGAGTGACACAGTAATAGAATCAGTAACACGTTGTGTAAACGGCGGCGTAAATGGATTACAAGAACGTAAAAAATATTTTAGAATATATTACCCACTAATTTCCTAAAAATATGAAGATGAAAATTAAAAGACGATGTGATTTAAAAGAAGATTATCATTCTTTGATGTCATGGAAACCTGAGAAAATTCATGAAGCCTCGGTGATGAAGCCGGAGTACGGTGAAGGATCTCAATTTTTTTATAAAGGTGGAATACCTTTTTTAGATTCTAAGGGTTACGGTGAAGGTGAAATTTTTATCGTAACAAAAACAAAAGATAAAGTTGATATTGCCAAAAAAACAAAAGACAATCCTCTTAAAAAAACAATAAAATCCATGAGTGACGGTAAAACTTATACGTTATCTGGAGGAATTGTATCTTTTAAAGAATACTTTAATCATATCAAACCGGGTTCTTCGATTCAACCAAAAGGTGAAGATTGGGAATCATTGATTGTTGTTGCATATAACAACAAAAAAGAAGGACCAGAGTGGAATAGGGCAAAGAAATTTTGGGAAGAATATGGAACTGAAGCAAAAACATTGGCTAAAAAGATTTCGAGAGTGGTTTCCTCTAAAGAATTAAAACAACTCGGTTCATCAACTGCAAATTTGAGACCAGATTGGACAGGTGTTGATAAAACTCCAAAAACAGATATTTTAGGTGACATCGAACATATATCATTGAAAAAGGCAGGTGGTTCTCAACTAATAAGTGGCGGTGATAAAGAAATAAAGGCAACATTTAATGCCGCCATTAGAACAATGTGTGATGACGTTGCAACACCCGTTTTTAAATTTATCAATGAATTAGAAACCAAAATGGGTAAATTGAATTACGATGGAACTATAAATGCACTCGAAAAAATATCCAGTAGTGGTAAAAAATTAACCCCATCTGAAATAGAGACTATAAAAAAATATAACGAAATGAAGTTAAATCACCAGGAATTAACAAAAGATTTAAGTAAAATATTTGATGATATGGAATTTAAGAAAATCTTTTGTTTCGAGGCTGCAACCGGTAACTCAAAATTTGCAGACGATAGGGCGATTGCAAACGTTCTTATAGAGTTTAATCCAGATAAAGGGGAGATAACGAAAAACCTACCGATGAGAAATATAGAAGATGCAACTTATCTTGCACAACATAACAAATTTTATTTTTCATTCAAGTCAAGTGGAACTAAACCTTACACCGTATTAAGAACCACAAATTTATCAAAAAAACAATTAGCCGGTGAATCAACTAGTAGAGTCAAATTAGAAACTCTTTCTGAAATAATCGAGAGTGAGATTTCAAAAGTTAGTCCGAAAATATCGGAATACTTAAAAGAAAGTTATTCATCTAGTAATTCTATTCTAAAGGAATGGGAAACATTCACAAAACTATTTGATAAAATAAAGGGTTTACCCGAAACGTCTGTTGAAAAATTAAAATCTATTTATAACTCAATAATGGAAAGAGTAAAAAATTCTTTGGATATAATACGAAAACTTGGTAAAGATATGTTTAACGGGATAATGCATTTTCTTGGATTAGAAGTCGATACCATAAGTATCGAATCATCTGGTTCATTTCCATTGATTTAAATTTATTATGTTAGATTCATTTTGGAATAGTTTAGAGTTGGAAGATATATCGGATTTAAATTATTCGGTATATGAACCATATTTATCAGAAGAACAACGAGATACTGTAATTCAAAAATTAGATTGGGTAATATTCAAACTATACAAAATTAGAGACCAACGAAAATTTGATTATGATACCGTGGTTGCTTTAAAAAACAAAATAAAATATAACCAATGTTCTTTAACGAGTAGAGGAGTTGAATTTTTAAACTCTATAACAACTGATTTAAAAGAAGACCAATTTTAATATGATTAAATTAAAAGATATATTACTTGAGAAAGAAGAATACAAACCTATAAAGCACTTACTCTACAATAGAGATTTGTCTTATCAGGTTCAAGATACTATTTCCTATCTAGAACAACACGGTGGTAAAGTTCTATTCCTCACAACATCTACTCGTTATCCGTTCAATACCGGTACAAACAAGGGTGGTGTATCGGTTGAGATGCCAAAGTCAACTGTACTTGCACATTTTATAAAAGATTCCATAAAGAATAAATCTACTATTATTGATGTACCGACCGTAAAAATACATCCATGTGAAGGCAATGTTTCTCACAAAGATGGAAATCATTGTGGGGTTCTTGATTCTATGTTAAAGGATAAACGGAAAAATCCAACGGGCAATCATAGATGTTGGGCATCTCTTAATCACAAAGACGACGAACTATGGAAAATTTCAAAAGAATTACTTGAGGCAGATACCGTTATATTTTTCTCGTCAATCAGATGGGGTCAAACAAATGCAGAATATCAAAAGTTAATTGAAAGATTAACTTGGATTCAAAATAGACATTCAACATTAAATGATAAAAATGTTGTTGAGGGAAAAAATGCCGGGTTTATTTGTATAGGTCAAAACTGGAATGGTGCAGATGTTGTTGGTACACAGAAGAAAGTGTTAGACTTCTTTGGATTTCAAACACCAAGTAATTTATTTTGGAACTGGCAGTACACCATAGATTCTTTGGATGAAACACAGGAGTCATATAAAAAAGCACACGACCAATTCCACATTGATTTAGGTATTCCATTCGAGGAAAAAAATGATTAAACTACAATCACTACTAACAAACATATACAATTATTTCTACGATGGAACTTCTATACATGAAGTTAGTGGAGATTGTAATTGTGTTGAATCATATTCTATGTCACCGGCTAAATTAGAAGAAACAATCTTATATCATACCCGTAAAAATAAACCAATAACAGAAAATGTGTACCGACCAAATTCCGATTCGTTCTTTTCTCTACTCAAAGAAGTCAGAGAAAGATTTGACGGTGGTACACTAACACTATCAGGAATAGACCGCGAACTATATGAAACAACAGATATTGGTAAGTTTGGATGTTTCAATGAAGCAGTTGTTCCTTTAGACTTACCGATGGAATATGTAACGGAAACTCTTTCAGAATTAGATTATCGTGGTAAGAAAGTAAAACTAAACAAACCTATGCGTGGTGGAAGTAAAAAGTATTACGTGTACGTTAAAAGTAAATCGGGTAACGTAAAGAAAATATCGTTTGGTGATACTACCGGGTTATCTGCAAAAGTATCTAACCCCGACGCGAGAAGAAGTTTTGCCGCAAGACATCAATGCGATAAAAAGAAAGATAAAACCAAGGCAGGATATTGGGCGTGTAGAATCAATCGTTACGGACACCTATTTGGGGGGAAAGTGTATGGAGGTTATTGGTGATTAAACTTAAAAACATATTGAATGAAAGACAGTCAGATTCTCGTTACACCCAGGTGGGTTCAGTCATGGGGGATAAGGCCGCCGAAGAATTGGATGCGATGATAGAACCGTGGTTGTATAGATCCAATCCAAAATCTGCCGAATATTTCTATAAAAATTTTAAGAAATTTAAAAAACTTAAAAGTAAATTACCACAAGTATTTGCACCAAAAACGCCAAATGGTACACTTCTATTTAGAGGACTTAAAAAACCAAGTGGTGAATTGAAGAAATTTTTACTGACGGCCAAATCAAATAAAGAAAAATTTGAAAAGATGAAAATAGGTGGAGACGTTTGGTACAAATACAAGAAGCCTATAAAGTACACACCACATTTGAAATGTCAAAGTTGGACTTCAAGTAGATTAGAGGCATTAATGAACTTTACGTATGATTTGGCACATACATTTGACAGTCCATTCCAAGTTGCCCTATGTACTGTGCAAGATGATTCTTTCTTATTCAATAGTGATTATTTCAGTAAAATATTTGGCTCCGATGAATCAGAGATAATCCACGTTGGCACCGAATATTCAAAGCCGGTTTACTTGATGGTCAGCTGGGGAAACAGATAATGATTAACCTCAAAAACATATTGAATGAAGATTCGGACGTTGGTCAAGATTTCTTGATGTCAGATGAATATCGGGAGATGTATAAATACTTGAAGAAGTGGGTTCAGAAATCAACTCCTGAAGTCGCTGATTACCTGTATAAAAACTTTGCAAAATATAAAAAGTTAGTTGCAGATGCACCGGCAAATTTCGGAATCCAAAAGAGATTTGTTCCGGAAACTCCAAATGGAACAACCTTATACAGAGGACTTACCAAACCAAGCAAAGACCTTATAAAATTTGCAAAAGAAGCAAAAGGGAAAAAAGAAAAATTTGAAAAGATAATTTTGGGTGGAAGAATTTGGTACAAGTATAATACACCAATAAAGTACACACCAAATTTGAAATGTCAAAGTTGGACATCAGATGGTATGACTGCATCACAAGTCTTCACATCACATATATCAATGAGAGAAGGAAAATATAAATTTAGAGTAATGATGTGTACCGAACAAGATGATAATTTTTTGTTTAACAGTACCTTTCTTTCCATTATTAATATTGATGAGGAAGAAATAATTCACTTTGGAAAAGAATATCCAAAAGGAGTTTATTTAATGATTGCATGGGATGAGACTAGATAATTGGAGATGATGTTGATTAAACTAAAAGACATATTGAATGAAGATATTCGTGACTGGTTCGGTAAGGGTAAAACCGGTGGTATTGGTGGCGGTGGTTGGGATAGATACGGAACATCAGGGCAAAGACTTGGTAAGTGTGGAGAAGGTAAACCAGGGGATCCATACGCCGCTTGTTTATCACGTGAGAAGGCACAGAAGCTAGGGCGTAAAGGAATAGCGGCATTCGTCAAACGTAAACGTGCCGCCCAAAAACGGTCCGGCGATGCAAAGAAAGGTGGGGAGTCTAAAAAGGGTCAACGCCCTGTTAAGGTTAAAACAGGTGCCTCTGAATCAATCATACGGGAATTTAAATTGTTCTTAGAACGAAACATACCAACCGATAAATCAAAATGGTCATACTATAAGTCACAGGCAAAGAAAAAGTTTGATGTGTACCCATCGATCTACAGCAATGCATGGGCCGCCAAGATGTATAAGAAAGCCGGTGGTGGTTGGAGAAAGGGTAAATAATAAAAAGCCAGTTGTTGATTGTTTAGTTTGTCTTCAACCCACTTCACAATCTCCTGAATGACTGGCTTTTTTATTTTTATGATAGTTATTAGTGAAGACAAACTAAACTAATAACAATCAGGAGACCTCAATGGTTATCTATAAAGTTACCAATTTAATAAATGGTAAACAATATATCGGCAGAGATAGTAAAAACAATCCAAACTATTACGGTTCCGGACCTGGAATAATAAACGCTATAAAAAAATATGGGAAAGAAAACTTCAAGAAAGAAATCATTGAAGAATGTAATGATTTCGACTCGTTGGTAAAACGTGAAGAATACTGGTTGAATTATTATGATGTTGGGAAGAATCCCATGTTTTATAATATGCATAATTCTGGAATAGGAAACGGTGCAGGCGAGAACCACCCAAATTTTGGAAAACCCGTATCTGATGAAACAAAACGAAAATTAAGACACGCACATTTAGGAAGACCAAAATCAAAGGAGGCTGTAGAGAAAATGAGGAAAGCACTAACAGGTAGAAAATTAAGTATAGAACACCGACGAAAACTTAGCAATATATTCGGAGGGGAGAATCATCCCAACTATGGAAAACGGAGAAAAAAAGAGACGGTGGATAAAATTAGAAATTCTATGTTAGGGAAAAAACATTCGGATGAGACAAAACAAAAAATGAGTAGGTCTAGAACCGGAGAAAAAAATAGGTTCTTTAAGGGGTACATACTTTGTACCAACGGCGTTTACGAGGGACAAACGAGAACAATGTATGAATGGGCGACCCTTCTTGAAAAACACAGATCGGCAATCTCTTCACATTTATACGGGAAGAGATATAAAAATGGAATTAATGGAAATTTTTTTAGGTGGATATAATATGATACCACTCCCATTTATAGAAGAAAACGTAGAACGAAACATATTTATACGAGAGTTCCACGAAGAAACAGACTCTATCGAGTTTGTTTGGCATAGAGATAGAGAAGACAGAATAGTGGAATCAATCGGGGAAACTGATTGGGAAATACAGATAGACAATCAATTACCACAATCCTTAAACCAAAAAGTATTTATACCGAGTGAAACATACCATCGTTTGATTAAAGGAACCGGTAACTTGAAAATAACCTTAATAAAATTGGAGTTGGTTAATGGCAAATAAGTTTGAAGATAGATTACTTCGTATAATAAATGAAACTATGACACCCTTTCAACAACGTACCAGAAAATGGCGTATGGTGAATGAAGATGCCGGTGATGTTCAAATAGAATTGACGGGTAAACAAGTAAAAGAACTTGATAAGATATTTAATGAGTTTGGTTCTGACTTGGATAGTGTATTGAGTTCTAATCTAGAAGAAGCAGAAAAGCCAGACTATTCAACGATGTCTTCATCACAACTTGAAGAATTGGGTGTGACTATTACCATAGATAAATCTATCATAGATGGTATAGATGAATTACTTGAACTCGGTAAAGATGCAAAAGATTGGTATAGAGAAATAAATCAAAAGATTTTAGAAGCATTTCCCGATGAAAAGGATGGTACTCTGTTCTTAATAATTCTTGCAATATTTGCAGCCGGTGCATCTCTTACCAACAACTTTAGAATTGCAGCTAGGGCATTCTATGGATTTAAGTCGGATATTCAAGACCCACAAAAAAAGGCGGAACTAGAAGAGATTGCCGAAAAATATAGTAAAACTCCATCGAAGTTAAATGCAGAGTTTCATAAGGGCAACCACAAAGGACTTGCAACGTTTACCCCACTCGATAACGTTCCTTACCCGAATAGTTACATTGGAAATATGTTACGATTAATATCGTTTTACAAATCAAAGGGATATAATGTATCAAAGGATGAGGCCATAAAGGCAATATCACAACACTTTACACCAACAGGACTTGTATCTAAATCTAGTATCATATCCGCCGAAAAGATATTTTCCTTTACATTAAACCTTTTAGATCCAGACTTTCAATTTGAAGGGGGATGGCTTCCTGTTACAATGGACACGTGGATGGCATCGTTTTTCTATCCACAATTATCTAAAAAGGAAAGAGATGCAAGATTGTCTGCAAAAGGTGGTATAAATTATGTCTATCTTGCAAAACTCACACAAGAACTTGCACCAAGATACGGAATGACTCCAATACAATTTCAAGCGGCAATTTGGGTTGGTAAGATTAAAAAGACAAAAGGTGAACGTTCAGTATCAACGTTTCTTGAATCCATAAATACAAATCTAAAGGCGATTGATAAAAAAATTCAAGAATTTGAAGGGGTTGACAATTTTCTCGGAGAGATAATTAAAGCACTTGGTACGGCAAAGTATTTAACACCGGCAGAACGAAAGGCACAAACCCAAAAAGATAGAGAAGCGAGACTTGCAGCAAAGGCAGAGAAATTAAAAGCAAAGGGATAACTAAAGGAAAAATATGGTTTGCTTTATAGAAGAACACCCACTCGATGGGATAATATATGAACCTATAATAAAAGAGTTGGATGATAGAAAAATAAAATACATCGTCTATAAACTAACCGATGATTCATTTCAAAAATCATTGAAGTTTATACAATCAAATCCCGACGTAAAATACTATGTAAATTACGGCGGAAGTCACGAAAAAGTTATGTTTGCCTTGCTGTTGAGCAAGTATGAAAAAAAGTTAATAAATCTCCACGCAGAGGAAAGAGAGTATCGGGAAAACAATCTATCGTTTTTAGACGTAATAGCACGTCTAGCATACTTAAATTACGTGTCTGGCGACCCCGTGGCAAGTCAATTATTCGATTGGGGTATCGAAACCTCGACTAGAATTTTTGAGTGTCCTATAACGAATTTAGCGAGGAAATCCAACGGAAGTGAGAAAAATGAAATTTTGTACATCTGTGGTGACAAAAAACTCATAAAAGGACACCAAAAGGAATTTAGACTGAACAAATCTTCTGTTAAGATATTTGACTACTCCGATGGATTACCAGAAGATTGGAAATCAATTTACAAGTATATTAAGATTTCCAAGTACATAGTATCGGATTCGTTTATATTTGCTAAACCGGCACACTTCTTGAACAAACACTTTTTTTACTTAGGAACAGATGTTCTTTCTACTCAAACTCTCGGAATTTCAACCCACCTTGTTAATACCAAAAATTATTTAAATTACTACTTCAACCAATCGTGGCCGGAATTGAAAAATGAAAATCCGAAACATGGGATAACACCACTACTAAAATTGTTTACTTCATAGTATTTCTAAAAGAATCCAACCCCTTGAAGTTTTCTTGTAACCACACATCGAAGTTTGTAAACAAATCTCGTATCTTATCTTGAATAGAAATCATTTCAATTTGTACTTTATTCATACTTGAAATTTCACCATCAACGATTCCCCTGATGTTTGATTTCGTTGAGGCCGGTATATCAACTTCTTGTAACTGCATTATCTCGTAGTTTATCTTAAATTGATTTATGTTATTTTTGAGTTCATTCATTGCCTTTATATTACCGTCGTATTTCATACAGTCGTTTATAAAGTCATCCAACGAAATTTCTTGTTCTTCACCTAATTGTGGAAAGTGTTTAGTTATTGTTTTCTTACCCATACCACGAATACCTTTAATGTTATCCGATGTATCTCCTAAGAGTGCTTTGTAAATTGCAAAGTTTCCACCTGACCACACGCCATATTCTTCCCGTAGGTTTTGAGGTGTGTACATTTTTTTCTTTGTTGGTACATATACGTTTACTCTATCTGATACCAACTGCAAAAAATCTCGGTCATTGGAAAGGATGTAAACCTTTTCCTTGAAGTAAGATGATAGATAAGATATGGTATCGTCTGCTTCAATGTTATCAATAACAACGGTGGTAACAGGGAGTAATTGCAGGTATTGATAAAGACGAGACATTTGAAATTTCATGGATGTCTGTTCATCTGTTATATCTTCAAACCCAACCACTCGATTCAAACGAGACTTGATTGCCTTTCTTTCTTTATAATTTTGATAGAGTTTTTTTCTTCGTTGTGAACCACCTTTACCGTCAAATACCAATACAACTCTCGTTGGTTTAATCATACGGATTATCATACCAAGTGATTTTAAAAATCCAACCATACCGCCGACGTGTGCACCGTCGGAATTTAACGTGGGAATTGCACTAAAACATCTGATAAATAAGTTGAGTGAATCTACCAATAACACTTTACTATCCCTATGGAGGTTCTCTGAATTTTTACGGTCTTGTTCTACTTCGTTTAAGAGTTGTTTGTATTTTTTAGTTACCATGTTTTATTTTGTTGGGTGTTTAGATTTATTCTAATATACGAAATCTTTGGGACATATACAAATAAAAAAAGGAACCGAAGTTCCCTTTTTTTGATTTTACTCTCCCAAGATTTTTTTAATATCAGGACTCATCAATACATTTTTTATGTAGTCCATCGCCATTTTGGCATCCTTCTGTACATCCCCTGTTGAAGTTACTCTCTTTTTGAATTTAGTAGTTGGTTGACCGTTTGCCAGGGAATCCATCGGTGCACCAAAGTCTAATACTATTACAACTGCAAATTCAGATTGACCTTCCCAAAATGGTTCAAATGATATATCCAACTGCTTTCCCGATTTAGTTTTTGCAGTCCAATCATTTGAAGCACCGCCTACGTTTTGACTTTTTGCATCGGAAAATGTAAACGGGCCTATTGTACGTTTTTGTTTTGCCATTTCTACATAAGCATCTTGTACTTCAGACGCGTACTCATAATCTAAGTTTTCGTTGATAGTCTTCTTGAATATGTCTTGAAGTTTTCTGCCTTCGTTTATTAAGTCTTTCATTTATTGCTCCAATAAATCTGTTATATTGTATAAATATTTTTAAAATTATTTAAATTTAAAGTTCTTTGCCTTAATATTTTTCTTTGCCCATTCTTTTTCAGAGTCCGGCAATGGGTTATTGTAACATTTAAAGACACCATCCACTTGTTTTGGGGCGTCTCTTAAAGATTTTAGATTGTTATTGGAACAATCGAAATTCCCTCTCACTATTTCCGGTGCACCGTCTAAATCAATTAGATAGTTGTGTGAACAATCAAAATCAAAAACTACCGTTTTGGGGGCGCCTTTCAAAGATTTTAGATTGTTATTCGCACAATGAAATTTACCGTTCACTGTTTCCGGACCACCCTCTAAAGAAATTAGATTGTTAGTGTGACAATAAAAATCACCACCGACTTTTTTCGGGGCACCTTCTAAAGATTTTAAATCATTGCCGTAACATAGAAAATGTCCACTAACTTTTCCAAATTGAACAGGGATTCTGGTAAGATTTTCATAAAAGATGCTTCTTTGATTAGAAATATCAACATCACCCCTCACATCCACCGTCAAGTCTGCATTTATCTTGTAGATTTTTATCCCGAATGAGTTTAAAATCCCATCCACTTCTTCTTTTGTTTTTGGAAAAGAACCTTTTTTCCCTTTTTTCCAAAATTTGAAAAAAGAATCTTCATTTACAACATTCGTTTTGAAAGTTTCTTGAAGTTTTCTACCTTCTCGAATTAAGTCTTTCATTTATTACTCCGAAAAAAAA
>Ga0208360_1000055_pt1 | contig 43136 bp, 38 predicted proteins | sample LakMenE27Jul10ns_FD_150739 | JGI IMG/M metagenome (GOLD analysis project Ga0208360, IMG submission 150739) | Freshwater microbial communities from Lake Mendota, WI - 27JUL2010 deep hole epilimnion ns (SPAdes) | ecosystem: Environmental > Aquatic > Freshwater > Lake > Epilimnion/Euphotic zone ...
GCTCCTGCACCTGACGACCCAGGGTGATCTCCTGCTCATGGCTCAGCAGGGGCACCCGGCCGATGTCCCGCAGGTAGGAGCGCACTAGGTCGCCGTCGAGGGGCAGGGCGGCGGTACCGGCCAAGGTCACGGAGGGCATTGCGGGAACGGCAGCAGCGATCGGTGAAAACGGGTTAAGAAACCCTTTGGTTTCGTAACTTACCATCCTTTCCCGGAATCGATCCGACCTGGACCGTGAAATCCGAGCCGCTCCGGCTCAACAGGGCCAGCGCCAAGCGCCTGCCAGGGGAGACTGGTGGCGACCTTCTCGGCCGGGTCAATGCTTCCAGCTCCCGAATCCGATCCGCTCGGTGCCGAACGACTGCAGAAGCTGATCGCCGCCGCCGGGATCTGCTCCCGCCGCCGGGCCGAAGAGCTGCTGCGGCAAGGTCGGGTGCGTCTGAACGGCCGCACCGCGACCCTCGGGGAGCGAGCAGATCCGGCCCGCGATCAGATCAGCATCGACGGCCGCCCTCTGGCGCCCCGGCCCGACTCGCTCACCCTGCTGCTCCACAAGCCGGTCGGGGTGCTTTCCACCTGCCACGATCCCGAGGGTCGAGCGACGGTGATGGAGCTGCTGCCGCCAGAGCTGAGGCGGGGGCAGGGTCTCCATCCGGTGGGCCGGCTGGATGCCGACAGCCGCGGCGCCCTGCTGCTCAGCAACGACGGGGATCTGACCCTGCGGCTCACCCATCCCCGCTTCGGCCATCGCCGCACTTACCGGATCTGGGTCGAGGGGCACCCGAGGCCGGCAACCCTGGCGCGCTGGGCCGCCGGGATCCCCCTCGATGGCCATCCCTGCCAGCCGGTGCGGATCCGGCTGCTCGGGGCCAAGGGGGCGAACACCCGGCTGGACTTGGTGATGCTGGAGGGCCGCAACCGGCAGATCCGCCGGACCGCCGAGCTGCTCGGCCATCCGGTTCTCGACCTCCATCGCGTGGCCATCGGTCCCCTGCGGCTGGCCGACCTGCCCGAGGGCAGCTGGCGCCGGGTGACGCCCAGCGAAGTCCTTGGCCCAGACTGATGAGCCCTGCAAGGCTGGTTTCCTTGGTTCCGCCCCTGCCCCCCGTCGCCGTCAGGCTGGCCCGGCGCCTGCGGCTGCCCCTGGCCGCTCCGGGAGCGGCGGAATCCGCCAGCAACGGCCCGCCTGAGCTGGATCCCCTCCAGGAAGCGGGCCGTCAACTGCGGCTTGCCCGGGAAGCCCGGGGGCTCGGCCTGCGCCAGTTGGCCCAGGAGACCCGCATCAGCACCACGGTGCTGGAGGCCCTAGAGCGGGGCTGGCGAGATCGGCTGCCGGAACCGACCTACCTGCGCACGATGATTCCCCTGCTGGAGCGCCACCTGGCGATGCCCACCGGCAGCCTCCAGCCCGTGGTGCCGCCCAACCCAAGGCAACTCCACGAGGGACCGGGTGGCAAAGGCCGGCTGCGGCGCTTCACGCCCGGTTCGATCGATGTGTTCACGAGCTGGCAGGCCACCCTGCTCTATGCCCTCCTCACCCTCGGGCTCATCCATCTGCTCAACCTCCAGCAATTCCAACTCGCCTCCCGGGGGGTCCTCAGCACCCATCCCCTGCCGCCCCTGAAAGAGCCGGCTGCGGCGGCGGCAGCGTCCGCCCAAACGGACGGCGAGCTGCTGGAGGCCTTCCCGGATCTACGGCCCATCAGCCAGGCCGCTTCGGGAAAGGGCCTGCGGCTGCTTCGCAAGGAAGCCCGAGCCGGTGGGCCTGACCTCAGCCTGGGCATCCTGAACCTCACCACCCCAACCCCAACGCGGGTGGAGATCCGCAGCGACCGGGGCGGCACCACCACCCTCAGCGGCGTCGAAGGGGAGCTGGCCCTGCCCGTGCTGCCCCCCTTCCGACTGACCCTCAGCCCGGAACCCCAAGGGGCAGCGGTGCGCTGGCGGGGAGCTGTACTGGCTCCCCAGTCCGGCGAAGGAGGGACATACGCGGTGCCACCGACCCAAGCCACCCCACCCTCGGGCATCGGGCGAGCTCCAGCTCCATCGCCCCCGTGAGAGCGCTGAGGGGTCTCACCCCTGGCCATCCACCCCTGGAGCCCTGCGATAGCGCGCAGCCATGGCGCCGTAGCCATGCACAGCCCCGGCCAGGCGCTCCAGGGGGAGATCCAGACGCCAGCTCCAGTTGCCCGAAGCCGTTCCAGGAGTATTGAAGCGGGCCCCATCATCCAGCTCCAGGAGGTCTTGCACCGGCACCACCGCCAGATCGGCGCTCGAGGCGAGGGCCAGCTCCAGCAGCTGCCAGGAGGGGGAATGCACATTTCCGCCCACCAAGGCCGCGAAGCGCCACCGGGAGTCCTGATCGAGGCTGTCCCACCAACCGCGGCTGGTGGCGTTGTCATGGGTGCCGGTGTACACCACCCAGCGGCTGCCCACGGTGTTGGCGGGGAGGTAGGGGTTGTCGGCCGCGCCATCGAAGGCGAACTGGAGCACCTTCATGCCCGGCAGCGAAAAGCGATCCCGCAGGACCTCCACCGGCGGGGTGATCACCCCGAGGTCCTCCGCGATCAACGGCAGAATCCCACCAGGCAGGAGGCGCCCCCGGCGGCGACAGCGGCGGCGCAGCAGCTCCAGCAGCAACCCTCCCGGCGACTCGACCCATACCCCCGCCTCAGCGGTCCGGTCGCCCCCCGGCACACACCAGAAGGCCTCCAGGGCGCGGAAATGGTCGAGGCGCAGCAGGTCGAAGAGATCCAGCTGTCGGTCGAGCCGCTCCAGCCACCAGCGGAAGCCTCCCAGCCGATGGCGCCACCAGCGATACACCGGCGTGCCCCACAGCTGGCCGGTGGCGGAAAAGTAGTCGGGAGGCACACCGCTCTGGCTGACCAGCAGGCCATCGGGCCCCACGGTGAACAGCCCGGGCCGGCGCCAGACATCGGCACTGTCATGGGCGACATAAAAAGGCAGGTCACCCAGCAGCCGCACCCCCCGCTGGCGGGCACGCTGCCGCAGGGCCTGCCATTGCTCCTCGAGCTGCCACTGCAGTAGGGCCTCGGCCAGCAACTCCTGAGCCCGGTCCCGCATCTGTTCGGCGAGGGCCCGACGGTTCCGCCGCGCCAGGGGGGCGGGCCACTCCCACCAGGGTCGGCCCTGCTGCTGGCGGCGGATCACCATGAAGAGGCCGTGGTCGTCAAGCCATGAGCGCTGCTGACGCCGCCAGCGCCGGAAGGCCTGCTGCCGCCCGGCCCCCTGGGAGGGCCAATAGCGAGCCAGGGCTGCTGCGATCGCCTCTGAGCGGGCCGTGGCCTGGGCTGGATCCAACCGTTCCGCGGAACCTGAGGGGAGCTGGGCGTGGTCGGAGGAGCAGATCAGGCCGGCGGCGAGCAGATCATCCGCATCGATCAGCCAGGGGTTGAGGGCGGATCCGCTCGGGGAGCTGTAAGGAGAGCCGGTGCCATCGGTGGGAGCCAGGGGAAGGATCTGCCACACCCCCACGCCCTCAAGGCCCAGCAGGTCGATCCAGGAGCGAGCGAAGGCTCCGAAGGTGCCGCTGCCGGGGGTGCCGGGAAAGGCGGTGGGGTGGAACAACACGCCGCAACCACGGTCTGAGGAACTCACGGTGTCGGCAGGGTGTAACGGGCCACGATGCGGCGGGCGAAGGCGGGAATGTGGCGCTCCACGAGCTCCGGGTGGTGGCGCTGGAGCCAAAGGGCGTTGCGGGTGAAGTGGGAATCGATCGAGAAGCGGCCGTATTCCAGGCCCCTGGGCCCGAAGCGCTGCACGAAGAAGCCGATCACCTCCGCCAACCACAGGGGCAATTTCACGGCCTTGTCGTAGGCGCCGATGCCCTGCTGCACCGCGGCGCGGCGGTCGCCCCGGCTGGTCACCGCGGCGGTGTCGAGCTCGGCCTCAACCAGATCGAGCAGCCGCTGGCCACGGGGATTGCGCACGGTGATCCACTGGTGGCCGAATTCGGCACCCATGTAGCCCACCACCAAGTCAGCGCCGGCGTTGGTGTAGTCGAAGCAGCTCAGACAGCTGGGGGCAAACACATCCTTGAGGGCAGGGGTGTCGAGGCCGAAGAAGGGCACCGTCTCCTCGCTGCCGTCGGCATGGCGGAAGTGGATGCGGAAATCCTGCATGAACTCGTAATGCACCACCGTATCGGGGGAGCGGCTGGCGCTGTTCAGGAAGGTCTGCAGACCCTGGCGGCTCACGTTGTCGACACAAGGAAGACCGAGCACATAGAGCTCGTCTAGCGGAAGGGTGGCCTGAACGGCCCGCAGGGCCTGCACCTGGCAACCCACGCCGATGGCGAGCAGCCGGCGGATACCGCTGCCGGGCAGCTGCTCAAGCACCCGCAGGTTGGGGGAGAGGGTGGGCTTGTTCACCCGGGCCGCCAACACCTCGGCGGGGGTGCGGGCCAGCACGGGCAAAGGTGTGAAGCGATCATCGGGGCTTTGTTGCACGCACAGCACCGCATCCACCAGGTCGCTCTCAAGGGCACGCACACCGAGGCGGCTCACGATGCCGCTCCATTGGGCGCCCTCAATCGGGGCGGCGAGCCGGGCGCTGAGCATGCGCTGCTGCACGCCAAAGTAGAGCTCGTCCTCGTCGTCGAGGTTGCGCGTGCGTCCATGGGCTTGGTGCTCCATCGACTCGAACCGTTGCTCGAGGAAGGCGCAGGAGCTGCGCACGTAGGCCACCCAGCGGCTGTCGCAAAGGCCGCACTGGCTGCAGAGATCCTTCGCCGGATAGGTGCTGCCGGAGGGAAGGGGCCGGGCCCGTTCATGGGGCAGGGGCTGGGACGGGGCGGCGGACAAAGGGGGGGCCGGCGAATCACCACAGGGCTCAACCTATCGACCCCCGGGCGGGAGTAGCGGCCCATCGCTGGGTCAAAGTGGTTCCTAACTGGCCTTCACCGGCTCCATGCCTCCCCGCAGGGATTCCCAACCATCTTCTCAAGCCTCGAGCCGAAGCCGCGAAACGGTTCGGAGTGGGGGGGCCTCCGGCAAAGGCAGACGTCGGGGGTTGCAATGGCCCCGGCTGCCGCGGCCGAAGAAGCAAAACCTTGTCACCGGTGGACTCTTCCTGATCGGAGCCCTGCTGGGGTCCACGGTGCTGGGGCTGGTCTGGCGTGAACCCGACCGGGCTGGCAGCGACAGCCTGGAGAACACCCCCGCCACCCTGGCGGAGAAACCGCGTCGGCCGATCACCGTGCTGGTGATCGGCCTGGATGGCGAGCGGATCGGTGATGCCGTGAACAAGGCCGCCCCGGCGGGTCCCCCCGGGGCCGACGCCCTGCTGTTGGTGCGGGTCAATCCCAAAGGGCCCCTCCAAGTGCTGAATCTTCCAGTGGAGCTGGCGGTGAGGATTCCGGGCTCATCGGAGCCGGTGGGGCTGGGCTCCCTGTACCAGCGGGGCGGCGTGGCCCTCACCGCCGATGTGGTGCGGGAGCTGGTGGGTCTGGAACCCCCGCGGCCCGACCGCTATCTGGTGCTGCCCCGTTCCGCCCTGCGCCGCATCGTGGATCGGGTGGGCGGCCTGGAACTGAGCCCTCCCCAGGTGATGCGCTACCAGGACAAGGCCCAGAAATACAAGATCGATCTCCAAAGTGGTCTGCAGCGCCTGAACGGCAGCCAGGTGGAACAGCTGGTGCGCTTCCGCGATCCCGGCCTGGGCGACTCCGGCCGCCGCATCGACCACCAGCTTGTGGAAACAGGGCTGCGGGAACGATTCCGGCAGCCGGAACAGGTGTCCCAGCTGCCGGATCTGCTCCGCGATCTCCAGGGTCAGGTGGAAACCAACCTCTCGGCCCGGGAGAGCCTCAGCCTGCTGTCGGCCGGCCTCGACGACCAGCGACCGATCCAATTCACGCGGCTGTCGCTCAAGCCAGCCAATAAAGACTTCGGCGGCCTGCGCCAGCTCGACGTGCCGCCCGGCAAGGCGCTCTGGAAGGCACCCTGACCCCTCAGGACAGCCGATCCCGCCATCGGCTCCAGCTTAGAAGCAGCAGGGCGGCAGGGTCGGCATCAGGATCTGGTCCCTCCGTGTCGGCGAGCAAGCCCAGCCAGGGAAGTTGGTCCCGACGCCGCGCCGAGGCGTCCCAGCCCCCCCCCCACTGGAGCAGCCCCAACAGGGGCACGGACCAGCGCTCAAGCAAGGCCGTCGAGGCGGCGGGAATGCCGGTGACAAGTTGTGCCTGGTCCACCACCAGCAGGGTCGGCTGACGCCAGGCCCCGAGGGCCTCAGCCCAGCTGCCCTGGGCCAGGGCAAGTCCGGGGTCTAGGGGCAGGGGGGCGAGCCAGGGTCCAGACGCGGCCAGGAGGTCCGCCAGGGCCTGGGGCGGAGAATCCGGCCGCGGGATCGACCGCAGCGGTAGCCCGGTGGCCCGGGAGAGTCGCAGCGCCACCGCCGGCAGGAGTGCGGCGGGGGCTGTCGGATCGGAGGGGGTGCCGAGGCACACCAGCACCAATCGGGGCTGGTGGGGGGCCGCACCGGTCGGGGGCGGTGCGGCCCCAGGCTGAACAGCGGTAACCAAGGCGGCCTAGGGAAAGATTCGCGACCCGCAGGGGCCGGCACACCCCTACGATCGATGATGCGCCGCCCCGATCGCGTTCGCCGTGACCACTTTCTCGACCGCAGAACGGGTGGAACCAGGCGAAGCCCAGCCCAACACCATGCAGGACACGCGCCGGCTCAGGCTGTTCAGCGGCAATTCGAATCCCGAGCTGGCCCGCGAGATCGGGGCGTACCTCGGTGTTCCGGACGGGCCCCGTGTGATCAAACGCTTTGCCGATGGCGAGCTCTATATCCAGATCCAGGAGTCGATCCGGGGCTGTGATGTGTTTCTCATCCAGCCCACCTGCGCTCCAGTGAACGACCATCTGATGGAATTGCTGATTATGGTGGATGCCTGCCGGCGCGCCTCGGCTCGGCAGATCACCGCGGTGGTTCCCTACTACGGCTATGCCAGAGCCGACAGGAAAACAGCCGGGCGTGAATCGATCACCGCCAAACTGGTAGCCAATCTGCTCGTGAAGTCGGGGGTCGATCGGGTCCTGGCTATGGATCTTCACTCTTCGCAGATCCAGGGCTATTTCGATATTCCCTGTGACCATATCTACGGCTCGCCGGTGTTGGTGGATTACCTCAGCTCCCGAAATCTCGAGCAGGTGGTGGTCGTTTCACCTGATGTCGGTGGCGTAGCACGAGCCCGCGCCTTCGCCAAGCAGATGCATGATGCTCCGCTGGCCATCATCGACAAGCGCCGCAGTGGTCACAACGTGGCCGAAAGTCTCACGGTGATCGGTGATGTGACCGGCAAGACCGCGATTCTTATCGACGACATGATCGATACCGGCGGCACCATCTGCCAGGGGGCCAAGCTGCTGCGCCAGCGTGGAGCAGCCCGGGTGCTGGCCTGCGCAACCCACGCCGTGTTCTCTCCTCCCGCTGTGGAGAGGCTCTCTGAACCCGGACTGTTCGAGGAGGTGGTGGTCACCAACAGCATTCCCATGCTCCAGGAACGATGCTTCCCCCAACTGCGGGTGCTGTCCGTGGCCAACATGCTGGGGGAGGCCATCTGGCGCATTCACCAAGAGAGCTCCGTGAGTTCGATGTTCCGCTGACCCTGGCTGCGTGAACGGTCCCGATCCCCCGTCAGCTCCGGTGCAGCTCGCGCCACTGAGGCGCCACGCTCATCTGAAACGGCTGCTGCCGGTCAGCCTCACGCTGATGGCCTCGGCAGCTCTCCACCTGCTGGGCCACTTCGGGGGCGGCCCCTGGGCCTTGGCGGGCGAAGGTCCGGCTCCTGGGGAACGGCGGGTGGGGGTCTGGCTCACCAACAGCCCGAGCCCTCTTTATTACGACCCGGCCCGGATCGACGCGGCGGTGGAGGCGTTGGCCGCCACGGGATTCAACACCCTCTATCCCAATGTCTGGAGCCGCGGCGCCACCTTCCACCGCAGCCGCTGGGCCCCGATCGAACCGGCCCTGGCCGAGGTGAATCCCGATTTCGATCCCATCTGCCGGCTCACCGAGTCGGCCCGACGCCGCGGCATGCAGGTAGTGCCCTGGTTTGAATACGGCCTGATGGAGCCAGGTGATGCCGAGGTGGTGCGCCAGCATCCCGACTGGGTACTGCGCCGCTCCGATGGCAGTGCCCTCTTCGCCATGCATGGAGCCAACCTGGCCACCTCGCCGCTGAAGGATCTACGGGTCTGGCTCAACCCTGCCCACCCCGGCGTCCGGCAACGCTTCATCGGCCTGATCACCGAGATCGTGCAACGTTGCGGTGTTGCTGGCATCCAGCTCGACGACCACTTCGCCTGGCCGGTGGAACTGGGTTACGACGACACCACCCGGGCCCTCTACCGAGCCCAAACTGGCCAGGACCCTCCCCTGGATCCGAACGAACGCTTCTGGATGCGCTGGCGGCGCCAGCAGCTCACCGCCCTGCTTCGGGAACTGCGCGCCAGTCTCCAGAAGGCATCGGGCCAGCGACGCATCGTGATCAGCCTCTCGCCGGGCCCCTTCCGCTTCGCCTACAACCAATGGCTGCAGGACTGGGAGCTCTGGGCCCTAGGGGGACTGATCGACGACCTGGTGGTGCAGAACTACGCCTATTCGATCACCGGATTTGCCAAAGATCTCGACCAGCCGGCCCTTGTGAAAGCTCGCACCTGGGGGATTCCGGTGGAAATCGGAATCCTGGCAGGTTTAGGCACCCGCACCACCAGCATGGAGAACCTCAGCCAAAAGGTTCAGCTGGTGGCCCAGCGGGGCCATGGGGTGATCTATTTCTACTGGGAGGGCCTCTGGGGAACCTATGCCGGCAAAGAGGGTGGGCCCTATCGGCAGGCCACCTTCGCCCAGCTCCACAAGGCCCACTTCGGAGCGGGGAGGGGTGCCGTCAAGGCTTCCTTCCGGCCCGCCCCCCCCACCTTCCTGATGCCGCCGCCGCTACCCGCGGCGACCAGCGGCACCCCCCAGCCCCTGCGCCCATCGCGAAACGTATGGCGACGACCGCAGCCGCCGCCACCACCACCTCTGCCGGAGTGAGCCCCGGCGCCGGAAGCTCAGCGAAAAAATTCCCTCCCAATTTCAGGGCCATTAGCCGAAAAGGGGCGCGAATCGGCTAGGCGCCAGGCGATGCCGCTGCAAAGTGAATCGGTAGCAATCCAGCTCCGCAGACGCTTTCGGGCCAAGCCTCCATCGCCTGGTCCGAAAGCGACGGCAGGGAGACGAGCAAATCAGGCGACGTATGAGAGTCAGGACCAGCAAGCAAAGCGGAATGCCGCAGCATTTGTGCAGCAGATGCGAATCCAATTTGATGAGGTCCGCAGCAGATTGCTCCCGTGCCCAACCGCAATTCTCCATCCCTTGTTGAACTGCTATACAGCCAAATCGATGGATCTGGCCTTAGCAACAGCAGGCGGAGGCAGGCGGCTACGAACGCCGATTCCGTCGACACCCTTGCATCGATTCCGACCCTCTCGGTGCCTGGGCTGAAACTCTCGCTCCACCGAGCTACGGCCGGAAGCGGAAACGTGAAACAACCAGCCGCACCCTTCAATCCGCAAGCAACGAGGCTGGAGCAGGCGATCACCCGGAGCCCCGGCAGGCCCCGACCGGCCGAAGGCTCCATACCGACCTCCCCCGCAACCAGCGCCTCTTCAAGCCGTAGCACTCTGAACCTGGCCCTGCGGCAGGAGACCCTTGAGGGGAGGCGCCGGGCCGATCAACAAGGCGGAGCTGACCCGAAGATGGCGGCTCCCCTGGCGACAGAGGCGAATCCGGTGGAGATCAGCGAGGACATGGAACTGCGCGAGCTGACCGTGGTGGATGGCTCCGACCAAACCAGCACCGTGGCCCTGATGGATCTGGGCTGGACGTTTCAGCTCCATTCCTCACCGACCTCAAGCAAGGTGATCTACCTTGATTTCAACGGCCACACCACCACGGGCACCAGCTGGAACAACACCAAAATGGGCTCCTCTTTCTATTCACCTGCCTATGACATCAATGGCAATCCGGCGATTTTCAATAACGAGGAATTGAGCCGAATCCAACAGATCTGGCAGCGGGTGGCCGCCGATTATGCGCCATTTGATGTGGATGTCACCACCCAGGCACCACCAACCGACTGGCTGATCAAGAGCAACAGCACCGATCCGAACTACGGGATCCGGGCCGTGATCACCAGCTATGGTCCTAACAATACTGCGGGCGGCGTCGCGTACGTGAACAGCTTCAACGCCGCCAATGATACGCCCTGCTTTATTTACAACAAAAGCCTAGCGGGTGCGGCTGAGGCGGTGAGCCATGAGGTGGGACATAGCCTCGGACTTTCCCACGACGGCACCAGCAGCAGTACCTACTACTACGGCCACGGCAGTGGCGAAACCAGTTGGGCACCGATCATGGGGTCAAGCTATACCAAAAACGTTACAACCTGGGATAATGGCACCTATTTCGGCAGCACCAACGGAGCCGCCTCAGCCAACTATGGCCATGGCCCTAATGATATGGCCGTGATCAGCACCTTCAATGGCTTTGGCTATCAGCTCGACCAGATCGGCAACGATCCCAGCAGCGCCACAGCCCTCACGATTACCGGCGGCGTAGTGAGTCAGTTCGGCAGGATCGAAACCTCCTTAGACAGCGACTTCTATTCCTTCCAGCTTCAGGGCAGCGGCAATGTGAATCTGAAGTTCGATCCCTATTGCTATCGGGCCTACGTGGATCGTGACGGGCTCTGGGGGGGCAGCAATCTGGTGTACACCGCACCGGTGAGTGATGCCGACAGCGGCACCGCCTATGCCGACAGAGGCAGCAATCTCGATCTCGCGGTGGGGCTGTATTCGAGCTCCGGAAGCCTGCTCGGCAGCTTCAACGGAGCGGGACTGGCCACCACCTTGGCCTGGTCCAACTTGGCGGCGGGCACCTACTACGTGAAGCTCGATGGGGTGGGAGTGGGCAAACCCACCACCAGCCCACCGAACGGCTACAACGACTACGCCAGTGTTGGTAATTACCTCATCACAGGCACGATCACCAACGCTCTAGGCAGCGGCACGCCGCTGTCTACGACAACCGCACTGGCCCCCTCAAGCTCAACCCCCAAGGGCGTGATCAGCCCCTCCGGGAAAGCGGCTATCCCCGCCGCCGCGCCCAGGGATTCCCTCACCGGCATCGCCTCGGGGAGCGTGACCTCCATGGCCTTTCAGTCCGACCCGCTGCTAGATCCCAGCTTCGCCACCACGGCGCTGGGTTCGGCTGCCCCTGGGTTTCCAGCCGCCAAGGTCGACAACCACCGGGAGGGACTGATCACCGACATGGCAGCCACCACCCTTCTGGGTGCCGTCAGCGAGCCCTCCCGATCCCCCTTCGCTGGTGATTTCCAGACGGTGCTCGGAGCCCTGGGGCTGGCGACCGAACGGCCAACCGCAGAACGGCCGACCTGGGCCCTCGCCTGAGCAGCAACCACTAAGAGGATCGCTTACGCCGCAGGGATGGGGCAGAAGCGATCCTCTTTTTGCTATCGGGACAACACATTTGTCAGTCATCTCTAGAGAAGTTCGTATTTTATTTGTTTAGTGTCGCAGTACCCCCGTGAACTGGGGCCGGCGGTGAGCCCCCCGGCCAGGCGGGCCCGCACCCGGAGCGGTCAGCTGCGGCTGGCGGGGCTGCTGCATCCCTTCAGCTGGGGAGCGCGGGCCCCGCTGCTCAACACTGAGGGCCTGGCCAGGCTGCTGGCAGCCCCCCTGGGCATCACCACCATCCGCTCCCCGCAGCCAGGGGAGGCCGGGGCGCACCAGCTGAGCCTGAACCAGCTGGGCCCCCACTGGATCGCCGCCTGGGTGGGCACGCCGCTTCAGATCGTGGCGGCGCAGCCCCCCCCCACGCTGATTTTTCCCCGGGGTGGAAAGCTGGAATGGGAGCACAACGGCCGCTGGCAGCGACTGGATCCAGGCGGGTTGCTGGTGCTAAACGGCGGCGCCGCCTACCAGCTGCGCTGCGGCGTGTGTTCCCTGGTGGCGATCGGCATGGAGGCAAGCCGCCTGGAAGACAAGACCCGCCAGCTGAGGGCGCCTGGCCTGGACCTTGAACACTGGCGGCGCAACCTGCAACGGCCCTTGTTGATCGGGCCGGATCGCAGCGGTTGGGACGAGCTGGGTGAGGGTCTGAACCGACTGTTGGCGTTGTTCGAGGTTCTGGAGGGCATCGACCCTCGGCTGGCTACGCGGCTGGGCCTGGATGCCAGCCTCGAAGGGCTGGTGGCGATGCTGCTGCTGGCGAGCGCATCGGGGCCGGAAGCCGTGAATCTGGCGGAGGCCACCGGGCCGATGCCCCAGCGCAACACAAGCTTCGAGGCGCTGCTGAGCTGCATCCGCTCCCATCTGGAGGAACCGCTGGATCTGGCGCGGCTGGAGGGTTGGGCGCACACCTCCCGCCGGAGCCTGCAGGTGGTGTTCCAGGACCGCCTTGGCTGCACCCCGATGCAATGGGTGCGCCAGGAACGGTTGAACCTGGCGCTCCAACGCCTAAAGCATCCGACTCAGCACGACACGGTGGCCAGCATCGCCAGCACCTGTGGCTACTCCTCACCATCCAGGTTCAGCGCGGATTTCCGACGCCAATACCGGTTGCCTCCCTCGGCCCTGTTGCGGAAGGGTCGGCGACAAACCCAGGCCGGCGATCGTGAGCCCAACGACCACGAGGGGGCAACCAACGGGGAGGAAGCCCCCTCGGGAAGCCCGCCTCAGGCTGGGGTGAGGGAGCTCAGCAGCTCGTGAGGCACTGGTTCACCACTTCCCGGGTATTGGCAGACAGGGGGGCAGCGGCCAGGCGCTCAAGGGCTTCGGCCATGCGGGCGGAACGGAGCGCGCCATAGCTGCGCCAGCGGCTGAAGACCTTGGCGAGCCGCGAAGCCGTGATCGGATTGCGGCTGTCGAGCTCGGCGATGCGGTCGGCCAAGAAGCGATAGCCACGGCCATCGATGGCATGGAACACCGGCGGATTGCCCGCAAGTCCGCCCAGCACGGCCCGCACCGAGTTGGGGGCCATCGGATCGAAGAGGGGATGGAGCAGCAGGCGCTCCACCCGTTCCAGCCCATCAGCGAAGGGTGCAGAGGCCTCCAGGGCAAACCAGGCATCGAGGATCACGGGCTTGGCCTGCCACCGAGCATGGAAGGCGCTAAGGGCCGCCTCCCGCTCCGGCAGGGCATGGCACTGGAGAGCCCGCAGGCCGGCCCGCGCCAAGGTCATGGAGCTTCCCTCCACGGCGGCGCGGGCGGCAGCGATCGCCCCGGCATCGGCTGCGGCCACCCGCCAGCTCCAAATCAGGCCCGTGAGGCTCCGGTCGCCGCTGCCCTCCGGCCAGGCCAGGGGCCACTGGGGGGTGATCCGTTCGAGTGCCTGGTGCAGGGGTTCGGCCAGGGACTCTCCGAACCGGCGCTGCAGGGCCAGCAGGGCGGCGAACAGGGCCGGGGGATCGGGCTCAGACATCGCCTCCTCCAGTTCCGCCAACCCCGGCAGGGCCAGCAGGGCGGCCCGACTCGCCTCGGAGAGGGAGGGGTCGGCCAGGATGCGACGGAAGGCATCGATCAGCTCCTCCTCCAGGCCATGGTCGGCCTGGCCGCCGGCCCGGGCCAGGGCCGCACCGCGTAGCAGCTGTTGGCCGGCATCCCAGCGGGCGAAGGCATCGCTATCGGTGGCAAAGAGGTGCACCAACTCGCCGATCGGACGGCCGATCTCCAGGCGCACCGGCGCCGAGAAATGGCGCAGCAGCGAGAGTGCTGGGGGATGGGCCTGGGCCGGCAGCCCCTCAAACACAACCCGCTTCTGAGCCTCCTCCAGCACCAGGAGCCGGGTGCCCCGGCCCCAGCGGTTGGGCTCGAGGGTCGCGGCGATGGCGTCTGCCGGATCCTCACCCTCCAGGCGTGGCAGCAGGGGCTCCCCGGCCCGGTCCACCAGGCCGATGGCCAGGGGGATCACCAGGGGCTCCTTGTGGGGCTGGCCCGGTGTGGCGGGGGTGTGCTGATGGAAGGTCAGCTCCAAACGGCCGTTGCCTCCATCCCAGTGCCGCTGAATCCGCACCACCGGCGTACCGGCCTGGTGGTACCAACGGCGAAAGCGCCCGAAGTTGAAAGCCGGCCGCCGCGAATCCTGAGCGGTGGCACCGCCGGCCGCCGCATCCTCCATGGCACGCACGAAGTCTTCACAGGTGGCGGCGCTGCCGTCATAGCGGGCCACATAAAGGGCCATACCGCGCTGGAAGCTGTCCTCACCGAGCAGGGTGTGGAGCATCCGAATCAGCTCGGACCCCTTTTCATAGATGGTGGTGGTATAAAAATTATCAATTGCCTCATAACGGTCCGGCTGAACCGGGTGCGCAGTGGGACCGGCGTCTTCGCGGAACTGCGTGTTGCGCAGCATCGCCACATTTTCGATCCGATTCAGCGATTCACCGTGCTGATCGGCACTGAAGCACTGGTCGCGGAAAACGGTGAGCCCCTCCTTGAGCGAGAGCTGAAACCAGTCGCGGCAGGTGATGCGATTGCCGGTCCAGTTGTGGAAGTATTCATGGGCGATCACACTTTCCACCCGCTCCAGCTCGGCATCCGTTGCCGTCTCGGCATCGGCGAGCACAAGCTTGGAGTTGAAGATATTCAGGCTCTTGTTCTCCATGGCGCCCATGTTGAAATGGCGCACGGCAACGATGTTGTACTCCTCCAGGTCGTATTCCAATCCGTACACCTCTTCATCCCAGGCCATGCTGCGCTGTAGCGATGCCAGGGCATGGGCGGTGTAGGGGGCGTCACCCGGATCGACGTGCAGCCGCAGCGTCACGGTGCGACCGCTTGCGGTGGTGAAGCTGCCGCGCACCTCCTCCAGCTCGCCGGCCACTAAGGCGAAGAGGTAGGAGGGCTTGGGGAAGGGGTCGTCCCAGACTGCGAAGTGGCGCCCGCTTGCGCCCGACCCTTCACCAGCCGCTGCAGCGGGCAGATCGCCGCTGGCGATGCAGTTTCCGTTGGAAAGAAGCACCGGACAGGTGCTGCGGTCGGCCTCGATCCGCACCCGAAAGCGGCTGAGCAGATCGGGACGATCCGGGTGGAAGGTGATGTGCCGGAATCCCTCAGCCTCGCACTGGGTGGTAAACAGGCCTCCGCTCACGTACAGCCCCTCGAGGGTGGTGTTCGTGTGGGGCGTGATCCGCACCCGGCACTCGAGTACGAAGGGGCCCTGGGGAAGGTCCGTCAGCAGGAGCCGATCGCTATGGCGCTCGAACGCATCGGCGGCCAAGGGGGAACCATCGAGCCGTAGATCCTCCAGCTCCAGGTCCACCCCCATCAGCTCCAGAGGCTGGCCTCCCGAGACCTCAGCCTGGGGATTCGGCTGGAAGGCCAGCCGGGCCTCCACCATGGTGTGATCCGCATAAAGCTGTACCGAGAGGTCGGTGCGCTCTAGCAGAAAGGGGGCCGGCTGATAATCACTGAGCAGAACGGCCGCCATCAGAATCGGAGGATGTAGAGAATTACTTAGCAGGAGCCGGGGCCTTGGCACCCGCCTGTTTCAGGGCCGCCTCAACCTTCTTCATCACATCGGGCGGAACCGACTTCGGACAGATCTCAGCGGCGCCGAGAACGGCCGAATTGATCGACCCCTTGCGCAACTCCTCAATCGTGAGGGTCTTGCCGGGCACCTGCTGGATCTGACCCTGATGTTGGCCCTGAATCAGCTGGGCGATGGTCTCACCGGCGATGGCAACAGACTTGTCAAAGTCAACCCCAGCGGTACGGGAAATGCAGACATTCACCGCTGCAATGCGGGTGTAAAGGTTCATCTCCGCCTGGGTGGCTGGGGCGGCCTGGGCGGCGCCACCAGCGAGCAGCAGGGGAAGGGCCAAAAGAGGTGCCACCAGAAGGCGCCGGGCACCGCGAACGGGGAAGGACAAGGGAGACTGGGTCGGACCCCCCCATGCTGCTGCATCGGAGGTGTCCTGCCGAGGGGGTCGGTTGCGATTCAGGCCACTCCTTCCAGCGGCGCACCCGCCGCCTCCAGCCGGATCTCGTGGTGCATCTCCGTAATCTCCAGGACACCATCACGCCACGAGAAAATCGAGCGAGCCCGATATCGATCCTGATCGATGAAGCGAATATGCTCCACAATGGTCCACTCCTTGTAGTGGGATTCGAACCTCAATTCATGTTCATCCACCTGGCGGATCTGACTCTTGCTGGGGGCGCCATCCAGATAGCTGCCGCTGCGACGGAGTTGGTGGCCGCAGAGATAGGCCACCATCGACCCCTCGCGCGAGTATCCAGGTTTGCGTTCGAAAAAGTCGTACTCCTTTTCCGGCCACCAGCTGAAGTGATAAGCCGCATCCCCCTCCACCGGTTGGCTGAAGCCTTCGACCCGAACCCTCATGTCGACCTGCATCACCTCGTCATCGGGGAAGAAGTAAGTGCGGCGTGAGCGCCACAGCCCCAGATTGCGGTTAAACCAGCGGCGAAGGCTGCTATCCAGCTGGATACGGCTGGGGACCGGTCCTTCTGAGCGGGACGGGCGCGGCGAGGGAAGGTGAGGATTGCCCAGGTTCGGCTCAGGCGGCATCGTCATTGGATGAGAGGTGCCTTCTTGGGGCCTGATGGCTAGGGAGCCTTTGCTGCAGTCCTAGCCAGATCAACACGGATTGGCCAAGGGACCCATAAGGTGGCGTCGAGCCGCCGAATGCCGGTGCCCGCCGCAGGGCCGATCCAGGATCCCGACAGCCTTCGCAATGGACCGGGGGCGGCGGTTGGGCGGCCCAAACTGAAACTGCTCCTGGTGGCTGCCAACTACCACCTGGCCACGCCTGATCTGCGCAATCTGGTGGCTTTCCTGCACGGCGAGGAGTGCGCTTCCCCGATATCCCTGGAGATCGCCGACCCCGCCCACCATCCGGAATTGCTGGAACTGCACCGGTTGGTGGCGACCCCGGCCCTGGTGAAGCTCTCCCCAGAGCCGCGCCAGGTGTTCGCGGGCACCACCCTGGCGATGCAGGTGCGGAGCTGGCTGCCCCGCTGGCGCCAGATGGAGGTGGTCAGCAGCCTCGGCCTCAGCCTCAGACCCGCCGAGATCGATGGCAGCCGCACGGCCCGGGAGGTTCAGCTCGAGGACCAGTTGCTGGTGCTGCGTCAGGAGAATGAGACCCTGATCGAGCGGCTGGGGGTGCAGGAAAGGCTGCTGAGGATGGTGGCCCACGAACTGCGTACCCCCCTCACCGCGGCCAAGCTGGCCCTCCAGAGCCATGGGCTCGGGCAAATCGACGAGAACCGCTTCCGAGACGTGCTCAACCGTCGCCTCGATGACATCGAAGCGCTCTCCCTCGACCTGCTGGAGGTGGGCACCACGCGCTGGGAGGCCCTCTTCAATCCCCAGCGCCTCGCCCTGGGCCGGGTAGCCGCTGAGGCCATTCTCGAGCTGGAGAAGCTCTGGATTGGCCGAGACCTCGATCTGATCACCGACATCCCGGCCGACCTTCCGGATGTCTACGCCGATCAGCGGCGCATGCGTCAGGTGCTGCTAAACCTTCTGGAGAACGCCCTGAAGTTCACGCCCGCCGGAGGCAGGGTGACCCTCACCCTGTTGCACCGCACCAGCCAGTGGGTGCAGGCGAGTGTGTGTGACAGCGGCCCCGGCATCCCCCGGGAAGAGCAGCAGCGCATCTTTCAGGATCGGGTACGCCTGCCCCAGACCTCGGGCAACACCTCCGGCTTCGGCGTGGGGTTATCGGTGTGCCGGCGGATCACGGAAGTGCATGGAGGCAGGATCTGGGTGGTCTCGGAACCCGGGGAGGGCGCCTGTTTCCACTTCACCGTGCCGGTCTGGTTCGGCCAGACCTCTCCAGATGTCAGCGAGCGGCTGGCGGGCGGCAAGCTCCTTGACGAAGGGTCCCCCTGAACCGTAGTTTCCGTCTGTCGGAGCTTCGGGCTCGACGGCCTCGCCCCCATCGTCTAGAGGCCTAGGACACCTCCCTTTCACGGAGGCGACAGGGGTTCGAATCCCCTTGGGGGTATGTGGAACGGTGGAGCTGCCACCGTTAGCAAATTTTTGTTATCGCCCCCGCTAGCGGCAGGCATCAGGAGGTTGCGGCCCTCCGTAAGGCCTCCCTCTGAACACCGCGCAGGTTGCTGGCGAGATCCTGCTGGAGTCGTTGCTCGATCAAGCCGAGCGGCATGCCGGGTTTTCCCTGAACAGTGAGTTCGTAAAGAAGCCAGCTGCTGCTCGCATCGTTGCCGATGCACCAGACCCCTTCGAAACAGCGGAAATCGCCCTCCAGCATCCGGAAACTGAGGCGCCCCTGATCCTTGAGTTCGGTAAGTTCAAGCTTCACCCGGGCTGAGAAGCGCATTCCGCAGAACTGCTGGGTGCCCACCTGTTCCAGCCCCACCCGGTTGCCTTGGCGCCAGAGCAGGCTCGAGCTAGTCAGGTTAGGGATGAAGCGGGAAAGGTTCTCGTAATCGGTGAGAACATCCCACAGAAATAATGGGTCCAGATTGAGGCGAAGCTGAACGGCCAGCCGCCGGATCCCTTGGGGAAGCCGCTCCATGTCCTGCTGGATGGTGTCCAGCCCACAGATCATCGGCGTTGGAGGGTTCTCAAGCAAGCGACCCAGAGGGGAAGGGGGAAAGGTTGCCGGGAGCTGCGCCAAGGGGGAATTCAGGGCAGAAGCGAGAGCTAGTCCGCGGGCCAACCTAGCTGCATTTGCCGATCGAGTGCTGGCCGGAAGGCGGTGATGTCTATGATCAGGCCGCATTAGGGGGTTACGACCGCATGCGCGTTTCCACAGACAAGACCAGCGGATCCGATGGCCGCCTGTTCACGGTTGTGGTCGAAAGCTACGGGGTCGGCCAACAACGGCAGGCTGAGCGCTGCTTCACCGTGTCCTTCGACCGCCTTCAGTCGCTGATGCAGTCGATCGCCCGCAACGGCGGCCGCATCCGGGTGGTGAGCAGCGGTCCGCAGCCCGCCGTCTCCGAAGCTGCCTCTGCCACGGAAGCGGCGGCGCCCCCAAAGGCCCCCTCGGAACCCAGCCCGAAGCCCGCCGAGCACCCCCAGGCAGAACCTGCTCCATCCAACGCCAAGCCCGCCGCACCCTCCGTGAGCCACGCTGAAGTTCCCGTCAATCTCTACAAGCCGAAGGATCCCTTCATCGGCACCGTGCTCGATAACTACAGCCTCCTGGCTGATGGGGCCATCGGCCGGGTGAACCACATCACCTTCGACCTGGCTGGCGGTGACCCCCAGCTTCACTACGTAGAAGGCCAGAGCATCGGCATCATTCCCGACGGCACCGACGCCAACGGCAAGCCCAACAAGCTTCGCCTCTACTCGATCGCCAGCACCCGCCACGGCGACGACCTGGCCGACCACACCGTCTCCCTCTGCGTGCGGCAGCTGGAATATGAAAAAGATGGCCAGACCATCTACGGGGTGTGCTCCACGTTCCTGTGCGACATCCAACCCGGCGCAAAAGTGAAGATCACCGGCCCGGTGGGCAAGGAGATGCTTCTCCCCGATGATGAGGAAGCCAACATCATCATGCTGGCCACGGGCACGGGCATCGCTCCGATGCGCGCCTACTTGCGCCGCATGTTCGACCCCAGCGAGCGGGAATCCAACGGCTGGCACTTCCGTGGCAAGGCCTGGCTGATCATGGGAGTTCCCAAGACCGCAAACCTCCTTTATGACGACGACTTCAACCGCTACGAAACCGAGTACCCCGACAACTTCCGCTACACCAAAGCCATCAGCCGCGAACAGCAGAACGCCAAGGGAGGTCGCATGTACATCCAGGATCGGGTGCTCGAACACGCCGATGAAATTTTCACCTTGATCGAAGATCCAAAAACCCACGTCTACATGTGTGGCCTCCGAGGCATGGAGCCCGGCATCGACGAAGCCATGACCGCAGCGGCGGCCGCCAAGGGCATCACCTGGTCAGAGCTGCGGCCCCAGCTCAAGAAGGCTGAGCGTTGGCATGTGGAAACCTACTGAACCTTCCACCCCTTGCACCCTGCCCGCCTCCGGCGGGCTTTTTTCATGGGCACGCCTGGTCCAGACCCCGGGCAAAGCGATCCACTCCGATCCGAAAACGCACACACAGCAACGGCACGGGCCTTGCAAAGCAGCCAAGGCCCGCCGCCGCCGTTAAACCAGAACCATCCGGCCGCTTTCAACAGCATGACCACCCTCCTCACCAATCCCCTGCGGGTGGGGCTGCGGCAGGAGCGGGTGATCTCGCCGCAGTGCATCGTGATCTTCGGGGCCAGCGGTGACCTCACCCACCGCAAGCTCGTGCCCGCCCTGTTTGAGCTCTTCCGCCAGCGGCGCCTTCCCAGCGAATTCGCCGTGCTCGGCTGCGCCCGGCGCCCCTGGAGCGACGAGGAGTTCCGCTCGAAGATGGCCGAGGCGATGGCCGACACGATTGCCGAGCACCCCGGAGCCTGGGAGCATTTCGCCCAAGGCATGTTCTACGAGCCGGTGGACCTCCAGCAGAGCGACCATCTGGTGCGGCTCGGCACGCGGCTGGAAACCATCGACCGGCTACGCGCCACCCGCGGCAACCGCACCTTCTACCTCTCGGTGTCGCCGGAGTTCTACGGCAGCGGCTGCCGGGCCTTGGCTTCGGCCGGCCTGCTGGCCGATCCCGAGCGCAGCCGGGTGGTGATCGAAAAACCCTTCGGCCGCGATTACGGCAGCGCCCAGGCCCTCAACAAGGTGGTGCAGGCCTGCGCCAAGGAGAGCCAGATCTTCCGGATCGACCACTACCTCGGCAAGGAAACGGTCCAGAACATCCTGGTGCTGCGTTTCGCCAACACCATCTTCGAGCCGATCTGGAACCGCAACTACATCGCCAACGTGCAGATCACCGCCGCCGAAACGGTGGGGGTGGAGGAGCGGGCCGGCTACTACGAAGGCTCCGGCGCCCTGCGGGACATGGTGCAGAACCATCTCACCCAGATCCTGGCCCTCACCACGATGGAGCCGCCGGGCCGCTTTGATGCCGAGGCGATCCGCAACGAAAAGGCCAAGGTGCTCCAGGCCGCCCACCTGGCCAATGAGCAGGAACCCTGGCAATGCTGCGTGCGGGGCCAGTACTCCTCCGGTGGAACCGCCGCCCGGCCGCTGAGCGGCTATCGCGACGAGCCCGGCGTAAACCCCAACAGCACCACGGAAACCTATGTGGCGATGAAGCTGTTCATCGACAACTGGCGCTGGCAGGGGGTGCCCTTCTACCTGCGCACCGGCAAACGGCTGCCCAAACGCCTTTCGGAGGTGGTGCTCACCTTCCGCGAGGCCCCGGTTCACCTCTTTGATGCCGCCGGTGGCGCCCCGACACCCAACCAGTTGATCCTGCGCATCCAGCCCGATGAGGGCGCCGAGTTCAAGTTCGAGGTGAAGGCCCCCGGATCGGGCATGCGCAGCCGCCCGGTGGACATGGGCTTCTCCTACGACGACTCGTTCGGGGAACCCTCCGATGAGGGCTACGTGCGCCTGCTCGCCGACGCCATGCTGGGAGATCCAACCCTCTATACCCGCAGCGATGAGGTGGAGGCCGCCTGGCGGCTCTACACCCCCCTCCTGGAGCTGATCGAGGAGGCCCCCTGGCAACTTCCGGTGCACCCCTACGAAGCCCGCACCTGGGGGCCCGCCGCTGCTGACAACCTGCTGGCCGACGAAGGCCTGATCTGGCGGCGCCCCTGAAACCGCGGAGTCTCTCCCGGCAACTCGCAGCTTGACCTCCGCCATCCAGGCCAGCCAGCCCTTCCAACCCGTCCTTTCATCCACAGCGCCATGTCCGCCCAGCTGACCCTGCAGGCCCCCCTGGATGTCCCTCCAGCGGAGGTCACTCCCTACCTGGATCGCCTCTGGAAGGGGATGCTGGAGGGCTCGAGCGGTGCCGCCACCTTCACACTGTTGGTATGGGAGCCCTCCTGGCTGGAGCAGCAGTTGGTGCGGGTGGGGCTGATCGATGGCCCGATTCGGGGCTTCGATCGCAGTGATCTGATGACGGCCGCCCGCCAGGCCGTGAGCGACTGCGGACTGCCGCTGAGCACCGCCCCGATGGATCCCCGCCTGGCCTGGGCCCTGGGCCAGAAGCCGGGCCACCAGAGCTCCGCCGACCTGCGGGGCCAGGTGGTGGAAAGCGCCATCAGTGCCCACATGCCCCGGCGGCTGATCACCTTGGCACCCACCCTTGATGCGGGAAGGCCCCTGGAAACAATGGTGGCGGCCTACTGCCCCCTGCCGGAGGAGGGAGGCACCGGCGCAGCCTGTGGCGACGCGGTGGTGCTGCGGGGCGGCATGGGGGCCATCCAGCAGAACCTTCACCTGATCCAGCCCCTGGTGGGCGATGACCTGCCCTGCTGGGTGTGGTGGAACAGCAGCCTCGACGAACCCCTCGACATGCTGGAGGCTTTGGCGCCGCTGCCGAGGCGCCTGGTGATCGACACCTCCCTGGGCAGCCCACGCCGCTGCCTGGATGTGCTGGTGGCCCGGATTGATGCGGGCCAGGCCGTGAACGATCTCAACTGGCTGCGGCTGCGCAGCTGGAGAGAATCGCTCGCCATGGTGTTCGATCCCCCCTCGCGGCGCGATGCCCTCGCCCACGTGGTGCAGCTCGACATCGACGTGGAAGGCGATCACCCCGTGAAGGGCCTGCTGCTGGGGGCATGGATCGCGGATCGGCTCGGCTGGCATCTGATCGCGAGCCGTCCGATCCCCGCCGATTCCGGTTCGTCGTCGGAGAGTGGGGGGATCGCCGCCGAATTCGAACGCACCGACGGGGTGAGCGTGCAGTTCAGGCTGATGCCGGTACCCATGGGGATGCCCAAGGCCCACCCTGGGGCGATTGTGGGCCTGCGCCTGATCTGTGAACCCACGGGCCGGCCCCAGCTCTGCGTGATCCTCTGCTCCGAATCGGGGGGCTGCATGCGGCTTGAATCCGGAGGCATGGCGGCCCTTGAGCTGGCGGAGGAGGTGGTGCCCCTGCCCGAGGAACACGAAGAGATGGAGATGGCGCGCCTGCTCTCCGGTGGCCACGACTCCACCAACCCCCTGCTCGCCTCCGCCGCTCCCCTGGCAGCCAGGATCCTGCCGGACTGAGCCTCTCCTGCGGCATGAGACGACTATCCCCCCGCTGGCGGCCGGGCGGCTGGCAAGCTGCCTGCGGCCCCTTCCCCAGCGGCGTTTGCCCATGGCCTGCCTGATCGCCGCGCCCTGCAGCGGCAGCGGCAAGACCCTGCTCAGCCTCAGCCTCGCCGCCGTGGCCTGCGAGCGGGGGGAAAGACTCCAGCCCTTCAAGGTGGGGCCCGATTACCTCGACCCCCAGTTGCTCTCCGCCGTAGCCGGCCTGGAGTGCCGCAACCTCGACCCGATCCTCTGCGGAGAGCCCTGGGTGCAGAGCAGCTTCCGCTGGCATGGCAGCCGGGCGGATCGGGTGCTGGTGGAAGGCGTGATGGGGCTGTTCGATGGACGTGGGCCCAGCTCCGAGGGAAGTTCGGCGGCGGTTGCCGCCCTGCTGGACCTTCCCGTGGTGCTGGTGGTGGAGGCCTCCCGGCAGGCCGGCTCCCTGGCCGCCCTGGTGCGCGGTTTCCGGGACCACGGGCCGCCGCAGGTGCGCCTGGCCGGGGTGGTGCTCAACCGGGTGGGCAGCGAGCGGCACCGGGCCTTGCTAATGGAGGCCCTGGCCAGCATCGAGGTTCCCCTGCTGGGGGTGTTGCCGAGCCACCCCTCCCTGGAGCTCCCCTCCCGCCACCTGGGACTCCTGCCGCCCCAGGACCTTCACGACCTGGGAGAGCGACAGCCGGTCTGGGTGGAGCTGGCGCGGCGCCACCTGGATCTCGAAAGGCTCTGGCCACTGCTGTCGCCTGTGGCCCCCGATCCCGGCCTCTGCGATCCGATCGGTTCCTTGGTGGGCCCGCCACCCCCCCGGCCAGACCTGCCGGTGGCCATCGCCGCCGACGCAGCGTTCCACTTCCGCTACCCGGAAACCACCGAACTGCTGCAGGCGGTGGGACTCAAACCGGTGAGCTGGAGTCCACTAGCGGATCAGCCGCTGCCCGCCAGTACCCGGGCGATCCTGCTGCCGGGTGGCTACCCGGAACTCCATGCCGAACGGCTGGAGACCTGCCAACGCAGCCTGGGACAACTGGCCGCCGCGGCAGCTCGGGGAGTGCCGATCGTGGCGGAATGCGGAGGACTGCTGCTGTTGGGAGCCACCTTGGAAGATGGCACGGGACAGCCGCGGTCCATGGCCGGAGTGCTGCCATTCCAGGCCCGCCGCGGTGAGCTCAGCCTGGGCTACCGCGACGCCCAGACCCTGGCGGACGGCCTGCTGGTACGCCGGGGGGAGACCTATCAGGGACACGAATTCCACCGCTGGCAAATCGCCATCGAGCCCGAGCCCAGATCGGCTGGGCCGCAGGGAGCACCCCTGTGGAGGCTGGCGGGGTGGGGAGCGGCCAGCCGGCCGGAGGGGTGGACCGGCGCTGACCTGCACGCCAGCTGGCTGCATCTTCACTGGGCCGGATCTCCCCAACTGGTGAGACGCCTGGCGGCCCGGATCGAGGCAAGGGCGGATCAGGCGAGGAGGTCGCAGACCTCCTCGGGGGAGGGAGGGAGGCTGTCGTCCTTGGCAGGGGGTTCTGAGGAAGAGCGGGTGGAGGAGAAATGCAACGAATCGGAAGGCGGGTGGTGGGCACCGAATTCGGCCTGCAGCACCTTGTCGAGATAGTTCTTGTCATGAATCACATGGCGCCGCCGCAGGATGGGCCGGAACAGCCCCAGGAAATCCTCGGAGCTGGTGCGGCACCAGTCGCGGAAGCGTGACTGCGGCCGCAGCACCAGCAGGAGGAGCACCACCAATGGGATCAGGGCCAGGGCCAGGGGTGCCGGCGGCAGGGCCTGGAGGTCGGCCTCGACATGCAGCGGCAGCGACACGGAGCTAGTGCCGTGGATGGTCGACGCTGGCGCGACTTGATGGGGCGAGACCTTTTGGACCAAACCTGACGATTAACTCGATACATGAATGGTACATGGCTGGATACTCACCTGAGCCATGGATTATGAGATCTTGACTCGCTGTAACCCGTAATCAGCACTCTGCAGCACTCTGCTACACCTGAGCAAACAGATCGGCGTTTATGCCATATCTGCATCACCCCCAATTCGTGCCAAAGCAGCTGCCCCAACGCGAGAGAAAAGCAAAAATGGTTTAGAGCCTCACGTTCTGCCTGCAGGCCCCGCGCCCCGGGCCTAGAACAATCGAACAATCGGCCAGTGGCCGCGCGACGCGATCCGTGCCAGCGTGCGGTGGGCCGGATCAAGCGCGCCCACTCCTCGCCACAGCTACCAGCGCCATGGATAGTCGCGAACACGCCAGACGCCTCGGCGACCCAGGGCTCGGTCGAATGGACAGCGATTCCCCGGCATCGGCCCGGCGGCTGCGGGGTCGGCGCGCCGCCGCCGTGGAACGACGTTTTCTCCAGCCCAGTCACCCGCGCAACGGCAGCCCGGCCGAACGCTGGCGCCTGATGGTGAGGGGTCGGGTGCAGGGGGTCGGGTATCGCGCCGGCTGTTGTCGTCGGGCCAACGAACTGGGGCTGAGCGGCTGGGTGCGCAACCTGTCGGATGGCTCCGTGGAGGTGGAGGCGGAGGGCCTCCCCCAGCAACTCGCCGAACTGGTGCTCTGGTGCGAGAAAGGCACGCTGCGGGCCCAGGTGACCGGGCTAGGCACCACCAGGGTGGCGGCGACCGGCGACGACTGGTTCGAGATCCGCGGCTGAAAGCCGAGGGCCCGGGACGCGGCGCGTCAACGGTGCCGGTGCTGAGCGCCCTGGACCCAGCGGCAGGGTCCACAATGACCCCAATCGGTGGGTCGCCCTGAACCTCCTCAGCCTCGGGGCTGAACTGGCCGGCTTCGGCCTGGCCATCGCCTTCAGCCCGCTTCACATCGCCCTGCTACTGCTGCTTCTCTTGGGGCCCGACCCCCTGCGCCGTGGCGGCTTGTTCGTGGCGGCCTGGTTGCTCACCTCGGCCCTAGAACTCGCCCTGATGCTCAGCCTGGGCCATGGCCTGGTGCTGCCGATGGAGAAAGGAAGCCAGCACCGCACGGGTCTGGATCTGCTGGCGGCCGGGGCCCTACTGGCTTTGGGCCTGCGGGAACTCCTGAACGCTGGGGAGGAAGGGGAGTCGCCGGCCTGGAGCCGCAGGCTCGCTGGCTTCGGCGCCCTGCCCCTGCTCCCCCTGCTCGGCCTGAGTTCGCTCGTGCAGGTGGTGAGCCCCGACGATCTGTTTCTCTACGCAAAAGCCAGCGGCAACCTGCTGGCGGCAGGTCTCGACCAAAGCCGGGAATGGCTGGTGGGTGGATTGTTCACCTTGAGCACAGCTCTGCTGCTGCTGGTGCCGCTGCTGGCCATGGCCGTGCTTGGACGGGAGCGGCTGATCCCGGGCCTGGAAGGGGGAAAATCCTGGCTACTCAGGAATGCCGACCCGCTGGTGGGTCTGGTGAGCCTGGCCCTGGCGGTCTACCTGGGCTGGCAGGGCATCGAGGGCCTGCGGCTCGGCTAACCGCCGCTTGGCTCCTGCACCCCGTCCCGCAGCCAGGTGCCCCACCCCTCCCGATCGGACCCCACCCGCGCCACCAGGCTGACCGCCCGGCTGGCCCGGCTCACCGCTACATAAACCAGCTGGCGCCGCAGCACCGGATCCTTCGGCCAGAAGACATCAGCATCCACAAACACCTCTGAGAAGGTGCTGCCCTGGCTGCGATGCACCGTGAGCACCGCGGCTGGCCCCATCCAGGCGAAGGAATCCCGCAGCAGAAAGAAACGACGCCAGAGGGCCCGGCCCTCCTGCCTGCCGGCCTCACGGGCCTCCTGGCGCAGCCGCTGCAACACCCCATCGAGCGCCCGGCGCCCCGGGGACCCCAGCGGCGGCAGGAGGCGCAGGGCCAGCTGGCTCGCGCCAGCCTCCACCGTGGCGGTGAGGGTGTCGATCACCGGGACCTCCTGGCCCCCCAAGGTTCCGCTGACGATACCGAAGTCGGCCAAATCACAGCGCTCCGGGGCCACATCCCGCACCACCAGCTCCCGGTTGGAGCCCAGCACCATGTCGGGCTCCTCGCCGCCCTCCTCCCCCGAACGGCAGGCCGGCGCCATCACCGCGGTGCGAGTAATCAGCACCTCGCCCGGCAGCACTGGCAACTGGTCGGCCATGGAGCCATGCAGGGCCCGCCGGGCGATCGGGACCAACTGCTCCAGGGAGCGGTTCGTGTAGCAGAGAATGCGGGCGAGATCGGGGGCATCGGCTTCGGCGCTGCGGCGCAGGGCCTCCTGGGCCGCCACCAGCCAGCTAGCGCGATCGAGGGCACACACCATGCCCTGGTCTGTGCGGACCGGCACCAGGGGGGGCGGGGGGCTGCAGGGAAGCTCTCCCTCCCGCAGGCCGGAGGCCAGTCGCAGCACGGGGCCCTGGTGGCGCACCACCTGCAGCAGGCTGGCGCAGCGGGCCCTCCCAAGCGCGAACACGGGGCTTAGGGCCTCTCCAACCGGCGGAAGCTGGGCCGGATCGCCCACGAACACGATCCGGGTCCCGAAGGAATGGGCACAGCGCAGGGTGATCTCCAGCAGGGTGCTGTCGACCATGGAGGCCTCATCAACCAACACCAGACCCAAGTGTTCAAGGGCCTGGGCGGTCTGCTCGGTTTCCTCGCAGCGCTCCAGATCCCGTTCCCGCTTCAGCCGCAACCGCAGCAGGCGATGGATCGTGGATGGATACCAGGTGGGCCTTAGGCCCGCCAGCTCCAACTGCCCCCTCAACACGCCAACGGCCTTGTGGGTGGGGGCTACCACGGTCCAGCAGAGGCCGGCGCTCTCCACCAGGGCGAGCAGCCGGATCGAGAGGAAGGTCTTGCCGCTGCCGGCGTAACCACTGAGCACAAAGGGGGTGCCATCGGCAGGAGCGACCAGCCAGGTGGCGAAGGCGGCCTGCACGGCCTGCTGTTCAGGGGTGAGGGCCTGATCCCCGACCCCCACTCCGGGAAGGGCGCTCACCCAACCGGGCTGAGCACGCGGGTGAGCAGCCCGACCAGATGAAGGGGCGAGCCCACCAGGGCCAGGCCCAGCAGGGCCACCAGAGGACCGATCAAGCTTCCTACCAGAACTTGGAGCCTGGTGTGGCCGATGTTCTCCTTGAGCGGATGTTCCCAGATAGCACCGCCCACATCGCCGTTCCGCTCCCGGCCTTGGGCCAGGGCGTTCACCCGGACGGCGGTTTCACCCGCGGCCCGGCGCACGCCGGTCGCGTCGTAGAGGACGATGAAGGCCACGGCGGCCGCCAGGGCAAAGAGCGGATCCTGGTAGCCCTGATACCAACCCACCCCCGCGGCGGTGCCGGTCATCAGGGCGGAATGGCTGGAGGGCATGCCACCGGTCTCGAGGAGCACCTCGGGGCGCCAGCGGCCGTGGAGCACGAACTCCACCGCGAGCTTGGAGAGCTGGGCCACGCCGCAGGCGGCCAGACCCCACCAGAGCACGGCGTTGTCGAAGAGATCGCGCACCATCAGCAGCAAATGGCCGGAATCACTGGAAATCGGTGGGGTCATCGGTCGCGGCTGGTGATGTAATCGGCCAGGGCCAGGAGTGGAGCGGCCCGGTCCCGCCAGGGTTCGAGCGCCGCCTTGGCCTCGGCCACCAAACCATCGGCCCGGCGCCTCGACTCCTCCAGCCCTAGCAACTTGGGATAGGTGGTCTTGTCAGCGGTGAGATCCTTGCCGGCCGTCTTGCCGAGCACATCGCTGCTGGCGGTCACATCCAGGATGTCATCGATGATCTGGAAGGCCAAGCCGATGCCGCGGGCATAAGTATGCAGGGCGGCCTGCAGGGTGGCATCCGCACCGGCGACCAGGGCGCCGCTGATCACGCAGGCCCGCAGCAGTGCACCCGTCTTGTGGAGGTGGATGTATTCCAGGGTCTCGAGATCCACCGATTTGCCCTCGCTCTCGAGATCCACCACCTGGCCGCCCACCAGCCCCGGTGCCCCGGACGCCAGCGAGAGCTCCCCCACCACCTGCAGCAGCCGCTCGGCGGACACCCCGGGGCTGCGCAGGGCCACCATCTCGAAGGCCCGGGTCAGCAGGGCGTCGCCGGCCAGGATGGCATTGGCCTCGCCGAACATCTTGTGGTTGGTTGGCCGACCCCGGCGCAGGTCGTCGTTGTCCATGGCGGGGAGGTCGTCATGGATGAGCGACATGGTGTGAATCATCTCCAGCGCCACCGCAGTGGGCAGGGCCAGGTCGCCCTCCCCACCGGCGAGCTCAAAGGCCGCCAGACAGAGGATCGGCCGCAGCCGCTTGCCCCCGGCCAGCAGGGAATAACGCATGGCTTCCCACAGCGACTCGGGCCGCTCCAGAGCCAGGGAACCATCCAGGGCAGCCTCCACGCGAAGCCGTGCCGCCTCCAGGTAAGCGGCGAAATCGAACGCCCAGGGGGCCACGGCAGGGGGTGCCGGCTCGGCAGTGTCCTGGGACGTGCTCACCGCCGCAGCCATGACTTCATAAATTCTGCGGTCATTGTCTCAGGCCGTTGACCCGGAACCGGAGAGGCGGGGGCCCGGAGTCATGGACCGAAGCAACCGGGGCTCAGAGCGAGGCTCCGTCGAGCGGGATCGCTCAGGGCTCCGGTGAAGACGACCGCTGCTGGGCTCTGCAGTCGGGAAGGAGGTAATGCCTGGCGATGGCGAAGAGCGTGGCGTCGTCGAGCTTGTCGGCCTCGAGGGAGAGCACCCCCACCACCCGTTGACGCAGATCGGGCCGCTCTTGCTCCAGCAGATGGGTGAGGTGCAGCAGGCTCTCATCGCTGTCGTCCTCGTCCGCCGAGGCGCCGGCGAGGGAATCGACCGCCTTGGGGATCCTGCTGAGCTGGCCGACCAGCAGGGCCCGCTCGATTCGCTCCAGCATCGCCACGATCCGGCGCACATAGGGCACCGTGCGCTGATCCCGATGCAGGGTGATTTCGCCATGCAGCCAGCGACCCAGCGACAGGATGGAGGCATCGGCCAGCCCCTGATCATTGATCCAGTAGACGCGGGTGGCCTCCTGGCCTACCCAGAGAATCGCCGCAGTCATCGGCGTCGGCACGATGGCTGCGCCCCCCCCCTCCCGCAACAGGCCGGTCTGGCGCAGCACCAATTGGAGGCGGATCAGGGCGGCTGGATCCAGCCCGGATCCGGTCTGGATCGGCGCATCCCCCAGCATCCACAGGCCGCTGCGATCACCTCGCGAGATCTGCCAGTGGTGGTTGTCCACACTGCGGATCAAGGCGCCATGGGCACGCAACAGAGCCTCCACATCGGTGAGCTGGAGGCTGCCCCGCAGCGCTCCCGGCGGAATGGTTCCGTCCAGTGGGCCTTCATCCATGCTCGTTCCCCCGGCTTGCCTGTGATTCCAGGCTCTTGACCGCGCCCCAGGGCTGGGGGCCCCTGCAGCAAATCAGGGCGCGATGGGCTGCAGGGCACGGGAGCGGCCGGGGCAGAACTGCGGCTCAGATCAGCAGGTCGGCCAGGGGAGTGGCATCAAGACCATGACGACGGCACCAAGCAATCACTGTATTGACCAGCAACATGCTGACCGTCATCGGACCCACGCCCCCCGGGACCGGGGAGATGGCGGCGGCCAGGGGCTCCACCTCCTCGAAACGCACATCTCCACAGAGCCGGCTCCGGGCCCCGGTCCCTTCGTCGGGATCGGGATCAAGCCGGTGAATTCCCACGTCCACCACCACGGCACCAGGTTTCACGTGCTCGGCTCCCACCATGCGGGGTCGGCCTGCGGCCACCACCAGCACATCGGCGCTGCGGGTCAGGGCCGCCAGATCGGTGGTGTGAGAATGGGCCACGCTCACTGTTGCGTTCGCGGCCTGGAGCATCAGGGCCATCGGCTGACCCACCAGGATGCTGCGGCCCACCACCACCGCCCGGCGTCCGGCCAGCTCCACACCGGCATCGGCCAACAGGGCCATCACACCGGCCGGGGTACAGCTGCGGGGCCCCGGCTCTCTCTTTAGCAGCCGCCCGAGATTGAGGGTGTGGAGGCCATCGGCATCCTTGTCGGGGTCGATCGCCGCCAGCAGGGGACCCTCCGCCAGCCCGGTCGGCAGCGGTAGCTGCAGCAAGATGCCATCGACGGCCGGATCGGCATTGAGCCTGTTGATGCAGGCCTGCACCTCGGTCGCCGGCGTGGTGGCGGCCAGATGGGCCCCGAGGTTGCGGATGCCGATCCGGCTGCAGGCCTTCTCCTTATTAGCCACGTACACCCCGCTGGCGGGATCGTCGCCGACCCGGAGCACCGCCAACCCCGGGGGCCGGCCCGCCGCCTCCAGTCCGGCGGCCACCACCGCCTGCAGCTGCTGTTCGATCCTGGCGGCCAGGCGACGTCCGTCGAGGAGAGTGGCCATCACACCCTTGCACTTGGTGCCAGCATGACCCGGACCGGGGATTGCGCCAGTCCGCCCCTGCCGGGCACGGCGGGCGCCTTTGACTAGGTTGAAGCGATGGCACAAGGGCTGAAACTGCTGTGGTGGCAACTGCTGCGGCTCGAGCGGCCGCGTCAAGCTCTGGTCCGGTGGCGGGCCGCTGGCATGGCGGCCGTACTGCTTTCCTGCCTGGTGGTGGCGCTGGTTTCGAGCTGGCCCTGGCTGGTGGAACCCAGCCTGCGGCCGGGGCTCCCCGCTCCCTTCACCGTGCGCGCCCCGCGGGACAGCCGTGTGATCGACAGCGCGGCCCTGGAGCGGCGGCGCAGCCAGATGGGCCCCCGGTCCCAGGTTCAAATGGTGGACCCGGCAGCCAACAGGATCCTTCAGGAGGATCTGGAACGGCGCCTCAGCCAGGTGCGCCGGCAGAGCGGTGGCGATCCCCAACAGCTCGACCCCCTCAATCTCACTGCCGAGGAGAGCCGCTGGCTCGATCAGCAGACCCCGACCCAGCTGATTGCCTGGGAGACCGCCGTGCGCCAGGCCCAGCTGCGCATGCTCACCCAGGGGGTCGTGGCAAGCCTGGCCGATGAGTCGCTGCGATCGGCGGCCAACCTGCACCTCGACGGCCAGCCCAACCCAGCCCGCAGCCTGGGCAGCCGGCTCGTGGCCGAAGCGCTGCAGGGCCGCACCAACCTGCGCACCGATGCCTTGCTCACCCAGCGGCGGATCGAGCAGATCGTGACCCAGCAGGGGCTGCCCACCCTGGCGGTGAAACGGGGCGACCTGATCACCCGGCAGGGCGAGCCGATCACGCCCCAGGCCTTCGATGTGCTCGATCACTTCAACCTGATTAACCGCCGACCCCTGCTGTTGCCGTGGCTGCTGCATCTGGTTGAGGCCTTGGCGGCATCGGGCGTGATGCTGCTGGTGATGCGGCGCTGGCGTGCCAGCTTGGAACCCCGTCAGGCCCTGTTGGCCCTGGCGATGCTGCTGGTGGTTCAGAGCTGCAAGCTCTGGCTGGGGGACAAGGTGAGCCCCTTGGCCCTGCTGGTGCCCCCCACCCTGCTGCTGGCCCAGGGCCTGGGCACGCCTGCCGGCCTGGCCTGGCTGGCGGTGGCCAGCCTCCTCTGGCCCTACCCGCTGGGCAGCAACCTCGAACCCCGGCTCGTGGTGGCAGCCTTGGTAGCAGCGGCGGCGGCGGTGCTGGCCGGGCGTCAGCGGAACCGCGCCCAGCTGCTCCAACTCGCGGTGCTTCTGCCCCTCGGCGCCCTGCTGCTTCAGGTTCCCCTACTGCATCTGCACCGGGGGGCACCGGTAGGGGTGACGATGGCCGCCGATGCCGATCTCCTCGGTGAGGCCGTGCTCGTGGGCGGACTGCTGATGGGCGGCCTGTTGCTGGCGCCGCTGGTGGAAAGCTTCTTCGGCCTGCTCACCCGGGCACGGCTGATGGAGCTGGCCGATCTGGAGAGACCTCTGCTGCGCCGACTCTCCACCGAAGCCCCCGGCACCTTCGAGCACACGCTGATGATCTGTGGGCTGGCGGAAGAGGGCGCGCGGGCGATCCAGGCCGATATCGACCTGATCCGCACGGGAGCCCTTTATCACGATGTCGGCAAACTACATGGCCCCTCCTGGTTCATCGAGAATCAGGAGGACGGCCGCAACCCCCATGAGCAGCTGAATGATCCCCTGGCCAGCGCGGCGATCCTTCAGGCCCATGTGGATGAAGGCCTCAAACTCGCCCGCCGCCATCACCTGCCGCGTCCCCTGGCTGATTTCATCCCCGAACACCAGGGAACCCTCAAGATGGGCTATTTCCTGCATCAAGCGCGGGAAAGGGATCCGGGCATTGCCGAGGGCCGGTTCCGTTACCACGGACCCATTCCGCGCAGCCGCGAAACGGCCATCCTGATGCTGGCCGACGGCTGCGAGGCTGCTCTGCGCTCCCTCCCGCCGAACACCTGCGAAGCCGAAGCCCGCGCCATGGTGCGCCGCATCGTCGAGGCCCGTCAGCAGGATGGACAGCTGGCCGCCAGCGGCATCAGCCGGGGCGAACTCGAGTTGGTGATCCGTGCCTTCGTGCGGGTGTGGAGAAGAATGCGCCACCGGCGCATCCCCTATCCGATCCCCTCCCGCAAGGGCTTCAGCGCCTGAGCCGCGGCCGGCTTCGGGCCAGCCTTCCGGCCAGCCCCCGACCCGATAACACCGCCAGGAGCCCGGCGACCAGTTCCAGCAGCAGCAGGGCCACCCCGCTGACCGATCCCCGCCCCAGCGCTCTCTCCAGGGCCAGGATCCAGCCGCTGAAGGTGGTGAGCGAACCACAGAAGCCGATGCCCACCAGCAGCATGGCCCGGGGACGTGGTGGCTCCGAGCCGGAAACGATGCCAATGACCAGGCAGCCGAGCACATTGGCCAGGGGATCGGCCTGAAGCAGCCAGCGCAGCAGGGCACCGGGGACGGCCCCGAGAGCGACCAGCAGCAGCTCCTCGGGGCGAGGAGGGAGGGGGGCCACTCGCGAGCCTTCAGGGCCGGACGGAGTCATACCAGCCACCCCCCTAGCCCCCGGCCCGCCAGCAGCGCCAGCAGGCCCCCCAGCAGTGAACCGAGGGCAAGACCCAGGACCTGCCGGCGTTCCCCGAGCCGAAGAGAGGCCTCCAGTTCGGCGGCCAGGGTTGAGAAGGTGCTCAAGCTGCCCAGAAAACCGGTGCCGAGCAACAGGGGCAGGGCGGAGGCGGCCCTACCCCGATCGTGCTGCCCGGCGGCGATCAGCAGGCCCAGTCCGAAGCAGGCCGCCAGGTTCACCGCAAAAGTACCCCAGTGTCGCCGGGGCAGGCGGGGCTCCAGCTGATTCACCAGCCAGAAGCGGAGCCAGGCGCCCGGCACGGCACCGAGGGCCACGAGCAGGGCCGCTACGGGCGGCGGCAGGGGGGCCAGGGCCATCGGAGGGCTCAGCCGCGTCGGCGCTCGAACTCAGCTTTCAACCGCCGCTGCAGCACCAAACTGGCCGGCAGGAGCGTGATCAAGTTGGCGGCGATCAGGGGTCCATCGCCTACCAGCAGGCCATAGACGGCCCAGGCCGTAATCCCGATGGTCAGCAGGCCATAGCTGCGCAGCGAGATGCCGCTCACATCGGCGCCCCGCAGGGTCTTGATGGCCTGGGGAAAGAAGCTCAGCGTGGTGAGGGAGGCGGCGGCATAGCCGAGCAGGGTGACGGCGAAACCGGCCTGGGGCGCCATGGGCGGGGGGGGCGTGAACCCTCAGCATGGTCCAGATCCCGCGCCCTTGCCCCGATGGCCCTGAGCTTTCGAGACCTCCAGCAGGAGCTCCGGCCGGAATGGATCGCCCCAGCCGGTGGAGAGGGGACGGATCTGGATGTGCTGGTGCTGCCCTCCCTGTCGATGGACCGGGCCCAGATGGCCCTGGTGACCGGAGCCCATCACTACGAGGAACGCCAGCTCTTCGCTCTGGTGCGGCTGCGGGATCCTGGAGTGCGGATGGTGTACGTGAGCAGCAAGCCCCTGGCTGATCTGGTGGTGGATGCAGTGCTGGAGCTGCTGCCGGGCATCCCCGCCTCCCATGCCCGGCGGCGCCTCCACCTCTTCGATACCGACGACGCCTCCGACCGGCCCCTGACGGAGAAGCTGCTGGAGCGTCCGGCCCTGCTGGAGCGCATTGCCGAGCTGCTGCGACCCGGACGCAGCTTCATCCAGTGCTACATGGTGACAGAACTGGAGAAGGAACTTTCGGAGCGTCTGCAGGTGCCCTTACTGGGCACCGACCCGGCCCTGGGTTGGTGGGGTAGCAAGAAGGGGAGCCGGGATCTGTTCGCCCGCTGCGGGGTGCCCCATCCCGCTGGCAGCGATCTGGTGCGGGACCTAGACGCTCTGGCGGAGGCGACCACCACCCTTTGGGAAAGCCAGCCCGAGCTGGCACGCTGCGTGGTGAAGCTCAACGAAGGCTTCAGTGGCGAGGGGAACGCCCCTCTGGCGCTCGCTCCCTTAGCGCTCCATGAACTCACCGCACCAGAGCGGCGACAGCGGCTGCGGGAGGCCCTGGAAACCCTGCCAATGCCGGCGTTGAGCTGGCGGCAACGGGTGGAGGAGCAGGGGGCCCTGGTGGAGGCCTGGCTGGAGGGAGGGGAGGGCCTGAGCTCCCCGAGCGTGCAGGGGTTCATCCATCCCGGCGGCGCGGTGGAGGTGCTCTCCACCCATGAACAGATCCTCGGCGGACCAAGTGGCCAGACCTACCTCGGCTGCCGCTTTCCGGCCGATGGCGCCTACCGCCGGGTGCTGATGGACCAGGGCCTGCGAGTGGGTCAGGCCCTGGCCAGCGAAGGTGCCCTGGAACGCTTCGGCGTGGATTTCATCGCCCGCTGCCTTGCAGGACAGTGGGATGTCCAGGCGATTGAGGTGAACCTGCGCCAAGGGGGCACCACCCACCCCTACATGGCCCTCTGCGCCCTTACCACGGGTCGGCTGGATCCAGCGAGCGGCCGCTTTCTCACCCCCACAGGGGAAGCCCTGCATTACCAGGCCACCGACAACCTCTGCGACGAACGGCTGCGGGGCCTGCTGCCGGTCGATCTGATCGACATCGTGGCGGAGGCCGGCCTCCACTACGACCCGGCCCGTCTGCGGGGAAGCGTGTTTCATCTGCTCGGCTGCCTCTCGGAATTCGGCAAGCTGGGCATGACCAGCATCGGCCGTGATGATCAGGAAGCGGATGCCGTGTTCCAGGCCACGGTGGAACGCCTGCTGGCCGGCGCCAGCCAGCGGCGCTCGGCAAGCCTCGACCACCTGATGCTGGCCGGCCGCTGAACCGCAGGGCAAGATCAGCACAGGTTTCCCGCCTGACCCGTCAACATGGCCCAGCCGCCGGAATTCCAAGCAGCGCCGCCCTGGTTGGGCTGGTTCCAGTTGGGCCTGAGCTCGATGCTGGCGGTGCTGTTTCTGGTGATGCTCGCCTGGAGTCGGGAACAGGGAAGGGATCTGCGGCAGCTGCGGCTGCGGGTGGAAACCCTCGAGAGCAGCAGTTCTCTGGAGAAGGCCGCCGATCAGAACGGCCAGCTCCGCACCCTGACCCAGCGGTTCGAGCAGCTTGAGGCCCGGGCTACGGAGCAGCTGGAACGGTCGGAGGCGGAACGGCTGAGGCTCCAGCAGCTCCTGGTGGAGATGCGCGAGCGGGCTGGCAGCTCTGGCCAGCAGCCCCGCGAGGCAGACCCAGCCCGCGATCCCCAGCCCAGCCGGCTGCCCACGCCCGGCGCCTCGGTGCTGCGACCGCCCCCACCACCGCCGATCCCCACCCAGCCATGAGCGTGACCGCCGGGGGTGAAATGCAGCAGGAGATTCGGTGGGGTCGCGTTCCAGCCCGCCGTTTAAATCTGTGCGCCAAGCCAGGAGCGATAAGCTTCTGAAGGCCCAACTTGGGTTTCAACAACGGTTTCCACAACGGTTTCCACAACACTGAGTGTCCAGATGCAAGGATCTTTCTACCTTGATTCGCTGCCCTTGGCAGAGCGTATTTATCGAAACCAACCTGACCTAGTAGCAAGAATCTATTCGGACCCTATCCAGCGTTACCTATCGGATGGCGTTGTCATCCTGCCCGGTGTTATCCCCTTGGACGTACTCGATCAACTTGATCGTGATCTTGAATCCCTTGCAGATCTTGAGGCAGCGCCAGAGATTCTGGGAAGCATCGAAATTGATGGGCCAAAGAAGTATTATAAAGCTCGATATCTGCGCAACCTTGGTGCCAAGGATTTCCGCCAAGAGCCCCCCGGCTTAAAGCTGGTTGACTTGCAGCGCTTTTTTGATTCGGCCAAGCAGCTGGCTTTTGCTGACTCAGTAACAGCCTTTATGGCAGAGCTGTTTGGCTCTCCGGCGGCGCTGATTCAAAGCCTGACCTTCTGGAAAAGTAGCGAGCAGTCGATACACCAAGACTTTTCCTATGTGCATCATCACAGGCAGCTTGGTCAGCTCGCCGCGGCCTGGATTCCCCTGGAGGATATCCAGGCTGAGGCCGGACCCCTTGTTTACTACAAGGGGTCCCATCTTCCGGATCAGTTAGGTTTCTATGACTGGGGTCAGGGCTCCATCCTTGCCAGTCGAGATGCCGATTCGAGTGTTTTTGCAGGGTATAAAGATCATCTCGAGGAGATTGTTCGAAGTCGAGGGCTTCAGCCCAGTATCTTTTTGCCGAAGCGTGGTGATCTTCTGATCTGGCATGGCGCCTTGATTCATGGCGGAACCCCGATGCTGAATCCTGGGCTGACGCGCCGTTCATTTATCTGCCATTACACCAGCATGGCTTCCCATAAGCAAGCCCAGCGATTCCGAGTCGGCAATGGTTATAGCTTTGACCTGCCACCCACCCTGCCTTACAAGCCTTCAACGCCTCGCCGAATCGTGAGCAAAATGACAAGGATGATCGATCAGCTTAAAGGATAAGAATCTGCGCTCTCCCAGTCTCAGCCCTTCACTGCATCGCCGCTTGCATTGGGAAGAATGAATCGTTGCAGGAGAATGAAGAGCAGCAGCACCGGCAGGATGGACACCACGGAACCGGCTGCCACCAGGCGCCAGTCGAGGGAGAAGCTGCTGGACAATTGTTGCAGGCCCAGCGGCAGGGTGTATAGGCCGGGATCGTCCAGGATGATCAGGGGCCAGAGAAAATCGCTCCAGCTGCCGATGAACACGAACATCGCCAGCGTGATCAAATCGGAGCGGGCAGCGGGGATCATCACGTTCCACCACTCGCCCAGGGGCGAGCAGCCATCGATGCGGGCCGCCTCCTCCAGTTCCACCGGCACCCCCAGGAAGCTCTGGCGCAGTAGGAAGATGCCGAAAGCGGTTGCCGCCTGGGGAAGGATCAGGGCCCAGAGACTGTTGCGGAGCCCCAGCTGCACCATCAGCAGGTAGAGGGGGATCATCACCACCTGGAACGGAATCAGGATGGTGGCCACCACCAGGGCGAGCACCAGACCGCGGCCGCGAAAGCGGAGGCGAGCAAGGGGGTAGGCCGCCAGGGAACAGAAGAGCAGATTGGCCAGCACCGCCAGAGCGCTCACCAGGGCGCTGTTGCGCAGGTAGGTGAGCATCGGGTTGGCGGCGAACAGCTGGCCGTAGGCGGCCAAGCTGGGCTGGGAGGGAAGCAGGGCCGGCGGACTGGTGAAGATATTTTCAGCCGGACCCTTCAGAGAGGTGCTCACCAGCCACAGCAGCGGGAGCAGTACCACCAGGGCCAAAAGCAGCAGGAGCGTGAGCTGCAGGGCCGCGGCCCGGCCGGAGACCTGGAGGCCTGGAGAAGCTTGACGCATCGAGGGACTGGGCATTTCGCCACCACAGATTGGAGGCCGTCAGGCCCAGCTCGTCACAGCCGAGGTAACTCCGCCACCGGCAGCGGCGCCTTCTGAGGATGGAGCGGCGCCCGCTGTCGTCCGGCCACCAGCCGGTTGAGGGCATTCACGAAGGCCTGGGCCGCCGCCACCACGATGTCGGTGTCGGCCGCATGGCCGGAATAGAGCACCCCTTCGGCCCGCAGCCGAATAGTGACTTCGCCCATGGCATCGATGCCCTCGGTGACGCTCTTCACCGAGAACTCCACCAGCTCATTGGGTACCCCGGCCAGGCGGTTCAGGGCCTGGCAAACCGCATCCACAGGCCCGGTGCCGATGGCGGCCTCGCTGTGTTCACAGCCATCGCCCGTTTCCAGGGAGACCGTGGCGGTGGGGAGAAGACCGGTGCCGCAGCTCACCTGCACCCGCCGCAACAGGAAGCGCACCTCCCCCTGTTGCTGCACCTGCTCACTCACGATCGCCTCAAGGTCGCGGTCGGAGATCTCCCGTTTGCGGTCGGCAAGCTCCTTAAAGCGCACAAAGGCATCGTTGAGGTCTTCGCCCTCGAGGCTGTAGCCGAGGTCCTCAAGACGGGCGCGAAAGGCGCTGCGGCCCGAGAGCTTACCGAGGGAGATGCGGTTATCGGTGAGACCAACGGTGCGGGCGTCGATGATCTCGTAGGTGAGCGGGTTCTTCAGCACGCCATCCTGGTGGATGCCCGATTCGTGGGCGAAGGCGTTAGCCCCCACGATCGCCTTGTTGGGCTGCACCGCCATGCCGGTGAGGTTGCTGACCAACCGCGAGGTTTTGGTGATCTCTTCGGTGCGTACCCCGGTGAGCGGCTCCGTACTCTCGGCCGGGCGACCGAGGAAGGGGTTGTAGTAGCTGCGGCGGACGTGCAGGGCCATCACCAGCTCCTCGAGCGAGGCGTTTCCGGCCCGCTCGCCGATGCCGTTGATGGTGCATTCGAGCTGGCGGGCGCCGTTTTTCACCGCCTCGAGGAAATTGGCCACCGCCAGGCCGAGGTCGTTGTGGCCGTGCACGGAAATCACGGCCTGGTCGATGTTGGGCACCGAGCGGTTGATGCCGGCGATCAGGTCACCGAATTCCGCCGGTGTGGCATAGCCCACGGTGTCGGGGATGTTGATGGTGGTGGCGCCAGCGCTGATGGCGGCCTCGATCACCTGGTGCATGTACTCCGGATCGCTGCGACCGGCGTCCTCGCAGGAGAACTCAACGTCGTCGACGAGGGAGCGGGCGTAGGCCACCATCTCGCGGGTGATCTCCAGCACCTCGGCGCGGCTCTTGCGCAGTTTGTGCTCCAGGTGGATGTCGCTGGTGGCGATGAAGGTGTGGATGCGGCGGCGGGCGGCGGGAGCCACCGCCTCGGCGCAGGCCCTGATGTCGCCGGCGGCGGCGCGGGCCAAGCCGCAGATTACCGGGCCCTCGGGGGTGCCGACGGTGGCGGCGATGCGCTGAACGGCGTTGAAGTCACCGCTGCTGGCAAAGGGGAAGCCGGCCTCAATGATGTCGACCCCGAGGCGGGCGAGCTGTTGGGCGATGGCGAGCTTCTCCTCCAGATTCAGGCTGGCGCCGGGCGACTGCTCGCCATCGCGGAGGGTGGTGTCGAAGATCAAAACCCGACCGGGATCGCGCGCCATGGGAAGGAAGGAAGAGCTAAGCGGAATGACTATGAGTTAGCACCATTCTAGGGCCAGGGCCAGCGGCTAGCCGCCGGTAGGGGGGGGGCCGCCGAGTCCGTGCGGCCACCGAGAGGAAGGAAGGGCCCTGTTCGGAGCGCGGCTCCCTAGGAACGGCTGAACACCGGCTGCTGCTGGGCATCCGCCTTTTCCAGCTTCGGCCGCAGGCTGGCGAGATCCACGAACTGGTCGGCCGCATTGCGCAGTTCCCGCGCCACCATGCCCTCGGTGCTCACCAGCACCGTGCGCAGGCCCCGGGCCCGCAGCACCTCCACCAGACGCTCCAGATCACGGCTGCCGCTCAACAACCACACTTCATCGGTGCGATCGGCCACGCTGAGCAGGTCGATGGCCACCTCCACATCGAGGTTGGCGCGGGTGAAGTGGCGCTGGGGTTCGCCGTCGCCAGCCCAGCCGCTGCCCCCACTGCCACTGCCGCTCGGCAGTTCCCGCAGGGGCTTGGTGCGCACGGTGTAACCCAGGCCGGTGAGGGCATCGCGGAAAGGTCGCTGGTCGGTGGGATCCTTCAGGCCGGCGTACCAGAAGGCGCTGGCCAGCTCCACCCCCTCGCCAACTGCCGCCAAGGCGAGCAGGCGGCGGGGATCGAAGAACCAGCCCACCTTCTGCTGGGCATAGAACATGCTGTGGCCGTCTACGGCCAGCACCCTCGCCAAAACCCTGCCCATCCCGAACGCCTTCCCCATCTGGGCCTGAGCCTAGGGGGCACGAGATCTAAACTCCCTTCTCTGCGGATGAGCCATGGCCTCCGGCGCTCTGGCCCTGGTTCTCCACGCCCATCTTCCCTATGTCCGCTCCGGGGAGCCCGGCTCCCTCGAGGAAGACTGGTACTTCCAGGCCCTGCAGGAGTGCTACCTGCCCCTGGTGCAGGTGTTGGAGGCCGCCGCCGCCGACCCGACCGCGCAGCCCAGGCTCACTCTCGGGCTTTCCCCCACGCTGTTGGCGCTGCTGAGCGACACCGAGCTGAACCGGCGTTTCCTGCCCTGGCTTGAGCAGCGCCGCGAGCTGCTGGCCGAAGCAAATCCCCACTTCGCTGCTGCCGCCGCCGATCTCGAGGGCCAGCTTCAGGCCGCAGCCGACCAGTTCCGCGCCTGCGGGGGCAACCTGCTGCCCCGTTTCCGTGCCCTTCAGCAGGCCGGCGTGCTCGATCTGATCAGCTGCGCCGCCACCCACGGCTACCTGCCCCTGCTGCGCGACACACCGGAGGCGGTGCATGCCCAGCTGGTGACGGCCATACGGCAGCACCAGCGGCTGCTGGGGGAGCGGCCCCTCGGCATCTGGCTGCCGGAGTGCGCCTACTACGAGGGCCTCGACCGGTTGATGGCCCGCTGCGGCCTCCGCTACAGCCTGCTCGATGGCCATGGCCTGCTCCATGCCCTGCCCAGACCCCGCTACGGCGTGTATGCACCGATCTGCTCCCCTGGGGGGGTGGCCTTCTTCGGCCGTGACAACGAATCCACCCTACCGGTGTGGAGCGCCAGCCAGGGCTATCCGGGCGATGGCGTGTACCGGGAATTCCACCGCGACCTGGGCTGGGATCTACCCGAGGAGCGGCTGGAGGCGGCGGGCATCCGCAGCCACAGGCCCCTGGGCCTGAAGCTGCACCGGGTCACCGGCCAGAGCTGCTCCCTCGATCAGAAACAGCCCTATGCCCCCCGGCGCGCGGCCGAACGGGTGGTCGAGCACGCCGCTGCCTATCTCGAGGGCCGTGCGGCCCTGCTCGACAACCTGGCCGCCACGATCGATCGCCCTCCCCTCCTGGTGGCCCCCTTCGATGCGGAACTGTTCGGGCACTGGTGGTTCGAAGGGCCCCGCTTTCTGGCGGAACTCTTCCGGCAGGGACCCGCCGCGGGGGTGCGGTTCACCCACCTGCGGGAGGTTCTGGGCCGCGGCGAGGCCCTGCAGGTCTGCCGGCCCTCCCCCTCCAGCTGGGGGCAGGGGGGCTATCACAACTACTGGCTGAACGACACCAACGCTTGGGTGGTGGGCGAGTGGCAGCGGGCTTCGCGGGCGATGGTGGGGCGTGTGAACCGGGGGGTGGGCAGCGAAATCCAGCGGCGCTGGCTCACCCAGGCCGGCCGGGAGCTGCTCCTGGCTCAGAGTTCCGACTGGAGCTTCATCCTGCGGGCCGGCACCACCACCGAGCTGGCCCGGGAGCGGATCAACCGCCACCTGGATCGCTTCTGGCGCCTGCTCGACGCCGTGGAGCGCGGCACCGCCCTGCCGGAGAGCTGGCTGCGGGCCGTGGAACGGGAGGACGGACTCTTCCCCGACCTGAACGCCGCCGACTGGGCAACCCTGCCGGATCTCTGAGTCTCGGCATCATTCATTTTCTTGATTAGGTAGCAAGCTCCGCACCCCTCAGGATGCGCTCGGGCGTGCCTACACCGATGGCTGGGAAGCTGAGATCAGCCTCGCCCGCTTCCTATGGAGGTACTGCCATGTAAGGCCGCACAGCTCCCTGGGAGGCAGAACTCCCCATGAGGTCTACACTGAGACCGAACCCTGTTCCTCCCGCCCGGGGTTAACGATGTCAGGGGCCAGAACTGTCCAATAAAA
>Ga0208360_1000056_pt1 | contig 43122 bp, 53 predicted proteins | sample LakMenE27Jul10ns_FD_150739 | JGI IMG/M metagenome (GOLD analysis project Ga0208360, IMG submission 150739) | Freshwater microbial communities from Lake Mendota, WI - 27JUL2010 deep hole epilimnion ns (SPAdes) | ecosystem: Environmental > Aquatic > Freshwater > Lake > Epilimnion/Euphotic zone ...
TAACAGAGGGGGTCTTAACTGACTCTCTCCTGGCTTCGTTGGCCAGAGCCTTTAGTTTATTAGACTGATCTGCGTATAAGTTCTCAATCCTTGTGCCGGACGAAAGAGTACGGGCATCCTTAGTAATGCTAAGCCTCTCAACTTTAGTAGTTAAAGGTTTACCTGTTCGCCAACTAACTTCACCTGTTGGCTCGAATACTCTTTCGCCAGTATCTTTATCAATAGGGCCACCTTTAGCCATTGACCTAGGTTTAAACTTAGGTACCCGTTCTTGTCCTTGTGCCCTAGAGATGAGAGTTGATGCGCCACCAGGACGGCCTCCGTCAGGTTTGGCCTGATACTTAGCTTTTAGATTCTTAATGTTGTTATCAATCTCTGATTGTTTGTAATTTAATTTATGCTTTTCAGCGTCAATAACAACCATTGAATGTCTAACCGCGGCGGCAAGCTCTGTGGTTGGGGCGCCTTTAATAGTCATGTCCGTAATTAAATTAGATACTTCGCCCATTTGCCGTTGAGTGTTACTCATCACCTTCATTCCGGGGTATTCTTTATATGTAATCCGTGGGTTGAAGTTTTTTAAACCTTCAAGAGCAGCGGTAGACGTTATCTTTCCGTTGTTATTAGGGATCACTAATACAGTGTCCCCATCAAAGTCAGCGCCTGATAATCTTTCTGCAACTTTTGCGTTGATACCTACCGCGTCTAGGGCGTCACCCAAAATGTCTTTTGATTCTTTGTGTTTGTTATTAACTTTTAACTTTGGAATTTCAAAAGTACCGCCATGTGGGAATCTAATTAAAACTACTTCTTCGCCATTTTTATAGTTAGGTGCATAGATTTCACTAGGCTTTAGTGACCTAATTGGCATAATCACATGATAAGCCTGTCTTGGTAAGCTAGCAGCTGATAAATGTACGGATGCGGCGTCAGTTCCATCAGCAAATTCGTCTAAAAGTTTTTTCCTGACGGCTGGATTTGTCAACTCCTTAATTGTTTTCAAATCATTGGCGCGTCTTTCATACGTCATGTCCAGCTGTTCTTTAGCTAACTGTGGAGTTTGTTTTGACAACACCTGAGTCGAGATGGATTTAGACCATTTTCCCCATTGACCCTCTTCTGTTAGAATGTTCATAACAGAAGTTACTTTTTGTTTGCCATCCTTGGTGGGCTTAGTTATTTGTCTACTAACTGTAGCGCCAAAAGGATTGTCCGGGTCATCTGAAAGTGGTTTTAAAACGTCTAACTTATTTTTGACGTCTGATTTAGATTTGTTTGTATTAAACACAACATCAACGCCGTCTGGTAAATCATTTTTATAGATTGCCATACCCTTCATGTAATGTGATTTACCAACCTGAATTCTTACCTGTGCGTACCTAGAGCCTCCTATAGAAAGATCTTCTACACCAGGACGCATATAAATAACACCGTCAGCTTCTTCTCCGCCGTCTTCTTTATAATTGATAGAAATTCTTTTTGGATTTAAAGGTAGAGGCGGCAGCATACCCAAAATAGTTTTACCAGTATCATCCAAATGAATGTTCGGCGCTTTGATGTTGTAGCGATTCTTACTTACATCACCAAAGGTTGTTCCTGGAGGCGCCAAAACTTTAAAGTTTGTTTCAAAATCAGTTCCTAACTGTCGAACTTTAATGTTAGTATAAACGTTGTAACCTTCGCTTTTTAGAATTTGAAGGGCAGTGTTAAGCCGCTCTTTACTAACATTAAGATAGTTCTCAACTCCATTACCAACGTCAGTCAAACCGTTTTTATCAACAAACTCTCTTAAGATTGAAGCGGTTTTTAAGGTTAAATCTTCTTTGTCTTTTAATCCTGGTGCTAAAAGGCTTCTAACTGTAGACTCTGGGATCCCCATTTGTTTCCCAATAGCCACATTACTCATACCTTTGTCTTTAAGTCTTTGCGCGGTTGCTTGATCAGCTGCTTTTTTTTCAGATTTTGCCAATGACTTTGCCGCCCTTAATTCTGCGGTTGTCATACCAAAGCCCTGCGCGATTTCGGTTTCTTTTAATCCATCTTTTTTTAATTTTGCGACGGTATCTAAGAAGTCTCTGTTGTTTGACGTGACAAAAGAGTCGCCTCCACTACCCCAAGGGTACCTACCTGATTTTCTAATAATACCATAATGAGCAAGATATTCTTCTTCTTCAATTAACACAATCACCCTCCTCAGAATCTGTCAGAGTTTCTCATTTCTTCGATTTGTTGGTCAAACTCAACAATGATATCCATGATGTCAACAATTGTCTCAGCATATGGCTCAAAAGTTCTAACGTCTTCGCCTTGATAGATCCTCAACTCAATCTCAATATCAAACGGAGAAATAGAGTACTCTAAACAAAACAAAGCCGCATAAACTTCAAGTTGTTTTTCTTTTGTCGGAGTAATCCCAGTTTTCAAATCATGAATTCGTAATTTGTTTCGTCTAAAAGAAATTGTATCTGCTGTACCAAAACAGTTATCGGAATAATATAACGCTTGTTCGCAATTCATTTTATAGTATATAGCGTCATTAACATATGTGGATAAAGATTTGTTTGACCTAGATAACTTTACCCCTAACCTAATTGCCTCATGGGCAAGATCGTGTAAATCAGACCCTCTTCTTGCGGCTTGAGCAGCGACAAATCTAGACTCTAATTTTTCATAATTATAGTTAACCCAACTATAGTTACTCGGGCTCAAAAAGGCGTGCTTGCCTTGTAATTCCGAATGCCGATTGAAGAGCATCTAAAACTTCCTCCTCGTTTTCCGGAAAAATAAATGCTGAAAACGACATTCCGTTTAACATGTCAACATAATAGTTTTGATTTGGCCGAATTGGGGCATCAGCATGTGTTTTAACTTCTAACATCGCCCAACTATCTTTATATAGAATAATTAAATCTGGAATTCCTTGCACGTAAGTTGGGTCGTTTTTAATGACCAAACAGCCCGGTAAAATTGATTCCAGTTTTTTGATGAGATAGTGTTGATAGTCTTTTTCCAGCATTTTCCTCCTTAAAAAAAATAATGTGAAAAAGTCACATTCCTCCTATTATATACGATGTATTTTATAAGACAGTATACGTTAAGCAAAATAATAGGAGCAATCTGTTGGGTAGATGCTTTCCCCTGTGTGAGTTGACCTAAGGACGTCTGAGAATAATAATCCTTCAGATAACCCAGCTTCAATAATTGACGGATAAACAACATCTGTTTGTGCGTTTACTGTTTTGTTAAAGTACACGTCTGGGTATTCGTTTGTCATTTGCCTAGCGTACATCTGAGCAAACCACCTAGGCCTCCAGGCTAAGTTATTTGCACTGACGTGAGTTTTATTTCCATCTAAAACAATAACTGTATTACAATAAACGTTCCGTTCGTCTCTTTCGTCAAACGGAAGTGGTACAAATGCCTCAGCAACCAAAACTCTAATAGACCTAGTAACTCTGTACCCTTCTTGATTGACCAACGTTACTTTTAAATCCCCCTGCAGAGTCCTACTAAGGGCCATAAACTTTTCTGCTTTTCGATTGTAAACACTACCGTAGTTTGAAATAGAATAATTTTCATAGTTTTCAATTGGGTGCCAAACTTCTTCCATTTTTATCTCCTTTTTGTGTGCGTCAAATGTCAAAAATTTTTGCAGAAAACTTTTTTATAATTTGTAGATTATACGCTTACTATACACCCATATAAGTCGTATAATATTAATAATAATAAAAAGTTTTTAGGTCGTTTTTCTCAGATATGACGCAGCACAGAAATTCCTTTATTTTAAAGGGTTTTTTAAGGTTTTTAGCGTACTGAGCCACGTCATATCTGAGAAGTTTAACACTATACGTCAAAGACCGGGCCAAACTTTTCGTTATCCTCTATGAATTTTCGTTCATTAAAGTTCTTTTTTGAAGTCAAAGAATCTTTAATTGCTCGGTCAATTACAGAATTTGACGTAAGTACGTAGTAGTATAACTTCTTATAAGGGGTGTCAAGACGGTCAATTCTACCTTGTGCCTGAATAAAGTTCTTGTACGAATATGTCATAGAGTATAGAACCATAGCATTAGTTGTAGTACAGTTCCATCCTTCTGCGCCAGCAGTGTATTGAACTAAATAAACCCAGGAATCTTCTACTGGAATCGGATCTTTTTTATGTCCGTTCCATTCATACACATTTATTTCGTCGGAGAGAGTTCTTAGGATATCCAGCTCGTAATTAAAAGTGTAAAAGATTATAAGTTTTTTATGACACTTTATAAGAGTTCTAATCATATCTAACCTAGAAGGATCTGTATTAACGACTCTTCTTATCAAACGAAACAATTCAGACACGTCTTTTACAGGCCGCTCTTCGTAAACATTCCATCTTTCTTTGTACGCAATATCAAAAAGATGTTTGTCATAATCAACATCAATATAGTTTATAACTCTTACTGTGTTTTTAATGAACGGCATCTCGACTAAGACGTCATTACGAAGTACTTCTAAATGCGCCTCATTTAAATACTTTCTAATTTTTGGATACCTGGAAAATGGTTCATAAACGACGTGTTTCATTTTGAATTCCGTGGCGTTTTTGTAGAACCCATTTGCGACAAAGACTGGAATATAATCAATCCAGGTGTCTCCAGGCGTAGCGCTTAAAAGAACCCACGAATTGTTTTTAGCAATCTTGAGGAAGCTTTTTGTCCAAGCTCCAGACCCAACTAGTCTTTGCTCGTCAAAGACAAAAAAGTAATCCTTGTAATCTTCAAATTTTTTGATGTTATTCCAAGAGTCAATAATGATAGCCCCGGAACAAGTGGCTTCTGGGTCTGGACTAATACCAAAGCGGGCAGCTTCTTTTTCCCATTCTAGACTATCTCGTTTTTTTGCCGTTGTAATTACGCAAATATCTTTCGGAGCTTCTTTCTCCATGTAGTACCCAAGAACCGTAGCTGATTTACCTGTGCCAACACCTCCCCATAAAATCTTTCCACTTGACAGCTGACTAATAGCAAGTTTTTGATGCTTCATCAATTCAATCATTTAATCCTCCTTTATAAAAAAAGTGTGATGCCTTGTATCGGGTAATACAAGACACCGCACTTTGAGATCACTTCAGATTGATCTTCGTGATAGCGATATCGAAGTCAGCGAATCTCACCGCCTCTGCAATCGTAATCTCCTTCCTCATAGCAAGAACGCAGTATTCCACCAGGATGGCCTTGGTTTCTGGATCGTTAATGATCTCATCAAACCGGGACTCTCCGTGGTAGTCTCTGGTCCTTAGCCAGTATTGAAGGCTTCGATTGGTTTTGTTGGGATTCTTCAGAAGTCGAATGTAACGCATGTAACGCATGGTCTCTCTCCTTTGGTTGGTCTCATTATACGCTTTGTAATTTATGCGAGAGAAAAAACGAAATGCTTTGTATATCCTAATACATAGCATCTCGCTTTTGAGGGTAGTACCTCAGGTCGGGTTGGTGGACGACTGGTCTTCGGCCAGCATCTCGATCGTCTTCCGCTGCATACGCTGCACCATCCAGTTTGCGGCGGTCACCGAAGCCACATAGGCTCCCGCGACCACACCGATCCGGATGGCGAACTGAGCGAACGGCATGACGCCGGTGGTGGTGTCGTTGATGTCGTTGTCCATTTTAGTCCTCCTTGATAGGTTGATAACTCTCATTATACGCTTTGTAATTCTTGCGAGGCAAAAAGTAAGATGCCTTGTAATTCAATACAAAGCACCCTACTTTAAGATCAGTCCTTCTTCTTGGTCTTCTTCTTGACCTTGGACTCGACCATCAGCTTTGTCTCGTCGTTCGAGCGGATCAGGTCTCCGATCTTGCGCATGTGCCACCGGACAATCGTGACTCCACCGATGCTGCAAAGAGCACCGATGATCACGATTCCAGCGACAGTCACAAGGTCTTCTGACGTGAACCGCTCGTCTTCGTTGACGTTCTGGTTGGTTTCGTTGGTCATTTATTCCTCCTTGATTATAGGGTTGGTCTCATTATACGCTTTGTAATTATTGCGACTGCTTGTCACCCTGAGCCTCAAGATACGCGTAAAAGATCCATTGCTCGAAGTCAGTCAACTTTTCGGCGGGCTTAACTGACATCTTGAACGCCGTGTTGAGTCCCCATGCCGCACCAAGAAATGTGCAAAACAAGAACGTTGCCAAATAACCAATGAACTTGAACATTTTAATCCTCCTAAATGAAAAGTGAAATGCCTTGTAGTTTAATACAAGACACCTCACTTTTGGTCACTGTCCGTTGTGGATGTGCACTTCGACCCAGGGGCCAGACTTCGAGATGAAGTAGATGGCCGTGAGGCCCACGACGCTGACGAGCATCGCTGCCTTGCGGCGGTTTGCTCGTGCCTCGCGGATCTCTGCGGCGGTCCGCTTCGACTCCATCTGGTCGATCAGTCGGTTGTACATAATTCCTCCTTGGTTAGGTTCCATTATATACCTTGTAATTTCTACGACTGATGAGCAGTTTAAAGTCATACTCAGGACTAGGCGTTTAAGGTCAGCCAAAGACCAAAATGTGATGGAGTCTCAGTCCAAAACCCACCACAAGTTTTGGTATTATTTACAGTCTAATCCCAGGACTTTTTTGGTTAGTTACGCGTTCCGATCCTTGCTCTCGAATAAGAGAACAAAGCACGCAACCGGGCTTCTAGCGGACACCAGAAGGATCACCAAAAAGGTTTTTTATTTAACGAATTCTTTTGTGGCCAAACAAAAGAAACTGCTGTGTTTTCCCTCACAGTCTATCTAAGGCGGCCTGACATGCGGGGTTCCGCACCAGACAGTAGAGCTCTTCAAATCAAGGAGAGAGAGGATGGGTTTTGATTTGAATCTCTTAGCGCCTTAACGCTCTGAGCCTAAAGCCTATTTATAGTCGCTCAGTCGACTTTAAGCAACGTCATCAGTAATATCGATGAACTGAAGCTTTTCTCGGCCATCAACAACAACAAGCCTGAGAAGATAAACTCCAGGCTCGGTGATATGACCTTGCTCAATTGTCTTCTCAAGAAGCGTTGCAACTATTGGCGCTTCAAGAGTCCAACCAGGAGTTTTGAAATTATCTCCAAGATCGTGGATCCAGACAATATAACCAAGTTGATATGACGATGCTCCTAGCATTAGTTCTCCTTAGTAACCGTAATGATTCGTGTTGGAATATCTGTCATTTTTGCAACTCTAATGAGAACTTCGTCGTTCCCAATATCAACAAACCGGATAACGTACTCTCCAGGTTCGTCAATATTGCCGTCCTCAATAGCTAGCTCAATAAACTTAGAAACAATTGGCGCTTCGGCTTCCCAGGTTGGTGGCTGAGATCCTTCGCCAATTTTAAGAATGTAAGTATTGTCATAACTAATTACATCAAGCATTAGTTCTCCGTTTCCTCCTGATTAAAAATGGAATTTTTTTTGAGAAAGTGGCAGTTTTGATACCCAGACTGCCAACTGGGGAGAGACGTTAGTCTAGTTTAATTGGGAAAGTGACCTTGATTCCGTTTCCCTTTTTTAGAACAAACTTTGCCGCTTGTGTTCCGTCGGGAATCCACAAAGAGTCGTCGTATTGCTCTTGAGTGATTTCTCCCATTCGAAGAAGAAGGCTGCCAAAGAGATCGCCAAAATACTCGTACTCGTTAGTCCGAATATTACGGTGATGCTGGTTAACTGCAGCAGCAACCAACAAACCCGCAGCCAGTCCAAGGCCGTACATAGCCAACATTCTTTTCTCTTCCCTTGTAAGTTTTACCACGTTTCCTCCAAAAAAAAAAATAATGATGAGAAGGCTAGTACGTTAGCCCATCGAAAACTAACGTCAGCAGGTATCGGTAAGCCGATACACCTTCGTGTCTTACTCCTTCTCATTATATACCGTGTAATTCTTGCGAGCGTATAAATGTAGGGCGGCCTGCAAACAACGTGCTGCGTCATTTCACAGACCGCCCTACGTACATTACTCCGAATCAGCCTCGGGCTTTGCCGGAGCGTCCTTAGAATTCATGAACCCGATCCACTCCTTGATCTCAGGAGTGACGCTGGTGAACTGCTGGTTGAACACTCGTGCGGAGTAGCAACGAATGTTTCCGCCCATCTTAGTCATCCAAAAGCCCACGTAAACCCGATCCACGTTGGGGATGAAGCGACGGTCGACCTGAATATAAGTCGTTCCGTCCTCCTTCGTGCAGATCGTGCCAACGGACTTGGCCACCTCCATAATGTTGTCCTCCGTAATCTCAACGGCCTGAACAACAAATGGCTTCCTAGCAAACTCTGTAAACTCCACTTTATCTCCTAATGTTGAAAAATCAATCGTTGTTAATAGAGTACTTCTTCTCTAGAGCATCCTCCTCAATTGTGACAAATAACGACTGAAGGTAAGCCTTTACACCGCTTTTACCGTTAACAGTCCATTCATACCCACGTGCAATAAGATCAGCAGACTGAATATCAGCCCAGTCCAAAACGTCAACGCTAGCCTCGTCTAGCTGCGTCCTTGACGTGGACGTAATCATGACAACACGAGGCGGGCGATTCTTGAAGTTAACAGCAACCTGAATATAAGGAGTATCGCTTTCTCCCTCTTCACGTGCTGCCAAGAATCGAACGTTCCAACCATCATTCAACATTTGATCAGCAGCTTCCTGATCAAGAATGACAGCAAAGTTACGGTCACCTTCTCGGTTGTACTGACCTTCTTTGCCAGTGAAATTTCTAAAGATAATTTGGCCGTCTTCGACCATAAAAGTTTTTGATTGCTCTGCCATGATCCTCCTATGAAAAAAAAAATAAAGCAGCATTTTGGGGAGCTAGCTAAACGTCTTGTCTAACTAGCTCCCCGTACACTCCTTTGAGTTGAGATATAGATTATATCTCATTATATGCCATGTAATTTGTGCGAGACTAATTAACTAAGTATTCAAACAATCCAAACTTTTCAATTGTTTCAATCGCATCGTCAACCAAATGATCAAAATATCTTTGATCGATTTCGCCTCTGTCGCTCTGACGGTTTAAAGCAACTTCTCGCTCAACCCATTTGTAATCTTTCGTTCCCGTAACGTGGTAAGTTTTTCCGTCTTTAACCCGCCACAAAATTCCGCCGCCAGATGTAACCGGCACAAAACTTCCGGTTCGTCCAACGTGGCGCATTGTAGAAATATCTCCGCTTCCCTCAAAGTCAAGATACATCAAACCCTGCGTTACATTTTTTGTCTCGCAAAAGTCGTCAAACTCGATTTGTTCTTTTGAGAAAAGACGCTTAAAGACGTAAGGATGCTGAAACTGAGCACCAACAGCAGTCCATTTGTCGCCATCTCTAGCAATATAAACTGCATCGTTGACCAGACAAAATTTATCGTAAGTCGTTTCGTGCTCAAATTCGTACCCGTACTGCTTACCAAACTCCGTTACAAAATCAATAATTTCTTTTGTCGCGTTTGGAATCTTAATAGAATCAGTTTTAATATGCGCGACAACGTAGCCCTTTTCTTGAACCGCGTGCTTTAAGTCAATCATGAACAAAGCACCACGCTTGGCTACAATATTGTCTTTGTTACGGTTATCCCGGAATGGGTTTTCAAATCGCGCACTAGTGAGTCCATAGACGATGTTGATGACAATTTTAAGAGCATAGGCCAAATCTTCAGCATCTTGATCATCTCCAAGAAACTTGGCGAGCTTACCGTCAAGAACCTTACTGGCCTTTGCGTAGTCCTTATGTTTAATTGCCATACGGGCGTCTTTGAGCGCACTAAAATTGGGTGTGTAAGGTCCGAATAAATCGAGTTGTTCAATACTCGTCGGATGCATACTCGCCACGTCCAAAAGGGCGACGTTTTCATAAATACCGGTCTCTGAATAAACATAGCCACCTTCACCAGTGGTTTCTCCACGGTAAGTACTCTCCTTCCCATTAAACTTATAACCTTCAAATTCAGTACTTAAATCGGTGTAAATAAAATCTTTTTGTGGCTTTTTGACGTCTCCAAAAATAATCTTTGCTGTATGAGCCTGAGTTGTGTGGTTAACCGACAAACCAGAAAGCTCAGCAAGAATTTGCCTCGCTACAAAATCCTGCATTCGGTTGTTAAATACCATCTCGGTTGCAACAACATCGTTAGCACAATAGTCTTCAATCTTCTTCCAAAGACTTTTGTCTACCGGGTCATCCCAAGGAATATCTAACTCCATGTGGTGAATACCAAGCTCAATCTGAAACTTTTTTAAACCTTGCTTCTTAGAGCTAAAATCGTAAATATCAGCGTAAGAAAGATTATATGCTTCTCCAAACATCACATTAAGGTTGTTTCCTCCGTTAATAATTTTACTACTTAAATTATAAAGTTCCTCCTCGGAGTAGCCCAAATACCTGGCATAAAGAATATGATTATCATAACGTCTATTATTAAACCCAACTAACTTTTGTTGAAGTAGATCCTCAATTTCAGCTGGAGATGGGTTTACCATTCTAACAACTTTCTCTGACTTTTCCGACTTCCAGCAAACAATAAAAAGGTTTGGGTAGACTTCAACATCAAAGAAAATGATTGGCTTCTCTTCAGTATCCTTAAACTCAGGCATATCGGCTTGACCAACAAACTTCATTGACTGCACAAGCTTAATACACTCTGCAGATCTATTAGTGCTTTTTGCTGCAAAAGCAAGGATGCTGGCTCGCATATCACGAATATCAAACGGAAGCTCAGATTCATAGGCATCGTCTAGAATTTTTTTGATGAAATCAATTGAAGGTTTTGTGCCCGGATGGATTTCTTTCCTAAGGTTTCGACCGATTAAATCCCTAAGGCCGCGTTCACTTCTAATGCTCTGATTGTCCAACATCTTCTTTTCCTTTTTTGGAAGTCCTCCGTTTAATGGCGTAATATTGACATCGTTGCATTTCGTTAACTTTCTCCGCAAAGATGAATCGCCAAGTAAAGTTTTAATCTCAATACCAATATCATAAACATTAGATAACTCTGTTACGTCACCCAAATAATCGTAATGTAAATGAAGTCCTTCGCCGCTTTTGCTAAACTCAGCATAAGTAGCTGGCCACTTTGCGGCCTCCTCCAAGTTCCTCTGAATGGATTTATTACCATCTTCATCGGTCAAATCAAAATCAATAACAATATGGTTTGTCGGAACTTTAACATAATGCAGCTTTGAAGTGTCTAAATCAGCCAGAGTAGTCGTTACATTTTCCCACTTTTTTTGAGGGGTTCCATTATCGTTAGCATACTGCGCGGGCATACTAGAAAATGCGTCGTCAAACACAGACGGGAACTCTGTTAAAAATAACTCGTACGGTCCGTCGGTCTTAATTGGAATATCGGTGGTTGGAGGAATTGGGGCCAGGCCCTTAAAACCCTCATAATAACTTCGAACCTCTGCGCCGTCTATTCTATAACGCTCGTGGAACTCATAAAAATAATCTTTGAGTTGTTCCCGCAATTTGTATTGCGGAAGAACTTTGTCAATGCCCGTGTCCAAACAAAACTCCTTGTACAAAACCCAGGCTCTTTTTAAAGTAATTCCGTCCTCAAGTTTGAAAATATCGTAGCAGGACTCAACAAAGTTGTAGAAAACATCTGTTTGAAGCATCATTTCAGTAGGCCGATACGCGCTATAATAGTTCTTACCCAACTCTAAATATCGAGTCAAACAATGATGCGCAATTGCTCCCAGCTCAAAGTTAATTCGCTCCATTAAAATATGATAAGTATCATGATCTATTGTCCTTTGAGTTGGAACAACATCAATTAAACGCCTAATGATCCCGGATTTTGCATCACTAATCTTTACTGGAAGATTAGTACCCATAAATAAAAATGCGTTTGATTTGGCTTCAAATGGAGCTTTGTACTTCTCGTTTACCGTCATTATTTCGTGAGCAACAATAGAGTTTAATTTAGTGTTGTCGTAAATCCTAGACAGATCACCGTCGTGTTGAATTGCAACCAATGGATTTGATTTAAACGCTGATGTTGCAAACGAGTTGTTATTACCCGCTAATTCTCGTGCGTCAAAAACAGAAGTATAGCCCTCAAACAGTTTTTGAATAATGTTTAAAATTGTTGATTTACCGCTGCCTGGTGGGCCATAAAACACTAAAAACTTTTGAATGTTTTTCGAGTCTCCAGAAACAATGGCGCCAATTGCCCACTCAATTTTTGTTCGCTCTTCTTCGTTGTATAGCGTTCCAACAATTGCGTCCCAGGCCTCGTGGTCTCCAGGCTCAAGCGAATATGATAACCGCTTACTAACGTAATCTGTTTTTTCAACTATTGTATTAGCAAACGTTAACTTTTCGTCTAGATTATGACTGTTGCTTCCGCTATTTCTAATAAATCGCTGGAATTCGTCCCAAAGCCTAGTTGAGTTTGACTCTAGTGTTGAAACTTTATAACTTTGCCCGTTTCTTGCTTCTAACTCTTTTGCTTGCTTGTGAAGGTCAGAGTCGACCAACCTCTGAACATCATAAATATCGGTAGACCACAAACCAGCTTCGGAATCCCAAATCGCGTAAAAAGATCCAGAACGGGTCATTAAATCTTTGGACCTGCCAACTTTCCAGTCAGGCCTTACCTGCAGCGTTCCGTCTTTATTCTCTTTAACTAGAACGTTATAGAAATCCAAAAATCCTCCATTCTGTTAAATATCTTTTTCGGAAATGTATTTAGATAATTGGTACCAGAGCTCAATTTTTCTTTGATCTTCTTGCGGCTCTTTAATTGGTAGAATCCCACCTGTTCCATCGTAGTGGTAGGTTCTCCATACAAAGTCATAAAGCTTGTCTGAAACCTTGTTAAAATTAAAGTTATCGTCGGAGTACTTGAGTAAATCTAGATTTGCAACGAACTCCCAGAACCAATCTCTAGAGTTAATTCCGGTTTGAAACTGCGCATGATTAGAAAATGAAACCAAAAGTTCTAACAAACTACATCTATCGGAAAGCCACATTTGATCTACTTCTTCTTCATTGTAGTTAATAAACTCGTACCGAAGGTTTAAACCATCTTCGGACCGGTTGTCATCACCAGACAACAACCAAATAAACTCACTATTATGAAGCAAAGACAAAAGCTCAAAATATGGCTTAGACTCAGGAAGTAGAACGCGATCAACTAACCAAGAAAAATATAGCTCATCTATGAACTTTTCCATGATTAATCATCCGGTCTAAATTTATCAATTGAAGGCTGAGAATTCTTATGCTCCATTTCCAAACCAAGAATCTCAACAGCATAAGAACCACTATCAAACAAAATCTCATACTCTGCTTTGTTTTTGGGGTTTCTAACGTAAAAAACATTCGGGTCTTGAGAGCCATGCCCAAACTTTAACTCGCCAATAACACTAGCGTAGTTGTAGATCGGCGTGTCCTTTTCGTCAACCAAAATATCGTCGCCGCTAAAATAAGTCAAAGTAGACTGAGAATAATCAAACTCATCAGCCCAAAACTCATCTTTGTGAATAACGTATGGACTGTTTGTGGTTCTAAATTTTAACTCTTCGTCGTAGTCCCAAGAATCAGAACCATGCGCAAAAATGTTAGTCACAGGAGCCTCCGGCTTCTCTTCTTCGGCGTACCCGTGACGCTCAAGGCTAAAAACTTCGTGCCCAGTTCCAACGCCATACCTGTCAACTAGATCGTTTAAGCGATCTAATCCACTCTCGTCAACCTCAATTTCGTTTGGATCTGGAATCGGATATAGATCCCTTGGATCTGGAACCTCGGGCTTTTCCTCGTATTCTGGCTCCTCAAAATACTCAGAATCGACCAAAGAATATGATTTAAACCTGTCCAGAATCTTGTCTTTATTAGCCCGAATGAAATACCCGAGGCCGAGGCCACCGCAAAAAGCGGCAGCCCCGACCGAAGCCGGGATAACCCAAGGGCGATTGACAAACGGCATTTGCTCTTCTGTCATTTATCTCCTCCAATCTTATCGTAAATAACGCCGTCAACATTAAAGTCTAAAAGAATGGACCGTTCTTGCCCGTGGACAAAGTCTCTGTTATAGGCGTCAAACATACCAAAGTCTACGTAGTTGTCACCGTCAGGGCCAATAACCCAACCAACAACACATCCAGCCTGAGAATGCTCAATACCAAACATATCGTAAACTTCGTTTAGGAATAGATGGCCTCGAGCCTGGAGCCTACTGTTTGCGTAATTCTGCTGGCACTGAACATACAACTTATTTAACTCAGCACTTTTTTCCCAGTACGGAGACGCCTCGTCAAAGAAACGAGCGTAAGTTGAGAGGCTGTTTGGATTTACAACGTTGACAGTTTCTCTTGATCCGTCTGCCGAAATAATAACTTTGTTTTCAACAGAGTGGTAAATATCAAGCTCTTTTTCCAGCCCAACTTCTTCTTTTACCCGCTCTCGGTATTCATCGTAAGCCTTACTAACCAGAGCGAGCGTCCCAGTAAGGGCCGTGTTCCGATTAGTCAAAGTAACGTGAGCACCAGTCAAAGCAACAACAGACAGGCCAGTGACAATTGCTGCTGGAGCGTACAGCCTGGCAACTTTGTAACTTCCCTTTGCATATACGTAAATTAAGTCTCGATAGTATTCTCCATCGTCGTAAGGGGCAGAGGGGTCCTTTCGCAGACCCCCCATACCCTTAACGTTTTCAATATCGTCCTGAAACTCATCAAGAGTATCGCTAAGTTTTAGAGTAGCCCGACAGGCCAAAACTGTGCCGGCAAGGACACCGACTAGACCGCCCGCAAACATGTACTTGGGTGAGTTGATTTTTGCCTGAAGTAAAGACGTACTCACGCTTCTGCTAATAGAATTTGGAACAAACTTCAAAGCTACCTCCTAAGCTTTCCCTGAGACTTGAGCCGAATATAAATAGCAAGAACCTGATTATCTGTCATGCTGTCAACTTTTTCCGCCCAGGTTCTAGACGGGTTCATCATTTTAACTTGCTCTCGCTCCATATACAAACTCATTAATATCCTCCTTAAATAGGATCGGGCTGAGGAAGATCCAGCAGAAAGCCTTCTCTGATTTGCCTAATCTCTGCGTAACGGATTGAGGTCCAGCCCCACTGATGATCAACATAAGTCGTGGGAAGCCCCAACAACTCGTGCAAATCGGCAACTGAAGCTGCTGGGTACCGGTCAATAATATCCTGAAGCCGCTCTAAAACCATTTCGGCGTCTGCTCGTTCGGCCAAAATAATCTCCGAATGCCCAGGCCTAGACCGTGGTTTATTCGGCTGATCCGGAACGTTAGGGCGCCTAGGGTCATTATACGAAGGCCGGTTTAGTGGACGATTATACGTCGTTCTAGGCCCATAATTAGCTGGCCGAGAGCGAGAATACCCGGAATCTCCGTAAACAAACCGCTCAATACCCTTAGTAGTGGCGTCAACAATTAAGTTTCTAAGAGCCGGCAAAAGCACATCTGACAAAATATACTCGGAAGCCGAACGCACTTCGCCGCCAAGAAAGATTTCTTTAAACCTTGACCCGATGGGCTTCTTTCTTGTTGTAACTTCACCGCCTAATTTAATAGGCTCAACTTTTTTGTCATCTGACTCTGACGGAGTATCTTTCTTTTTTGCTTGCTTATTTTTATTACTATTTGACTGATAATCCATGCTCAGTTAGTTCCCTCTCAAGTTGTAGGCGGAGCAGGCGGAAGTGGCGTCTCAGTAGATGGTTCCTCAACCGCATCAGCAAGATCCTTGGGGAGAATCCCCTTGATAAATGCTGCTGCAGCTTTGTCGTCTGTCGCAAGCTCCATAAAAAGCTCATTATAAGCAGCTGACTGTGAAAATTCTTCCCGGAGCTCATCTGACTTAATAAACCTTTTTCCGTCCTCAGACTTCTTTCCGTAAGAAAGAAGAACAATGCGCTTAAACTCGTGGATGAGCTGCTTTGCGTCCTCGGCCTCGACGATGCGCTCCATCATCTTACCAAAGCCGCCCTCATACTCAACTTCAAGCTCAATGATTTCGGGCTTTGAAATATTAAAATAAATAGTCTCAGTAACCTGCTCTCCATCAAAATTCTCGTATGAAATTTCTCGCTTTAACACTGTGGTCCTTTCGTGAAAAACTAAAGCCCTTGTTAGACAAGAGTTTTAGCTTTTGAGTCTTCTCAAGTGGGTGGGTTGTTCTTCCTGGTCGCGATTGCAACTCGGGCCGTGTCGTAGCCAAGGTTGATCAACTTTGCCGCCGCAAAGCCTGCAAGTGCGCAGAGCATTGTTTTGGCCAGCTGATCACCAGTGGTTTCCGCCGGAACGTTGTTGCTTTCGTTTTCAGTTTCCATTTTTCCTCCTTGTTGGGGTCTCATTATAAGCCTTGTATTTATTGCGATTAAATTGGTTTTAGGTAATTATAGCAGAAGGTGAGACACGGCTTTCCGTTTTCAGTTAGCGTTGTTGAAAACTCTAGCTCTAAAAGCCTGTCTGAATCCCAACCTAATTCATTAGAATGCGAAGTCGTTGACAAACCAATGAGAGAATAAAAATAATCTAAAGTTACATAAATCTGGTCAAATATAGCCATATTAACGTCATTTTGAGCTTTTCTAAGTGTTTCCATATCAGACATAAAATACCGACGAGTGTACATTTCGCAGCACAGAATATCGCCAGACCCCGGTAGAATTAAACTGTCTTTTAAGGTTGTTTTTTTTAATGCATCTTCAGTAATTTCGTCCCGGATTTTTTGTTCTTTGTTTGCGCCGATTTGATCTACAACTTTTTCTTTATATTCTGTAAATGCTTTTTCGGCCAAAGTATAGGCGCTAATTGCTGCCGCAGTTTTTTGCGCGTTTACTTTATTGGCCATTAAAATACATCCAACAGTTGTTGCTGCAGACGCCGCTGTTGGGATATAAAGCTTCCAGACCATAGGAGTATAAGTCTTTACTTTCTCCAAAGGCTCTTCAATTTCTTCGTTATTTTTTTTGTATTCGGAAATAATTTTAGACGCTTTAACAGAAGCTTTAGATGCTAAATATGCGGTGGACGCGACCCCACCAATTGCAATTGCAGCATAAATAGAAGACTTATTTTGATGCGCCGTTTTTACTGCGTTGTTTAGTAGCTTTTGCACTTTCCTCCTTACTTCCTTCTCATTTCACGAACAAAAATCCAAATAAGCCAAAGTCCTCCTGTAAGAACTACCATAATGACATCAAATAAAAAACTTAAACATCCGTATTCCTGATTCACTTTTTTCTCCTAAATAGCTCGCGAATATATACTGCAAAAAACAAAAACACAATTATTAGCAGATAACCGGTTAAAACATCTTTCGACGACAATGATAGCCACCAATCAACTAGTGTTTGCATATTACCTCCTTAGTACGCCCCCTGGGACTTGAACCCAGAACCTACTGATTAAAAGTCAGTTGCTCTAACCAATTGAGCTAGAGGCGCTTGGTACGGGCGGTGGGACTCGAACCCACAAGATCTAAGATCCAGAGATTTTAAGTCTCCTGCGTATGCCTATTCCGCCACGCCCGCAAAAAATAAAATGAGAGGCTTAGATGTCTCGTCATAAAGAAGGTCAAACAACTACTATTCACGTCACATACAGTTAATCCGTATATAACATCTGAAAATAGTGTCTATTTCTAAATGAGTCATAAGCATCTAAGCCTCTCATTATAAGCCATGTAATTCTTGCGAAAAAAAAAATAATCTTTGTAGGGAAAAACGCAGAAGCCGTGTACAGTTTTTGTACACGACTTCCGCGTTCGTTCCCTCGTCAGTTGACGTTGATGTTCTTCGGACGGACGATTGTGTTGAACGCCTTCGAAGACCACACGTGGTGCTGCTCGTAGGCCACGATGAGCAGGATCCCGACGATGTTTCCAGCGACGACGACCAGCGTGTCGCGGCTGATCTGGTTCGTGTTTCGCTTCTGCGAGTCACGAGCTTCGATCAGCCGTTCCAGCTGGTTGACGTAGTTGTTGTATTCGTCGGAACCCGGTTCGATCATGTCCATGTAGTTCAGCACTCGTTGAATGGCATCCTCGAGCGATGTTGACAATTCGTCCCGCTTTCGGAACATAATTCCTCCTTGTTAGGGTCTCATTATAAGCCTTGTATTAACTGCGATCCTCAATAGAATCGTTTAAAACTTTAAAGCAAATATGAGACTTTAATCTAAGGATTTCCGGACTATCATCCAGCTCCAAAGAATATAGCATTTCTCCAGTTTCGTTCTGGCTAACCATCATAGTCCCGTCGTACTTTAAATCAGATTTTACGTAAAATCGAGACGAAATTAAAAGAAAAATTCCAAGCGCAACCGTAATTAAAAGGCCTAAAACCACGGCAAAAATTGACCAGGATAGATCAAACGCTGTTGACACGCCCAAATATAAAGCCGCCGCTCCAGGTAAAACAACCATAACAAGCGCTTTTAGAAAATCATAGAAACTATTTGAAATTAAAATTAAAGGTTGACTTTTCTTTTTAAAACGTAAAGGCTCAGTCACTTTTTCTCCTGTTAGTTCTTAAATCTAAATTTGGTGAAAACTTGTGCCCCGACCTTAGCGGAAGTTCGCTTAATTCTTTCATAATTAAATCCGCTGTTCCGTTCCCTCCCAAAGTTTTATACGGCGTGTAAATATTAGCCAATAAAACTTCATATTCTTCTCGGTTCACCCACCCTTGTGAAATGTAAACGTCACAAATATCATGAAAGACTTTGTGTGTGATACCAAGCAGTAAACTAAGCTCAGCCTCTTTTTCGTTCTGTTTCTGCGAAAAGAACTTCCAAAATCCGGCCGAAGCTCCTACAGTATAGACGCCAGTAAAAATTAAAGCCGCCCATTGATCCCATTCCATTTTAACCTCCAGTAAATGGAGGCTTCTTCGGCCAAAAATCAGAGTTGTTATCTTTAACCGTTTTGTTATACATATCAAACAAATCTGTGTCGTAAGAAGAACTATTAGGGTCAACTAAATTATCTTCTACATTTGGCTCTGGGTCAGAACTATTATAATTTTTAGAACTAATGCCAAGAACAACCCCGCAAAATGTTGCAAAAGCAGCCAAAGTTCCAACCACTTTTTCAGGTGATGGAAGGCCCCACAATTGCCCAATTGTTAAGTAAAATGTACAAAAGGCTGGAAACCAAATTTGAATTGCTTTCTTTGCAAAATCGTACTGTTTATTAGATAAGTTAAACATTTTACTCCTAAATCTCGTCCGTCAAAGTTGGATAAGAGCTTTCACCAGTTTTGTCCGCAATTTCAACGTGTTCAATAACTCGCATTCGTGCAGAAGTGTTATAGTCGCCGCGAACAGATACAATATCGCCAACATTATAATCGGCTCGATACTTGTAAGTCTGAGAAGAAGAACTAATTTTAGCGTTTGTAATCGCAACGTTGCTTTGCTGGGCAAGCGCCTCGTAGCCGCGAATTAAAAGTTTATTGATTACCGCAGTTAAATCAGCTCCTTGAGGAAACTCACTAAATTGATTATCAATATCTGAAGCATCGACAATCATAGTTCGTCTATCATACCCAGCTTCTGCCGAATCAATAAATTGATCCACCCATCGCCCAAGGATATAAGCGCAGTTTTTTAGTTTTTTATTGCTCCAAAGGTAATCTGCCGAATCAATGTCTCCGTATTCATACGAAAAAGCAACAGAAGAACTTTTATCTTCCCCGTCATGAATAAAAATAGTTAATTCATTATTCCAGTAATTTGGTCGGACTGTTCTAATGCCAAGATTGTCAATTTCCAAAAGAGTAATTGCCCCAGAGTAAACGTCACCTTTTTTGATTACTCTTTCTTCGTATACTCCATCTTTCTCTACGCCGTTAACGGCTCTTACATTTAAAAATGAATCTTTCGAGTCCCAAAGAAAATCCTCGCGAATATGATTGTTAATCAGAGTGGTTGCTTGCCACCAACTATAGTTTGCGGCCATTAAATATTCAGGAATTACCATTTCGCGGCCTACCCAATCTTGGTTTGCCCCGACAATTCGGTTTTCTAAAAAGGTCTCAAAACTTCTACCAGTAATTTTAATAGTTGCCTCGGAGCCTTTTTGCTGATTAATTTCATGGTTCTCGACAATCATGACTTCTGTGCTTTCGGCATGAGAAATTAAAGTCCCAATTGGAAGAGTTTTCTGAATATCAGTATCAATTTTTGAAATTAACTCAAACTCGCAAAAGTCTCGGTAACGCTCAATCCACATTAAACTGTCCCAGCCGTTTACAAGCTCTCCGCTTAAAATATCCAATTCTACACCGGAGCATTTTGGGAATTTAAACAGGTCCATTTAGATCCCCCAGTAAGTATGCTGATGACGAATATAATTCCAGGAAAAGTTGTTTGCTGTGATGTAAAACTCATTTGTGCCTGGAAAAATAATTGGCCAAACTGAATCAGCTTTTAAACGGTCTAATAAATGAATGGTTTGTCCTTCTCTCTCCATATATAAATGTCTTTTGTTGTTCAAGCTTGAGAATTTAAGAACATCTAAATTTTGAAAGCCAATAATACCAAATACGTCTCCCGGCATTACTTCAAATTTCCAATCGTAAGCCTCGTCCTGAATCTTAAAAAATGGCGTTGGCCCGCTAAAAACAACCTCAAACTCAAAGCCGTGTGGGGCTGTTGACACATCGTCGATAATTACTGGTGTATTTGGAGATTCAAAGTCTGTTTGCGCATAAGTAAAGTTTGGAGAGGTCAGCATTGGGTCGATGCACTCCATCGTAAGTTGAACTTCTGGAGTGTCGGAAAAATGATTTGCTTCTAATTTAGTAACCAAACCCTTAAGTGAGGCAACAACTGAGTTTCCGTCTTTAAACTGAACGTCAATTGCTCCGGTTCTAGACGAAGAAATACCACGATACAGCTTATCTCTCAAAGTCGTAATCGTTTCTCCTGCGGAGTATTTTGGATTCAGGGAGATTCTAATAACAAGCTCTCTTTTATCCGCACTCATTGCGTAAAACTTGCTATTAGAAGAGCTCCCCAACCCATAAAATTTTGCCGTAATATCGCCGCTGTCAATACCAGCCAAAGCTTTTGCTACATAAGAATTAGTTGAGGTTGGATCCCTAAAGCTAAGATTAATTAAATGATTATCACAAGAACAATACAAATCAATGTTCGTTACTTTCATGGAATGCTCAACTCCTCTTTAGCTAAAGTAATCTGACTCCTGGTGTTACGATAAATATCGTTTGTGGACAAAGCCGTCGGTGAGTAAATGTTTTGCTCAAACGTAATTTCAGTTGGGCCAGAATTAGCCGCAACTTCAGTTGCAGAGCTAGAGGCAACGTCTGTTGTCTTAGCAATATACCGAGCGTTTCCGTAAGAAAGAGAGGCCGTCATAGTGCTTGACCCCAACATACTACTTAAATAACTAGCATCTTTTTGCACGGTAGAAAGATCTAAGACTGGAGTCACCCTTGGGTTAAACTCGTCAATTGACTCAAGGCCATAAACAAAGCTACTTAAAACGTTTGAAAATGCGTTAACTGATGATTCAGCAAGTTTTTCAGAAGCGTTTTCGACCATTGTCGTTTTACTGAGGCCAATCACCAGACCGGCTCCCATATCTTTACCCATTTTAATAAAGAGTTTGGCCGGCGAGTCCCAACCAATAAAGTCGCCGATTGCTCCGATTGCATCACTTGCCATTTGCCTAGCTTGATCCGCAACTTCTTTGGCTCTACTTGCTAACCCGCCAGTCATACCGTCAATAATTGCCCCGGCCAAGAGCCTACCTTGTTCACGAATTTCTCCAGAATATTTATCAACTGCAAGCCTTAAACCTTCAAGCAATCTAACAATCATTGCCCCGGCTTTATCGACAAAGTCAATAGCATCATCAACTAAACCATCCAAGAAATCAATCGCAGCGTCTTTACCGGCCGTTGCCAAATCACCAGCTTCGTCGGCGAGTGCAGTAATAAGGTTTTCAATTAAATCGCCAACAGCGCCAATAACTTCGTCTATATTACCACCGATAGAATCCAAGAAACTAACCAAAGCGTCAGTTCCAGCACCGGCAATTCGTTCCGCGTTGTTTCCGGCCTGAGTAATAAACTCAGTAATCATATCAGTAACGGCGCTTGCAATATTAACAAAGCCATTTCGGATACCGTTGATTAGCGAAATAATCAAATTAAACCCAGCATCAATAATAGGCTGAATGTTAAGGGCAATCCCATTAATAAACGTAACAATAAAGTTTGTTCCGGCTTCAAGGAGGAGCGGGATTCCGTTTGTCAAACCATTAATGAAGTTTGTAAGGATGCTCAACGCCAGAGTAGTAATCAACTCAATGTTATCGTTAATACCGTTCAAGAAAGAAGTAAGCAATTCGATCCCAATTTGAATCATAATTGGAACTTTTTCCCGAAGCAGCTTAAACCCAATGTCCATGATCGCGCCAATTGCTTCGCCAATCTTTGGCGAAAGCTCAATAATCTTGTTAAGGATGAGCAGCAGGACATCGCCAAAGCCGTTTACTAAATCTGGCGCATTGTCTAGAAGCACTTTGATAAGTTCAATAAATCCCTCAGCAAGTTTTCGAATAAACCTAGGAACTGCTTGCGCAACAGTGTCCAGAACCCCTCCAAAGGTGTTTAGAGCATCTGGACCCACACGGGCAAAGATTTCTAGGGACTCAGCAAAGAGTTTTGCGCCTACTCCGAACAAAGCAAACGCAGCGCCAACAAGAATTAAAGCCGCTCCAAGGCCGATTAGCGCAGCAAGAAGAGGCGGAAATGCTGCAATTGCCGCGGCGGCAAGGCCAAGCACCAAAAGAACACCGGCAATACCAAGGAGGCCCTTTCCAATTTCCCCAAGACTTAGCTGCCCAATGGTCTTTAACACTTGAGCCAACACGTAAAGAGCAGCAGAAGCAATTATAATTGCTGCTGCTCCACCAATACCGCCTTCCATAGTTTTCATAGCAATAACTAAAATAACAAGAACTGCGGCTATACCTAAAATTCCTTTTACAATTTCAGAAAAGCTAAGGTTGCCCATAGTTTCAACTGCTTTTGCCATAATGAACATCGCGCCAGCAACTAAAATTAAACCAAACGAAAGTTCTTTTGTGTTTTTGGGAAGGTTTTTTAAAGTAATTACCATACCGGCCATAATTGCAGCTAAACCAACCATGCCAATTAAAAGATTTTGCCATGGAATTGACCCTATAGTTTCGACTGCTTTTGCAACGATATAAAAGCCAACTCCAAGGATTCCAAGACTAAGTCCAATTTTAATTGCGTCGTCATTATCAATATTTTTTAACGCAATAGTAAATCCGGCTAAAACAGCGGCAAATCCAGCTAACCCGGTAAGTAAAGTTTGCCAATCCATAGATCCAAAACTTGAAATTGCGTAAGACATAACAATCATACCAGCGCTAAGCACTGTAAGAGCAAAAGCAGTTTTTAAAATGTTGTCAACTTCGTCATCTAACTGTTTGGTAATAAATACTAAAGTAAGTAATGACGCGGTTATACCAAGAAGCCCAGTAACAATTTTGTCTTGGTCCATATTACCCAAAATAACAATAGACGCAGTTAGCGCTAACATTGCAATACCCAAAAGAGTCATGCTAGACGCCAACGCCGCAAGTTTAAACGGATTCATTTCAATTTTAGCAAGAAGAGTTAACGCCGCAACCATAGCCCCAATGCCACCAGCAACCGCGCCAAGACTTGTTGCGATCTTTACTGGTTCAATAAAAGAAAGCGCAATAATTGAAGCGGTAAGAACTGCCATAGCAATCGCAATTTTTAACAAAGCTTCTGCTTTGATTTGTAGCTGGAATGCCTGAAGCGTGTTGCCGACCTCGTCAATTGCCCCCGAAAAAGATTCTAAAAGGTCTGAAAGCCCGGCAAATTTAATACCTTCAGTAACAAACTTTCTAATATAGAAAACAAGGCCGCCAAATAAACCAACAGCCACTCCAGCTAAAGCTGGTTTAAAAACATCAGAAGTAAAAACCGATGAAATTTTGTCGCCAACGCCGGAGAAGAAATTACCAATAGCGGTTCCTGCGTTTTCAATAAGTTCTTTAACGCCTTCAAAAGCATTTTTAAGCGCATCGCCAATCGTAGAAAATACCGATTGTGCTTTCTCGCCAATACTTGAGAGCCCACTAAGCTTTTCAGAAATTGTACTGAAAATTCCAGTAGCTTTTTCTCCACCTGGAACGGCTTCTCCACCGCCAAACAAACTAGCAATTTTTTCTTTGGCAGTTGTAATAAACTCGCCAAGCTTTTGAATTCCGCTGTTAATGATGCCAAAGAATCGCTCGATTCCTCCTCCGGAAACGAGCATTTCTTGGAGTTTTGTGATGAGACTACCAATGCCAGCAGCAGCTGGTGCAGCAGACCCGTAAAGGTTAAACAAAACTCCATATAAGTTTTTAATAACGCCAAAAATACCCGAAACAATAGCAATACCAATTTTAAAGATAGAAAATAAACCGGTAAAAATTGACTTAATTTTGCCAGCGGTCTCTCCGCCAATAGCAAGTCCAGCAGCAAAATCCCTAAACTTTGCCGACAAAATCAATAAAGTAGTGGCTGTTACAGGTGGGAACACTTGCCTAAAGGCTTCCCGAATTGGAGCCAACACAGTTTTAATTGCGTTTAAAGCGTAAAGAATTCCTTCAAGAATTGCGTTTCTTCCGCCAAACGCTTTCCAGGCATTTAACAATTCGTTTCTTCGTTGAGTAATGCCCTGGATTGAGTTAGAGATTGCATTTCCAAAACCACTAAACAACGCTTTAGCTTCGGCAAAGTCGCCAACAACAATTCTAAAAGTTGACGCCATTCCGGTGCCAAGTGCTTCTTTGACTACACTAACCAACTGAGTTGCGGTTTTAATTTCAGTTGCTGCTTTAGTTGCTGTGTCTGCCGTTTTCTGAAGCGCAACAATCTGAGCATCAGAAAAGCCTTTTGCCGACAATTCTGCTGCGCTAATATCGCCAGAAAGACCGGCTAACGTCGTGCTTAAAACGTCGGCGGTAATCCACCCGTCTTGAAGGCTATCCCGGAAAGAGTTCCCAGAATCTTCCCATTCGGTAAAGCTCTGGTCCAATGGAACGTTGGCAATAGTCCCCATTGCCTTAGCCGTCTCGAACAAGGCGGACTTAAAGATTTCACCACCCATACCAGCATTGACAACTGAGTTCCAGTCCATCAAACCAACTTTGCCAGCGGCCAAGGCCTGAGACAACTGGTACATCGCGGTAGATGCCTGCTCTGATGAAGAACCAGAAAGGGCCGCTAAGTTCGCAATACCTTTAATAGAGCTAACAGAAGTATCCAGATCGACACCAGCAGCAGTGAACGTGCCAATGTTTTTTGCCATCTGAGCAAAATTGTAAATTGTTTTATCTGAGTACTCATTTAACTCGTCTAGCGCAGAGTTAACAGTGCCTAAGGTTTCACCTTTAGACTCGGTGTTTGCCAAAATCGTTTGAATAGAACCCATGTTGAGCTCATATTCTTGAAACCCAGAAAGAACTGGGTCTAAAGTTAGTGCTTTACCAATTTTTAAACCAGCGTCGATAGCTTGTGCCGTAATGGTAGAAAGAGCTGTAACAGCGACTGCGCTTAAAGCTAAAAACTTAGCAGAAATTCCCTCAATTTGAACGCCCATCGGCGAAAAATCAACTTTTTTTGCGGCGTTATTTACGTCACTTAAACTTTGAACCCCGCTATCAAACTTTAATTTATCGTTAGTTTTTTGAGCAGCTGTAGCGACATTCTCTAGACCTTTTGTGCTGCCCTCGAGTTTCAAACTATTATTAGTTTTTTGGGCCGCCGTAGAAACGTTTTCAAGGCCTTTTGTGCTTCCTTTAAGTTCTAACTTTTGATTAAACTTGTCTAACGATCTTGACGTCTCTTCAATGCTCCGTTGAAAGGAGGCATTATCAAAAGTAATTTTGACTACGCGGTTATCTACTCCGCTCATGCTTTCACCTGCCTCCAAATGTCGTTGACAATCTTTTCGAACACCGGCCTAATAGCTGGGTTAATATAATCAATCCCTTGAACGTAACCGCCAGTTCCGGTTCCATGACCGTACTGAATTAAAATAGCTACGTTAACCCCGTCATTTGTGTTGGTATTGTACCATTCAATTCCTGGGTTGGTTTTGCTGTTAATAATCCTGTATCCCCAAGACTCAGAAGTGAGACCGCTTTTTTCGGGAGTGTACTTTTCTAGCGCATTTACTCCCATTTTGCCATACCTGTTTAAGTTTGCAAAAAGGTCATTTGACGAAAGCTTTTTTAAAAACTTTTTAGTCTTTGAAAAGTCTCCGGAAGAAGATAAAGTAATCAAAGCGGTCTCCTTTCTAACTAGAGAACTCCAATGTCTTCAACAACAATAAAAGCGGCGGAACCATACTCGTCACTCTGAATTAAAGTGTTTGGGTAGGTGCTATATGCTTGAAGTTTAAATGATTTAGACACATTCCATCCTGCTGGTGCAATAACAACTGCGCTAGAATGCGCGTGAACAACCCAGTTGTTTAAAGTTGCGTGGGCTCCACCCCGAACAATGGTGTTTGGCTCATTATTTGACGAACCCGTATCTGAAGGCACGAGCCTGGTTACAAATCCGCTACCTTCGAGCGCACTAAAAGCAACATGGCAAGTAAATTTGTAAGCTCGGCCGACGGTCGGGGTAAACGTAACCGTAGTTCCGTTAACATTTTGCCATAAGTTAGCTGCGCCCATAGTCTGCTGAGTGTTGTAGTAGCTACGTGCAACAATCCCCCGGCCACTATCCGAGATCTGTGATTCGACATTTGAAATCGCGGAGTTTAACTGCGACAGGCTGACATCCCCAGTCGGCCCAGAGGGGCCAGTAGGGCCAACAACGCTTCCAGCCTGGACAGTATTTCCATTATACCGCGTTAAAACTAATTGACCGGCAATGACTGTTCCACCGACAATAGCCTGATCCTCAATTGCCTGAATTCTTGCAGCAGTATACCCTGTAACGGTAGCCATGACCCTCCTTAAAAAGAATCTGAAAGTTGATAGGTAAAAGTATCTAAATAAGTAACGTTTGCGTCTCTAATTTCGTAAGTTCCATCTGCGCTTGTGGTAACAATTAAGTTATCGTTAGAAGTAGACGCTGTCCAAGTACCGTCTCCATTGTCAACAATTTTAATGTTTGGAGCGTCTTTAACGTCTTTTGTATCACTAAGAATGTACACATCATCTTCAGTAAAGATTGCATTTGCGTCTTTAATTAAAAATTCACCTTCCTCTACAAAGATAATAAACCCTGGGTACTTTGTTTCTGCCGTCCAGGTTCCGTTTCCATTATCAGTAATTTTAATTCTAAACCAATTATTAATATATGAAACTAAATCGTTCATAGAAAGTAAAGACGCATTGGCATAATTTGTTCCGTAAAGAATGGCCTCAATTTCTTCCAAAAGCCAAGGATCTAACTCAGCAGTGTTGATCACCATGTAAGCGGAAGGCCTATACCCTTCAATATGTTCTGGTGTGGTAAATAGTTCCCATTCGAACTCAACTAAAGACGGGTCATCACTAGCGGTTGCGTAAGTTTTTTCACTAGGAATGGCCGTAATGTTATAAACAATATGAATTTTATAACCAGCTTCACTGCCTTCAAAATCATTACCAATTTTGGTTCTATAACATAACGCGAATGTTTTTTGCGGTTGTTCATTTAAATGAACACCGCTTCGAAGTTCTTCTGCGCCGTTAATTTCATCCAATTCATTTGGATATGTTACCGCAGAAAGAGTTGCTGTAAAAGTTCCAAGTTTTACAACGTCATTAATCTTTGACCCGTCTAAAAAGACTGCCTCAGCAGATCGGTCAAGGCTTTCATTGATAGAGGTTAACCCATTCCATGGAACTGCTGAACCATCTGGTAAGTACAGAACCCCGTTGTCTAAACCAGACTCATAATACCTATCTCCAACCGCATCCCAAGTAATTTTAGGCATTTGTCCTCCGTTTAACCTTTGGTTCCTAGTTCGGCTTTTCTACGAGCATTAAGCTCTTTGTTTCTATTTGAAATCTCATGCCGAGACATCTTTTTTTGTGGGGAGTTTTTAATGTTGCAAATCCTAATTAAAGAAAACAGCCGGTTTAAGTGCCAGGTCTCGCATTCAAACGGAATGTTAAAGGCAACTAACCAATAGTAGATTAACTCGGCGGTAATCGTTTCTCCCTTTGACTTTTGTTGCGGCATAACACCAAATGTAGTAGCCGACTGTGGAGATTCAATGTAATCATTAATTTTTTGTAAGTTTTTTTCTGAAAATCTGTAAATAACGTTTTCATCATCCAAATCATGCAAAAGCATACACTTAATGTAATAAAAAATTTCTTCATGACTTTTGTTGTTTGCTGACAAGAATGGTTTTTGAAATTCTGACTCCCATTTTGACAGAGAGACCAGAGAATGCTCTAAGTATAAAACTGTGTCATTAATAGTCTCAAAGGTTTGTGTCTCTTCATCGAAAAGCTCGTCGCCTTCGACAACAAGTTTAAGCATTCTCTGGCCTCCTGCCCAAAGTCATTAGTCGAAGTCGTAGAACCAATCGTCGTCGACATTGGCCGGGAAGTAGTAACCGTTGTTGGGACGAGCCGTAACAACAGTATCCTCGGTAATGACGACAGCGCCAGCGGACTGTGCGACGTTATCAATGTAGTAAGTAACACCAGTAACCGACGGAATCGTAATGGTGTTGGTTGCCGAGTTAAACGCCGGCTCAGTTGGGGTGACCTGGACCGCGGTTCCGCTGAAGATGGAAACCACCGCATTGGGAAGAGGCAGAGACGGATCAGTCCCAGCCGTTCCGTAGAGGAAGTTTTCAAGAATCTCTAAATCACCGGAATCAACCATGGTGGAGTCAACCGTTAAGATAGAAGTAGGCCTAGCATTGGTAACCGCAACCGGGACCGTCGTTAACTCCCAGCTAAAGGTAATAGCCTCGGGCGAATCGTTGATCGTCGTGTAGGCCTTCTCCGAAGGACTCGCGCTACAGCCGTAAACCAGGTGAAGTTTGTAGCCATAGTCATCGCCATCGATGTCGTTGCCCAGTTTGGTCCTGTAGGAAAGACCGAACGTACGACGAGCCTGCTGCCCAATGGTTAACCCAGGCGCGGGAACGCCAAGACCATCAAAAGGAGCGAACTCATCCGGGTAAGTAAAGGCCTCAATAGTCCCACCGAACTCCTCGGCCGAGAAGAGGTTCAGGTACTTAACGTTATCTGCATACTGAGCGTTAGGCTCCGCGCCTGAAGGGGTCTCCGTAACGGTAACAAGACCGTTCCAAGCAACTCCGTCAGTGTAAGCGCCGGAAGAATCGGGGATGTAGAGAACACCCCGGTCCACACCGGTCTCATAGATTCGCTCACCGGCACCGTCCCAAGTAAGAACTGCCATTGATATCTCCTTCTAGAAGTAAAGTTTGTAAACGTCGTGGTTTAGATTGTCTGCCGTGTAAAAACGATCATAAACACATGATGGCAACTCTGAAATCTTTTTAGGAATGTCGCTATCAGGGTTTCTATCAATAACTGTTATTTGATATCGTAATTTGTTTTTATACGGCTTATTATCTGCAAAGTCAGTGCTTTCGTCGTCTCTTTTGTAAATGATACAGGGGTATTTAATTTGAACGGTAGGAGGTGGCTGAAAATATACGTAGTCGCTACCTAAAAGATCAACTAAAAGCTCCTGAAGTTCAAGCCGTTGGGCCATTGTAAACACTCCCAAGACTGAGGATTAGGCGGGGGCTCTTGACTTCGACACTAGTCACAGTCCAAAGAACCCCCGCCCACCGCACGTATTTAATTTTAAAGAAGTGATCGATGGCGTATTGATCGGCAACAATGCTAATAGAGTTGCCAACCGAAATATCATTATTTAAAGATACTCCCGAATCTAAAGTTCTAGTATTACGAATAATATCTCCGTAATACTGGTACTCGGTAATGAGATCAACCCAAATACCAGACTCGGGTGGGTCTTCTACAGCTTCCCCGTATCCAATTTCTCCATAAAATTTAGCCATCTAAGCTCCTAAATCACTCCCCGACAAACGTCCAGGAATCGTTCTCGCTGCTCGGGAAGTAGTAGCCGCTCGCCGGAACTGCCTCCACAACAAACGTCTCACCCTCAGCAACCGAGTAAGGCGACCCAGCCGCGTTCATCGTCGAATCATCGGAGGCGTCCCGGTAAACGACACCCGTCTGGTTCGTGATGGTAATGCCAGAGCCGTTGAAAGCTGGCTCAGCCGGGGTAACCGCAACGAGAGAAGCAGCAACCTTCTTGACAACCATCGCCGACTTCAACTTGGTAAGCGCCCCAGAAACACGAGTCTCGATCAGGTACTTGTACTGGTTGTAATCGATGTCGAAATCGTCAAACATGCTGACGTTTCCGCCCTTATCGGCGCCAATAATGTAATCGACCGGGTTAACGAGAATGGCGACGATGTCGTCCTCTTCCTCCATAACCTCAACCGGAACAATTTCAGCGACCCGAAGCTCGGTAGCAACCTCGTCAAGAGTTTTGTAGATCCGACGACCGACCGTGTCCTTCAAAAGAAGGAACTTGGCGATGTAGGTCTCGGTGGTGTACATGGTCGGAAGACCCGTACCCTTCCAGTACTGACGGTTCATCACAATGGCGTCAATAATCTCCTGAACCGACGAGTTAGCGTCATCGATGTTAACGTTGATGACCGTAGTGTAGAGCTCGTGATCCTTTGCAATCGGGCGAATGTTCTGCTCGTTGATCTTATCGTCGTGAGCAACGTCACGACCATCGCCAATCAGAATAGCCCGGGCCAGCTCCTCATCGAGCATCAGCCGCATCTCACCCTTAAGCCAGGTGACAACGTCAAAGTCGGTGATATCGACCATGTCATCGCGATCCAGCTTCTGCTTCTTGTAGATGGTCGTCGGAGTCGTAACCCGCTTGGAGACGCCAAAGAACTCTTCCTTCTTCAGGTTACCAGTAATGTAACCCTTTGCCCTGGCCTCATCCGGGGTGAGGTCAGCCGACATCGTCTTAACGCGGCTAAACGGGCTCTTCCGGGTCGCCGAAAGCAGCTTATTAACCCACTCAGTCCGACGAGTGAACCACTCCGGAGTCGTGGCAATGTTCTGGGCATCCGGGAACAGAAGATCGATGTCAGTGATACCATGCTGTAAAGCAAAGGCGTCAACGGCGTCTTTAAGTGAACCGAGCTTGGTAGCGTCTGCGACAATACCTTCAATGTCAGAGTGAGAAAGAGTCGGAGAAGACTCAAACTTAAACTCATCGCCAATCTCAAACACGTTTCGGGTCATATCGGAACCTTCCCTATCGTTGTAATCAGTATCGTTCATATTATCTTGTGCCATCTCTTCAGATCCATCCACTTCAGCTAAAGCTTCGCCAAGCATGTAGTGAAGAACCTGCTTCTGCTTATCAGTCATAGAATTATATACATCTTCGACTGTTTCATCATCAGAGGAAGGTGAATCCTCTGCGTGAACTAATTCGGTCATGTTTTCCTCTTTGTGTTCAAACTCAAGGCCGGTGTAAATAATAACTTCATCTTCTAATGTAAGCTCATCTCCGTCAGAGTGCTTAATGGTAACATTTTCAATAAGTGCTCCAGGGTTCGCTCCGGAAAGAACGAGACTAACCTCTCGAATAGCCCCGTGTAAAACTCGTCCAGTGCGCTCAATCAAATCATTTGCCCAGATAGACAACATGTTGATGTCGCCATGCTCTAATAAATCTTTTGCGTGACTAGCTTTACCCGAAGAATTAAAGAAACCATATGCGTACACGCCATCTGGACGAGCTTCTAAAATTGCATGGCCAAGAACATTCTCTGGATCATTGTGCCCGTGCTGCCAAACCAGAGGAACTTTTGCCTTATCCTGATGCTTAAAGGCGTCAGGCATAATGGTTCGCCCGTCGGTGCACTTAAGCCCCGCTTTTGTGGCGTAACCGCTAAAATCTGCTTCCATTTTGACTTCCTTTCCTAAAATTCAGCCACGTCGTTTAATGGCGGTTGTTGTGGCATGTTGCTATTGACCAGCTCGTCGGCTTTTGGATCCTTAGAAGGAGGAATGCCAATAAACCCACGGATTTCGTTTGAAGTTAGAATTTCGTTTCTTGTAAATTTATCCGCAATGTCAGCAAGGTCACTAACAGAAACAAGCTTGAACGGATCTTTAAAGTATTGAATTCGTTCACCATCGGAAGTCCCAATTGGTCCAAGGAAAGCCCTCTGCATAGATTCTACAATTGCGTCTGCAATTGGCTCAATAGACCTACTATAATAGTTTCGCATGGCTTTTTCATCCGCAGTGCTATTCATAATGTCTTCGGTAATTCCCAATTGGCCGTAAAGCATACCAGTTAAGTACTCAATCTGTTTTAACAAATTGTTTTCCGCTGGGCGGTTTAACTGAGTAATCTTTTCGGTTCCATCGGTATAAGCAATTCCGTACTGGCTGCCTTTTAATTGGAACTCAATATCTTCTCTTCGCTTTTCTGCTTGCTGACGCCTAGCTTCAGATTTTACAACGTACGGCAACTGAATAATTAAATCTAACTTGCCCGAACTAGACTGTTCATCAACAACATCAAGAAGCGTAAGTTTTCTAATCAATCGCTGTAACGTAGAGTTTGGCTCGTTCATAATCGCATACAAAGGATTCTCTACAATAGCCACATAGCGTTTTTCTAAAGTAATTTCTTCTCGTTCTCCACGAGCTTCATTATAGAGATTGATCCGAACATGCCTAGGGTACCAAGCTACAACTTCTCCGACTCTAAGAGTATAAATGTCAAACTTTTCTCTTGTCTGCGGATTATAGTTAGTGTCAACTGGAACTAAAGCAGCGCAGCCCTTGTCAAACATTGTCATCACAATGTCCTGCCGAAATGCTCTAGGACCCTGATCAATATTTGCCTCTAAAGTCAAAGCGGTGTTTAAAGCGCTTTGCATGTCTTCCATATATCGGCCATTTGCGTCGAGTTTAACATGTTTAAAATTAAAACTTGCAACGTCAATGCTCATTTTTGTGTAGATTGACGTGACAATTGACTTTTCATTGTAGTAATGAAACCTACTTCGATCGGGCCTGATGCCATAACTAGGACCGTTGTGATAACTTGTTGGATCCCAAACTTCATAGTTGTCTCTAAACGCGTTCCAAGCGTTTTTAAATCTATCTAACATCGGCATTAATGCATCACCTCCTTAAGTTACGGCGTAAATCTTACTTATTAAGCCTCTTCTAAAGCGGTAATTCTCTCGTCAAAATCGGCTAAAGCTGTAAAAATACTAGTAAGGGTTTCGCTATTCGCGGCGAGAAGATTCTCGTAAACACCGGGCTCAACCTCAACAAAAAGTGCAATACTTTCAAGTTTCTGATGCTCCCGAGGCTCTCCTAAACTGGAAAGGATCACCTGAGTGGTTTTCTGATGTTCATTCATTCAAAAGCCTCCTTATTGGCTTTATAGGCAATATATGCGTCCATCATCGCGGACACATTATCAATTTTTTCGTCTGCTCTTTTTTTTAATAACTTCCTATTACCGTTGGTATCTTCCAGAGTAACTGCATTTCCCATGGCAAAGGACATTAAATCTTGATCAAAGATTAACGCTCTTTCTTCAGCTAGGATTTTTAACTCTCCTAGAGGAACTGATTCGGTTTTTGCCCCCTGAATAACTTTTTCAATTCCATACGGTCCGTTTTCTGCTTCCCAACGAGCTACAAATTCTTTTGCGTTGTATGGATCAAAACCTAAACATCTGACATCGTATTCATTTTGAACAATAAACGCGTCAAGGTCGTCGTAAACTTCCATCATATCAAGAACGTTTCCCTCTAAAACCTGAAGACTTCCTTCATTAATAAAATCATCGTACTTTGCTCGCATGGCACCAGGTAGTTTCATTAAAGTAAGACTCGTGATGTAACTTCTTGTTTTGATACCAAAAGCGCCATTATTTAATGGAAATAAAAATGTAAAAGCACAAAAATCGTCGCCCTGTGAAAGATCAGCGCCTAAAGCGCAGGGTATAGTCCAGAATTCTCTAGACCTGTGAGGGATAGTTTCTTCATAAGTAAAGAAATATGTATACCCTTCCATTGGTATTCCAAAGCGCTTTGCCAAAATATCATTTCTAGACGCTGGAGCTTTTTCAGCTCTTTCCACATCCAAATGATAAACGTCATAAGTAACCGTTTTACCTAGATTTGGATTTGCTTTAACCCACGTTGCTGGATCTGAAACTTCTTCAATGTCGTCTAGTTTATAATGCCAGATTGAAACGTGCGGTGCTTGATACTCACCTTTTAAAATATTAGCAAGCTCCATTTTAATTGTATCGCCAGACCCGTTTCTAACGGTTCCCTCAGAACTAATCGCAACGATTAAATAGTCTTCCATCTTAGAAGCGCCCTGCTCAATAGCCCCAACAACATCTTCTCGAATATCCCCAGAAAGCCACTCGTCAATAGTAGAAACTTTTGGTCTAAGACCTTGAAGTTTATTAATTGCCATCGGTCTAACTTCTAAAAGAGACCCAGTCAAAAAGTTTTCAACACCTTTTTTTGTAGAGGCTAATTTAACCCGTTCAATTTTTGATCCGGCTGTGTTTCTAATTGAGCCTTCAGTTAAAAATTTAAATAAAGGACCTCTTGCTCTTGTCACCGCAGTTCGAATCGGAGACATTACTTCATCAGCCTGCTTCATAGTTGGCGCTGTTGTTACTTGATGCGTTGTAGCAGTGTCGACGTTAAGAAAATATGCTTGTATGCAAGCACCGTACATTGATTTTGCGGCTCCTCTGGCTACAATCAAATACTGTTTTGTAACCAGTCGCTTTTTAATCAACTTTTTAACGTATTTTCCTTCTTTTCCGTTTTCACCGGGTTGATAAACGCTTCGCTCAACAAAATAATACCAGCCAAAAATTTGTTCTGCCCATAATTTGAACGTGTCTAATAAATATAAATTACTACCATCAGTTAGCGTCAATTCCATTTCACAGTATTTAATAAAACCTTCTACTGCTTGATCATCGTAATAAATGTTATGATTAGAAATTAAATCATCAATTCGATTCATCTCTAAAGAGATTTCTCTATTTACTGGAATTTCGCCTGAAAGTACAGAGTTTCTAAACTCGCCATAATACTTTGGGGTTGCAGTGTTTGACATCGGCATATTGTCTCCTAAAATATTTTACGCTTTTTTAATTTTTGGCGCAAGATAGGAGGCTGCTTCTTTTGCGTCAAATTGTCGAGTTAAAGCTACTTTAACTCCATAAATTGCAGCACCAGTCGCAACTGTTTTTAGAACTTTTTGGCCGCCTTCACTTAACAATTTTTTTGTTACGGCTTTTCCTGGTGATAGATCCGCTTCAATTAATTGTTTAAGTTTTTTTTCATTTTCTAAACGAGAAATAAAGTTTTTAAGATCATTATCCGACAAAGTCCGTCTATTAGAAACAGCGGCTTTTCTTTTATTAATTTCTCTAGTTTGTTTTTTAGTTCGTTGTTTACGAACTCCCCATTTCATACCTTTTACGCCGGCGTGCTCAATTTTTCCATTCATTGAGTAGCTCCGATCATCAAGAATCTCTAGAACTAATTCTAGAGCTAACTAAATCTGTCCCAATTACAATTAATAATCCAGCGGCGGCTTCTTTTCCGTTTTTAAACTGAGAAGCTTTTTGTCTAGTTTCTTCGTTTAACTTTTTTTGTTTTGCAACAATTTTTCGAGCTTCTCTAGAGCCAATTTCAGATTTTTTAGCTTTGGCCTCTTTTTTTGCCGAAGCTAAATCTCTGCGAAGTTGGCCGCTAAAAACTTTTCCTCTAGCTTCATCAACTTCTTTTTCAAATTCGGCCCGGTCTTTTGCTCGACTTGCTTTATTAAGTTTACGGTTTTTTTTAACCGCCGCTAATTTTCTGGCTCCTGCTTTACGAACTCCCCATTTCATACCTTTTACGCCGACATGAAAAATATCATTTCCAGAAAAAATTAAACCTTGCATTAAAACGCTATCAACTGCAAGAATTTTTAAACTAATAATTCTACCCATAGCATTAGTAATTGGAACTACTTTGTAGCGCAATTCATTCATTGAGCTTTGTTTAATGTTTTTAGAAACAGTCTCAACTTCCCAACTATTGTCAGGATTTACCCGAATAGACATTTCTCGAGTTCCAGAAGCATTTGTGCCCTGTTCTTTTGCTACGTCTTTTAAATGCTTTATTAAATTGTTTTGATGATCTTTATAATATTGCCTACGTGTCGGACTATCGTATGATAAATCTTTACCTTCGTATTTTTTATTAATTAACCCAATCTCTTTATTTGCCCGTCCAGCAGCTTCATTATAAAGTTTAATAGTCATTTTATTACTTACTGCTTTTTGTTCAAATTTTCTATCTTTTCTAATTGTTTTTAGGCTAGACTTTTTTGGGTTTTTACGAACTCCCCATTTCATACCTTTTACGCCGGCATGATCTAACTGAGAATTTGAATACATTGACATTTTATCTCCAATCAAGTATTTCGAACAAGTTTAGAGCCAAAATCAACAGTTTGCGCCATAATTTTTTGACCTTTTTCACTTCTTAAAAAAGCAATGCCCCCAGCAGCAATAGCAACAAAAGCAGCCTGTGTTCCCATTTCTCCAGTAGCTCTTCGCGCAACAGCTTTAATTCTTTGCGCATTTTTAGCGTTTCGGTCTTTAGATTTTCTTTCTTTTTTTGCTTTACCTGCGTGCTTAGACATGTCTTGCGATTTTAGATGAAAATCAAACGCTTTTTTGTATTCAGAGCTGTTTTTACTTCGTTGATCTACGGTTGCTTTAACTAATTTTCTTCTAACTCCTGCGCCTTCACCATAAAACATTTTTGCTCTAGCAAATTCTTGGGCGTCTTTTTTTGCTTTTTTATTAATTGACCTTGAGGCTCCAGTTGGAGTTTTTTTACGAACTCCCCATTTCATACCTTTTACGCCGGCATGTTCAATAAAACTCATACCTTTTTCAATTAAAATTGGATCTAAAGCATTTTGGTTAAATTTTTGTTTATCATTCATGGCAATTCAACCTCCCGAACAAAGTTTAGACGCCACTCAAATTCTTTGATCTGGTTGTCCATTGCCTCTAGCAAAAATGAAGTTCCAGGTGGGTCAAACAAAACTCTACACTTTAAAAACACAAAAGACTTAACCATGTGTAACTGTTTATCTGGAAGATCGAGCTCACTCCACTCAGAGGTTTCGTCTTGAATAAAGAACCCGTCGTCTTCTCCAACACCAAGCTGAGCCAGTGAAGAAAAGGATGTATTAATGAACATAATAATGTCGGGGTCAAAAGCAGTATAACTTTCACCAATGCCTAAAACTTTTTTAGTACTAATCAGAATGCTATTCTCCATTTGAACCTCCTTTCAGACTACCAGAGTTTTGTGTCTCCAGGTTTTCTTTGTGAGAAAGCGGGTATTAATAAGTTTTTGTTGCCGTAATGAATGGCATTATGCGTGGTTTTTGTTGTGGTAATTAAAAACTCTGGATCTAGTATCCATTCTTCTCCGTGCAAAATATCTTCTTTGATTATTGGATTTATGTGATGAACTAGAAGATTACTGTGAATTTCGTACCCTTCAACGCCCAAATCACACCCTTGATCACGCAAAATAACGTGATCTCTAGCAGATTTCCACTCATATGATTGATAGAATTCTTGGTTTAAATAGCGGTCAAATCCAAAAGTTTGAACGCCAATAGACCCATTTAACTTTAAGTACTCAAACCTGTCTTCAAAAGTATGTAAGCTGATTAACTCTGAATATGTTCGTTTCATAATGTTATAAACTATCTAAGAACAACTCGAAATGCCTTTGTGGCATCTGAGTATACGGAGTATCATGAGCTTTATTTGAAATGAAAGTTGAAGCCCCAATGTTTTTACTAGCCAAGGCAGTTTGATACATAAACATGTGTTTTGCTGGAACAACTCCATCAAATTGCCCATGAACCAAGCCAATTTTTGGAATCTTAGATGAGGCCTGAGCGGCAACCATACTGGAAAGTGAAGACCCTTCAGTTTCTACCTGAGTAAGCGGGTAATCGTAATCATTACCGTAAAACAAGTTGGCGGTAATCTTTAATTTACCATAAGGAGCTACTAAAGTTTCGCCTCCACTAGCAAGCGGGCCGTAATCTGGGTCGCTAGCATCATTGTCGTAGGCCCACCACATATCGGATGGAGTCGCCCAAGTATATGCGCCTTTAAAAATTGGATCTGGAGTGTTCGATCTACCGCCCCATTCACTATTAACCGTTAAATCAAATCCGTTTAGATTAGATAAATCTCTACTGATTGCTGCAGCCTGAGCTAAGTACGCTCCAGCTGAATGCCCAGTTACAACTACCCGGTTGTGATCCAGAGCATAATCTTCTTGTTCTTTAATCCATAAAGCCGCTAACTTGACATCGGAAATAAAGCTAGGGAACTTTCCAGAACCCTGATTTGGCCAAGCGGGTTTGGCAATGTCGAACAAGCTTAACTGCCACGCAAAGATGTAGTCAATACTAACAACAGCATAGCCTTTTCGAAGAAGCCAATAAACCCACCCGTCATGAACGTCACCTCTTACTCCAGCGGAGAAGAATCCTCCATGAACATACATAACTACTGGCCAGCCATTTGAGGGGGGAGTCCTTGTCGGAATCCAAAGAGTAAGAGCCCTGACTGATTTACCTGGATCGTAGTTTAAATCATGAACTGTGTAGTTTGATGATGAATATACAAACTCTCTTGTTCGATCATGCCAGTTGTTTTTGTCTGCTGTGTTCACAACTCCAGACTCGACAACACCTTCTTCAAGTACTGGAACTTCTTGACCATCAATCATTTCGTACCAGGTGTTTACTGGAGTTTGATAATGTTGATCTGCTGTTCCATCCAGGTTATACGTATCAAAAACTTCGAGATCCCCAAACCACCACTCTTGAATATAACCTCCGGCACCGCATTTAGACGGATGCCGGCCAAGCATAATACAATTTGCGTCAATACTTGCAGGGTTACATGTAACCGTGTACCAAGGAGTTCCAGTGTCAGTCCACTTCCAAATCTTTAAAGTTACTTTTGGCGCAACGTTTTGAACTTGAATTTGAATCCGCCAAGTAAATCCAGTAGTAATCTGATTATTTGTCGGCGGAGTTGTTAGATTAATTGCATTTGTTTCGCCTTTAAAAAATGGTTGGTTTACTCGAGTAAACCCTCCAGTCGTAGTATACCTGTTTAACATCAAACTAAATCTATCAGTTTGAGAATAATTAGTTCCAGACACATTCATGAACGTAATCATATGCGGGTAAGTATCACTAAATGCAATAGACAGCGGGTTTACGTTTGTTGTTACATAAAACCTACAGGAGTACTCCGTTAAGGGGTCAATAAAACCATCTTCATTAACGCGAGAATCTCCAAACCGCCAATAATTTCTAGCTGGAATGTTCCGATTTACGTAGTCAGTAAAGATAATTCCTCTGGAAAAAGGAGTCCTTCTATTCGCCGATACATGCGAATTACCATAGTAAATTTTTGATGGTCTATAATCAGGAAAAATTGGAGGAGTCAGATCATTAATTGACGGATTTGTTTGAAAACCTTCAGACGGTTCTGGGCACTTTGGAGCACCTTGCGTAGGGTGACACCAAGTTGGAGGAGCAAGAGGCACATCCTCTGGATGAAGTCCTAAAATTTTAGTCACGCATACCTCCGACAGATTTTAGTTCCATCAGGAAGCCCTGCCGCGGATTCCCCCGCGTCTAAAAATACAACCGATTCTCCAGAAGGCCCAGGTAACCCTCGAACATTGCCGGCGTTAATAGTGTTATTATCTTTTGTAACTAAAATCAAATTATCACCTTGAACATATGCATTAATTAAAATGCCGTTTTCAATTTCTTTCATTCTTTCCGCAGTTAAACCGGTTACCGTGGCCACATTAACCTCCTTTTGGTTTACCCAATACTCCAAGCTAAAGCTTCGTGCTCCAAATGCTGCTCGTTTGTACGCACAGCATTAGCTGCGTCTGAAATATCAATTAAGTCAAGAACTACCATCAAGGTTGCAAGCGCCCCAGCGCTGTCTAATGCTTGATACCTAGGCCATTCCGTTTCTTCAACGGATAAAATATTACCCTGTCCGTCACTCGTTACGATTCTCACAAAGAACTCCTAACAAAAACACAAGGTGGTTGACTTCCATTACCAGCCCCGGGAGAAGCTAAAGCGGGTAAATTTCCAGTAACATTGTTCTCAAATTTTGTTCCGTTTAATGTAGCCATAGCATCTGGAACTTGATACCCTAAAAGGTGAGTAGTCTGAAAATCTGAGTGTCCGGAAGTTTGCTGAACAACACAAGCCAACCAATACAACCCCGGATCTAACAATAAGTTAATGGTAATTACTTTAAAATCTGCGGGGCTAGTCAAGTCAATAGTTCCAGCGTTTAAAATAAGTTCGTTTGGAGAATCATCTGTTTCAGAACTAGAATATACGCCAAGCCTAGCCACCGATCCTACGCCACTACCAGAAGAATGCGTGTGATTCATTCCAATTCTATCAAGGATTAACTGCCTAGTTACGTATAAAGGAATGTACCAAAGACGGTTGTTGTTTGTCGGACCGTTTCCGGAAGTAGAGATCGAGGTACAAGTATACTGGCCGTCAATAAACATTGAAGGAGGTTTAGGAAGATCCGTAGAGTTAATTACAATCCCCGGGTCTCCTTCGGTAAAGTCTGGATTTAAATCAATAGTGATGTTATTACCAGCTTCAATGTCTAAGACGCCGAGAGCCCCGCCGACACCAGCAATTGGTGCTCTATCAATAACCGCGTACATCTCACCAAAAACTGGAATATCGTTTGGTGTTAATACGATCTGACGGGACTGATGGACAGTTAGCTGCTGCTCATCTCCGTTAAAAAGAATACCGCTAGTTCCGGCATCTAGAGTAACATCTCCGTCTTCGGCAATGTTAACAATCCACCACTCTTGGCCGTAGTGTGTTAACGGCACAGTATCAGGAAACGTAATTACACAAGATGCCGCAACAATGAGAACCCTCGGAATACCAGTAATAGTAGTGTCGTCAAAAATGAATTCAACGTTTCTAGACTGTAAATACTGCGTATGAGGATGACCAACAGTTAAGTTTAAAAGCTGCGAATGATCATCAGTTCCTACGGATTCTCCAGGAGGACCTTCTGGACCTTCTGGGCCCTGAGGACCCTGAGGACCCTGAGGACCCTGAGGACCAGCAGCTCCAGCAGCTCCAGCAGCTCCAGCAGCTCCAGCAGGTCCAGTGGCCCCAGGAGGACCACTTGGGCCGACCGGGCCCGATCGAATAATAGTAATCGCGCCAGTCGCAGGATTCTGAAGAATCCTTTGCGTTCCGGCCTCTGAAAATGGATCGCTCATTCTGTAACCACCCCTTGAAACAGGACCTTTAACGGCTCACAAAAAATACTTAACGGTTTACCTCCGGAGATTCGTTTTAAATCCATAAAACCATAGGTTTTAGTAACGTTTGTTAGATCTTCACTGTTTAGAATTAAAACTAACTCTCCGTCGGTCCCATCGGTTGCGTACTCAACGGTGAACGTCGCCAATAAATCAGAGTCTAAAGTCTCTTCAGATCTAATTTCACTGGTGATTGTTTCACCAGAAACGTCAAAGGCTAAACCGACGGCGACATAATTTGTCCGATTCAAATGAATCACTAGTTGATCGTGCATTAGTACTCCTCGTCTTCGGTCAAAATATCTTGCCCAGCGTAAGCTCGCATAGCGTTTAGAGCCGTTTCATACAACTCTTCAACTCTCTTAGCCGAGGCCATGTGCTCTACTTTTGCGTTTAATAACTCGTTTTCTCTAGCTAAACGCTCTTGTTCTAACCGTTCTCTAGTGGAACCGAGTTTTAAATAATGACTAATTACCTGAGCAGAGGCAGTGCCTTCCATTAATTGCTTTTCAGCCAAATCTACAGCAAGAGAAACAAGCTGAGTCTCTCTTGCTTCAGGCGTTTCAGCCGGCTTTCGCTGCTTTTGCGTTTGTCTTTTTGCAGGCACTTGTTTCTCCTTTCTGTAGAGTTGTTACATAGTGTGGGCCCGGCACAAGTGGCTCAAGCCCAGGAGGACGGGCGAACACTTAAAGACTTGCCCGGGCCCACGAATTTACGAAGTAGCCCTTGCCGTCTGCTTCATTGCGCGGGCAACAAAGTCCTGTGCTGCGCTCTTAGGAATAGTCATAAACCCAACAGACTTGCCCGGCTCAACCAGCTTTGCAAACCCGACTAAATCAATCCCGGGGAGGGGAATAGTAACTGCCCCAAACTGCGCAAAGAAACCGACGCCATCCACTGCAATATACATGTCTGCCTCCTTAACGTCAAACTCCTTGTTTGACGGAAGATTTGAATTGTTGTTGTAAACTGGCCGGCCAAACCCGGCAATATGATACCTATGCCTGGAGCGGACCATAACCTGACCGCCGTTGGCTTGATTAGTCATTGAGGTGTTCCCCTCAATTGTATCTACGTAAATACCTCTTGACCCAGTGACAATACCAACGTGATCAACGACTCCGTTGTTTTCAAAATCAAAATACACAATGTCTCCTGGCTCGCACGGCCCGTTGTTGTGCATCCATCGATTTAAGCGTTTATAACTGTTGACCCCAGAAGGAGTGTACACAGAAGAAGGCTCCGTGTTTCCAGATCCACTTTTTGTAACTGAAAAGCCAGCGTCAATTAAAACACAATCAGTAAAGCTTCCACACCAAGGCTGAAACTGGTATCCAGTTCTCTTACCGAAAACAGTTTCGTTGTTTCTTGGGCCCTCGGTATACCCAACCCACTTTCTTGCCTGACTAACTACGTCGTTTCTAGTTGGCATTGACAACCTCCCTAAAGATCTAAACACTCTTAGCGCCTCCAACCCCAAAACTTTTTTTCAAAATCTCCCCCGGGGCTAAAAAATAGGGTCCGGCGATGAA